>Ga0208701_100361_pt1 | contig 13550 bp, 25 predicted proteins | sample DeeseametaMP1482_FD_184188 | JGI IMG/M metagenome (GOLD analysis project Ga0208701, IMG submission 184188) | Marine microbial communities from the Deep Pacific Ocean - MP1482 (SPAdes) | ecosystem: Environmental > Aquatic > Marine > Oceanic | place: South of Fiji, South Pacific Ocean | collected... | reverse complement strand
CAATGGCCGCCGGTAAGATTGTCGTTCTCAACTCAAAGAACCCTGAGGACTACGCTGACTGGGCTGTAGAGCACGCCCGCAGCCTCCCTGATGTCCCTGAGCCGAAGTCTCCAACCCGTTGGCTGCGAGACTTTCTTGAAGCCTTCATCGGTGGATACGCCGTCTGTTGGCTTTGGTTGCAGATCGTGGGGTGGTTGCTGTGAGAAAGGTCATCCCCCTCCACCAGCACCCCGCGTGTCAGTCCAAGCATCACGTTCTGGTCCGCTCGACTCGCGTCATCAAGTCCAACGGCCGCGCGACCGAGGTCAACATCTACCTGGTGGCCTCCGCAATCGGCACGCCCGACGGCGGCTACGTCGTGGTCTACGACAACAGCCTGGCGCTCGAAGGCTACTTCAGCTCTGAGGCCGAGGCCGTCACAGGCTGGGAAACCCACGCGCACATTCTGCGCGGTCAGGCGGTGGCGTCGTGAGCTACACGTCCTGCAAAGAATGTGGCGGGGCTATCGAGCCCGGAAAGGCCTGTTCTTGGTGTAGGTGGCCGAAGCCCAACCTAGAGCCCAACGAGGATGGCGAGATCTGCTGTCCGGGGTGCGGATATATGGTCCCGGATTGCTACTTTCCTATCGGCGGGGACGTCTGTGCCGCCTGCGAGAGGGGGCTGTAGTGACCTATTCCATTATCGATACCCAGCTAGACGTGCAGATCGTCACCGACAACCGGGGCCGCCTGATCGGCTACTGCTGGCCAGAGCCCAACGGCGAGGGCGGCGAGTACTGGGTCGCCCAGGCCCTTGCCGGGAACTGCTCCCGATGGGACAAGGCTTGGCAGGAACAGCCGTTCGCCACTCCTGACGAAGCCGGCGCCTGGATTGCCGATCGAAGCCCTTGGCTAGCAGCTAAGGGGGCGGCGTGAACATACCCACTACCCCCCACACTCCGGTCGACCGGGTCCGCCTTTTGGTGACCTTGTTCCCCCATCGAGACACCGTGAACGACCTGGCCACCCGGCAACGCCTGGCCAATATCAAGAGAGGACCCTTCAAAAATGCGTATCGTTAAAGCCTGGGTGCAGGTTGAAATCGAGGTCGAAGAGGCCGACATCCTGCCCGGAAATCAGAAACTCAAATCCTTCATCGCCGAGGCCGTGGAAGATGGCTCAGCCGATGTTCGAGACGTCTACTATGCTTGGCACCAGAAGGTCGAGAAACCCGAAGTCAAGTGCGCCTGCGGGGAGACTGTTCTGACCGACCTGGACGAACTTTGCCTGGCTTGCCTCCATAAAAAGGACGAACTCTTCCACGCCGATCACCTTCAGCGCGGCCGTGATGTTGCGGCGGAAGTCGAGGTGGCGTAGTGAAATTCTCCGAGCTTTACTTCAAGAACTTCCGGGGGTTCGAAGAACTCTCCCTGCCCCTTTCGACCACCAAGCCCCTGATCATCACAGGCCCGAACGGGTCTGGAAAGTCTTCGGTCCTGTACGGTCTGGAAACCCTCCTGACCGGGAACAATCCCGTAACAAATAAGACCTCCCTGAACGGCCTGGCGAAGCGCGGGGAATCCCGTTGCGAGATCACGGGCGTAACCGAGGAACTGGGAGAGGTGACCCGCCGCCTGCTCCCCACCCATACCCTGAACATCGAGGGCGCCGGGAAGCTCACTCTCGCCGCCGGCCAGCACAAGATCGGTGACCCGAAGCTAATCTCCTGGTGCCTGCGTGGTTCCAGCTTTCTCGCGATGGACCTGAAAGACCAGGCCGCCCGCTGGTGGGAGTGGCTCGGCATCACGATGGAGCAAGAGGACATCGTCCGGGAGCTGAAGGCCGAAGCCTTGCCTCTGGTCCAAACCCTCTCGGACCTGAAGATCCGAATCGGGAAAGACGTCTCCCGCCTCTATAAAGCCTGCTACGACGAGCGCACCGCGAAGAAGCGCGAGCGAGACAACGCGAAGAGCGACCTGGAGAACCTACAGGCCCAGAATGAGGAGGCTGAGCCGGAACAGGAGCGACCCTCTCCGGACCGCTTGGAACACACCAGGAGACGCTACCAGAAGGTGAACCAGGACCTGGGAGCCGCCCGCGCCCATTGGGCCAAAGTCGACAGCCTACGAGCCACCGTGAAGCCAGGACCCTCTCCGGAGACCCTGGCCGCCGCCGAGCAACGTCTCACAGACCTGAAAGCGGAACTCGGCAAGGGAGAGGGCATTCAGAAGCGACTCGCCGAGCTGAACAGGATTGTTCAGAAGTCGTGCTGCCACGCTTGCAACCGGCCCTTTAATCCGGAGGCCATCGCCGAAGCCAACCGGGAGCAGGCATCCCTCGAACCCCTCCTGCCCGATATGGCCGACCTGGCCCAGAAAGTGAACCGCGGGGAAGCCTACTTCCGGGAGATCAGCCAGAACGCCGCGACCGTGGCAAAGCTGGCCGAGCTGGAAGCCGAGCCCATCCCACCGGTGAACCGCCTGGAAGCCGACCTGGCCGACGTTGAAGCCGACCTGGCCGACGTTGAGAAAGCCGAAGTCCTCTGGGCCGAGTACGAGCGGAAGCTTGAATCCCAGAAGACCCTGGTCGACAGGTTGGCCACCCTGGAGAAGCAGTGCGAGTGCCTGGAGAAACTGGTCGAGGTCACCAAAGATGGCCCCGGGGGTATCAAGGCCAAGATCTTGCGGCGCCACACAGACGAGGTGGACGAGCAATTGACCGGCACCCTCAGCCAGTGGGGAATGGCCGCCAGACTCACCGATGCCCTGACCATTGAAATCGAGCGAGACGGTGAATGGAGAGCCCTGGAAGTCCTCAGCGATGGAGAGGGGCTCCTGGTGGCCCTGGCCCTGCAGGTCTGGCTCTGCGAGAAGTCCGGCCTTCGCATCCTGGTTATGGACCGAGCCGAGGCTCTGGACTCCGAGAACCAGGCCCTTCTGTATGCCGCTTGCGAGCAACTGCTCGAAGTCGGCGCGATTGACCACGCCATTATCTGCGGCGTTGGTCTCGACCACCCCGACGCGGTCACCCTGACCGAGAATTTGGAGAAAGCAGCGTGACCGGACCAGCCGTAGACACCCCTGAAGCAAAACCTCAAGACCCGAGGGCGAAAGTCGAACCCGTAGCGGCTCTAGACCCTGCCGTCCGTTTCTATCAAAAACTGGTGGATGCACGACGCCATATCACCGAGGTTCCCAAGAGAGGAAAGCACGAGTCTTTTGGATTCAACTTTGCCACTCACGACGACATCACCGAGGTCTGTAAGAACGCCCTTGATCACGCAGGGATCGCTTTCATTCCTGCCAGTGTCAGGAGAGAAGACCACGGCAAGAAGACCATCGCCTACGTAACCTATAAGCTATGCTGCACCGAAACCGGCTACGTCGAGACAATTGCCGACTGGCCGGGAGAGGGACAGGACAACCAGGACAAAGCCTTTTACAAGGCCCTGACTCAATCGAAGAAAACCTTCCTCCTGAACCTGCTGATGGTACCGACCGGTGACCGTCTGGCCGATGGTGACTACGGCCACGGGTACGAGGAGAAGCAGTCGAAGTCAAACTCGAAGTCTCGACCCAGCAGAAGCGAACCCCGGGGCCCTTCGAGCGAACGACAACGGAACAGCCAGGCTCAAACCCAGAAGGCCCCGCCGGCTCAGCAGGCTCCCAAGAGCTGGCAAGACCTGTCTACCAACCAGCAAAGATACTTCGCCACGGAGCGGAAAAAACTGGTCGATGCCATCGAGTGGGGCTCTAAATATCCAAAGGGTTATGACGACTGGATAAAGACCACCAACATTCTGGGAGTCGATGCCAAGACAGGTCTCCCAAGCCTCTCCGCTTCTACGGTCCCGCAAATCGAGAGACTGATACAGTTTCTTACAGTACAGGCGCAAAAGAAACCCAGGCAGCAGAAGCCTACCGAACAGGTACCGACTCAGAGTCCCCCGGCCGAGAAGGAAGCCCCGGCTACCGAGCCCACCGCTGCCGCTGCCGCTGCCCACGATGACCTGGTCATCCAGATCGAGCAACTGGAGATCCTCCAGTCCTGTGAAGACACCTACGAGGCTCGCGTTCCCTGGTTGAAGCGAGAGGTCAAAGAAGCCAAATACTGCCTGATCCAAGAAGGGAAACCAGCCGATTTCCTTGGCCCGGTTGCCGAGGATGGCACCCCCACCTTCGAAGCCTGGTCAGAGGAGCAGCTCCGGAACTGGCTCGGATGGCTTAAGCGAACCCCGGATGAGAAGGTGCCCTTCTGATGCGCGGTTACATCGAAGTTTTCGAAACCCAGAAGACCAAACGCATTTGCGGCAACTGCGTCCACTTTGATCGCTTTACCCAGTGGAACGGGACCTGTGACTACCACAATAACGAGACTGACACGAGTGATTCGTGCGAGAAGTGGGACGGCGAATGATGGAAGCCTTTCATCTCACACACGCTGAGCGCTGTGCCGAAATTGTCGAGATGTGCCGGCGAGGATGGGCCCGACCTCTGCGCCTTAATACGGTGAGGATGCCCCTCGAGAGAAAGCTCTGCGTCGAGTGTGAGCAACCATTCGAAGGACCACACCAAAAGCTGCTGTGCAGCCGCAAGTGTAAAGACAAACGTGACGGTCGTCAGGCCCGAGAGCGTATGAGGCGCGCCCGGAGAGATCGAGACACGGAGGTGGACCGTGGGTAGCATTCAGTGGACCGATGAAACCTGGAACCCTGTTACAGGCTGCAGCAAAGTCTCCGCTGGCTGCAAGAACTGTTATGCCGAGAAGATGGCCGAGCGTCTGCAGAAGATGGGTCAACCGAACTATAAGGACGGCTTCGCCGTCCGGACTCACCCGCATATGCTGGGAAAGCCCCTGAATTGGAAGCGGCCCAGGCGCATCTTCGTCAACTCGATGTCAGACCTATTCCACGAGGATGTTTCAGAGGAGTTTATCGGAGAAGTCTTCGATACGATGCACGCCGCCAACTGGCACCAGTACCAGGTTCTCACCAAGCGTCCCGAGAGAATGTTGGCCTGGGTTCTCGAACAGTACGAGGGGGCTCCTGTCGGAGAGCACATCTGGCTCGGCACAAGCGTAGAGGATGCCAGATTCCTGCACAGGATCGAAACCCTGAACAAGATCCCCGCCCTTATCCGCTTCGTGTCTTTCGAACCCCTGATAGGACCGATAGAACACCGCAAGGCGTTCGGGCCACTGTGCGGCATCAACTGGATCATTATCGGTGGCGAGTCCGGGCCCGGGGCAAGACCTATGGAGCATCATTGGGTCGACTTTCTGATCGACGCCGGAGCCAACGCCGGATGCGCGGTATTCGTCAAGCAGATGGGCTCTGTCTGGGCACGTGAGAACGGAGCGAAGCATCCCAAAGGTGGCAACCCCGACGAGTGGCCCGAGGCGCTGAGAGTGCGGGAGTTTCCGGGGGTCATTCGTGAGCAAGCCTAAGCAGTACATCCTCAAGCTTAGCGCTGAGGGCCCGAACATCAACTGTAGCGAGGATGAAGACATTATCCTCAAGGCTGCAGACCTACCCGAGACCGAGGCAGAGCGAGACGCCTACTGCGAGGAGTACGCCCGGGAGTGGTTCTTCAATCACTACAACTATGGGTGGCACCTGGAGCCTGTCCTCGATGAGGGGGTTCATTCGTGAAAAACGAGCTGGAAAAAGTGTTGAGGTACGTCGCCGAACGCCGTTGCAACAGGGCGCACCCGATTGATTTGGGAGAATTGCTCTCCACGGGATACATCGAACTCTCGACCGTCTCTAGAGACCAACACTCGGCCTACGTCTTGACCGATAAAGGGCGGGCCTACTTTGAGGACCGCGAAGAAGAAGTGAAGCCTTGGCTCTATGACTGGACAACCGGGACAAGGAGGATGCCGTGAAAGCCATCTCCCTCTGGCAACCCTGGGCCAGCTGCATCGCGTTCGGAGCAAAGCGCATCGAAACCCGCAGTTGGAAAACCTCCTACCGTGGCCCCCTGGCCATCCACGCCGGAAAGCGCAAGGTCAAATCAGAGTGGGAACTGATTGAGAGCTTGGACTTCTTCCAGGCCGTCTTTTGGGACCCGACGGGGCAGTGCTATCCGATCGGTGACAACCTGCCTTTCGGGGCCTTGGTTGCGGTTGTTGATCTGGTGGACTGCATACCAACGACCGTCCTGAAGAAGGAGCGGCGTACCGTGGAACTACGACGGCAACCAGGAGCCCCAAAAATGGCGTTCTGGTCGGACTTTGATCTTGGCGACTATCGAGACGGGCGCTATGGGTGGATTTTTGAAAACCTCCGTCCGCTTGAGGAGCCGATACCCTACAGAGGCGAGCAGGGTCTCTTCGAGGTGCCTGATGAGTTGGTGCTGGGAGGGCTCAGCTGATGGGCGCCGGACCGCAATGGGAAATATTCGTAGATAACTTCGCCGGCGGAGGTGGGGCATCGCTCGGAATCGAGCGTGCGGCTGGCAGAGTTCACGTCGCCATCAACCACTCCCCTCTCGCCCTGGCCATCCACCGAGCCAATCACCCCAACACCGAGCACTTCGAGCAGTCGATAACTTCGATTGACCCGCTGATGGCGACACGCGGCCGACCCGTCGGAGGCGCTTGGTTCAGCCCCGACTGTACCGACTTCAGCAAGGCAGCGGGCAAGAAGCCGCTGCGGAAGAAGATTCGGGATCTGGCTTGGGTCGTTCCTCACTGGGCAGAGCGGGTCAGGCCGAGAGTCATCTTCGTTGAGAACGTCGAGGAGTTTCAGAACTGGGGTCCTCTGGACGCGAACGGTCGCCGGTGCAAGGCTCAAGAAGGTTTGACCTTCCGACGCTGGGTTCGCTCCCTGAGAAACCTCGGCTACAAGGTGGAGTGGAGAGAGCTTCGCGCGTGTGATTACGGTGCCCCGACCACGAGGAAGCGGCTGTTTGTTATCGCGAGGTGCGACGGGCGACCGATCGTGTGGCCAGAGCCGACGCACGGACCCGAGGGAAGCGGCTTGCTCCCGTACAGAACCGCAGCCGAATGCATCGACTGGTCACTGCCCGCCAAGTCCATCTTCGAAGGCAGGCTTCCAGTGGTATCCACGCTCAGACGGATAGCCCGGGGAATCGAGCGCTTTGTTCTGGATGCAGCTGACCCGTTCATCATCCCGCTGACCCATCACGGCAAGAGGAACGCGCACAGCCTGCACGACCCTTTCCGCACCATCACCGCGGCCAACCGGGGAGAGCTGGCTCTCGTCGCGCCCTGGTTCATCAGTCGCTACGGGGAGAGGCCGGGGCAAGACCCCAGGACTCGAAGTGTAGACAGGCCCGGTCCCACCGTAGTGCCCACCGGGAACGGTCATGTCCTCTGTGCCGCGTATATGGCCCAGCAGAACACTCGAGCCACGGGGCACCCTATGACAAGACCTGTCAGTACCATCTGCACCAAAGGCTCACAGCAGCAGCTGGTCACCAGTCACCTGCTTGTCCACCGTAATAATGCCTATGGTCAGAGCCTGGGAGAACCGCTCCGGACCATCACCGCCGCCGGTAACCATTTCGCGGAGATTCGGACGCTGCTCCGAGAGCACGGAAACGGCTCCGAGCCCAGACTCACCATCAACGGTGTTGACCTGGAGATAGCGGACATTATGAAGCGAATGCTCTCTGCTCGCGAGCTCTTCTCCGCCCAGGGCTTCCCCGCCGACTACGTTATCGATCCAATCTGTAACGGCAAGCGCCTCAGCAAGACCGCCCAGGTTCGCGCCTGCGGGAACAGCGTCTGTCCACAGCTCGCTGAGGCTCTGGTGGGGCCAAACGTCCAGCTTCGCCAGGTCGACCACGAGGAAGCTCCGCTGGTGGGAGGGCTGTTCGGATGAACCTGGACAAACTCGATTTCCAACATCCCGAGTGCGGCGGATTCTGCACGATGGAGAGAGAGCTTCTCTTCTTCGTTTACTACAACCCGGATTCCGGATTCTGGGACCTAAAGCGATACCTCGTTTCGGTTCTCGATTCAGCTGAGATGCTATTCCGAACATCTCTCTTCTCAGACTCAGTGATGACTTGGGTGCGGTTCGGGATCATCGAAAACCCTACCCCGGGTCTGAATCCGCCGTTGAGTCTAACGAGTCGAGGTCGAGAAATCGTTGAACGCTTGGAAGCAGGTGGATGGTAATGCTCAAGGCACCATTCCCCTGGTTCGGAGGAAAGTCTCGCGTAGCCCACCTGGTGTGGGAACGTTTCGGCCAGGTCGACAACTATGTCGAGCCTTTCTTTGGCTCCGGCGCCGTTCTGCTCGGCCGACCGGACTGGCAGCCTGGCATGGTCGAAACAGTCAACGACAAGGACGCCCTTCTCTGCAATTTCTGGCGGTCGGTAAAACGGCTTCCGTTGACCACAGCCTACTATGCCGACGAACTCCCGATCGAGAATGACCTCCACGCGAAGAACTACCAGCTGGCCATTCAGCGCGGTGATGTACGGGCTTTGCTCGAAGGCGACCCCGAATGGTGCGATCCCAAATTGGCTGGCTGGTGGGTCTGGGGCATTTGTCTCTGGATTGGTGCGGAGTTCGCCACCCTATGCGGACCCTGGACCGTGGTCGACGGCCGCCTGGTCAAAGGACGGCCGAAGACCGGGGTTTACAGAGGGCGTCCTGACTGCTCCTTCCCGTGCGGTATCCACTCCAACGGAGTGAAACGCCAGCTCCCCGACAGCAGACCAAAGGGGGTATGGCGCAAGCGCCCGGAGCTGGGCAGCGGTACCGGCAAGGGGATGCAAAGTGCAGACCCTACGAAGGTCGCAATCGGAACTCCAACCGAGGGCGTCACCCGCAAGCTTCCAAACCTCAGCAGCTGGAGCAACAAGGGGGTAGACCGGCAGCGACCCGCTTTGGGTACCGCCGGCGCCGGCGTGCAGAAGAGACTCCCCCACCTATCCAGCAATGGCCAGGGCATTCACAGATTAGCCCGCCTTCACAACCTCCAGGCGTGGTTCGGCGACCTTTACCACAGGATGGAGCGAGTTCGAGTTTGCTCAGGCGACTGGAAGCGAGTTCTCGGACCCAGCGTCACCACGAAACACGGTATCACCGGCCTCTTTCTCGACCCTCCATACAAGCCCGAAGGGCGAGACAAGCGCTGCTACAACCACGATGACGGCGTATGGGATGAGGTGTGGCCACGGGCGCTAGAGATGGGTCAGGACCCTCTCCTCCGGATCGCTCTGTGTGGCTACGATGGAGACCACGGCGGGGAACTGGTGGCCGCTGGGTGGGATGAAGTTGCTTGGACGGCACAGGGTGGCTATGGGGGCGGTATGGGCGCACGTGGAGACGAGAACCGGAAGCGGGAACGTATCTGGTTCTCGCCAGCGTGTCTGAAGCCTGGTAGGCCGGTGCAGCAGACCCTCTTCAGCGAGGTGACAGTGTGAACGCCACCACCGCCCTCGACATCCTCCACGGTCCCCCCGAACACGCCCTGGCCAAATGCAGAGAGCGCTGGTCCGACTTTGAAGCTGCTGGCTGGAGCAAAGACCACATTCTCTTTAGGCACCCGCAATCATACGGGTATCACGGCCTGGCGTGGCGCCTGAAAGAGCACCAAGACCTCGGCCGCATCTTCCCCTTTTGCGTCGAGATTCTCGGCCGCCCATCCAGCACTGGTGAACGCTCCCGGCTTCACTACTGGAAGGGCGAGCCCTACGCAACCTTAGCAGCCAGACACGGAAGACTGGCAATCGTCCCACCACAACTACACCGGAGTCAACAATGAAGAAACCGTTTACCCCGTTACACAACGAGTTCATCGAGGCGCTGGGAGCAGCTCAGCTAAGCGGACCTCAGTACGCAATCGTTCTAGTCGTCTCTCGATACTCACACGGGTTTGGAACCTCACGCACGAGGCTCACGCAGGCGAAGCTGAGTTCGAAAACTGGGTACGCGAAGCGGACCGTTCGTAGGGCACTCGCAGAGCTGGTTGAGATGAACATCGTGGAGATTCACGAGCCCGCTATCGGCCGTCGGTCAGCACTGATGGGCCTAAACAGCAAAGTAGGAAAGTGGTCCGTAGGGGGGACAGGTCAGACCTCTATAGGGAGCCGTAGAGAGGACAGTACAGACCTCTCTACAGGGCGTAGGGTGGACAAGTCAGACCCCTCTAGCAAAACCGTAGAGGGGACAAATCAGGCCACGTTGAGGGGACAAGGTAGGCCACTCAGGGGGGACAGGGTAGGCCACTCTGAGTGGCCTGATCAGGCCGGTTTGCGATCAGAGAAAACACCCAAAGAAACCTACAACCAAGCCGCTCACGCCGACTTGAAAAAAACTAACAAAGAAACTCTTATAAAAGAAACTCTTATAAAAGAAAACAATACAAAGAAAGACGATGTTTTGTCTCCTTTTAAAAAAGGTTCAATTCCGGAGACTGAACGAGAGGGTCCGTCTGATGAGACCCATTACGTGCCTGACGAGAGCTTCAGGGATGCGAAGAAATTTCGCGGGGCTCGAGTCGTCTACGCCTACCGAGCGCTTTATGGGGAAGACCCCCAACCTGGTGACCTGAAATTTGCAGCAGCTAAGCTTGCCGGTCTGTTACCAGCCGTTTCCGGCCCCCGCAAGAGGCGCGACCTGGAGGGTGCCCTTATCCTCGCCGCCCGCCAACTCCGTCACGATATCGCCCTGGGCAGGGAAGTGAAGAATCCGTGGGGTCTCGTGTGGAGTCTGGTGCCCGACCATCTGGAGGCTGCGAAAGAGTTCAACTTCAGGATCGCCCACGGTGCGTATCCTGACGACCCAGTCAGCTACGTCTGGGACTCGGATAATGCCGTGCTGCGCGCCAACAAGCGCCGCGAGGAATTCTTGCGGTGGATGGACGCCAACGAAGGGAAGGCTGGCTGATGGAGTCCCTTGCTCAACAAATCGCGAAGATGACCGGAGGCGTTGCCTCGGACACTCGTCCCCCGAACCCCGCCGTGAGAACCTGTCCTTTCTGCCTGGGTCGTCACGAGTTTAGGTCTGACTGGACCTGTTCCGGATGCGGTGAGAAGTCCACGTTTCACACCGATGTGATCGACTGCCCGGAATGCGGTTCTCGGCGAGAGCGGAGATATGTTCGCAACAGGCTGCGGTCCGACAAGTGCGACTGCGGACGCACCGATAGACAGAAGGCCTTTCGTCGAGAGCAAGCTCAGATTATTGAGCGGAATCGTCTGTTGGATGAACAGCGACGGAACGCCCCCGCCGAACAGTTCGCTCAAGAGCAGGCCATGCGGGGAGAGGCAGATGTCTGCTGGAGACAGTCTGGATACGACTGTACCGAACCAAGAGACCACCTTCCGATATGCGGATACTGCGAGCGCTGGTGCAGCAGCTCCAAGCTGCCAGACAGACCAACCCCGGAGTTTGAGGAGATTGACCTATGAGAGCTGTGACAGTCTCTCCCTTCGCCCACCTGCCGGCGCCGACCAGAAGCTGCAACGTGGCGGACAAGGCCTTGAGCTTTCGAGAACGATGGACCAAGCACCACGCGATTCCGTTCGAGCTTGAGGTCGACGACAGAGGGCACTGCCTGCTGATGTACGCGGACTTCCTGGTGAAGTTCAAGCCCGACGGCTTCAACGTCTACAAACGCTCCGAATATGCAACCGATGAAATCTTAACGGCCGTGATAGAACTCGCAGCCGACATCCACAACACGACACACAAAACCACAACGAAAGCGGAGGGAAACCGATGAGCAAAGACACCCTGACGAAGGGCAAGAACGGGAAGGCCGAACAGGCGGCCACGGCAATAGCCGGGAGCCTGCTAGGCATCCTTGAGGAGAAAGGCGTGTTTGACGAAGAGAAGATCCACCTGCGAGCTGAGAAGTTCGGCTTCAAGGCTGGAGTGTCGACCGGGGACGGTGGAGAGAAGCACGTCTCCCTGGACGTCGAGGTAAACGAATGCTACGCCGGACAGCTGCTGTTTCACCCAGCTCGGGGAGTCTGGTACTTCCTGACGGACCCGCAGCCGCTACTCGACGGTACCGAGGTCGGTGACATCGCCGGAGAGAGCTCGGACTTCACCTCGGCAGTCCGCGGCCTCTGCAAGTCCAAGTGGCCGAAGCTCTGGAAGGAGATGGACCTGTGATGGAAGTTCAATCATCTCAAGATGCTCCACTTCTGCCGATCGCGGACCGGGCACGGAATGCAGTTCGGAACATCCGGGGCTTGGTTCAGGGCGTGCAACCTTGGTACGACCACGTCGGGAAATGCGAGTTCAACCGAGGCACAACGACTGTCCGACTTAAGCGCAAGAAGAAACTTCGCACCGTGGGCGATATGGAGCCGAACAAACAGGCCTACTTGCTGCTGAGGGCCCCGCACCTGTTGCTTGAATGTGCGGACGTCCTTGACGAGCTTTTGAAGTCTCAGACCCCGCCATTACCCATCCGCTCTCACGAAAGCGACCAGACGCCGGAGGTGCAACTGTGACCACGACAGACACCACCAAACCAACCCCCGAGCAACTCCTCCGGCTACTCCGACAACAGGGGTACAGCCGGGTAATGATGATCCAGGGCTTCCGAGCGATCGAGATGATGGACGACAAGCCCGGACTTAGCTATGAACGCGCCTTTCACTTTGTACAGAGGCTCGACCAGGGCGAGCGACCAGCGAAGGAGACGGACCTGTGAAAGAGCGAGAGTTTCAAACCGAGTTGATTCGGGGGTTGAAGTTCCGCGGCTTCCACGCGGTCCCCATCCCTGACTCTGGCGCCCAGCGCTTCGACTCGAGACGGTGCTACGATCTGGGCATCGGCGGAAGCGGCATCTACTACGGTGTTGAGCTGAAGCGAGGGACAACCCGGCTCGACTTCAGCGTGCTCCAGCCACACCAGCGAGAGGCTCTGCAAGAGTGCCGCGATGCTGGCCACGTGCCACTGGTCATCTGCATCTTTGTCCATGACCGTGAGCTTATCGGCGGGCGACCGCGAGTCCGTAAGAGCCGCAAGACATACGAAGCTTGGGCTGTCCCCTTCGGGACCTTTGTGTACGCTGAGAAGATAGCCGACCGGAAGTCTGCTCCTCTCGAGTGGTGGCGGAATATGGGGGTTGAGCTACTGCCCATCAAGACGCCGGCTTTCACGCGAGACGGGGAGCCCGCCTACGACGCGAAGGGTCGCCGGAAATGGGTCTGGGGCTGGGACTTCGCAGAGGTTCACCGGACCTTCGGGGGGTTCGCTGTTCAGTCGGAGGTGGCCTAATTGTCACTCCTGTACATCACCGAGAACAGTCTACAAGTCCACCGGTACCGTGATGAGCGGAAGAATGGAATCTACGTGTGCCGACCTGGTGCCCGGATATGTGGCCACGCCTTCGGGCTGGTCATCGTAGACTCTGGGGTCACGCAAGATGCAAGATTCCGGGACTGGTACGACACTGTGGTCCGAATCAGGCTAGAGAAGGGAGCGCTGGAGCTGTGATGACAGACGATCCAGCAACTCCTCTCGAAGCCGCCCTCATAGCCAACGGCTCCATGTTGCTCGGGTACCTCCTGGCCTGGGGGCTCCTGCCAGAGCGCCCGCCGCTACCTGTCTGGATGGTGGTTCTGTGGCTCC
>Ga0208701_100359_pt1 | contig 13935 bp, 9 predicted proteins | sample DeeseametaMP1482_FD_184188 | JGI IMG/M metagenome (GOLD analysis project Ga0208701, IMG submission 184188) | Marine microbial communities from the Deep Pacific Ocean - MP1482 (SPAdes) | ecosystem: Environmental > Aquatic > Marine > Oceanic | place: South of Fiji, South Pacific Ocean | collected... | reverse complement strand
GCTGCTGAAGTTGCAGCAGTGCCGCCTGGTTAGCCCGATTGAAATTTCCGAATCCTACGAATGCCATTTTGATATTTTCCTCCTGTGGTTTCTTGCAATAGGTCCAATAGTGGTACACCGGTGTACAGTTCCCGGCCGATGTAAAGAACTTGTTAAGACCTTGTGAAATGAAGCGCTCGACCCTAAAGGTGGCTGCCAACGACAGACGAACTCGTCCGCCCTAAAGAAAAACGCCTCCGAAAAGTGAGATAATCCAGCGTGCAACTCGGCGAGCAACTTGCTCTGAGCGCCGCCTTCGTGTGGTCCGTAGCCGTTATTCTGATTCGCCTATCCGGTCTTGAGCTGGGTGCGCTTCCCCTCACCATCTTCAAAAGTGGTGTGGCGGCCTTGGCGTTCTTTATCACCACGCCGTTCTTGACTTCAGCCACCTGGCCTCAGCTGAGTTGGCATGAGTGGTCGATTCTCGTTGTCAGCGGAATCCTGGGAATATCGATCGCGGACACCATGGTGGTGGCCGCGCTGAACAGGCTGGGAGCGAGTCTCCATGCGTTGGCTGATTGTCTCTATACACCGTCGATGGCGATGATCGGCTATCTCCTCTTCGGTGAAAACCTCAACGGATGGGAAGTCTTGGGCGGAATGTTGGTCGTCGGGGGTGTGGGATTCGGGATGCGTCTCACCAAGGAAGTCCCCAGTAAGAGAGCGCTTCTCAGCGGGGTCGCTCTGGCTGCGGGAGCCCACATCATCATGGCGGTCGGCATCCTGATCGCCCGAGACATCTACGCTCAACACTCGGTGGTCTGGGTCTCCGGTGTGAGATTTGCAGTTGCCACCCTGGTGTTGATCTTGTATGCCTTTCTCAAGGGACAAAGCAGAGCCGTTTTCGAGGGGATAAGACGTCGCGACCTATGGAAATGGACCATTCCGCTCAGCCTGTTGGGACCGTATCTCGCCACCATGTTTTGGGCTCTGGGCTTTGTCTATACGAAGGCAGGCCGAGCGGCCGTCTTCAATCAGATGTCCACCGTCTTCATCACCGTGCTCGCTATCGTGGTTCTCAAGGAATCACTGAATACGAGGAAAATGGCGGGGCTGTTTCTAGCTGTTCTCGGTTCGATCGTGGTAGCAAATAGCTAACCGCGAAGGACACCAAGCTCCACGGCTCAAAAACTGTCAGGTGCCCTCCTTCCCTTACATCGCCAACGGCCGTCCAGCGCTCCTCTTAGCCCCCATGGACGGCTTCACCGACTCCCCGATGCGCGCCCTGCAAGGTGAATTCGGAGCGTTTACCTTCGCGGTCTCGGAATTTATCCGCGTCTCGGCCGGCGCCGTACCGGCAAAGGTCTTCCAACGGGACGTGCCGGAGCTTCTGACCGGGGGCGAGACGGTATCCGGCCTACCCGTTCAGGTCCAGATCCTGGGCGGAGATCCAGAGCTGATGGCGGAGTCGGCGCAGTTGGCAAGGGAGGCTGGAGCAGACTCGATCGACATCAATTTCGGCTGCCCCGCCCCGGTGGTGAATCGCCGCGACGGCGGAGCGACCATCCTGAAGCACCCGGAGCGAATTCGCGATATCGTGAAAGCCGTGCGCGAAGCGCTGCCCCACGAGATTCCGGTGTCGGCGAAGCTAAGGCTTGGCTGGAGTCGCGTGGACGAGGTTCATAAGACGGCGGCGATGGCAGCCGAGGGAGGCGCGAACTGGATCACGGTGCACGCCAGAACCAAAGAGCAGCGCTATCAGCCTCCGGTAGATTGGCATCGACTGGCACTGCTCAGACGGGAGCTTTCAGTCCCGCTGGTGGCCAACGGTGATATCTGGACAGTGGAAGATTTCAGGCGCTGTCGCGAGATCACAGGCTGCGAACATTTTATGTTGGGACGCGGAGTGATGGCCGACCCAAACCTTGCCCGCGCGGTAGCCCGGGAGCTGGGCATCCTGAAGACGGACCCGAGTCCGCCGACTGACTGGTATTCGCTGGTCAGCCGTCTGTCGTACCACTGCAAGAACCAAACCGAAGATTTGAATAAAAAGACTCTGCATCGGCTGAAACAGTGGTTGAACTTCGCCGGCAGGTTTGGCAACTTCCGAGGCTTCGAAGCGCTCAAGCGAGCTAAGACCGAGGGGGACTTTTTCGAACTTCTAGGGGCGAGCCGCGAGCACTCGGTCATCACGTAGCCCGTAAAAAGTTAACTCCGTGTACCCAGGCCCCCGATCCGCCTTCTCCAATTCCTGCGATCCGGAACGCCCGCAATTCTGCGTTCCCGAAAGGAATTATCTATGCTAAATCACAAGCAAAAACGAGCCCATACCAGAGTCCAGATGAACATCGCCCAGAAGATTGAAAAGTACGGGTGGACCCTGATTTCGGTATTCAACCCGGACACCGGTTGCAGCTTCGTCTATACGGTGGGTCTGGAACACCGCTACGAGCACCCGGAATTGATCGTACTCGATTTGCCGGTACAGACAGCGGCCGACATTTTGCAACACCTGGTCGAGATGGTGGCGGCCGGGAGGCAGTTTCGAGTAGGAGATACCCCGGTCGACCTTCCGATAGACCCTAGACTAAGCTTCTTTGAGGTGGAGAGCCGCCACTTCGCCGAGTATCTGAATGTGGCCCGTTGGTTCTACGGAAACGGAGATTTCCGAGCACTGCAAGTCGCGCCGGCAGAACCGATGGAAGGCGTCTACCTGCTGATGAACGAGTAGCCGAGACAAGAGGTCACCTCCTGGAGGTGGCCTCTTTCAAGTTAGAAACCCACAGCCCTCACCGACCGGCAACAAACTGGACACCTCTAGGCAACAACTCGATGACATACTATTAAGGATTGAGATGATTAGCCGACCGCACCTAAGACGATTTCCAAGGTTTTCGCACTCCTTGCAGGTCAAAATTTGGGGAGAACCCCCTTCAGCTGTGAGCCATGGTCGCACCGTGGAGCTTTCCGAGCAGGGCGTGCGTGTGGCCACTCGAGAGCCGCTGACTCAAGGGCAAACCCTTCAGCTTGAGCTTTACCTCTGCGAAACCGACCCCTTCCCCATCCGTCTCCATGGCGAGTGTCGCTGGAGCACTCCGGAGATTCAGGAGGCGGTGGCCGGAATTGACCTGAGAAAATCGAACCCCCGGTCGTTGAGCGTGCTGAAAGATTACCTGGATAGCCGTGAACTCGAATCCGCCTAGCCCTTCCCTTATCAACCAGGTAGCAATTCTACTCTCTTGAAACGCAGCCCCGAAATGCGACGCGCGAAACTCATAGCGGCTCTTCTCGCCCTCGTCCCCCATCTAGGTCTGGCCGAACCGGTCCAACCGACGCCTCAGGAGCCGGTCGTGCCGCCCCAACCTCCGCTCGAAAAGAGGATTGTCCTGGAGGGCGACTGGAGAGAAACAGGTCATGCCAAATTAATCTTTGTGGGCGATGAGGAAAGCAGTCAGGTTGAGACTGTGCGGCTTAAAACCCGAGTCTCGGGAAAGACTTGGTTTGCCGCGATGGAGTGCGAAGGAGACGATTCCTTCCACCCTGAAACGCTCACCTTCCGTGCCCAGAAGGCTCTCCTGGGTTCTACCCGTGGGTTCGCCGCTTGGAAGGTCAGTGACGGAGAACACGCGGTGGCGACCGGGATGGAGACGGCCATCTTCGGACGCGACAAGCTGCGATTGCAGCGAGAAACCTATTTGACCACCGACCAACCACCCGCGATCCAAATGGAATACGAGTCGCCCGCTCTTTTCCAAACCAAAGTCGGAATCAAAGGCATCCAGCAAGGTTCGAGAAGCGAAATCGAAGGTTTACTGAAGCAAGAGAGCGGGATGGGCTGGGAATGGGGGGCGGCACTGAAAGCTCAAGTAAACGACGGCAACGGATTGACCGACGTCCTCAGCCGACCTGAGCTTCAGGGGAACCTTCGTTGGACCTGGTAGTCCAAGCAGTACGGGTAGGACTTGTCTGACCGGCGGGTAACTATCTCAGACAAGGATGGGAAGGGCAAACCGGGTTTTGCGAGTTTGGCTGATCGACGACCATGAATTGATCCGCGAGGGGCTTCGGATTCTGGTCGAAAAGAAGAGTATGCATTTTGTCGTCCGGGAATCGGGTACGCTAGCTGAAGCTGCCGATGCCGCGCCTGCGGCCAGCTGTGATATTGTCCTTTTAGATCTGACTCTGCCCGACGGTGATGGTATTCCGTTTATCAAAGTGCTCCGCAAGATGAGACCGGACCTTCCGATCCTGGCTCTCACCATGCACTCTACTCAGGAGAGAGTACTCGGGGCGCTGGAGGCGGGGGCCTCGGGCTATCTGGTGAAGTCCGCCTCTGAAGAAGACTTACTGTCCGCCATCGAAACAGTTGGAAACGGTGGCACCTACATTCACTCCGCCGTCACCCCCTACGTCCTGCAGAGCTTTCGAGAGCCCCATGCAGATTCCGACGAGCCTGTTTTGAAGGAGCGCGAATTGCAGATACTGCAGTTCCTGGCGGAAGGAATGAGCAACCATGAAATCGCCGAGAAATGCATGGTGTCCGTTAGCACCGTGAAAGCTCACGTCAGCAAACTGTTTGACTATTTCCACGCCACCGATCGCGCCAACCTCGTCTACGAGGCCATCAAAGCCGGGATCCTTTCCATAGAATAACTATTTGCACTTAAAGGATGGTCAAGTGGACAAAATGTCTTGACCACCTCACCAACAGCTGTTGCACAACAGGTTGCGGTATCCAGCTTCCAAGACGGAATTTGGAGGGATGCATAAACCTGTTGGACCACTTCCACCCTGTGATCTCGTGCTCAAAGGCGGCATTACCAGCGGCGTCGTCTACCCCAGAGCCATCTCGCGGCTGGCCAAAAACTATCAGATAAAGGGCGTCGGCGGGACCTCGGCAGGCGCTATCGCGGCGGCCTTCGCCGCGGCAGCCGAGTATCGGAGACGTCGTTCGGGCACCTTCGACGGATTTGAGGAAGTCGAAAGATTAGTGGCGGACCTGGCCACCAAAGTCGACGGTCAGACACGTCTTGAGGGACTTCTACAACCCCAGAAAGGGACTCGGCTGCCGTTCGGGTTTCTGAAGTTTCTTCTCTCCGCCGGCAGAGTTCGGAAGATGGTGGTGTTCTCGCTCGTCCCTCTGTTCAGCTTGTGGGTCGCCGTGTGCAGCGGAGTTTGGCTCTTCGAGGCCAGTTTCGATGCCCCACCGGACTTCTTCGACAAAATGGAATTCGCCGCAACCTACATCATTGGGTTGCTTCTGGTTGGCGCCATGGTCAAGAACTTCGTGGCCGGCCTGCTACGAGAGTTCTGTCACCAGAACTACGGATTGTGCCGGGGCTTCGATCCTACCAACCGCAATTGGGCAAGTCCTCAGTTGACGGAATGGATCCACGACGGCTTGCAACGGACGGCCGGTCTTCCCGCCGGCGAACCTCTGACCTTCGCCCATCTTGAAGCGACTGAAGACTTCCTGACCTCTCAACACTCTCCGGTCCGGGGAAAGAGCTTGAGTCTGTCCGAGCGCATCCGTCTTCGTCTGGTAACGACCTGCCTGACTCACAGCAGACCCTACACCCTGCCCTTTCGAGAAGACCGGTTCTACTTTGATCCGGCCGAGTTTCGACTGCTCTTTCCCGAGTCGGTGGTGAGATGGATGATGGAAAACGGCCGGGCCGAGAGTGTGGAAATCACTCCCAAGGAGGGTCGGCCGTTTCAGGTCTACCCACTTCCTGAGCACGGGCATCTTCCCGTGGTCGTGGCCGTTCGGATGAGCCTTTCCATGCCGATCATCCTGTCCGCGGTCAACCTCTACTGCCAGGATCGAGTGCATCCGGACAACCCTCTCGAAAAGACCATCTTCACCGACGGGGGTATCGTCAGCAATTTCCCCATCCATTTCTTCGACGAGTTTGTTCCCAAATACCCGACCTTCGGTCTCAACCTGATCTTTGCCCGTCGGGACCTCTCCCAAATGCAGCACCTACTGCGCGAGCTCAAGACTCAGGTCTTCGAAAAATCGTTGCGCGAGGTGAGTCCCGTCCTGGCCGATATGGCCAGCTGTCTCCTCGAGCACTGGGATAGGCGGCCGGGTCTCGGGGGCTTTCTGGAGGGAATCTACGACACCGCGAGAGGCTGGAAGGACACCACTCAACTACGTCTCCCCGGATACCGCGACCGAATTCAAGACATCTATTTGGATCCGCGTCGAGAAGGAGGCGTCCACCTCTCCATGTCGCCGGCCGAAATCGAGGCTCTAGCCCAGAAAGGTGAAGACGCCATCGAGCAGTTGCTGGCCAAGTTTTCCTCTCCCGACGGTCGCCCATCGGCGAGTTGGAAGAATCACGTCTGGACCCGATACCGCATCACCATGTTTTTGCTCAGCCAGAAGCTCCAGATGTTGAAGGACGTCTTCTCCGAGCAAGAGTTTCAGGAATTGCTGATGTCGGCCGGCCACGAGAGCGTGGGCTTCCATTTCGGGGAAGACGTTCCCAACTGCACCGACTGGAAAGGTGACTGGTGTGACTCCGGTCACCCTCCCACCGAGGAAGCGCATCGCCGCGGGCTTCACCAGGCCAACCAGGCGACGGCCCAACTGGTCCGTTTTCTAAAGGACTGGGATAGCTCCATCTTTCGCCAGTCCAACCTTCCCAATCCCCTACCGACCATGCGCATGGCCAAGGAGGTCTGATCTCATCATGGAAAAAGAATCTCTTCATATCGCCCATTACACCAACGTCTACAAGCCCATGAAAAACGGGGTTGTGAGTTCGGTGGAATCCCTTCGTAAGGGACAGATGGACGAGGGTCACTCCGTCTATGTCGTGGCTCCCTCACCGAGTGACAAAACCTACGAGCAAGAGCGATTCGTCTTTAACATCGCCGCGATCACCTTGCCGAATCAAGAGTACCCGTTCGCCCTCCCCTACGATCCGACCCTCAGCCGAGTCTTGCGCGGGGTCCAACCCGACATTCTACATACTCATCATCCGGTAGGACTGGGACGCTACGCGAGGCGCCTATCCAAACGTTTGGAACGTCCCCTGGTGTTCACCTTTCATACCTGGTATGAAGACTTCTCCCACTATTTTTCGCGCTACATGCCGTTCGTCTCTGAAGAACAAGTCGCCCGGTTCATTCGGTACTGGATTGGGAACTTCGTGAAACGATGCCATCATATCGTAGCCCCTTCCCATCATACCCGCTCACGTATCTTGGACGCCTATGGAAGTATTCTGCGAGAGTCCGACGTTTCGGTAGTACCTACCGGAATTGAGGCGGCCACCTTCGCCAAGTATGAAAAAGCGCAAGCCAGGGCGGCGCTGGGCTGGAAACCGGGCGACAAGTATGTCGTTTCTTGCGGCCGGTTGAGTCGGGAGAAGAACTTCGAGATGGTGATCAACGCCGTGGCACAGATGGAGGAAAAAACCAGACTGGTCATTCTTGGAGACGGCGACCTCAGACCGGAGTTGGAGAAACAGGTGGAGATGCTTGGTCTTCAGGGTTTGGTGGAGCTTCCAGGTAACGTGGAGCAGGATCAGGTGGCTCGATATTTCGCGGCAGCGGATCTCTTCTCATTCGCTTCGGCCAACGAGACTCAGGGGCTGGTCGTACTGGAAGCGATGGCCGCGGGCACCCCGACGGTAGTCGTCAACGAAGGCGGGATCAAAGATTTCGTGCGAGACGGAGAAAACGGCATCACATCCGACAACAATACTCAGGCGTTAGCACAAGCCATGGATCGGGTGTTGCGAACTCCCGATTTGGAGCGGTTGCGGAGCAAGGCCAGAGAAACGGCCTGGGGTTTGAGCGTGGAGAGCCAGACCCGACGCATCTCCGAAGTCTACTCTCGAGCGATGCAGAAGCAACGCTCAGGCGTCGACGCGCGTACCCAGGGAGATCGTAAAGACACTCCCCTGACCGAGTTCGCTTTCTAGCTCCAAGGTGCCGCCGCTGGACTCCACGATCAACTTGGCAATCCAGAGCCCCAACCCGGTGCCTTTCTTATCTCGGCGCACCTGAACAAAGGGGTCGAAGATGGTCTCCTGATGCTCGGGAGAGATTCCGGCGCCCTGGTCGATGACCTTGAGAACTCCCTTTTCATCCTCCATGCTCACTTCAACCTTGATGGGCGAGCCTAGCGGTGTGTGGGTGAGGGCGTTGCCGACCAGGTTGGCGACAGCCTGCCACAGGCGGTCTCTATCGCCGTTGACGAGAACCGTGTCGCCGCAGAATTCGATACGGGGTTCCTGACTCTCCAAGTCGAGCGAAAGATTCAGGAAATCGGAGACGTCTTTGCCCAGCTCAGCCAAATCGAATTCTGAGGCCTGGCAGGGAATCGTTCCGGTTTTCTGGGCCCTGGTTATATCAAGGTAGATGCAGACCATCCAGTTGGCCTTCCGGCAAATGAGTTGCAGATATTCCTCAGCCTTCTGAAGGTCTTCCTGACTCTTGGATCCCACCAAGCCCCGCGACACGCACTCCACCATAAAGATGAGATTCTTCAGGTCGTGAGAAGCGATGCCTAAGGATTGCAAGAGACCCTCCCGCCTGGCTTCCAGAAGCTCCAACTGTTTTCGTCGTTGTTGCTCCAACTCTTCGGCTTCTTTCACCGCCGCCCGCGAAGCCACAGCCTCCAAGGCGGCCGTACCGAGAGCAGAGAGATAGCTCGCCACCCGCAGCTCTTCCTCGGCGAAAAAATGACCTACAAGTTGATGAGTGATCTGCACACAGCACTCCCGGCTCTCCGGGGTGCCGAACGGGATACAGATAGCGGACCGAATCTCAGCCATCATCAAACTCTCGGTCAGCGGAAGGTCGTCGACACTGGTGGAGGGCATACCCTGCTTGATGGCGTGGCGGGCCAGCGTGCGGCTTATCGTTTTTCCCTGCCCACCACCCACTATCAAGAGCTCGTCCTCTTCTAGTTCAATAAGAAGACAGTCCTCGGTACGAAAAAGAGCGCATGCGGACTCCTCCATCACCTTAAAGACCGCCTCGTCGGTGTGAGCCCCGGTGAGCTTAGCGGCCACGGACAACACCTGCCTAAACCTCTCCAGCTGGGAGATGCTCTGATTCGAGCCGTGGTCCAGGAGCTTTCCGTAGTCCAAAATCGGTTGGCTGAAACGTCCGATCTCGACCTGAGATAAGTTGAGGGCGTCCTTGAGTCGAAGCTGAGCCCTCGTCGTCAAGGCAAGCTCTTGATGAAACCCCAACTCTTCGGCGACCTCCAGGCTCTCTTTAAAAGCGGCCAAAGATCGTTCCGCGCTTCCACGGAGAGCATGCAAGTAGCCTTCTTCCCGAAGTGCGTGAGGGAGGTTGTTGCGAAACTTGCGGCCCCAGGACATGGCCAACTTCGCGGCTCGACCCAGCTTTCGCATCAGCTCATCTCGCTCTTTGACGGAGAAAAGTGGCAAGGTCTCGAGATACTCGCGATAAGCGGTAGCAAGCCAACACGGGGTAGAGGCCACGTACTCCGTCCTACGTCCCAACTCTTCGGATATCGACCACGACTCTTCCAACTCTTTGACGGCCTTGCCCGGATGTCCCAAAGCCAGCCATCTGATTCCTTTGGCTTCCAGAAGCCAGGCTTTGGTGGCCGAGTCCAGGTCTGGAGAGTCTAGTTCGCGATCGAGTTGATCCTCGGAAATCTCAAGTGGTGAGCACCTTACCAAGACTCCCAGACTTACTCCCGAAGCCTGCACGTCTCCACACTCCATACCCACGGCGTAGGCTCTCTTGGCCGGCTCCCTGGCTCGGGGTAGCAAACCCTTTCGGTAATAACATAGCGCCAGATTGTATCGACAGACTGCCAGCTCCCACAAGTCTCCGGTAGCGTCCAAAAGAGTCTCGGCGCGTTCCACGACCTCGATGCACTCGTCGATCTTCGAAGAAGCGTAGAGCACGATGCCCAATGTATTTTGAGCGTGGGCCTCGCCCCAGGCATCCCGGAGTTCCCGACGGAGTTCCAGGCTACGCTGGGCAAAGCGATGGGCTCTCTCCAGTTGATGAGCTCCGATACAGGCAATGGCGTGGCTAGCGTAGGCCTGGGCCAGCTCCTTGCTTTTGGGATGCCAGGCCGCTTCCTGAAGGTGTCTGAGGTGAATGAACAGGAGGTCCGCCTGACCGTGGGTCCAAAACCAGACGTAAGACAGACGGCTGTACAGGTGAGCCAGAAGAAGGCTTCTGCTGTTCTCGGTCTTGCTGCCCTCACGGGGAACTTCGCTCGGTAGAACGGCCTCCCTGAGGATACGCCAACCCGTTTCGAGACGCCGCCCGAAGGCGCTCTCGGGCATCCTCCCTCCCAGCGACTCAATGGCTTTTAAGATCGCCCTGGAAGCCTCACCAACCTGCCCCATTTTTTGGTGCAGTTCCCCCAGCTTACCCAATAGTCTCGCCTGGTCTAGCGTCGCGGCCGCCTGCTGAAACGTTTTCTTATAAAGCTCCAGGGCTCTGGGGTAATCCCCGGTGAGCATGCAGCAGTCGGCAAGCTCTTCACGAAGGGCCACATCTTCAGAGTATGCCGGGTCTTTCAAGGCGATTTGGAAGTAGAAAATGGCGGTTTCAAGTGCGTTGCGGCGCAGAGCGGTACGGGCCGCGGTCGCAGCGAAACCCGAAGCTTGCTCGTACTCGCCTGCCAGATGAAAGTGGAAAGCCAATTCGTAGTGGTTGTCCGGCATCTCTTGACTGAGGTACTGAGCATAGCGGAGGTGAAGCTCCGTTTTTTGACGGCTATCGAGGGTCTCCGACAGGTGCTCACGGATTCGGTCATGCAAAAAATAGTACTTACCTGTCGTAGCGTCTTCCCAGACGATAGACTCCGCCCGGGCCTCGGCCAGCGCCTCGAACACTTCGGTATTGTCGAGTCCGGCTGCATGTCCCAGTCCCAGGGGCTGGAAAGACTGACCAAGCTGGGCTGCCAGCTGGAGAAACCGTCGAGTGGATTCGGAAACCCTGGCCACTCGACTTGCGAAAGGCCCTTCGGCTCGCAGACCGGCCAGTCTCTGGCTCAGCGTTGAGCCGTCATCCTCTGACGGGGTTGATATCTCGCGCAGAGTCTCCACCACCATGAGTGGGTTGCCGGCGGTCAAATCTTTGACCACGGACAGTTCCGAAACCCCGAGCGCGTTGCCGAAAGCGGAAAAGAGCTCTTCAATCTCCTCCGAGGTGAAGGGGGGGAGCTCTATCTGCACGGTGCAAGAGGCCTGCACCGCGGCGACTTCCTCCGCCGGACGTGAACCCACAACCAGGAGTGCATGAGAATCTTTGACGTGCTCCAATTCGGAGTTCCAGAAGAGCACGAAACGCCTGGTTGCGGCATCGGCCCATTGAAGGTCATCCATGATGATCAAGGCCGGATGAGTGGGCGAAGAGGTCTGGCGAAAGAGGCTCCGCAGAGCCCGTAGGATCTTGGCATCGAGCCAGGGCGTGGTCTCATCCTCGGTTCTAACTTCACTCAGTTCTTTGAGTGAAGGAAAGGTCGCCGCCAGAATCGCCGCATGCTCACCCAAGGCCTTTCTGAGACCCCGAAGTCTCGCTTCATCCTGACCAAACTCCTCGGCTATCTTGTCGACAATTCCGCCCAAGAGGGAAAACGGACCGCTAGACTCTTCCGCCTCTCCGCGGCCCCGATAGACAATGAACCCCTTGCGCACCGCTTGGAGTGCCAAATCGTCTAGCAACCGGGTCTTGCCGGAGCCGGCAGTTCCAACGATCCCAACTGTCGGGGAGCGACCTAGCAGAGTCTCCTTGAGCGCTCCTCCCAACCGCCGCTTCTGTTCCTGACGACCGACAAAGGGCGCGTGCACTTGGCGAAACCCCTGAAGCGCCTGAACGCCTGCGATCTGCTGATCTTCAATACGGTCGCGGAACGCTTGCAGCTCTCGGAGGGCGTTGGTAGCAGTTACAAACCTCTCTTGAGGTTCTTTCTTAAGCAGTCGCAGAATGAAACGCTCGAAACGTTCCGAGATATCGGGGCGAAACTGCGATAGCGCCGGCGGCGCTTGGGTGAGGTGTTTGCGGAGTAGCTCCGATAAAGAATCAGACCAGAAGGGCGGTCTACCTGCCAGACATTCGTACAACACCACCCCCAGACTGTAGAGGTCGGTGGCGGGACTGATTTCGCGCGAAAGTAAACCGAGTTGTTCGGGCGCCATGTAGAGAAGCGAGCCGGTGACCGGACCGATGTCTCGAAGCTGCCCGTCCCTGGTCCGAGATAGTCCGAAGTCTACCAAAGTCGCCCGGTCCGGGGAAGGCACTTTGATGTTGCTGGGCTTGATGTCTCGATGGAGGATATTCAGCTCGTGAATCTCCTCCAAGGCTTGTAGCAGCCGGATAGCGATAGAGATCGTGCTGCTCTGTTCCAGAGGCCCGTGAGCAAGAAGTTGCTCGAGATCTTCTCCCGGCACGTACTCGGTCACGAGATAGATGAGCTCGTCGGTTTCGCCGAAACGAAGCAGCTTAGCCAGGGAAGAAGCTCGAAGCTGATGGAGAATCCGACTTTCGTGGGCTAGTCGAAGACGGTTGGTGAGTCCGACCTGACCGGGGTGGGCGAGTTTGACAAAAACTCTCTCTCCGGAAGTGACATCTTCGGCCAACCAGCTTTCCACCTGGTCGTGCGCCTTCAGTCGCTCCGTACAAAGAAAGCGCTCCTCCAGCGTTAGCTGTCTCTCACCGCCCAAGATAGCCGTGGCGTTGCTCCTACTCTATCGGCACGTTGTGCCGTTCGTTGAAAAAGAAGAGGTTGTCGGGATCGTATTTCTTCTTGATCTCGATTAGCTTCGGCAGACTGTCCCCATAGTACTTCAACGGCGGCTTTTCAATATCGCTATCGAGGTATCCCACGTATGCTCCCTTGGTCCATGCGTCCAGTCTGAGACGGCTGGAAGCGACCCACTGTCGTACACCTTGTTCGTCTCTCGGATCGGTCCAAAATCCATCGAACTGCAGACAGTACAACGCATCACGATGAGCGATACAGTTCTTCTCGTTGGGCGTTCTGATCTCACCGCCTGCGCACAGGAGTTGAACCATGATCGGCTGAGAAGGCTCCACGTGCAGTGCGGGGGCGTTGTCGATTTGCTCCTTGAGTCGTCTGATGCCCTCAGCCGGCAACGGCTCGGTCACAAACGAGGAGGCAGCTTTGTACAGCTGCTTCTCGGAGTGGGTGTGAACGGCCCAAATCGGCTTTCTCTGGTCGACTCCGTAGAAGAGACGAGCCGCTTCCACACACGGGACCGTGTTCATAGACACGGCGGCCGGAGGCAGCGCCTCGGTGAGCGGAGCAAGGAGTCGATGGACCTCGCTCAGCTCCTCGTCCTGGGCGGTAAACTGCCCTACCATGGTGATCGTACCGTCGGTCTTGAGACTCAGGTGCATTCCGATGCGAGGATCGCAGTCGGGACCCCAACGCTGCCATCGGTCTACCAAGGGCTCAAAGAGATGCCACGGCCACCCAATGATAAAGGCGACGCAGTTCCTAACGTTGTTGAGCTTCATGCGAAATGAGGTGACAACTCCAAAGTTGCCGCCTCCCGCACCGCATAGGGCCCAGAAGAGATCCTGGTACTCCCCTTCCGGCTCTACTCTCACCAGCTCACCGGTCGCTAGAACGACATCCATAGCCAGGATGTGATCGCAGACCAACCCATAGAGACGTGAAGTGGGTCCGAAACCTCCGCCGAGTGCGCAGCCCCCGAGACCTACGCTGGCTCCGGTAGCCAGCGGCAGAGAAGCTCCCACGCGCCAGAGCTTCTCGGACAGGTCCAACATCCCGAAACCGGTACCGATCTCGGCACTCTCGGGGGCGCCGTCCTCACCCCGGAAGACCTTCATCCAGGTCAGTTCACTGACGTCGATGATCAAGCCGTCCTTGACGGTGCTCGAGAAACCCTCGTAGTCGTGGCGACCGCAACGGACTCGGAACGGCATAGAGTTCTCTCGCGCCCATACCACGGC
>Ga0208701_100357_pt1 | contig 14004 bp, 10 predicted proteins | sample DeeseametaMP1482_FD_184188 | JGI IMG/M metagenome (GOLD analysis project Ga0208701, IMG submission 184188) | Marine microbial communities from the Deep Pacific Ocean - MP1482 (SPAdes) | ecosystem: Environmental > Aquatic > Marine > Oceanic | place: South of Fiji, South Pacific Ocean | collected... | reverse complement strand
CCTCCATTGGTAATTAAGACGATCATGAGGCTTCGTTCTTTTCTAAAAAGCTCTTTCCGGAAGTCGAACATATATTTGCCCGAATTAACATGAGCACCCAAAAGTTTCCATGTCGTGGAATAAAGCGCCGAGGGATGCTACTATGTAAGACGTATGAGTGGAACCGACACACCAGCCGTGACCAGCCAGCTCTCCGACAGCGGAGAGGCCGCCCCTTTAGCCCGGACCAAGGCCCCCGACCCAGATGTCGTGGCTCATCCTGAGCGTAGCTCGGAAGTGGAGAAGATCCCCGAAGGCGGTCTGGCCGGTATCAGGGCCGCCAAGCAGGCAGGAGTTTGCTTGAGCGCTCGAGGTCTGACTAAACGTTATCAGGGCACTCTGGCCCTATCCGACGTTTCTCTGGACCTGAAGAAAGGCGAGATATTCGGTCTGATGGGCCCCAACGGCGCCGGTAAGACGACTCTGTTGCGGATTCTAGCCACCCTCACCAAGCCGGACTCGGGAGAGTTCAAGCTCAACGGTATTCCCCACACCAACGCCAGAGACGTACGGCGCCAAATCGGTTTCACAAACGACGTGCTCGGCGTCTACGACGATATGTTGGTAGGGGAGTATCTCGAGTTTTTTGCCCGAGCCAGCGGCGTCGAGCTAGACATGGTGAGTTACGCTGTCAACGAAACCTTGGAGCTGGTTGATCTGTTATCTATGAAAGACCAACCGGTGGACGGTTTAAGCCGGGGTATGAAACAGAGGCTGGCTTTTTCCAGGGCCATCATCGCCAAACCCAGCTTGCTTCTCCTGGATGAACCCGCCAGCGGCCTCGACCCTCTGGCCCGGCTGGAGCTCAAGGAACTGCTGCTTCGGATGGCCCGAGAAGGCACCACGGTGGTGCTCTCCTCTCACGTGCTGGAGGACCTGGCCGAGGTTAGTCATCGAATTGGTGTTTTGAGAAACGGAGTTTTGATAAGAACTGCCGAAACAAAGGAGTTGGTGAAGGAAGAAGGCAGTCGCAGATTGCGGCTTCAGGTGTCGGAGCGAGGTCAAGAGCTGTTTAGCTATCTTGAGACTCGCAACGACGTTTCGGGGTTGCGCTGGGACGACCAGGAAATCGTCTTTCGCTGGATAGACCCGGCCACCGGCGGGGCCCATCCGGGAGACCCTTCGGAGTTTCTCGTCTCGGTGGTCACCGAAGGGTATAAAATTCGGTCGTTCACGGAAGAGAAAGCCAGCCTGGAAAACGCCTACCTCCACATCGCTGAGCACAACAAAGGAAAGGTCGTCGCATGAAACAACCAAAGACAACAACGGTGACGGGGCTCAACATGTTAGCCGTGTCAGCCGTCGCCATCCTCTTTTTATGGGTAGCCGTGTGCTTTTGCTCGCTGCTACCGCTCGTGTTATTAGGGAGTCTCCTCTTCAACGCGCTGTTTCTGGGCGCCGGTCTCTTCTCAAGCTTAGCTCAGGAGCGTGAGAAGCGGACTATCGATGCTCTGCGACTCACCCAGCTCACCTCACTCGATATTCTGAAGTACAAAGCTCTCGGTGAGTATCGGGCTTGGCGGGCCGCCAACATCGGCTTCATCGCCCTCTCGGCAGCCGCCGCTTGGTACGCCGGAAGCCCCATCGTGTGGGCTCTCACCGGCTCGGCCGTGCTGGCCTGCGGGGGTCTCCTCTCGATGGCTCTCGCGCTGGCCGTCTCCACTCGCTGTGAGACGACCTCTTCAGCCGTCGTCACCGGCTGGGTCACCAAAGGTGCCTGGTTGGTCGGGATGCCGATTCTGGACTATGTGGTCGAAGCCGTGTTGGTCCTCAACAAAGATTTGAACTTCTTCTCCTACGTGGACCCGGCCTGGGTCTTCAGCAGCGTGGTGAGCGCCCTGACCTACGAGACCAGTTCCTGGTCGGTCGTGGGGATTCTGCTGGGCGGACTGGCCACTGTGGCAATCGCAGCAGGGCTGGTTTGGCAATCCAGCCGTCTCATCGACGGCAGCTTCGAGTCCGCCGCCACCCTGGACGACCGCCATCGACACAGCGTCTACGGCAAGAAATTCGCCTTCAACCTCCAGAACAACCCTTTTATGGTTCGGGAGCTGGCCTGGCAGATTCGCACCGGTGCGGGTTCCTGGCCCGGATACGCGGTCTTTATCACCCTCTTTTTAGCCCCTTTCCTTTACGGTCTGGCTCAGCAGCATAAAGCTCATGAAGTCAAGCCGGTGAAGATCGTGCGTCAGAGCGTGTCTAACCCGGTCGTGTCGGGCCAGAAGATTGAAGTCGTTCAGCGTCCGCAAACGGACCGATACGGTCGCACAAACTACACACCTCAAACCCCCCAACCCGAAATCCGCTACCACAACCACCTCTGTCTCTCTCAAATGATGGGACTCCCCGTCCCGGTCAAGAGCACCTACCACCGGCCCTACTACGACAATCACGGCGGCAACAAAGTCATTGTGGTCAACGAAGACGGCAAGTCGGTCCTGGTGAACGAGAGCCAGGTGGACAGCATGAAAGACCGCCAAATCCAACGACCTCATCAGCCTCGCCAAACTCTGAAGCGCACCCAGCTCCAGGCCGAGCTGGACCGTGGGCTACTGACCGGGCTTCTGCTGACTCTCCTGTATCTCTTCATCCGCGGCGGAGCGTTCATGTCCGGTGCCGTTACCGGCGAAAAAGAACGCCGAGCTTGGGACCAGATCGCCCTCACCGGCGTGACTCCCGAATCCTACCTTTCCGGAAAACTGATGGGCGTACTGTACTATCCCATCAAGCAACTCCTCTACACCTCACCGATACTGATACTGTTCGCGGTCTTCGGCGGCATCTCGCTGACAGAAGTTCTGTTGCTGGTCCCTATGTTGCTGGTTAGCTTCCTGGCCGCCGCCAACATCGGACTTCTCTCCACCGTCACTCGAGAAAACTCTCACCAGGCTCAAGGCACGGCCCTGATGGCCGCCGCCGGAATGCTGCTGGTGCCCCTGATGGATATGGGCTGGATGCTGGCCGGAGTGTTCTGCTACTTCCTGCTGGGTCGCACCGTCCTGAATTCCGGCGAGCGAGCGCTCGCGGCTGCCTCCACCGGAGCGTGGGTTGCCGTCGTCGGTATGGCCGCGAGTCCCGTGGCCGCCGTGATGCAAGCTTGCGACTACCGGGGCTACGGCGGAATGTATCTGGGTCACTCCAGCCTTCCTCCCGCAATAACCCTCCTGGTCGGCACCATCAGCATGGCGTTCGCCGCCTACGGAGCCTTCCGCCTCAGTGTCCGCACGCTGGACCACGGCGGTTCGGTCAGAGCCTAAGTCACTCCAAACGACGCGAAAAAGCCCGGGTTTTCCCGGGCTTTTTCATTTGTCCCATTTTGCAGGACCGATTTAGTCCGAATTGCCTTTTGTGGTGGACGGCGCTCATCGGAATAGTTTTTCTCGATGAACCTACCAACCCGGGCCGAATCGCCGGCCGGGTCGGGCTGACTCTCTCCCTGGTCGGCTTGAAACTAACGTCCTAACCTTGGAGTCAGTCCCTGAGGTAGCTCTCAAGCCCTTCCACCACGGCCCCGGCAGCCTTCCCAGGATAGTCCGGCTGGTCCAGAACCGTCTTCTCCAAAGTCGGATTGGACAGGTACTGAAACTCGATCAGCACGGCCGGTGAGTGAGTCTGCCGAATCACGTAGAAAGACCGCCACCGAAAGCTTCTTAGCTCCTCACCGATAGCGTCGGCGATGGGGTCGGCAAGGTGTTTAGCAAGTTTCTGGCTGTGCGGCTGATACCAGTAGACGTCGGTACCGTGATACTGTTTGCCCTGCTCCACGTCGGGGCGGGCGTTATGGTGAACACTCAAGAACAAGCGGCTACCGGCTTGGATAGAACGGTCGATTCGAGCTTGTAACTCGTTGGCGTCACCATCCGCCTGGGAGGCCACGTCGGCGTCCGTTGTCCTCGTCATCAGGACCTCGGCGCCCCGGGCTCTCAGCTGCTTGGCGAGCTGCTCGGCCACCCTCAGGTTGAGGACTTTCTCTTCCAGCCCACCGTGACCCACGGTACCGCGGTCTTTGGGGCCGCCGTGACCGGCGTCCACGGTTATCTTAAGACCTTTCAGGCTCTGTGGTAAAGGTTTTCGTACTCGTAACGTCACCTGGTTTGAAGAGGCTTCCGGCTCCACTTGATAGCCGGAGAACTCAAACCCTGAAATGTCCACTTCCACCGAGCCGTCGGCTTGGGGGCGCAGCAGCACAGGTCCGAGGAATTCGGCCACTCCGGTTGGTCGCTTCACATCGAAGCAGGTCTGGAGGGTGTCTTCCAACGTGAGTCTCAGCGACTGCTCGGCCACCGAATGGCGAACCTGAACCTCACCGGCCCGATCACACTGGAAATGAAGGAGGGCGTCGCCATCAGGAGACTCTTCCACCAGCACTCGATTCAGGCGATTCGGAGGAAGAACGCCTTCCACCACACGGCCGCCACTGCCGTCGACCCAAGTACCTGACCCGGCCGCGCGATGCCATTCGCCCCGGCTTCCGTCCAACCGAACTCTCGTGCCCACATACAGCGGCGTCAGCCGGTCGTAGTCGCTAAGCGGGCCTTGTCGAGTCACGGTCTCCCCGGATGCTTCAAAATACCGCGGGATCTCACCAGGGCCCACCTGGCCCAAGGCCTGCCTACCGGAGCTGTCCACTAGAGCCAGTTGCTGGGTACGTTCTGAGACTGTCAGAAAGCCGCTGTAGAGACCGTCGCCCGTCTCCCCCAGTTCGAAGCGTCGACTTCCCAGGACCAGCACCGGATTTCGCCCTGTGGGGCCTTCCAATCGCACCAAGACTTCCTCACCGGCAGAGCCGATGACCGGCATCCCCGGTTCCAGTAATTTCCACTCCTGGGCGTCGGCCGGAAGACATAACATCAGAGTCAGCAGCCAGAGTCCGGTCCTTTTCACAACGTCTCTCCATCGGCGGCTCGAACGACTCTGTTTCGACCCGCGTTTTTTGCTTGATAGAGCGCCCTGTCGGCCCGGTCCAAAGCGTTTTCCATTTTCTCGCCCCGCCCCATCTCGGCAACCCCGATACTGATAGTGATGGTTTCCTCGGCTTCGTCTGTGAGTTGAAACGGTCGAGCCCCAACCGCTTCGCGCACCCGCTCGGCCTGGGCGGCGGCTTGCTCCACCGTCGTTTCCGGAAAGACCAGCACGAACTCCTCACCACCGTATCTCCCAAGAGCATCGTAGGGCCGAACCGCCCCGGTCACTCGAAGGCACATCTCTTTGAGGACTTCGTCGCCCACCAGGTGGCCGTAAGTATCGTTGATCCGTTTGAACCGGTCGAGGTCCAGCATACAGAGAGACAACGGATCTTCCGATCGGCGTGCGCGTTCCACTTCGCGGTTAATCAGGTCGAAGAGTCCACCCCGATTCCATACCCCCGTGAGCGGGTCCACGAAAGCTCTGATCCGGAGCTTTTCGACCTGGCTGATCAGTTCTCGATTGGCCTGGGTGGCGCTCTTGATGAGAATTTCATCTTCCACGATTCCGGCGAAGTCCGCTAACGACTCCAGGTCCCGGCGGTCAAACCGTCGGGGGATATGATCCATCACGCAGAGAGCGCCGACGGCATGCCCCTCGGGCGTGATGATCGGCATGCCGGCGTAGAAGTTCAGGTCGAGACGCTCCACCAGAGTTCGGTATACCTCGGTCATAGAGTCAGCGGAGTGGTCGGCCACGACGACCGGTGCTTTTCCTTGGACCACGTAGGAACAAAGCGAATTGGAGCGCGCGCTTTGCCTGTCGGGGCCGAGCCCGTCTTGGGACAGATAGTAGGCACGGTCTTGATCGACCAAAGTAATGGCCGCGGCGGCCGCTCTGAAATGACGTCGCACCAGGCGTGTTATCCTGGCGAAGCGTTCCTCTTCAGGTTTGTCTAAGAGTTCCAGCTTGTCGACGGCCTGCAGGCGCTGCTGCTCTTCGTTCCGGGGTTCATCCATAGGTCGGGAATGTTCGGTCCGACCTGGTAAACCTTCCAATATTAGGTGAGGTATATTGACAAGTCGAGGGGGTTTAGTGTAGACACAACTTACATCATCTGCTACTGTTTCAAGCTGGCGGATGAAAATTTCGCTGGAGCTTGGTGACGTGGCCGAGTGGTTAGGCAAAGGTCTGCAAAACCTTGTACAGCAGTTCGATTCTGCTCGTCACCTCCAGACCGGGACGTATAGCTCAGTTGGTTAGAGCGCTACGTTGACATCGTAGAGGTCAGCGGTTCAAATCCGTTTACGTCCACCAATGACCCCTCCCAACCGGAGGGGTTTTTTCATTCCCAAAATTAGGTCCCGGCGTCTGGGTCAAAACAAGAAGGCGCAGGGTTCTCGACCGAGAAGCGGTCCCACACATGAACACTGTTGAAATTCTTTATCAGGCTTTCCGAGTCCGGTACTCTCTTAATCAGCTCCAGCAGATCCTGGACCGCGGCTGCCGGATCGCCCTGCTCGGTCCGGATGACGCTGTTGGCACCCTGAAAGAGTTCTTCGGGCCGCCGGTACCGCCGTTGGACGGAAGTGACCCGGCCGAAGACCTTATCGAGCTGTCCTGGGAGCTCGACGAGGCGGGAGTTCAGGAGTTAAGGACCTGCGACGCATGTCTGGTTCTTTTCCCTGATGGACCCCCCGAGGTCGATACCTTGCAGGAGCTGGCCGGCAAGATTCCGATCCACGTGAAGTCTCTGTTCATGTGCCTGATCGAAGGCCCTAAAGGTGGCTCCTATCACGAAAAAGATTTGACTCTGCCCACCGTTCAAGCTCTGCCACGCGCTCGGGCTCAAGAGAAGTTCTTGAAACTCTTGATGGTCACCCTACCCCAGGTCGTGGTGATTCTGGCTCGAAACTGGGTGGACGTGCGGAAGGTGTTCTGCAAGACGCTGACTCGACGGACCGCGCTCCGAAACGGTATCCGATCCGGCATCTCCTCCTTGCCCCTGAGGGCGGTGCCGGTGGTCGGTCCGGTCTTGGCGATGCTGGCCACCAGTGCCGAGACGATGATGCTGACGGCCAGCCAACTTCGACTCTCCTTCGTGATCGCCGCGGCTCACAATCGTCCGCTCGACTTTTTCGACCGAATCTCCGAACTTTGGCCCATCATCGGTACCGCTTTCGGATTCCGGGGAATGAGCCGCAAGTTGGTGAAAATGCTACCCAATTTCGGTCCCGGCCTGAAAGCGAGTATCGCTTTCAGCGGAACTTACGGCATCGGGGAAGCCTGCCGCCTCTACTACGAGCATGGTCAGCCCGATTCCGACGAAGTTCGTCGCGAGCTGATGAGACGTGCTCACGAAGAGGGGGCCAAGGAAGCCCAGCGTCTGTTCCGTCGAGTGCTGGCCGGTCAACCGATCGAGAGTCTGGAGGAAGAGGATGGCGCCGAGCTGGAAGAAGCTCTGGATGCTATCACCGGTGTGGATGACGAGATCGATGAATTAGAGCCTACGGTGGAAATGGAAGCCATTGTAACTGCCGAGGAGCAGGAGCAGCGGCCAAAGACTGAGATCAAGCCCGCTTCGAAGGACGATAAGTCGGCCGAGGCTGAGACCACGGATTCCGAGAAGTCGGAGAAGAAGTCCGAGACCTCTAAGAAATCTAAGAAAACAAAAAGCGGCAAGAAGTCGAGCTCGAAATCGAAGAAAACCGGCTCTAAGAAGAAGTCTTCCAAAAGCAAGAAGAGCGGCAACAAGAAGTCCAAGGACACGCCCTAGAGTTGATAAAGACCCCGGTGCAACGTGTAGGCTTTGCCCTTTATTTCCTGGGAGTTGTTTTCGCTATCTGGGGAAGCGTCCAACGGATGGCGGCCGAGGAAAAGCATCAGGCCAGCGAGATCCTTCTGGACGCTGAAGCTCTCCGTCAATGGAGTCAGACTCTCAAAAAGTCACCCGGTGAACTAGAGAAGGAGCTTGTCGAGCAAGGGATATCCTCGGTGGCCGTGGGCGAGCTTCACCTCGATGAAATGGTCGAAGAGGGTCGCGTCGTCGCTCAGTCGGGACCACAGTTCTTATTGACCCTGGCCGGAGGGGCTTTAGGTCCCATCCCTCCAGAGGAAGCCCAGGCACTCGAAGAGGTCGCGAGCGGGGAAGCGTTCGGCACTTTTTTAATCTTCCGGAACCCTTCCTTCGCCAAGGCCCTCTTGCCCCAGGCACGGGTCCTGTTCGGTCCGGAAGTACGCCCGTTTCTAGAAGGTCGAATCCTCTGGCTCCCGGTGACCCGAAAGGCCCTGCAGCCGGTCGGCCTGGGTTTCAACTCTCCCGAGATCGAACGGCTGGCGAGTCTGGGATTCTCGATTTGGCTCCGGCCGGAGAATCGCAGTGGACTCACCGAGCAGCAGATGAACGACCTCTTCAACGAATGGAACGGGCTGCCCGCAGTGCAGGGAGTGGTCTTCGGTGGGGCTCTCAACGAAGCCATGGGTTATCCGGACCTCCTGGAGCAAGCGGCGGATGCCCTCCGAAAGGTCGGCTGGAAGATTGGCTACATCGAGCTTTCTCCCGGCGCACAGCAGGACGGCATCGAGTCGCTGGTCCGCGCTCTGCCCGGTCAGGCCGTGAGAGTCATGGCGGTTTCTCCGCCACACCAGGCTAAGCTAGCACCGTTCCGAGTGCTTGGAATGTATAGCCTGGGAGCTCGGGAACGAAATATCCGAGCGCTCTACGTCAGGCCTTACAACGTGCCCGGTCGCCCTGAGCTAGACGATGAATTCTTGAGGGCCCTGCCCGCAGAGCTGGAAAAACAGGGCCCGGCCGATCTTTTTGATACCGCGGCCACACCTCCACCGGCGCTCATCACGGTGTTGGTCCTGTGTGTGGCCTCCGGCGCTCTGGCGCTTCTTCTTCTGGATGACCTGGGAATCAATGTCAAAGGCGCCTGGTGGCTTCTTCTACTTGTACCTGTGGTAGGCTATCTCGCTGCCAACGCTATCGGCAAAGGCGTTCTCTATCGCTGCCTGCTGGCACTAGCCGTGGGGATCGGTGCGCCTCTCCTGGCCTTCCTGAAATGGGTCTACCCAAGCGTGGCAGGGGAGCAAAAGGGAACACTGGGTGAGGGGCTCCGAGTGCTGGCACTCACCAGTTTGATGTCGCTCAGCGCAGGTCTATTCTTGGCCGCCTTGCTCAGCGAAACCACCTTTCTCTTGGGTTTGGATAGGTTTCGCGGGGTGAAGTTATTGACTTTGGGAACACCCGTCCTGATCGTTCTGGCTTTCGTCTTCAAGCGCTACACCCTCAGCCAACTGTGGGGAGGGCTGCGTTCCTACGTGGCCGTCTATCAAGCTCTTCTGGCCGGGGTCGTGACCGTACTTTTCGGATTTCTCTTCTTGAGAACCGGCAACGACGCCGGTGGTGCCGCGAGCGATTGGGAGCGAACTCTGAGAGTGGTCTTAGACCAGGCCCTGGGTGTGAGACCTCGTTTTAAAGAGTTTATGGTGGCTCATCCGGCCATGGTTTGTGCGCCCCTGGTGGCTGCTCGGGCCGGATTTCTACCGTCGCTTCTGTTCGTTTTGCTGGCCGGTATCGGACAGGCGGGTATCGTCGACACCTTTGCCCACGTACATACTCCGCTCGGTGTCACGCTGATACGAGTCGGTCTCGGAGTGTTATTTGGCGCCATTATCGGACTCATAGCAGGCGGACTGTTTTCCTTCCTGGAACCAAGAGTAACTGTCCGGATAAAAGAGCGATTGGGTTTAAAATAGTGCTTGCCGGAGAATGAAATATTTACTATAGTGTAAGAGTCGGGCTGCGCCCGAGGAAGTAGGAGCGTATGGAAGAGGTTAGAGACCTCCGCATGGACGAACGTCAAGGTGCGGGGGGCGTGCTAGATTCACTGATGCGGAAGATTCCCGGATATGCCGGGTACCGCGACCGAGAAAACCGTCGGGAAGCCGACCAGAGACATCGAGAATTCGTGTCCAAGCGATTGACCCAAAAGAAGAGAGACCTTCAAGATGTGGGTGAGATTCTCTTGGGCAGCGGCGATTTGTCCCAGATGGCCACTTTGGATAACTTGTCCAACAAGATCGACAGGCTGATAGAGCGGACTCGCCACGCCAGCTCCGGCTTCAGCAGTTTCGTCGATTCCAACGTTGTGGACGTCCAGCGACTGGACGTCATCTACGAACACGATCTCGCTCTGCTGACGGCAGTGGAGTCTCTGGACGGCCTGATCTCCACAGCGGAAGACGCGGCCGACGGAAACGACAACGTCGGTAAGGCTTTGCGCGGAGTAAAGAAGGGTCTCGACGAGGTGGACGCCCACCTGGATCACCGAGATAAGATCCTGAAAGGATTGGAATAGATGTTCGGACGTTTAAAGCAGGCGGTTTCCAGCGCCACCAATTCTGTGAAAGATGGAGTCAACAACGCTGTTGACGGCGTCTCCAACGCTACAAAAGGGATGCTCGAAGTTATCGAATGGAGCGACTACCATCCCAATATGCTGGTCAAGCGGGTTCCCGAGTCGGGTCCCGCCGACATCAAGTGGGGTGCCCAACTCATCGTGCGAGAAGCGCAGTGCGCGGTTTTCTTCCGAGACGGTAAGGCACTGGACGTCTTCGGACCCGGCCGACACACTCTAGAGACTGGCAATCTGCCGCTCCTCAGTAATGTCGTGAAGCACGTCTCCGGCGGCCACAACGTTTTTACCGCCGAAGTCTACTTCGTGAATCAGAGCGTTCTCACCGAGATGAAGTGGGGCACGCCGAACCCGATCGATATGAAAGACCCCGACCTCGGTTGGGTTCAGTTGCGGGCGTTCGGTACGTTCTCCGTGAAGATCGAAGAGCCGCAACTATTCGTGAACACACTGGTGGGTGCCCAGCGTATGTACACTCACCAGACTTTGAATAACTTCTTGAAAGGCAGTGTCCGTACCAAGCTCAACGACCTGGTCGGTACCACCTTTGAGTCGTATGCCAAGATCCGTTCGAACCTGGACGAAATGGCTGCCGCCATGAAGATCAAGGTTCGCGACGACTTCGGCAAGTACGGCATCGAACTCCGAGACTTCTTCATTCAAGACGTTTCGGTGCCGGAAGAGATTCAGGAAGCCTTCCGTCTGCGAGCCAAGATGGGCGCTCTCGGAATGCAAGGCCCCGCTGCTTACCAGCAGTACCAGGCTGCCAACGCGATGCGCGACATGGCGCAGAACGAGGGTGCCGGTGGTGGTATGATGTCGGCTGGCGCCGGTTTGGGAATGGGCATGATGATGCCCGGGATGATGCAGCAGCATATGGGCGGAGGCTATCCACCGCCCGGCTACCCGCCTCCCGGATATCCACCCCAGTATCCTCCGCAAGGTGGATACCCGCCTCAGGGCTATCCGCCCCAAGGATACCCGCAACAGGGTCACCCTCAGCAAGGTTATCCGCCTCAGCAAGGCGGCTATCCTCAGCAAGGTCCGCCGCAACAAGGGCAGCCTCCGCAGGGAGCACCGCCGCAACAGGCAGCTCCGCCCGCCGACCCCAACCAGGCGAAGATCGCCAAGCTGCAAGAGCTCGTCGAACTGGGAGTTCTCTCTCAGGAAGAGTTCGAGGCTAAGGTGGCTCAGATAACGGGCGGTTAAACCGCGAAACCAAAGGCCCCGGAGAAATCCGGGGTTTTTTCTTTTTACGGGATAAATCGCTGGACCCAAACTGTCCAAGTAGTCATAGGCCCTGCCAGGTGTTCGTCGAAGGCTACGAGTGAGCAATTCGCGCTTTGGCCGCCGGTCAGCGGGGGAGGTGATTGGTCTGAACCTGAAACTCAAGTTTCTCCTATTAGGACTTTTGGCGTTGTCAGCCGGCGCATGTCGATCTGGCACGGAAGAACCGGGTCTGCCGGAGTACAACCCTGTCTTTGAGCGCTATCGACAGCTTCGGAGTAGCGGCCAAGACACGGTCTCCGAACTCGAGAGAATTAGCGCCCAGCATGGCGGAACGAAGATAGATGCTCACGCGCGTCTGCAAAAGGCGATGGAGTTGGTCAAGCCGGGCAACATCGACATCGTCCTATCAACCCTGGAGAGTATCATCAATGACTTCCCAGGTAGTCGAGAAGCCATGTTCGCGAGAGCAAATATCATCTACTACGATCACGAGACCGATTTTCAATCCTGGAAAGCCGACATGAACGAGCTGTTTCAGGACGCCGGCGCCCCATCATTGGATGAGCTGTGGGCGGGGAACGCCAAGCCCCGTCCCGCACCGTCGCAAATCAACCAGGATGAGCACGATGACTTATGTGCTTCGTTGATAATTGAGGCGGGAGAGATCTTCTTTGAAGAAGTCAATTCGGAGATGGTCCTCAATCTCGATACTTATCTGATTCTGAACTATCCCGAAAGATTTGATGGCCAATATCGCATCAACGTTGGGTCTGGACAAGTCGACTACGAACTCGGTCCATACGTGGGACAGGTTCAGGTCGAAAGCATGGACGCCCCCGAATTCCTACCGCCCATTCTGGTATTCGAACGACCCTTCACGAACGGAGCCACGGTAGATTCACCCGTCAGAGTCCAGATCCGAGCACGGGACGGGACGCTATCCGAGTCGTCACTGATGGATTTAACCACGGCGGAGTTCATCGTCGATGGCCGGAAGGTGGAACAGCTCTACGGCAAGTCCAGCATCGAGAACGGGCAGTGGGAATGTGTGCTATCGATAGAGGAGGAGTTTGCTCCGGGCGATCATTTCGGCGTTTTTCGGCTCTCCGACACGGACGGGAATGGCGCCGAGCTTGAGTTTTGCTTTTCTGTCATCGGAGATCGGCCGTGATATAGCATCCACCAAAGGTCGGTTCCAAAACAACCCTGTAACAATCCTGTTAAAACCTTCGTACAACAGGGCACATCTGATATACTCAAACCCGGAGAGTCTGCATGAATAGAACTTTTGGAAAATTTCTCGTTTGCTTTATGCTCGCCACCTTGATGGCGGCCTCGGCGCTGCCTACCATGGCGGGTCGTTTAAAGTCTTACAACGGGAGCACCGGCATCCTGCTTCTCGAGATGGAAGATAAGTCGGTTCGAAAATTTCAGCTTTCCGACAAGACCAAGGTCGAGTGGATGGGGCGAAATACGGCGGCAAGCGCGTTGCGCCCAGGTGCTAAGATCTCCATCCAGGTTCTCGGCTCTCTTGGTGCTCCGGTTTTGAAAGCCGGCAAGATTGTAGACTGGGGCAACTCCGACCAGATCATCGCCAAGGGTGCTATCGCCCCCTACCACACACCCGTGGCTGAGTACGCTTCCACTTCAGGAGGCGGAGGGACGCCCGACGGCGCTCCTAAGATGAATTCGACCGCCCACCAGGACATGGCCGCCATCGCCCAAGGTGGTTCGCAGAACCAACCGACCGGACCGAACGGCTACTCGGCCAACACCGGCCTGCAGCCGAACCAATCGGCCCAGGCGGCTCCCGCTCAAAACACCGGCGGAAGCCAGATGTACACCAACCAGGGCGCCTCCATGACGGCGCCTCTGGAGATGATGAACATCGACCCCTACAGTAGCTCTTCTTCTCAAATGGGGATGAACGACCCTTACACCGCGTCACAAATGGGAATGACCGATCCCTACACCGCCTCGCAGATGGGCATGACCGCCGACCCGGGCTCTCTGGTGGGTGTCGATGAAGGCAACGGAGACTCCGGTATGCAGCAGGCGCCGGGAATGGACACAGCCTACGGCGGGGCTACTCAGAAAATTACCGGTCAGGTGCTGGAGTCGGCCATCGAAAACGGTTATGTCGTCATCCAGTCGTTCGAGCATCCGAACTTGATCCGAGTGTTACTGCACCAGGCGAACGCACCGATGCAACTTCTGACACCGGGACAGATGATCGAAGTGACCGGCCAACAGACTCCCCAAGGCTTCAAAGCGGTGGAGATCAAGGCTCCGGGCGGTACCTACTAGGGCGTGTGGACATTCAGCATTCCCTCCAGACGAATCCCGCCACGACCAGCACGAAGGCAGCATAACGACTTGCTAGCTTCTCATATCGCGTGGCGATTCGGCG
>Ga0208701_100353_pt1 | contig 14283 bp, 13 predicted proteins | sample DeeseametaMP1482_FD_184188 | JGI IMG/M metagenome (GOLD analysis project Ga0208701, IMG submission 184188) | Marine microbial communities from the Deep Pacific Ocean - MP1482 (SPAdes) | ecosystem: Environmental > Aquatic > Marine > Oceanic | place: South of Fiji, South Pacific Ocean | collected... | reverse complement strand
CGCCGTCCGCACCGGAGACATCCTAGTCGTCTCCAAACTAGACCGCCTGGCCCGCTCCGTCCCCGACGCCCGACAAATCGGCGACACCCTCGCCGACCGCGGCATCAAACTCCAGCTCGGCGCCACCGTCCACGACCCCACCGACCCAATGGGCAAACTCTTCTTCAACATCCTAGCCACCTTCGCCGAATTCGAAGCCGACCTAATCCGCCACCGCACCCGCGAAGGCATGGCCATCGCCCGCTCTCTCCCCCAAGAGTTTCTGAGCCGACGTCGGTCACACTCACACAAGTGAGTCTGCATTTCGAGTTGGTGAAAATTTGTTCACCACTTTGCAAGGGTATGACTCGCCGAAGACGAAGACTTCTCCAAGGTAAATCCAAGACGCAGAGGTCCCAAGCCATGTCACCCAACTTTCAAATTTCGCTCTCCAAACTGGAGCGCTTATCCCCTTCAAAACTCGATAAGGCAAGCCGCCGAATTCGCGGTGCGATGGCCGATGCAGAGTGGAAGATGGGGCTTTGTCTTCTGGCGCTGAAGCGGAGTGGCGCTTTTCGGAAGTTGGGGTTTGGGACTTTGTCGGCTTATGCGGAGCGGGTGCTTCAGTTGTCGGGACGTAAGGTTGGTGCGTTGCTGGGGGCGGCGGAGGCTTTGGAGCATTTGCCTTTGATGTCGGAGGCTTTTCGGGCGGGGAAGGTATGTTGGTCGAAGGTGCGGGTGATGCATGGGTTGGCGACGCCGGAGACCGAGGCTGCCTGGCTGGAGTTTGCCAGGGCGCATACCTCGGTGGAGGTGGAGCGGAAGGTGGCCTTGAGTCCGCTGGAGTGGAAGAGGCATCGAGCCCTCAAGGCTTCGCTGGCTGGGAAGCCTTCGGTGACTCCTGATGAAGTGAAGGAGATGTTGATCTCCACAAAATCCGAGGTTTGCGGTTCTTCGGAGAGCGCCAGAGCTGAGCGAGCGGTGGCGGAGAGCTTGAAGGGAGTTAGCCCGGATGGGGTTGCTCCGACTGAAAACGATGGAGGAGCGACCTCGGAGGAAATAGGGCAGGTCTGCGCTGCCGCTGCTACCGTTGGACAACAGAGTCAGAGCGAAAGTGACGAGGTGACGGAAGAGAAGAAGACGACGGAGTCCTTGAAAGCTGCGAGCGACCGCCCGGCGCCGCCCTCGCCGCCCCGAACCATCCGTCTGGTTTTTGAAATGACTCCGGACCAATACGCGCTGTACGAACAGGCGGAGAGTCGAGTCCGCGCTCAGGAGGGTCGACGCCTGCCTCGGGCAGAGGTATTGAAACGGATGGCCGAATCGGTCTTGTCTCAAGGGACAGCGAAGGCTCGAGCTCGGCATCAGGTGTTGGTGCACACAGTGGAAGGCTCAGATGAAGCGTGGTACGAGACCGAGCGTGGAGTTTTGCCGGTAGCGTCGGAGGTCCTGGAGGAAGCGCTGGGGGGTCACGAGGTTCTCAGGATCGGTGTTGATGGGCGAGTGGAGACTCCTCTCGGGACTCCCGCCTCTGAGAAATCGGGGGCTCTGCCGATCGCCAGATCTACAAACGTGGCGGAGTGCGAGTTGGAACCGAATAGCCTTACGAAGGGTGCCCAAGACGACGAGCAAAAGGAGGTGAGCCCCGGACCGGTCGATGGGCAGCGGGCGGCATCATCTCGCCCGAGTCACGGGACTGGTTCAGTTGAGCTTACCTCCGATCACACCTGTGACTCAGCGAGGGAAAGAAACGACTGCCCACCCGCGACTCACACAAGTGTTTACTCACCCAAACGAACAGCCATTCCCAACGCCACCATCCGCCGGGTATTCGCCCGGGCCGGTCATCGTTGCGAGTGCTGTGGGCGAAAGGGTGGGCGGCTGGATGTGCATCATCGTGACCCGGTGAGCGAGGGTGGGAGTAGCGACCCTCGCTGTCTGGAGTTGTTATGCAGGGCTTGCCACACTAAGAATCATGAGCCGGATTTCGAAAGCAAGGCTCATTGGCGGGCGGCTCGCGAGAGGTCTCTCAACGGCCAGTTCGCCATCGACGCCACATCGGTGCCCTGGGGGCGGTCTAGAGGCGATAAGCGCCGGACGAGCGTCCCACGGGGGACTCCAGGCGAGCTGAACCCCTTGCCGCTGTCCGCATCTGAGATACCCTCGTCGTGAGGGTTGCTGGGGGCGGCATCCTGCAATCTAGACCGCCTCGCCTGCCCCTGACTTCCCCCGTGAGGTTAGGACCTGAATCATCCAGGTTGGCGACTCATGGTCGCCAGTAGTAGACGCGCCGCCCTCTCCACCACCGGGTGGAAGAAGGGGTTCACGAAGAGGTAGTCGTTCATTCCTTCGACGGCAACTCCGCCGGCCTGGCACTGCGAAGTGTGAGTCTCAAAAGAGATCTCAGCAACGTGCCAGGGTCGTCTGGAGGTTTGTTGTCGGGATCGACGCTGAAATCGGCCACGATGTCGACGGCCAGGTTGCTATCGTCGAGTTCCTGCAAAGTGATCTTAAAGACCAAAGTTCGCGTGAGTTCTCCATCCATCACTTGTATGGGGCTAGACTCGATTTTCGTTTCGGTATCGATTCGCGAGGCCGTGTCGAGGGTGCCTCCGAATATTAAGAAAGCTTCAAAAAAGGCGTCCTGCGCCTCGTTCGTGCTGAGTTTGAGGTGACACTTGAGATGGAAGCCGTCCTCTTGAATCTCGGAGACGACTCCTTGCCACGGAGAGAACCAGTCGTCCAGGGTCTCGCAAGTCGCGGGGGTCAGGAAGCAAAGTAGAAACAGGAGTAGCGCAAAGATTGGCGTCTTCATCATTTTTTTGGATTTTGGTCGGCGGGGAGAACACCTTCGGTGAAGCCCGAACATGGTCTCACACCACTTTTAGAAAAATTTAAGCACCCTAAACTAATGTAAAGATAGACCACTAACCAATCGAGGAGACGCAAGGAAATGATGTACCCAGTCGGAGGCTACTACGCGATGCCAAACCCGGTCGAGATCCGCCAGCTTTATGCGGGAACCGAGGCCGAGAAGAACAGCGCCGCTGCCGTTGAATCGAACAAAGCTGCTCGGGACATCGTGGATGACGTCAACTTCGTGCACTACGAGATGCGACGACTCGATCAAACCGAATTCGACCAGGACGGTACCGACAAGAACGTCAGCGTCGAAGCCAAGCCAAAAGATGCCAACTTTTTTCAGAGACTGACCGGAATCGGACTGTCTCCGGTGGACGAGATCGCTTCCCACAAGAAGAGTGAAGAGAAAGTCTCTTCCGTGGAAGGCTCTTTGAGCGAGAGAGAAATGGACGTGGTGGTCAACTACGAGGGCGGCAAAGATTCCTTGATTTACAGCAAAGTGGAAGCCGAAGACGGTACCGTCTTCTTCCAGCGCGGCAACGAGACCGTGGGCATCGATGCCAAAGGCAATCTCGTTATGCAACAGATATAACAAGCTTTACCCGAATCAGTCGAACTGAACTCGGGTTTCTCCGTCTCCGATCACCACGAACGGTGCCCAGTAATAGGGAGACGGATATCGTTCTCGCAGCGCCAGAGTGGCACCGGCACTGGCTTCGGCGGCTGTCTGGTTGTTTTTCAGAGCTTCGTAGAAGCTGGTCATCCACAGGGAAGTCGATTCGTCCGAAACCGGCCACAACGTGGCCACCAAGCAGCGTGTGCCTCCAGCCTGAAAGGCGCTGCTCAGGCCTACCATGTCGTCGCCCTTTCCGAGATCTCCCAGAGCCGTTTCGCAGGCCGACAACACTACCAGGTCCGGAGTGCGGTCCCATTCCAGGATGTCGGCCACGGTGACCATGCCGTCGCTGGTGACCAGACCTGAGAAGAGGGGGTACTCGGAGTCGAAGACTCCGTGGGTGGCCACGTGGAGGGTGCCCGATTCGGTACCGACCTTTCTGAGTTGGGACGAGGTGAGTTGCTCTTCGATGAGCTGGGTGGATTCAGGGAAGAGTTCCACCACGGCATTCACCTCATCAAGCGTGCCGGGCAATGGAGAGAAGGCAGCCCCCCGAGCCGTCTCTCCTCCATGGTCTGTTTCCAGCGCCACGTTGCCGAGCGCCGCGGCCGCGAACGGTCCCTTGCGCGACTCTTGTTGCCGGCTCACAAGCCACGCGCCGGCGCTGGGGGCTCGGGTCAGCCGATACTTCTCGATCAGCGGTTTGTCCGCCAGTTGAATGGCGGAGAAAGGCATGTAGTGAAGGTTTTGATGAGGTATCACGACCAGCTCCTCGATGCCCTCCAGCTCTGAGATCGCGGGTTCGACCAGCAACCGGCCCAGGGTCCGGGCTAGCTCCGGGTCGCCGCCGCGGGGGAGACTTCGTCTCCATTTGGTCAAGAGCTGCAGGATGTTGTCTTCGTCGACATCTAGCTCGAAGGCGGTCAGGTCTTCGGCCGTCACAACGAAGAGGTAGGCGCGGTCTTCCTGAACGACATACTCCAGAAGGGCTCTCTTGGCTCCGAGGTATTCACCCAGGTCTCCGGCGCTGGGCACGGCGTTTTGTCGAAGGGCGGCGATTCCGGGATCGAGTCGAGCGATCTCGGACATGAGCACACCGTACTCTTCTTTGAGCGAGGAGAGGTTGGAACGATTGACTTCGGTGGCCGGAGCCGAGAGCAGAGCACGGATACGAGACTTTAACGCCTCTTCTCGTTGCACCAACTCGGCTGGCGCCTTGCGCACCGGCACGCTCCTCCCGCCCAGCAACTCCATGAGCGCCCGGGCGCGGGCTCGCTCATTGATTCGAAAGGCGTCCTCGTCTCGCTTCTCCTCCACCAGGAGCCGGACCAGGGTTTGATAGGCGCCGGCGTTCTTCCCGAGAAAGGCCGTTTTGTCGTTTGGTGAGAGGGCTAATGCCATCTCATCGAGGAGGTCGACCGAGCGAGTGAGAGTCGAAATCGCGGCCTCTCTCTTGCCCATCCTCGCCTGAGCCTGGCCGAGGCTCAGTAAGGCGGTGGCAAGACTCTGACGGTTTCCGACCTCTTCCAATATCTCGACGGCTTGTTGGTGAAAGGAGGCGGCTTGCTCCGGCTCGGTGGCCAGATGGCCCAGGTTGTCCAGAGTGATGGCCTCTCCATCTCTCGCGTTCTGGGCTCGGTAAAGCTCCAGCGCTTTTTGATAGTGAGTGCGGGCTTCTTCCTTTTGACCCAGGTCCGCGGACACCAGACCCAGGTTGTTGTGCAGTTGGGCCAGATGGGAAGGGTCGTTACTCCGCTCACTCAGCTCCAGAGCTCGTTGATAGTTGCGGGCCGCCGTCTGGGGAGCGTTGCGCTCGCTGAACATCGCCGCCATGTTATTGAGAGTCACGATCTCGCCGCTGAGATCGTTGACGGCTCGCCTGGCCGCTATCGCTTCGAGGTAGAGGCGCTCGGCGTCCTCGGTGCGCCCAAGAAACTGATGGACCAGTCCTAGAGCGTTGAGAGTGGTGCCCATCAAAGCGTGGGGGCCACCGAAAGTGTCGGGATTCAGAGAAAGTAGATGGGCCCGATTGAGATAATCCAGGGCCTCGCTGTAATCGCCACGAGCAAAAGCCAGAGTGCCCAGGTTGCTCAGAGCGTAGGCCTGACCGGACAGTCCGTCGGTCTTCTTGAAATGCTCTAGCGCATCGAGGTAGCAAGGCTCGGCTTTGCTGTAGAGACCGGAAGATTGGTAGTTCTCTCCCAGGTTGTTGAGGACCGAAGCGGTCAGGTCGTCGTTGGAGGTCTCCCGCGCTAGTTGGAGACTCTCCAGGAAGAGTTCTCTTGCCTTGGGAAGCTCCGACCGGCGGGCCGCCAAAATACCGAGTCGATTGAGAAGGCGGGCTCGCTCGGTCGGCTCCTGGGTGGAATCGACAACCGATTCGAAGTAGCGTTCAGCCTCCTCGGCCCAGCCCAGCTCTAAGCAGAGTTTGCCGGCTTCCATCGGAGCATCACCGTAGAGAAGTCCGAGTTGGAGTCTGGCCTCGGTCTCCTTGCCGGACAGGGCCAGCGCCTTGATTTGCTGGTGTTGCACCTTTCGGACCTGGGCCTGGTCGTCGAGTTCGGTGAAGATGGCCGCGCTGCTCTGATACTGCTCGGCGGCTTCATCGAACTTGTCCTGATTTTCCAGGGCGTAGCCCAGGTTGGCTCGCGCGATCGCCTCCCGCTCTCGGTCTTTGTGAGCGAGGTGGAATTCGATGGCTCGATTCAAGTTGGCTTCAGCGCCCTCCCAGTCGTATCGGGACAGAAGAAGGCGCGAGATGCGGTCGATGACTTCGGCGGCTTGGGCCGGACGATCATTGGCCAGAAAAATCTCTAAGGCGGAAAGGTAGTGCTCCTTGGCGTCCTCGTGCCGGGTCTGAACCTGGCGAATCGCACCGAGGGTCGTGAGAGTGTCGGCTGCAGCCAGGGTCTGCTCCTGGGCCACCTGGTGATCCATGAGTTGGCGGTAGGCGTCATAGGCTTCGTTCCAACGATGCTGGGCGTCCAGAGTCTCGGCCAATCGCTTCAAGACCTCTCCGACTCTCTCTTGGTCGCCATGCCGTCGCGCGGCTTCCAGAGAACGCCGGTACACTCTCTCCGCCTCTGGAAGACGGTTGTCGGCGGAAAGGATGGCGCCTTGCTGGAGCAAGACAAGAGCCGTTCCATCGTCTCGGCCCAGCTTGGAGAAGAGCTGGTGAGCGTCATTCAGAGTGGTCAGCGCCGTTTCGTATTCCTGAGCCTTATACTCCAAAATCGCTCTATAGAAGAGACAGAGAGCTTGACCGGCTTCGTTTCCTTCTTCCGCCAAGGCGCCGGCGGCTTGGCTCCAAAGGCTCCTCGCTCCGTTGAGATCGCCGCTCTGTTCGGCGGACTGGGCTTGTTCCACCAACTCGGGGCCGGTTTGGGCAAGGCAGGGGAACAACAGCGTCATAGCTAGGAAAACGGGCAGGAGGCGTCTCATTATTCCCGCTTCGGGTCTTGGGAGAGTGGCCCCTTGCCGGGACGCAGAACGCTATCTAGCCTTGCTCTGACTGCGCCTTGCAGTCAACTGGAGAAAGGTCAGGGCTCCAGCGAAACGACCGTAAACCCTTGCGATGCTCCGGTCCCATCTCCTATGATCGTGGTTTGACCGGCGTGGACAGGCACATTCGAGACCTCGTATCTGACAAAAGGGACATCGTCTCTCTGGCCGGTGACCTGGACGTCGTAGATACCCACGGGCACGCTCGGCAGGCGCCAAGCGACTTCGGGGATCTCTGTTGGGGGAGGCTGCTGGAATATTTCAATAGTGATGGTCTGACCTTGCTGATTCATGACAGTGACCACATACACAGGGTCAGCGGTTGTCTGAGCGGTAAATCGAGTCGATCTGACCTGAACCTGAATCGTCCCGACATTCGGGGCGGCAACAGGCTCTACAAATTCATCGCTATCACCGCAGCCGACGAATATTCCTAAGAAAAGAATGACCAGAGAAAGAAGGCCGCATCGGTGCATAAAGATGACTCCTTTAAGGCTTATCCGTATAGGGTTCGTCCGAATTTGAAGTCTGACCTCTACCATCATGGGGTCGTCTTAACGGTGATATCTAACGGTAGGGCCCCCCCAAAAAAAAGACCCGGCGGTGAAGCCGGGCGATCTGTTTTTATGTCTTCGATCAATCTCTAGAGCGAGATCTCAAGACGCCATTTGGACGTCTTGACGGTCTTCGTCTGGGACTGACCTTTCTTTTCATCTTTCATAGCGCTTTCATAAGAAACGGATCGGCCCCGCCATGTTGTTGGCAGAATGTTTCGGTTCGGTCACCCTCCAGACGAGATGTTACAAAACTGGATCAAATGTTACAGAGTTGATCCCCCGACATTCGTAAGATACTCCCATAGCAGATGAGGAGTTACATTATGAAAAACAACGACAACAGACAGTTCGTACGCGCCGATGTGGCACTGAATCTTCGCTCGGTGCAGCTTCCGAAGTACTCGGCCGAAGTGGTCGATTTCTCTCAAGGCGGAGCCCGTATCCTTTTGAAAACCAACCGCGTGCCTTGCGACCTTTGGGAGTCTCGCATCCGTTTCGGTCTCAGCCTCCCCGGCCAGACCGGCATCCAAATGGAAGGTCAGGCGCGGGTGGTATGGCTGAGAATGTCCGAACACGGGGTGGAGGCCGGCCTGCAGTGGGAGAGACTGAGTCACGCCGACATCGACAGAGCTGAGGCTTTGATGAGTTTGGCAGCGGCTTAGATAGTTTCAAAAGCCGGCGGCCGACCGAGATCCGCTCTATGCGGATTCCGTCCGGAAGCAGTCTATGCAGTGGTTGGTCGGTGCGGGTTGAAGTTCGTCGATTTCAGTCTGGCGGAGTAAAGTTCCGGGGTTTATCTCCGGATGTAGAGGAGGGAGGCTAGGGCGCTGCCGATGAGTCCGATCACTCCCCCGATAAGGGGGCCGATAAAGACATAAAGAAGCCCTCCATAAAAGAACGCCATCTTCCCGTATCCCTGAGGGTCGTCGAGGTTGACGGCGAAAACCATAATCGCAACACCGAAAAGGCATCCCGTCAGTGCGCAGACGACGGTCGTCACGAGAGTGGCGACCTTCGCGGCTTTTTTCTTGGTGCCGCCCTTGCCAACAGTGGACTTAAAGGTTAGTGGATAGGCCAGAAAAGCGGGGGCCGCGAACAGCGTTAGTAGAACCAGTGAAATGACAGTTTCCATTTTCTTACTCTACCAGAAGTCGGGGGGATGGGAGAGAGTCATTTGCCCCAAGCGAGCGGTCAATAGGCATCTCGCAGAATCTTCCTGTAGTCGACCTCCACCCAGCCTGAGTCGGCCTCAACGAAATCGTTCCAGGATTCGGTATAAACTCGGCAGCCTAGTTTGACCCAACTGAAACCGAAGCGATAGCGCCAGGGCGCCCTGTCGAAGAATCTCGAGAGGGGGGCGGAATAGGTGTAGGTTTCGCCGGGCTGGAGAGCCTGCCGTTTCACGCTTTTCCTGTCAAACTCGAAGCTGGAGTAGGCTAGCGGACTGTATCGGCCATCTTTAAAATGGTCAGTCGTAATCACCGAGGCGTCTGCCCGTTTCGCTACTACGTAGGTAAACGAAGGGACATCGCCGTCTCGGTGAAGGGCGAAACCGTCGTAGAAAGTCTTCGGAGTTTCCGAATGGTTTGTCACAGAGATAACGACGGTTTGTTTTTCGATATTCACTCTCAGGTCGAACTCGTCAGTGCTTTGAGCAACGGCTGAATGCAAAAGTGACAGGAACAAGAGCTGTGAGAATGCAAGAGAAGCTCGAAATCTCGTCCTTTCTGCCACTTTCATTCTCCAGAGTTCTTCAGGGAGTCGACGCTCTCCACGACAACTTCTTCGTCGACCACCCGCCAGCGCACATTCCGGTCTTCTAAAGCGGTCCCGTACTCCCGCTCATCTTGATGATAGCGCGGTCTGGGGTCCAGCCCGAGGACCTGTTCAATCAATTCTCGCAATTGGGGCTCGCTTTCCAGGGCGGCGGACGCTTCTTCGCTGAACACCACCGCTCGTCTTTCGGGCTCCCCTGTGGCAAATCCGTGGACCGCGTGGGGAAGGCTGTCCGAATAGGGCACGTAAGGTTTGATGTCGACGATGGGAGTACCGTCCAAGAGGTCCACTCCGCTCACTTCCAGGCGGAACTCTTCCGCCACGACCTGTTCCAGTTTGACTACCGACATGCCGAGGCGGTTCGGCCGACGCGGACTTCGAGTGGCGAAGACGCCTCGCTTCTGGTTTCCTCCCAAACGTGGTGGTCGCACCTTGGGCTGCCAGTCGTCGGGTTGGTGGTGAAAGATGAAGATGAGCCACAGGTGGCTGGTCCCGTCGAGCCCGTCGAAGACGCCGGGCTTGCGAAACGGCTCTTCCAGTTCCAAGGTGGCTCGAGCGGCCGGGGCCAGTCCCGGCTGACGTGGGATTCCAAACTTCTCCGGGAAAGGCGTTTTCAGAAAAGCGATCGGCTCGAGGTTCAAGTCGGGTCTTGCTCTTCCGAGGGAGCGACGGAGCGTTCCAGTTCTTGCAGCTTGAGTTCGGCCTCTTTCAACGGTTCTCTCCAGGAGCCGTCGAGCGACTTGGCCGGAGGCTGGGAAGATTGGGAGAATTTGGAGAGAGCGGTGAGCGTGGACTGGAAGATGTCGGCGATCTCTTTTAAGACGACTTCCTTCTTGCGCATCTCGTGTTCGCTGTCGATCGGCCGCTCGGGAGACACAGCCAACATCTCCAGCGACTTCCGACCCTGTACGACGTGGCTTGCGAAAGTACGAACAGCTTCCTGAAACTCGCGCCACAACTCTTCATTCTCGGGCTCGGCTTCCCAGCGCAACAGAGCGACATCCACCGCTCGACAGTTATTGGAGATAAACTCGGACTGGATTTCAGGACCCTCGGATTCGCCTTCTTCCAAATGAGGAAGTCGTCTTCCGCAGCTTCGGCAGCGACCGGAGAGCGAAAGTTGCCCTCCGCAGAAAGGGCAAGGAGCTTGCAACGGAGCGCACTGTTCCAAAGTCTGGAAGACACCCCCCAGTTTTTGACCAATCTCCAGAACCTGGGCGACAAGCGCGCGGCACGCTTCAGGGCCGCTGGGAAGCTTGGCGGAAAGAGAGGAGAGGGCGATGCCGAACTGAGCCACCGTCGTCACCGCTTCCTCCACAGCGGCTTTCTCTTCCTCCGACTCGCGAGGGTTGACTTGCTTCTCAGCCTCTTGCACTTCCTTTGCCGTCTGGGCGACGGCCTGGCGGTATTCCGCCAGAAAGCGGCGCAGGGGCTCGGAGTCCAAGAAGTCCCGTCGCCAACCCTCGTAGAGGTAGTTGAACTGGCTCAACTTGGGAGATGGAAATCGGGGGAGGTCGAGCTTGCTTTCCTCTTGCTCCAGGGCGAAGAGGGCTTTTCGAACGACCTGGTCGTTTTTTCGAATCTCTTCGAGTTTGCCGGTGTCGGCCGCGGGAAGGGTGGGGATGATCTCGTCCACCAGATCGAGGAGACGGTTGAGGCCGCTCTGGATCTGAGGGTCGGACTCTTTAAAGAGCGGGGTCTTCCAACGAGAGCCCCGAGAACGGTCGATATTGCTCTTGAAGTCCTGATAAAACTTGGACAAGGCAAGAGCGACCCGTTTCGGGTCGTCGCCCGAGGGTCGCTCTTTGTCGAGGGAGGCCCAAAAGGCCTCGATCAAGGGAAATTGGTGCAAGGCCTACCAGCAGGAGTAAGGGCTGAAGCCTCCGGTGAAGGAGCCGGCCAGATAGCCGAGGGAGCTTCCGAGAGCCATACCGGCCGATGCTCCGAAGGAAGCGCCCCAGAAGCCGCCGGTCAGGGCGCCGAGTCCCATGCCGAGAAGCGAGCCGATACCGCCGCCTACCATGGAGCCACGCATACCGCCGTACATCGAGCCCATCGGATTGTATCCGCCGCCCCAGCCTGGGGAGCAGAATCCGCCCGAGAAGGAGTTGCAAGAGTTGTAAAAGCCTCCGCCGTATCCGCCATACCCTCCATAGGAGTAGGGGCTGCAGAATGATGGACCGTAAAAGCTATTGATCATGATGAATCTCCTTGTCCACATTATCCCCGCGCTGCCCGCCCGGGACAAGTGATGGGATGTAAACGTCTCGTAACAGCCTCACCATATCTCCTACGACTGGAGCGGATGTGGACTGAAAAGGTAGTTTTTCTCCAGCAGTCCCTGAGCGATCGGCATCCAACGTTCCATAAGGGGATTGGGAAGCTCGGACACGATCGCCTCCAGGGTGATGAATCGGCGACCGAAGGTGTCGATAAGGAGACCTTCGTCTCGGCTCAACGGCTCCTCCCGGCCAAGCCGCAGCTGGGCCATCTCTTGAATCCTGATCCCACGGGCCTTGATCGTCTGAACGAAGAGTTGGGGATTCAGACCCAGGTAAGTGTCTTTGGTCAGTTTTAGCTCTCTTCGCCGGTATTCGGGTTTGACCAGGTAGAGATCGAGCTTGGGGCGGTCGAAAAGCCCCTCGATCAGACGAAACTGTTCCCACGGATCGGTGGGAGCCGCCGTGGAGGCTGCGAATTCGGGAAGGAGCCCGGCCAGATCCCATTCTCGTGGTTCGAACCAATCGAGAAACTGAAGACCCGTCTCTTCGACGGCTGCCTTGAGCCGGGGGATGGTAAACGGCTGGTCGTGCGGGTTTAGGTAGCGGTCGGCGAACTCCACGTCGTCCACTCGCTGGGCGTCTTCCCAGGGTCCTCGAAAAACGGGCGGTAGGTGTGGGTCGTGGAAACGACCGCTGGCTTCCAGCTCTTGCATCAAGGAGCGCGCTCGGGCCACTCGCTCCTGCCAGTCGAGATCGCCGTAGAGGGCTCTTGCCACACGGGCGAACCGGTACAGGTCGCTTCGACCAAGTTCTCCGTACACCATGAGCCGCAGCACTCCCTGGGGAGCCAGCCGTCCGGCCATACTCTTCAAGATACCGACCGGATCGGCGGTGTGATGAATCACCCCGGTGGAGTAGATGATGTCGAACCCTTCGCGCGGTCCGAAATCGGGGTCAAGATTCAGAAGGTCCATCTCCCGGAGATGCAGGTTCGGCAGGTTGAGTTCGGCGGCTTCCTTTTTTAAGGTCTGGAGGGCGACTCGATTGAGATCGCAGCCGAAGACCTGAAAATGGGGGTAGAGGAGAGCCCCGCCCAGGACGTTCAGCCCGGTTCCACAGCCGGCGTCCAGGAAATTGCGGGGTCTGGCGTGAGGCTGCCCGCAGAAAGACCAGATGTACTCCAGAAACGGATCGGCCGAGCCCCCCGGAATGCGAGAAGGGTAAGGGAAAGCCTCGTAGAGGTCTCGGATGGAATCGGATACCGGATGGGACTTCACCCCGTGTCGCTTAGCTCCCGGGCGCGGCTTTCCCTTTGCCCGTAAACCCGCGGCTAGACGGCTAAGCGGACAAAAATCATGAAAAACATGAAGGAACTTACAGGGCGGGAGGACCCTCTCGCTAATATGTCACACACCACATTACCGACTTTCGAGAGGCTCTCTTTCATGAGTTCAACGACTATAAACCAAGGAAAAGTGATCGCTCTGCATCCGTTTCGCCGAGCCCAGACATTCGACCAGCACTACGAACTGGGTCGCATGTTCCGAGAGCAGGGCCGCCTGGACGACGCCACCCGGGAGTTGCAGAGAGCGGCCGCACTGGACAGAACTCACGTCGACGTACGTCTGGATCTGGGCGTCTTGCTCGCTGAGAAAGGCCAACTGCACCAGGCGATCGCGCTTTTCAAGCAAGTGATCGAACTCGATTCCGGCAATACCGAGGGGCATTTCTATCTCGGCCTGGCCTACTTCCAGAAAGAAGAGATGAAGAAGGCGGTCAAAGTCTGGCGCCACGCTACCAAGCTCGACCCGGAGGATTGGGAGTTGAGGCTCTCGCTGGCAGAAGCCTACATCGAGTTGGGCGAGAAGAAGAACGCTATTCGCCAGTTGAACAAGATTTTGAAGGTCAACCCCTCTCATCTGGACGCTCTGAACCTTCGAGGGGTGCTCTACCTCCACAACGGAGACCTCGACAAGGCGCGCCAAGAGCTGCAGCTCTGCGTCCAGCTGGACCCGAACTTTCCTCGTAGCCACATGAACCTCGGGGTCGTCTATATGCACCAGGGTTTCCTGGATATGGCCATTCTGGAGTTTCGTCGAGCGGCTCGACTGTCTCCCACCAATCCGGACATTCTGTACAACCTCGGACACTCACTGGCCCACCGTGGTCAGCTCGAAGAGGCCCGAAAGGCCCTGGAGTCAGCCCTCAAGCTGGAGCCGGGCATGTTGGAGGCGCTGGTCCTGCTGGGCGGGATCGAAGTGAAGCTCGGCTTCTTGGATGACGCCGAAGAGCGGTTTTCCCTGTTGCTTGAGTGGGATCACGAAGACGCCGAAGCTTTCGCCAGTCTGGGTCATATCTGGTACTTGCGGGAAGACTACAAGCAAGCTCAGCTGTTCTTACGCAAAGCCCTGGAACTACAGCCGAATCAGGGCGGGTTTCAGTATCTCATGGCTCAGGCGCTGGCCAAGGACAAGAAAATCTCCCGGGCTGTGGTGCACGCCCGAAAAGCGACCCGCTTTATGCCCGACGCCGCGGAATGCCACCTCTTGTTGGGAGACCTGTTGTTTCAGCGGGGCATGAAAGCGGCCGCGCAGGAGGCCTGGAAGCAAGCACAGACGCTCAATCCGGATCTTGAAGAAGAGTCGATGGAAGAGCAGGTCGCTGTCCGGCAGCGGCAGGCGGAGTAGTCGAACAGGGGTTCGACGGGCGGGAGCTCTAGCCGAGCCCTTCCAAAGTCGGAAGCGTGACCGTTTGGTGACGTTCGAGGTAA
>Ga0208701_100352_pt1 | contig 14363 bp, 13 predicted proteins | sample DeeseametaMP1482_FD_184188 | JGI IMG/M metagenome (GOLD analysis project Ga0208701, IMG submission 184188) | Marine microbial communities from the Deep Pacific Ocean - MP1482 (SPAdes) | ecosystem: Environmental > Aquatic > Marine > Oceanic | place: South of Fiji, South Pacific Ocean | collected... | reverse complement strand
TGTCTTCCTCTCGACCCTGTCCGTTCACCATACGGGTCAGGATGTCGACCAGCCATTTCGTGCCCTCCCGACAGGGAGTGCACTTGCCGCAAGACTCTTCCTCGAAAAACTGGTCCAGGTTCAGACAGGTCCGAACGATGCAGGTCTTGTCGTTGATGATGATCACGGCCCCGGAGCCGGCCATGGAGCCCGCTTCGGCAATGGCTTCGAAGTCCAGCGAGACGTCCAGGTGCTCTTTGGTGAGCATGGGAGCGGAGGCTCCGCCTGGGATAATGGCTTTCAGTTCGCCGCCCATGACACCGCCACCGTGCACTTCGATGAGTTCCCGCATACTGGTACCGAGCTCAAGCTCGTAGTTGCCGGGTTTGTTGACGTGGCCGGAGAGACAGAGGACCCGAGTCCCCTTGCTGCGGTCGGTGCCCATGGAAGAGTACCACTCGGCCCCTTTCCGCATGATAGCCGGCAGGGTGGAGAGAGTTTCCACGTTGTTGATGACGGTAGGACAGGCGTAGAGACCTTCCACAGCCGGAAACGGAGGCTTCAGACGCGGGAAGCCGCGTTCGCCTTCCAGCGAGGAGAGTAGAGCCGACTCCTCGCCGCAGATATAAGCTCCGGCGCCCCTGTGGACGACCACATCGAGGTTGAATCCTTTGCCCAAAATGTTGTTGCCGAGGAGCTTCTTCTTGACCGCTTCCTCCACCGCTTTCTCGAGAATCTCAGCGCCTTCCAGCATCTCCCCGCGGATGTAGATGAAAGCTTTCTCGATCCCGACCGCATAGCAGCAGATGGCGATGCCTTCCAGCAGCTGGTGAGGAAGATAGGTGACCATGTCGCGGTCTTTGCAAGTGCCGGGCTCCGACTCGTCGCAGTTGACGCAGAGGTACTTGGGCTTGCCCGGATTCTTGGGAACGAAGCTCCACTTCAGTCCAGTGGGGAATCCGGCCCCGCCTCGTCCGCGGAGGCCCGAGCCCTTGATGTACTCGATCAGCTCGTCGGGCGTATAGTCGTTGAGGGCTTTCTTCAGTCCCTCGTAGCCTTCGTTTTTTTGATAAACCTTGAGGCTCTCGATGCCGTCGATACCTAGCTTTTCGAAAATAACCTTTGTGCCCATTATTTGGCCTCCGGTCTCTGCCACGACTCCGCGGCAGCAGGATATTTGGGGTCCCCCGCTTTGAGTTGAGCCACGATGTCGGAAACTTTATCGGGGTCAACGTCCAGCATGAAGCGGTCGTTCACCTGCATACAGGGAGCGTTCACGCAGGCGGCTAGGCACTCACCGTGAACCACGGTGAACATTCCGTCCTCGGTCATCTCACCCGGCTCGACACCCAGATGCTCGCATAAATTGTGTTCCAGCTTCTCCGAGCCGCGCAGCCAGCAAGAGATCGAGCGACAGACCTTCAGGACATACTTTCCGACCGGCTTTCGGTGGTACATATAATAGAAGGTGACCAAACTTCGAACTTCCGCCGGCGGCATGTCGAAGATCCGCGCCACCTCGTCCTGGGCCTCTTCGGGCACCCAGCCGAGCTGCTCTTGAACTACGTGCAAAGCAGGCAGTATGGCTGAGCGCGCCTTCGGATACCGAGACATCAGCTCGGCGATCCGATCCCTGGTTTCCTGGCTGAGCAAGCCTTCTGTTTTCACATCACTCATTTTCCAAGTCTCCTAGCGATCACAGTCGCCTAAAACGAAATCGATGGATGCCAGGATCACCACCACGTCCGCCAGGGCCAGATCCTGAATCAGTTCGGGGATCAGCTGCACGTTGGTAAACGACGGGGTTCTTACCCTCATCCGATAGGGTTTGTTGCTGCCGTCCGACACCATGTGAAAGCCGACTTCTCCCCTGGGCGACTCCACGGTTTGATAGACATCGCCGGGTGGGGGCGTGAAACCCTCGGTAAAAAGCTTAAAGTGGTGAATCAGGCTCTCCATCGAGTACTGAATCTCGTACTTAGGAGGGGGCACGATCTTTCGATCGTCGGTCCGATAAGGTACGCCGATTCCGGGAGGCGTGATCTTGCCCAGAGCTTGGCGACATATCTTCAGAGACTGTTCGATCTCTTCCATGCGGACGATATATCGAGCGTAGCTATCGCCCTGAGTTCGGATCGGCACGGTGAATTCGTAGTCGTCGTAGGCACTATAGGGTCTGTCTCGGCGTAAATCCCAGTCCACACCGCTGGCTCTGGCTACAGGTCCGGTAATACAGAAATCGCGAGCGACTTCCGGGGTCAAGATGCCGATACCCTTGGTGCGCTCCATCCAGATCGGGTTCTTCTCCAGCAGACCGTAGTACATGTCCACTTTGCCTTCCAACTCGGTCAGCACCTTGTCGGCGGCCTCCAGAAATCCGGGATTGAGGTCGGCCATCAACCCGCCGGGCTGGATATAGGAAGTCATCATTCGTACACCGGAGACGGCTTCAAACAAGTCGAGGATGATCTCACGCTCCTGGAAGCAGTAGAGAAACATACTCATCGCACCGGCGTCCAGGCCGGAGGTTCCCAGCCAGACCATGTGGGAGGCTATCCGCTGCAGTTCGGCCAGTAGCACTCGGATGTGGGAAACTCGTTCTGGTATCTCTATGCCGAGGAGCTTCTCCACGGCCAGAGAGTACCCGAGATTATTGGAAAGGGGCGCGAGATAGTCCATTCGGTCGGTCAAAGTCAGGGCCTGTTGATAGGTCTTGACCTCGGCGGTCTTCTCTATGCCCGTGTGAAGGTAGCCGATATCCGGCTCGGAGCGGACGACTCGCTCTCCGTCGAGAGTCAGAATCAGTCGCAGTACACCATGAGTCGACGGGTGTTGCGGACCCATGTTGACGATCGTGTAGCCGCTCGGGTCTTCCTCTTGGACGGAATATTCTATCGCTTTTGTCTCAGAACTCATAACGGGACTCCTATCACCGAAAACGCGAGCCGGCGGGCCCGGTCACCGGATAGTCTTTCCTCAAGGGATGGCCCTGGTAGTCCGCGGGCAGCAAGATTCTCTTCAAGTCAGGGTGATCTTGAAATTCGATGCCAAACAGATCGTAGATTTCTCGTTCAAACCAGTTGGACCCGGTCCAGACGGGGACCAGAGAATCGACCGGTTCGCCCAACCCCAATACAGTTTTGAGACGAACAAAATCACATTTTACATGACTCGCCATAATCGCCATCAGGTCGAAACGGGGGTCTCGATCCAAATAGTCGACGGCGGTGAGGTCGCTGAGGTGGTTGTATCCTGCGTCGCGCAAAAACCGGGCGGCCTCTCGCCAAACAGGAGGAAGAACCCACAAAGTGAGTTCCCCCCTATCCTCCCGGCTGCCGAGAAAATTGTCGGCAAATTGTGCACTGAGCTCATAGCCCAGCTGTCTCATCTCTTCAGAGACGGTTGTCATAAAAAAACCTCGTCTAACCAGGGTACGGAGCGATCGATGCCATATCCAGCCGAACTAGATTGGGGTTTTCGGCGTGGGCCACGGCAGGGCTGACTCCCGGCGGAATTCCGTGTTCAATTTTCTCTTGTAACATGTTAAACGCCGTGATAAGTGCTTCGGGCGTAGGAGGGCAACCGGCCACATAAACATCCACCGGCACAATTTTGTCCACGCCCTGAACGATGGCGTAGTTATTGAAAACCCCACCGCACGAGGCGCAAGCTCCCATGGAGATAACCCACTTCGGGTCGGGCATCTGATCGTAAATCTGACGCAAGACCGGTGCCATCTTGATGGAAACCCGTCCGGCCACGATCATCAGGTCGCTCTGTCTAGGCGAGGCCCGAAAGACCTCCGCCCCGAAACGAGAGATGTCGAACCTCGATCCACTGGTAGCCATCATTTCAATGGCACAGCAGGCCAATCCGAAAAGTGCCGGCCACACGGAGTGCTTCCTTGCCAACCGGATATACTTGTCCGCACCCAAAAGGTCCACGACCTTGGAGAGAGTCGTGGTCACAAACCCGAATCCCGAGGTCCTCCCTTGGGGTGGGAAAAAACTATCGGAGGAGTACAGCATTTGTTGTTGTTGTTGTTGTTGCTGCTGCTCTCCTCCGTCGCCAGGGGTCACGAGTTCCATCGGAACGCCCCTTTCTTCCATACATAGAGATAACCAACCACCAGAAGGGCGAAGAACGTACCGAATTCCGCTAAAAGAAAGAGAGCGTTGGAAGTGCCCAACTGGGCATCAAGGTCCGCCGTTTCTTTCAAGATGGTAGCGAGAGGGTAAAAAGCCACCGCTTCGACGTCAAAAATGAGAAACAGCATGGCAACCTGGAGAAACCTGATCGAGACACGGCTCGGCATGGGAGCGATCTCCTCGATGCCGCACTCGTACGGTTGCCCTTTCTTGGGGTTTGGGTTGCGCGGTCCGACAAGGAAAGAAATCCCCAGAACGGAGCCGGCAATGGCGGCCGCGACGGCCAACATTATGCCGATATTTGCGTAGTCTGACATAGCTTGTGAATTTTATCACAATCTCATTTTCGGGGCAAACGACCCCGTCTTCGAACGGGTGTTCGCCCTAATCGTAAATTCGATCGTAAGCTCGACCTTTCCAGCTGGCCTTCCAGCCAACCCACTTGCCCATTAGGGCTAACCACTGAATCGCCACGAAGAGCAGAACACCTGCAGGACGAGTCAGCGCACCCAGGGCCGACTGACGATATCGAACCATCAGGGCCAGGTAAACGGCCAGATTGAGAAGCTGGGCCGTGGCCAGAATCGGAGTAGCGGTGGAGGTGAGGGCGAGAACCCAGGGTAAGACGTTCGCACTGAGCAGCAGAAAGGTCCACAGAGGGAGCAAGAACGGTCTCGCCATACCCTCGGTGGCGTTCTTGGCAAAGCCGAGGAATACGTCTTTAGCGTTCTCGTACATTCGACAATCTGCCAGGGTTGTGGAGTCGAAGAGGTCGGTCAAATGACCCTCTTTACGAAGATGAGCAGCCAGTGCGGTGGCATCGTGAAGCCGGTGGCGCACGGCGAGGTGACCTCCCGAGGCTTCATACGGGTCTCGTTTCACCGCGACCATCTGTCCGCAAGCCGCTCCCAGTGCGGGTAGCTTGTTGCGCCGCATTTCCCAGAAGGGAAGAAATCCGAGCAGAACGAGATGGATCAGCGGTATGACCATTTGTTCGGCCCAGGTGCCGGTTATTTGATGGGGAATCGAACTCGCCATCGCAGCCGGAGACTCTTTGATGTAGCGCCCTATCCTGGCTAGCGCCCGGGGGTCGGTCAGCACGACATCGGCATCTAAGAAGAGCCAGTGATCGTAGTCGGCGAGCTCTGAGAGTTGGTGACAGGCATACTGCTTGCCGGCCCATCCCTCGGGTAGGGTCTTCGAGCGGTGGACTTTGACTCTCGGGTCGAGTTGGGAGGCCGAGCGTGCGATCTGATAAGTTTGGTCGTCGGAGTTGTCGTCGAGGATGATCACTTCGAATCGACAGTCGAGTTGAGAGCGTAAGCTCTCGAGTAAGACCGGCAGATTTTTCTCCTCGTTGCGAGCCGGTACCAGGACCGAAAGACCGTCTGAGAAGCGCTCGTCTCCATCCAGCTTAGCCGGCGGCGCGAAGAGGTTGAGGTTGCGACAGACCATAGCGGCTTGAAATGCAGCCATGCCGAGAGCGAGTGTGGCCAGGTTCATTGGGGGTCCTCCAGGATGTTTTGACTTCGTCGGTCAGGTTGGGCGTTCAGGTCGAGCGCTCTCTGCATGTCTTGCTCGAGAGCGGAGTGAAGTTGGGCACGGTTCAAGCCCTCGGTTTCGGTCGCTTCCCCGAGGTAGGCTGAGACGGTGCGCTTTCCGGTTTCCGAATACTGGTAGCTCAGAGCGAGCGGGTGAGCAGGGAGGTGTCTGACGCGGTCGAGCAGGACGGAGAGACCTTTCCGGAAGACAACGGGTCGTTGCGCCGGGTCGGTGAAGCGACCCTCGGGTGTCAGTATTAGGCAAGGTCGCTCGACGTTTCGGAGGATGCTCTCCCCTATTGTAAGGAAGTCGCGGAGGCCCCGAACCGAATTTTGATCCACGCCGAAAAAACCCAGTCCTCGAAAATACCAGTGCGTTTCCAGCGCCTCGGCGTCGATGGGTGCGAAGACCTGATGGGTCGGCAGGAGTGCCTTACAGATGAGGGCACAAACGATCGGGTCCCAGAAGTCCGGATGGTTGGCGTAGAGCACGATAGGCCCTTCGATATCGCAGTGCTCCCTGCCGGCAAGGTCGAGAGAGTCGAAGCGATACTTCGCGAGCCAGTGACAGATCGTCGTGAAACGCTTGACGTAGGTCTCGCGTCTCACGGGCACCGGCGGCGGCGCGGGTGGGGCACCGAGCAAAAAATTTAACAGCAACTCTCGCATGTCATACCATTGTACGTCTTGTGTACAGGTTTTGTCTATCTTTCACGAGATGGACGGCGGGTATACCAGGAGATGTATACCCATTCATTTGCACAAAACCTGTACAAACCGTTGACAGGATATTGAAAATCGCTATAATGGGGGAACAGAGACTTGATTGCCCTTCGGGGTAGATGCGGAATAGACGTCCCCCCATCTCACCGCAGTATCAAGTCTCTTTTTTTATGCCCCGAAGGATTTGGTTTCGAGGGGTTTTGCCACCGGGGGTCGGAGGGTATCACAGAAGTCAATCCGGACAGAAATTGAGTGTCCAAAGTAAGGTTAGAATCATGAAGTTAGCTTCCGCAGTGTCCAACGTCTCATCCCCGTTCGTCGCCCGCCATAACGGTTCGGGCGAAGCCGGTCAGAAGGCCATGTTGGCGGATTTAGGAGTGGAATCGCTGGAGGCGCTGATGACCTCCATCGTTCCCAAGAGCCTGCTCGCGTCGGAGCCTCCCCAACTGCCCCCGGCTCTTTCTGAGATAGAATGCCTGGCTCAACTCCAGCGCATGGCCGATGCCAATCAACGTTGGCGCAGTTTCTTAGGGATGGGCTACCAGGCTGCCGTCATGCCTACGGTGATCGCGCGCAACGTCTTGGAAAACCCGGGATGGTACACCCAATATACTCCCTACCAAGCGGAGATTAGTCAGGGCCGGTTGGAAGCGCTGCTGAACTTCCAGACCCTGGTGTGCGACCTGACCGGCCTACCTGTGGCCAACTCCAGCCTCCTGGATGAAGGGACGGCTTGTGCCGAAGCCATGACCATGGCGCTTCGTTCCACTCGTAAACCCGCTGCCAAGCCTGTGCTACTCGCCGACAGTCAACTCCATCCTCAAACCATCGAAGTCGTCCAAGGACGTGCCATTCCGCTCGGAATTGAAGTGACGATATCGGATCTCGATAGTTCCGATGTCCTGAGTAAGGATGTCTTCGCGGTGCTTCTCGCCTACCCCGGCACCGAGGGTGAGGTGAAAGATTGGAGCTCGCTGACCGCGCAAGCCCAGGAGCGAGACATCACCGTGATCTTTTCTTCCGACTTGCTGTCCCTGGTCGCTCTGCAGAGTCCGGCGAACTTGGGAGCGCACATCTGTGTCGGCTCCAGTCAAAGATTCGGGCTTCCGATGGGCTTCGGCGGTCCTCACGCCGGCTATATGGCCTGTACGGAGAAGTTCAAACGACAACTGCCCGGCCGGATCGTCGGGATCAGTACCGACCGGCTCGGTCACCAAGCCTTAAGGTTGGCCCTGCAGACTCGCGAGCAACATATCCGGCGCGACCGGGCGACCAGTAATATCTGTACCGCCCAGGTTCTGCCGGCTGTCCTGGCCAGCATGTACGCCGTGTATCATGGACCGGAAGGCATCCGAGCCATTGTCGACAGAATGCAACAGCAGGCCGTTCGGCTGGCTGCTGCGGCGCTGGCGGGAGGGCACAAGCTGGCCCACGAGTCTTTCCTGGACACCGTGACCGTCGAGTTTCAAAACAAAACCTCAGCCGCGGAATTCGAACAACGAGCAGCCGATGAGAAGTTTCTGGTGCGGACGCTCGGCGACACGCGAATCAGCATCGCCCTCGACGAGAGACTGACCGACGCCGAGCTCGACGCCCTCTGTCGCCACCTCGGATCGGAGAACCAAGATGCTCCACCCTCTCATCTAGGAGTGCCCTCCAAGCTCAAACGAGATGCTGAAATTCTAAGCCACCCCAATTTTCACAACTATCGCTCGGAGACCGAAATGCTCCGATATATGAAGAGGCTTGAAAATAAGGACCTCTCGCTCGCTCACTCCATGATCCCGCTAGGGTCGTGCACTATGAAGCTGAACGCCACCAGCGAGATGATCCCGATCTCCTATCCCGGGTTTGCCGATCTTCACCCGGCAGCTCCGCCCGAGCACACCCAGGGTTATCGGGAGATGCTGACCGACTGCGAGCAGATGCTTTGTGAGATCACCGGATTTCACGCCATGAGCCTGCAACCGAATGCCGGTTCTCAGGGTGAGTACGCCGGGCTTCTGGCCATTCGAGCCTACCACCACTCGCGAGGAGATACCGAGCGCACCAAGATCCTGATCCCTGTTTCGGCCCACGGGACGAATCCCGCCTCGGCAGTACTGGCCGGGTTCGAAACGGTGGCGGTTAAATGCGACGACCAGGGGAACATCGATCTTGGTCACCTTAAGGACCAGGCCGAGAAGCACAAAGACACCCTGGGTGGTTTGATGATCACTTATCCCAGTACCCACGGAGTCTTCGAAGACACTCTGCTCTCGGTGATCGAGATCGTGCACTCCAACGGCGGTCAGGTCTATCTCGACGGTGCCAACTTCAACGCCATGGTCGGCTGGGTAAAGCCGGGCCGGCTCGGGGTCGATGTCTGTCACTTAAATCTGCACAAGACGTTTTGTATTCCTCACGGCGGCGGTGGTCCCGGTATGGGTCCGATAGGCGTGGCCGAACATCTGGCTCCGTTTCTCCCCGGGCACCCCTGGGGCGGAGTGGGAGGAGAGCAGGCGGTCAAGCCTGTCTCGGCCGCGCCCTGGGGAAGTGCCAGCATTATGCCGATCGTGTGGGCCTACTTGAGGATGATGGGAAGCGCGGGTCTCCGAGAAGCAACCGGACTGGCCGTGCTCAACGCCAACTACCTGGCCCATCATCTCAAGAATCACTACACTATTCTTTACACCGGCGTCAACGACCGGGTTGCTCACGAGTGCATTCTCGATTTGCGACCCGTCAAGAGCAAAGTGGGAATCGAGGTCGAGGATGTCGCCAAGCGTCTGATCGATTATAGTTTTCACGCCCCGACGATGAGTTGGCCGGTGGCCGGCACCTTGATGGTAGAACCGACCGAAAGCGAAAGCAAGGCGGAGCTGGACCGTTTCGTGGAAGCTATGGTGGAGATTAAGAAAGAGTGCGACCGTATAGAGTCCGGCGAATGGGAACGTGAGGACAACCCGCTCAAGGGTGCTCCTCATACGGCCAACGAGTTGGTCTCCGACGATTGGTCGCATCTCTACAGTCGCGAGGTCGCTGCCTTTCCCGTGCCCGGCTTGAGGCAGTGGAAATTTTGGCCCGCGGTGGCCAGGATCGATAACGCCAAGGGCGACCGGAATCTCGTCTGTTCGTGCGACGGCTGGAATCCGGAATTGGATTAAGGGCCGGACTCAAGGACAAGAAAAAAGACCATCCCAAGAGATGGTCTTTTTTCTTGTCGGCTGTGCAACTCAGAGGTGTGTCACCACTTGGTACGCTTCGCTCCCAGGTACCGTTGAGCGAAGAAATCGGTGGCCAGCCGATCGATGGTCACGCCTCGGGAACTGGAGGCGTGGATGAAGTAGCCTCGACCGAGATAAACTCCGACGTGAGACGCGCCTGGGGCGTAGGTTTCGAAAAAGACCAGATCTCCGGGGAGCTCTTTCCCCCGTTTGACCCCTTCGCCCACGTTGTATTGAATATCCGCGGTGCGGGGGATCCGGTAGCCGTGTTGAGCCCAAACATACTGAACGTAGCCGGAACAATCGAATCCTCCCGGCTGCTCGCCGCCCCAGACGTAAGGCGTTCCGAGATAGCTTCGACAGGTTTGCAAGATACCGTGAATTGCTTTGCCCTTTCGCGAGCTGAGCTCTCCGCGGGCTGCATCGTTCTTCGGCTTTGGTTGGGGCTTCGGCTTGGCGGCCGGAATCCAAACGACTTCACCGTTGGAGCGAATGAGCTTCGACGGCGGTAGTTCCGGAACGGAGCGAGCCGCCAGCTTCGGTGCGCCTTTGGTGGCGTACTCGGCTAGAGTCTCCCACTCGTCGTCGTCCGGCTCTTCGGTCTCTTTCTTGGACTTCGACTTCTTGCCGGTCTTCCTTGGAGCTTCCTCTTTGGCTTCAGCCTTCTGCTCTTGCTTCGGCTCAGCTTTCTTACGTACCAGGGTCAGTTCTCGCTCTTTGTCGTTCGGCACGCACAACAGGCTGCCGGCGGGAAGCTCGCCTTCCAGGTCGCTCAGCTGCGGGTTCATGCGAACCAGGCTTTCCTCGGCCATGCCATACTTGGCGGCGATGGCAGAAACCGACTCGCCGTTCTTGGATTTATAGTAGGTGTAGTAAGCGAGATGACTATCTTCCGTCGTAGGCTCGGCTACTGCAGGGGTGAGAAGGAAGGCGAAGGCTATGAAACCGGCGGCTAAAGAAGAGCGGAGTGACATGCGAAAACAGTTCTGGAAGGATCGGTTTCCCCCTCGTTTGCAGGGAATAAGTTTGCTGAGATCGGAGTATCCGGCCTGAGGATGTTGTTTCGTCAAAAGTCTCGTATCTCCAGTTTTTTGCTGGCGCTGGGCCTGGTTGCGGTCATGCTACCCATGACCGGCCTGGCTGAACCACACGTCTGGCCGGCTTGGCGCGCCATGACAGCTCAAGGAGAGGAGTTCAGCAGCCGGCAACTCGATGGGAAAGTCGTGGTGATGACTATGTGGGCCAGCTGGTGTCCATCTTGTCGCAAACAGTTGCCCGTGCTCGACGCTCTTCAAGAGCAATATCAAGAAGATTCGGTTCAGGTGCTCAGCTTCTCTTTCGACCATTCAGAGAAGATTCACGAGGATTTCGTCACCGAACACGAACTACGATTCCCCTCTATCTTTGCCAGAAAAGGCGAAGGTCTCAAAGTCGTCAGGATGCTGCAAAGAGGGACCGGCAGCCTGGAAGCCGTGCCAACCGTCCTGATATACGACAAGAGAGGGCGATTGACTCACCATCTTGTGGGGTTTTTTAGTCGCAAGCAGCTCGAAGATCTGATCTCTCCGTTGCTCGACGAATAGCACCGTTTGACAAGGGCGTTGGGGCCGTCTTGGGGAACGCCGTGGCTGTGAAAACTCAAATCAAGAAGATCGCCATCAATACCGGTGGCGGCGACGCACCAGGTCTCAACGCAGTTATTCGAGCAGCCACTATTTCGGCTCTCTCCAAAGGGTGGGAAGTCCTCGGTATTCGGGACGGATTCAACGGCGTGCTTCAGCCGGAACTGTACGACTCTGAATTTCCCGGCTATTTCGATCTGGACCGCAAGGCGGTGCGCGGGATAACCCATCTCGGTGGCACGATTTTAGGCACGACGAATCGCGGAAATCCCCTCGCCTTTCCGGTGGAAAAAGAGAACGGTGAGTTTGAATTGGTCGATCGATGCCCCGAGTTGGTAGAGAAGCTTCGTGCCCTCGGTGTGGACGCTTTAGTGGCGATAGGGGGCGACGGGTCCATGAAGATAGCCCAAAGGATTTCCCAGTGTGGTATGCCGACCGTGGGCGTGCCCAAAACGATCGACAACGATCTCCAGCACACGGTAGCGACCTTCGGGTTCGACTCGGCCGTGGCTTTCGCGACCGACGCAGTGGACCGCCTGCACTCCACCGCCCACGCCCATCAAAGAACCATGGTCGTCGAGGTCATGGGCCGATACGCGGGCTGGATCGCTCTGCACGCGGGCGTTGCGGGGACGGCCGACGTCATCCTGATGCCCGAAATCCCTTACGATATTGAAAAGGTCCTGGCCAAAGTACAGGAGCGCTACCACGGAGGAATGGGCTTCTGCATCATTGTGATCGCCGAAGGCGCCAAACCGGTCGGCGGTGACTACAGCATCATTGGGAAAAGCATCGGGCAAGCCGAGCGTCTCGGTGGTGCCGGAGCGGCCCTCTCGGCCATCATCGGGGAACAGCTCGGAGTGGAGACTCGTTGCACGGTGCTTGGACATTTGCAAAGAGGTGGATCCCCCACAGCTCAAGACCGTCTTCTCTCTCTTCGTTTCGGCTCTGCGGCCGTACGAACCCTGGCCGACGGAATTTCCAACGTCATGGTCGTTCTGGATCCCCCCGATGTAAAGTATGTGGGCCTGGACGAGGTCATCGACAACATGAAGCTGGTGCCTCTCGACTGCGACACCATCCAGACGGCGCGCGACCTCGGAGTCTGTCTGGGGGATTAGTCCAGGCGAGATGGCGGAATGATAAAAGGGTGAACAAAGATAAACAGACCCACGTTCTGATCGTGGGGGCCGGATTTGCCGGAATGAAAGCCGCGCAGGTCTTGGGCCGTAGAAAAGATATCCGAGTAACCCTGGTGGACAAGAATAACTACCACCTCTTTCAGCCGCTTCTTTATCAAGTCGCCAGTACCGGGCTAAATCCGTCCGAGATCTCCTCCACTGTCCGACACACCTTTCGCAAGCGGAAAAACGTCAAAGTGCTGCGGGCGGAACTCACGGCAGTGGATAAGGAAACGCGGACCGTCACCTTCAACGGTGGGACCTTCACGCTAGAATACGACTACCTGATGCTCTGCGTCGGAGGTCGGACCTGTTACTTCGGCAACGACCAGTGGGAGGAGACGGCTCCAGGCCTCAAGAGTCTCGAAGACGCCGTCAACATTCGCAACCGTCTTTTGAAGTCGCTCGAGGATGCGGAGCGTCTGGGTGATGCGGTCGATATGGAGCAACTTACCTCGGTGGTTGTGATAGGAGGCGGCCCCACCGGGGTGGAGCTTGCCGGTGCCTTCGCCGAGTTGAGGAGTAAAGTCCTCAACAACGACTATCGCTCTTTCGAACCCAAGAATGTCCAGGTCACCCTGGTCGAAGCCGCACCGAATCTGCTGCTCGGCTACGATGAGAAATCAAGCGAATATACTCGCAAACGTCTGGAAAAGCTGGGTGTAAAGGTGCTTCTGAATGAGGGAGTCACCGACATCAGCGAAGAGGGAGTGACTACCAAAGAACGCTTCCTCCCCAGCACCAACGTCATTTGGGCCGCCGGCGTGGAGGGTCACCCACTGGCCCGAATGGTGACCGACCAGATTGACAAGAGGGGCCGAGTCCTGGTGACCCCCGAGCTCCTCATCGAAGGCGAGTCCAACATCTACGCCTGTGGAGACATGACTTATTTCGGTCACGACGAGCGCTTCCCCAGAGGTCTGCCGGGCGTCGCTCCCGCGGCCATTCAGCAGGGCGACCGGGCCGCTCGAAACATCCTCGCCACCCTGGACGGTAAGGAGACCAAAAAGTTCGAGTATTTCGACAAAGGCAAAATGGCCACCATCGGCCGCTCCGCCGCCGTGGCCGAAGCCGGTCCCATGAAAATGAGAGGCTTCCTGGCCTGGTGCGCCTGGCTCTTCATCCACCTCCTCTACTTAGTGGAGTTTCAAGACAGGGTCATCGTCTTTATGCGCTGGATCTGGTCTTACATCACCTGGCAGTGGGGGGTTCGGATCATCTTTGGAGCTGGGACCGTGGAGACGGATATGGCCAAGGACCATCCGGCTTTGGAAGAGGACGGGGTTGTGTCGGGTGATGGTGAGTCGGAAGCCGATGCCAAGGTGGCTCGCGATGAGTCTGAGGAGCCGGAGGATGTTGAGGATGTCAAGGTTGCCGGTGGTGCCGAGGTTGAAGAAGAAGCTGCGGACGAGGCTGAAGCTGAAGAAGCCAAGTCGTAAAGGTTGGGATGACTATTGACGGGGTCTCTCCTGGCTGCGAGCTTGATGAAGCCCTGGCAGTCCTGGGGCCTGCTAGTAAGAAGGAGCCAATCCTAGACGACGACTTAACCGTCTATACCTACCCCAACTCCTTGTCTCTGGTGGTCGGGCCGAATAACGTGGTCAGGGAGATTCACGGAGGAGCCGTGTTGGCGACAAGTGATGGTTCGGTGGTTCGTCTCAAAATGAGCCAGGACGACATCATGGAGATTCTCGGGGCTCCCACTGTCACCCGGATGGGAGATTATTGCACATTCGAAGTCGATGACATCGGAGAGTTCGTCCCTCACCCGCTAAGCCCGGGGCCGATTTCTCCTGGGATTGCTACTAGACGTTCCCGGACAAGTTCAGCCCGAACTCAAACGGCCTGTTCAAAAACGGACCAATCCCCGCGACCCCATTTCATCCGATAGGAGTCCTCTCGTTCTCCGTGCCAGCCCTCGTAAAAGTCGAGCCACCCGGCCAACATCAAGTCGGCTTGGTCG
>Ga0208701_100349_pt1 | contig 15061 bp, 11 predicted proteins | sample DeeseametaMP1482_FD_184188 | JGI IMG/M metagenome (GOLD analysis project Ga0208701, IMG submission 184188) | Marine microbial communities from the Deep Pacific Ocean - MP1482 (SPAdes) | ecosystem: Environmental > Aquatic > Marine > Oceanic | place: South of Fiji, South Pacific Ocean | collected... | reverse complement strand
GAGCCGAACCGTCGGAGAACGGGTACAGTTGCTGGACCGAACCTTTACCGAACGATTTGACTCCCAGTATTTCGGCCAGTCCGTGGTCTCTCAGAGCACCGGCGGTAATCTCCGAGGCGCTGGCCGAGAATTCATTCACCAGGACGAGAATCGGAATATCCACCGAGCCGCGATCATCGGCCCGATACTCCCGGCGACGGTTGTTTCGGTCGATGGTGTAAACTACCAGGCCGTTGTCCTTCTCCAGAAACTGGCTGACCACGTCGACGGCGGCATCCACATACCCGCCGCCGTTGTTGCGAAGGTCTAAGACCAGTGAGTGAGCTCCCTGACTTTTCAGTTTGTCGATAGCGTCGTGCATCTCTTCGGCGGTTGTGGCACCGAACAGTCTGAGACGTACATAGCCGACCTCGCCGTCCAGCATCTTGGAAGAGACGGAAACCACGTGAATGTTGCCACGGGTCACGGAGTAGTCCTTGGTGCCTTCTTCCCCTTTGCGGCTGATGGTCAGGACCACGTCGGAGCCGACCGGTCCGCGAATCTTGGCTTGGGCTTGCTGAAGGTCGATGCCGTCGGTACTTTCGCCGTCGATGGCCATCACTTTGTCTCCGGGGAGCAGACCGGCGTCGTAGGCCGGTGTACCCTCGATAGGCTCAAACACGGTGAGACGGTTCTCATCGTCAGGATTGAGTTCGATGTATATTCCGACTCCACCGAACTCCGTGTTTTGCATCTGCTCTTGGAGCTTGGAGTAGTCCTCGGGCAGCATCAGGAGAGAGTAACGGTCTTCCAGACCGTCTAGCATCCCCATGATGGCAGCGAAAGTCAGAAGATTCTCGTCGACCTTGTCGCCGAAACGACGCTTGAGTTGAGGAAGGACCTTCTTCCCGCGGTCCAGAGTCTCCAACTCGTCCGTGGGCACTTTGGCTTGCTCCAGCAGGTCTCGAACTTCGCTCTTGACACCTTCGAAGAGCTGCTCTTCAGGAATATCTTCCACGAAGCTCTTCTTGATGTAGTAGTAGACGTTACGGAAAAGAGCGTCGTCCGGCTCGAAGCCTAACTCCTTGGGGTTCTTGAGTACCTCGGAGTAGTCGCGTTTGAGCTCCTTCTCCTCGTCCTCTTCACCCTCTTTCTTAACCTTCTCAGCGTCTTTGGTATCGACCTGAGCGACCGGGTGCTCGCCGTCACCCAGCATACCCGGCGAAACGTCCGCCTTCTCCGGTACGGAAATCTTGGGAGTGGGGACGACCATGTCCGCCATCTCGGCGTCGGGTGTGTTGGCGGGGCTTAAACAGCCGCCCAGCACCAGCAGCAAACACCCCGCAACAAAACTTTTTAATCTCATTAAATCCAAAATCTTCACCTTCAGAGCCCGTTTTTTTAGTGTAACGCGGCTGCCTTCAGATTGTTCCTCGCCCATCCCGGTCTACGAACGAGAGACGAACTCAGGACATTATTCAATGTCCTGACCGTCCGTCCCTCAGTTTACCTAATCTATCTCGACCAGACCAGCCTGTAAAGGCAGTCTAACGAATTTCTATCGTCAATCCTCAAGCCGGGGGTCGAGAAGGCCGTATCCCTTGTCTTTCTTGAACACGATGTTGATGCGGCGTTTGTCCTCGTTGTAGAAGGCGTAGAACTCGTGACCGGCCTCTTCCATCTCTTTGATAGCCATCTCGATCGACAACGAACGAGCGAAAAAGGTGTGAACGTGGTCGACACGGGGGGCGTAAAGCGATTCATCCTCCATTGTGGCCGTGCCGCCTTTTTTCTCCTTCTTGGAGTTCGATGATGCCTCACCAGCGGAATTGAATGCCGGTAAGGGCGGGGCAGCCGGGCCTCGAGCCGAGCGACGTCGCTCGTGCTTGCCCTTCTGCTTCTTCAACTGGCGCTCCAGCTTTTCCACCACTCGATCGATGGAGTTGTACATGTCCGTGCTTTTCTCTTCGCCTCGCATGTCGAAGCCTTCGCCAAACACGGTGATCTCGGCGACGTGCCAGTTTCTTTCGATAGACAGACATACTTCGGCTGAAATCATGTGATCAAAGTAGCGGGACATCTTGCTCATCTTTTCCGAAGCGTAGTTCTTCAGCGAATCGGTGAGGTCTATTTGCTTTCCTTTTACCGTTATTTGCAAGCGGTTACCTCCTTTGGTTGTGACCCTCGGACGCCCCTTAAACACAGAGCATCCCGCAGTTGCGGGGGTATCTTCAGGCTGAAAACCGATTCGAGAAACGAAAAGCGAGGCCCTTTCGAGCCTCGCTGTTTTTCAAAAACCTGTTCGATTTAGCGGCTCATCGCCCTTGATGCTGGGCTTTGCCATCTTTCCAGGCCTTGGTCACTTTGACCACGTAGCGTTGAGTTTCAGCAAACGGGGGTATCCCGCCATAGCGCTCCACGTTTCCGGGTCCGGCGTTGTAGGCCGCGATCATCAGCTTGTGGTCGCCGAAGCGATCCAGCATCATTCGCAGGTAGCGAGTACCGGCGGCGATGTTTTGCTCCGGGTCGAATCGGTCCCGACAGCCGAGATAAGAAGCGGTACCGGGCATCAGCTGCATGAGACCTCCGGCGCCTACCGGCGAAACGGCGGTGGGACGGAAGTTCGACTCCACCTGAATCACTCCCCGGACCAACCATGGGTCCAGATTGTGCTTGGCAGCGTACTTCTCGATGATAGGACTGATATTGACCTGCTTCATCTCCACCTTGGGAACAGTCTTGTAAATGTAGTCGTCTCCGGCCGGAGCAGTCTCCGCACCACGAGAGGCAAGGTTGCGACGACGGCCGATCACGACTTTTTCGTAAGTCTTCACCTTGGCCTGGATGTAGATGGGAGGCAGGTTGCCTGCTTCCACGACTTCCTCGGCAGCTTCAGGTGCGGCGTCTTCGGCCAACGGCACCAGGCCGAGGGCTCGATCAGGGTTAGCGGGCAGTCTTGTTTCGCGATCTTGAAACAGATCGCGCAGCTCATTGTCACTGCCGCCTTCTCCGGGAGCGACCGGCGCAGCGGACGCAGCTCCCATGGAAAATATTAGTAGAGCTAACAGAAATTTCTTCATTTATATACCAACCTCAATGAAGTTACTGTCATCAACAGCTGTTATTAATAAGCTGTTCTCAGTATTAGGATTGCCGGATTATATGGCGATTCTTTAAGCCATGTCAAATTTACGAACACTTGAGCGCTTTTGTATTTCTCTTACGATCGACGGCAACTCTTGATTTATCAACGTTCAGGCGCCGATTCTTGATCATCTGAGCGAGAATGCAACAGGCGATTTCAGCCGGTGTTTGAGCACCGATCTCCAGTCCGATGGGAGCACACACTCTGCGCAAGGCGTCGGCCGGCACCCCCTCCTCCACCAGTTCGGCGAAAACCGCATCGACCCGTCGCTGAGAACCGATCATCCCGATGTATTCGAGATCGTACGAGGCAATCAACCTCAAACAGTCCTGATCGTGTCGATGGCCACGGGTCACCAGAACGACGCTGGTCAATTCGTTGGCCGCCAAAGGGGGCAAGAGCTCTCCGTACTCGCCGCTTTCCACTTGCCTTGCCGCCGGAAAGTACTTTCGATCGGCGTAGTCCGCCCGGTCGTCGATCACCACGACCTGATAGCCTGCAACGGCAGCCATGCTACAGAGCGGTCTGGCGATATGCCCGGCTCCCACAATCACGAGTGTTCGGGCAAGCCCCACAGGCTCCACGAATCGACAGCCGTCCGGCTCCTCGTCCAGCCGAATCTCCGTGTTGGTCAGCGCCCCCACCGCCACTCGCGGCTCCAGAGGCAGTTTCATCAATCCCTGTTTCCAGAAGCCCGGCCTGGCGTCGCCCATCTCCGTGACCCACTGTAGCGATTCTCCTCGGCCGACGCGCTCTAGAAGGTCGGCCACCGCGGAGCCTTCGACCCCCGGCCGAAGTTTGTGAAGCAAAACGTCGAAACGTCCTCCGCAGACCTTTCCCCCGCCTTCTTCAGGGTCTTCGGTAAGATCGACGTGGAGAAGGGCACCGGTGGCCTCGGGATCGGCGAGCAACTCCTGACCGAGTTCGTAAACTTCGGCCTCGCCGCAACCTCCCCCCACGGTCCCCCGCAGCCCCCCGTTGCTGTCGAGGATCATATCGGCTCCGGTCTCGCGTGGTGTGGAGCCCCAGGTGCGAACAATCACCGCCCGCACAACCGGCCGGCCGGAAGCGAGCTCCGACCCGCAGATTTCAAACAGGTCCGAATTCAAAGATAGGCTTTGCGGTAGGCGGACAAAAGCTTTCGCGGCTCTTGCTCGTACTTCAGATTGAGGAAACGACAGACTTCCTGAATATCTTTGCTGGGAGAGCCCTTCTCACCGGCTCCTTTTTTGAAATACTGGTCCAGGACCGGCAGAGCCACCCGCCCGGGCGAACCTTTCAGCGAGCCGCCCGCCTCGATAACTCGGGTCCGTTCCTCATCGTCTAGCATGGAAAGAATTTTGGCGGAAAGGCCGGGAGAGAGAAGGCTGAGGAAGACCCAACCCTGCTGCAAGCTGTTCATGCTGCCGATATCCATGGAGCCGGCCTTGTCTTCGCGCCACTTGATGAACATCATGATGACCACGACCGGTGAAAGGACCAGCAAAAGTTGCCAGCCGTCGAGATGGTCTAAGGCGCTAAACACCCGGTTTGTTCTCCAGGGTGATTTCTTTCACGCCTTCGCGAGGCTTATCCGGGTTCACCCCTTTGGCCAGAGCGACATAGAAAGCCATCAACTGGACGACCGGATACATGAGAAGCACCCGTGAGATCTCGGACAACCCGCAGTGGAGTTCTACCGAGTGTTCTACGCGGATGGCTTCCTTCTGATCGAGCTTTTCCACAACGACCACTCGCTGAGCCCGAGTCGTGGCGAGGTTGTAGGCGACCGATAGCTCCGCTTCGCGGAAAGTGTCGCTCACCATGGAACAGGTCATCGACATATTGGTGAGGGCGAAGTGGTATCCGTGTCGATACTCCAGGGAACTCTCGTTGGAGGCTCCGATCGCGGCCATCTGCTTCATTTTCATGGCCCCGTGCAAAGCGACTCCCGCATACGGGCCCGAACCCAAATAGGTGATGTGCTGAGGTTGTGGCTTCACTCCCGCCACCGAGCGCAACTGGTCTTGAATCTTCTGAAAGTCGAGAGCCTCGGCGCACTTCATGAGTTCATTGAGAAAGACGTCTTTGCCGGAGATCCAGACCGTCAGGATCATAGTGTAGAGAAGCAGACAGGAGACGGTTCGAGAGCGAATCGGGGTCTCTTCGAGGACACCCTGAGCGAGAAGCTTGTGGTCGGCCATGGCTCCGAGTTTGCCTTCATCGCAACCGATAAAGAGCACCTTACAAGCCGGATGAAGCTTCTTCATTTTCTCCACCGCCCAGACGGTGTCGGGGTCGGCTCCGTCTACAGAGAGCGCCAGGACGAGAGTCTTGATCCTGCTATCGTAAGGCGGACGGCGGAGATAGAGAATCTCGGCCGAGGGACGGGCCACCGTGTTGAGTCCTGAGACGAGGTGTAAGATGGAGGCCGCCGAGAGAGCGACTCCGTAGCAATCGGAAGAGCCGATCAGAAGAACCTGACCGAAATTTTCCGAACGCAGCCAGGTAACGAACGCCTCCTTGTGAGAGGCAGACTCCGTAATGAGCTGCTTCCATGCTCTCGGTTGATCTTGAATTTCCGCGTAGACCGCGCCACCCTTTTGATAAAGCACCGTTGACCTCCATGGGCGTATGCCGCCCTAAATCGAGCCGTTTTTCTCGGATTGAATGCTTGCTCCTGCCCCGTTGGGGTGACGGGCTTGCTGCATCAGAAGAGCGTCGACCAAAACCAGATTGGTCATGGCCTCCACGATCGGTACGGCACGCGGCAAGACGCAGGGGTCGTGGCGCCCTCTAGCTTCAAGTTCGACCTCTTCCCCTTGCTCGTTGACGGTTTGTTGGACCTTGCCAATGGTCGCGGTGGGCTTGAAGGCCACCCGGAAAAACAGATCCTCACCGTTGGAAATGCCGCCCTGCACTCCGCCGGAATGGTTCGTGGTCGTCCCCACCGCGCCCGCTTTCATGCGGAAAGGGTCGTTGTGTTCGGAGCCTCTCATTTGGGTGCCCGCGAATCCCGAACCGATCTCAAAGCCTTTGACGGCGGGAAGACTCATCATAGCCCGACCAAGTTCGGCCTCCAGCTTCGAAAAGACCGGCTCTCCCAGCCCCGCCGGGGCTCCACGCACCACGCAAGCGACCACTCCGCCGAGAGAATCCCGGTCCCGGCGAGCTTCGTCGATCGCTTTGTACATCTGGTCGGCTTTCTCGGGATGTGGACATCGCACCGCGTTTTGCTCCACCTCTTCTCGGCTCACGGTGGCCGTGTCGACGAGGCCGGAGGCGTCTACCTGATGGACCGACTCGACCCAGGCCACTACTTCGAGGGGGAAACTCCGTCTCATCACCTGATAGGCCACGGCACCGCCGGCCACGCGACCGATCGTCTCCCGCGCGCTGGCCCGGCCGCCGCCCATCCAGTTTCTGATACCGTATTTGGCCTGATAGGTGTAGTCGGCGTGAGAGGGACGATAGACGTCCTTGAACTTCTCATACGAGGAGGGGCGGGCGTCCTTGTTGTGCACTAGCAGGGCGATCGGGGTGCCCAGAGTCTTGCCCTCGAACATCCCCGAGAGGACTTGCACCAGGTCTTCTTCCTGGCGAGGCGTGGTCAGGATGCTCTGTCCCGGCTTTCGGCGGGTCAGCTCAGCCTGGACCTCATCCATATCTATTTCCACACCGGCCGGGCAGCCGTCTATGACCACACCCACTCCGCCGCCGTGGCTTTCTCCAAAGGTGGTTATGCGAAAGAGGTGTCCGAATGTGCTGAACAAGTTAGATTCCTAATTAAGTCTTGAGATGAGCGGCCAGGATCTCCGCCGGGTGCAGCGCCACTCGATTGGTGAAAGAGCGAATCTGCTGGCGACAGGAAACGCCCGCGGCGATCACCCTGCCTCCTCGACGGTGGGTCGATTCGGCCGCCGGGATGAGTTTGCGATAGGCCATGGCCTTGCTGATTTGGTAGTGTTCCTTCTCGTATCCGAACGAGCCGGCCATACCGCAACAGCCGGAATCGACTTCCTGAAGATCGACACCGGGGAGTTGAGAGAGAACGCTCACCGAAGGTCCGGTGCCCACCAGCGACTTCTGATGGCAGTGGCCATGCAAAAGTAGCGGCGGAACGCCTTCCTTCAGAGGCAGCTCTTTGTCCTGAAGAAACTCTTCTAGAGTGAGGCAAAGCTTGGCCAGAGCGGGCAGATCGGGGTCGTCCACCAGGGAGAAATAGTCGTCTCTGAAGGAGAGGATACAGGAAGGCTCCAGCCCCACGATCGGCACTTCGTCGGCCAGAAAGCGTCGCAGACGGTTGATATTGTCCATGGCGTGTTTCTTGGCCAGGTCAGACAGCCCCTTACTCATCATCGGTCGGCCGCAGCAAAGCCTGTCGGCGATGGTGACGGCGTAGCCCAAACGCTCCAAGATGCGGACCGCGGATTGAGCCACCCACGGCTCGTTGTAGCCGTTGAAAGTATCGACAAACAGCACTACTCGAGGCTGATTCGGCTCCGACTTGGGTGTGTGTCTTCGCTTCCACCAATCCCAGAAGTTTTGACGGGCGAAAGTGGGAAACGTTCGTTCGGAGGCGACACCTAAAATGTGGTTGACCAGAGGCTTGAACGGCGAGTTCAGCATCCAGTTGCTGACCGGAGCCAGAGCCGAGCCGAATCGAGAAACGAGGTCGGCCCGAGCGAAGAGTTGAGTGCGTAACGGGACGCGATTCTGCCGATAGTACTGGCTGAGAAACTCGAACTTCATCTTGCCCACGTCCACGCCGGAGGGGCACTCCGCTTTACACGCTTTGCATTCGAGGCACAGGTCGAGAGCGTCGTAGAGGCGCTTACTGTGCAGGGCTTCGTGGGGCAATCGGCCGTTCAGGACGTTGCGCAGGAGGTTGGCCCTCCCGCGGGTGCTGTGCTCCTCGTCCCGGGTCACCATAAAGCTGGGACACATCGTGCCGCGATTGGTCTTGCGACAAACTCCGGCACCGTTACAAAGCTCGACCGCCGTCACGAAACCGCCTTCGGCCGTCCAGTTCAGATCGGTTTGCACTTCCATGGTTTTATAGTCCGCGCCGAATCGCAGAGTCTCCGTCATCGGCGGCGAATCCACCACCTTGCCGGGGTTGAGGATGCCGGCCGGGTCGAAGAGCTTCTTGATCTCTCGAAACACCTCGTAGATCACCGGTCCGAACTGCTTCTTGTTCCACAGACCGCGGGCCAGACCGTCGCCGTGTTCGCCGGACATAGAGCCCTCGAACTCCATCACCAGATCGGAGATCTCGTCGGAAAGACGCGCCATCGTTTGAATGTCGGCCTCGCTCTTGAGATCCAAAAGAGGGCGGATATGTAAGCAACCGACCGAGGCGTGAGCGTAGTAGGCGGCGGTGGTGCCGTGAGACTGGACGATCTGGTCGAAACGCTCCACGTACTCGACCAGCCTGGAGGGGTCTACCGCCGTGTCTTCGATGAAGGCCACGGGCTTGCGGTTGCCGGGCAGACCCAGCAGGAGCGGCAGTCCGGCTTTTCTCACTTGCCAGATTTGGGTTTTCAACACTCCGTCGGTGAAGTGAGGGTGGGCGTAGCTCGCACTCTCTTTGCTCAGCAGATCCCCGGCCTGTTTGAGCTTATGCTCCAATTCGGCCTGAGTGTCGGCGGTGTATTCGGTAATGACCACCGAGTTTGGCTCCCCGTCCAAGAAACCCATCAGACGAGAGATAGAGAGCTGCTTCTGGGCCAAACTGAGCACCATGCGGTCCATCAACTCGCTGGCCGTGGGATCGGTAGTCAGGAGAACGGCATTGCCCAGAAGGGCTTCCTTCAAAGAGTTGTAGTGGCTGACGATGAGTCCGGTGAACCTCGGTTTGGGGGTGATGCGAAGCTTGGCCCGAGTGATCAGACCCAGACTTCCTTCGCAACCGACCAGCATCGAAGCGGGGTTGAATCCTCGTACCGGCGGAGCCGCGGGAGCTCTCAAGCCGGTGAACTCGGGGAGTTCGTAGCCTACCGCCACTAGACCTCGCAACATTTCGTCAAGATTGTAGCCTGTCACCCGGCGGAGAAGCTTGGGATATCGACTAGCCACCAGCTCGGCGTTGGACTTCGTCATGGAGACGAGCCCCTTGATCAGATCGCTGGTGCGTGTCGACCCCCGCAAACTTCGAGCCAGCGCATCCCGGTCCATGACCTTGAAGCTGTGCAGCTCCCCCTCACCACAAAGAAAGGAGAGCCCTTCGACATGGTCTACGGTCTTGCCGTAGCGGATACTTCGCGTACCGGAGCTGTTGTTGGCGACCACCCCGCCTACACAGGCGTGCTCGGCGGTGGCGGGATCGGGAGCGAACATATAGCCGTAGGCTTGGAGCTGATCGTTGAGATCGTTGAGCACCAGCCCGGGCTCGGCTTCGGCCCAACCCTGCTCCGGTACTACACGAAGCAAACGGTTTAGATACTTGGAGGTATCCACGGCCACACCAAAACCGACCGTCTGTCCGGCAAGGGAGGTACCGCCGCCCCGAGCCGTGATCGGCACTTCGCATTGGCGGCAAGCCTTCACCAACACTTCCAGGTCCTCGGGTTCGCGGGGCAAAGCCACCAGCACCGGCCGCTGTTGATAGATACTGGCATCGGTGGCGTAGAGAGCACGAGAAAAATCGTCGGTCAGAAGCTCGCCTCTGAAATCCGACGCCAGAGCACTTTGAAGTGCACCTAACTTGTCTTCCAACCCACTCTTGTCGAGCGCCTTGACCATTTTTTTACCCCTGACCGTCGTTTAGGATCTTTGGGAGGATATTTGGGCCTGCCATGAATTTGCCTCTCGATCAAAAAAAGAGCGGTCCCACCAGCCGGCGGAAACCGCTCTTTTTTTTTCGGCCGCGTTACTTCTGCAGCGTGCGGATGTAGTGGCCGATGGCCCACTGGTCTTCGGGGGCGATGATGCCGTCCCAAGGAGCCATACCGGTGCCTTCGACACCGTAAGTGCCGGTACGGAAAAGAGCGAGCTCCAGGTGGCCGTACTTGTATTCGTCGGTGGCGGTCAGGTTACGGGGCGGCGGGTCCAGACTGGCTCCGCCTTCTCCATCACCAAGGCCTGTGGCTCCGTGACAGAGAGCACAGTTAGCGGCGTAGAGTTCCTTACCCTTGGCTACTGCCTCGGGGGTGGAGGGAGGGATGCTGCCTGCCATTTCGAGGACTTCATCGTATCCGTTCATGCCTTCGGCGAGCTCGAAGTCTTCGAGGACGGCAGCGTCGCCACCGGTCGAACCGGCGTCAGCCACCGGTGTGCCTTCGTCGGAGGGAGTGGCGGTCGCGTCAGCCATCGGAGTCTCCGCGGGAGTCTCCATCGCATCGGGAGTCGCTTCAGGCATCTCCTGCGCTACCGGCGCGGTGGTGGCAGCCGTAGCGGGAGTCGTAGCACCCGCCGTCGGGTCAGTTTTCGTCGGCTGCGAGCATCCGGAAATTCCCAGTACGGAGATCACCAGTGCGGCGCCTAAAAATCGTTTCAAAGCCATTCTATTGGCCTCCTCATTTCGGTGTAATATTTCGACGCACCCAACCCCCTAGTTAGGGTCACCGTCGAGGATCAATCCGAGTCGGGGTTCACGAAACGGATCTCCATTCCTCCTTAATTGTACCCGCCTAAAGTCGCGAACTAACGTCTTCGTTAACGTCTTTTCTTTCCGTACAGATGACGAACGATATCGTCCACCGCCCCGCGATTCCGAGTGTCGCTCTCTCGAGCCCGACGACACGACTCCCAGGAGCGCTGGAACACCCGAATATCCGGAGGCCGCGCTTCCGGCTCGTCGTCGATGGCAGCCAAGGCCAAGCTCAGCAACTCAGCCAGAGCTGTTTGAGACTCTTTGCTCCAATAGGACTCTTCCCGGCTCAAAGTACGAGCCACCAGCTTAGTCCGCTGGTCCTCGGTCAAACCGGAAGACGGGACTTTCCCGGTCATCCCATAGTGGATTGTCGCTCCCAAACTGTAGATGTCGTGAATGGGGTCGGCGGCACCGCCCTGGCCCCGTTCCGGCGCTCCGTACTTGGGGCTGAAAACCGCTATCTCGCGGGAAAACTTCGTACCTTTGTGGCTGACCAGTCCGAGGTCCACGAGGCGGTAAAGCCCCAAGCCGGTCCGTATCACGTTGGCGGGTTTGAGGTCGCCGAAGACCACTACCCCCTCGCACTCAAGGTGGAGGTAGCTGAGCAAGTCTATGAGCGCCCCGGTGAGACCGAATAGGTCTTCTTGGGTAAGGGGGCCTTCGCGCTCCACGAACTGTTCCAGGTTCGGACCTTTGAACCAGTCCATGAGAATGAAATACCGACTCTCTTCGGCGAAGAAACCGTGGGCTTTTGGCAAGGCCGGATGGGCGAGCGTTCGTAGAAAAGAGGCCTCGTTCATCAACATCGTATTGAAGACTTGGTATTCGCTCTTGCTCCAGCTACTGGTGTCCACCACCTTGACAGCCTTAAGCCCGTCCTGTGTCTGAGCCAGAAAAACCTCGCCAAAGCCACCCAGACCGAGCCGGCTCAGCAGCTTGATCTGTCCGTTGCGTATGGTGCTGCCGGGTCCCACGAGATTCTACGAAGATACGCTGCGGCACGCTCTGCTACCTTCGGAGGTCTCCCAGAGCAAATGCTCAAGAGGTCCGAAATGGTCGCTGTCGAAAGCGCTTGCCCTAGCGTCAATGACGTTACTGAGAGAATAACTCTGAAAGGAGCACCCCATGAAAACCTTTTCCCGATACATCCCGAACTGGTTTAAAGTATTGTTGGTCGCCTCTATGGCGATCGTGACCTACGGAATGGGTCATCTCCAGTCTGAGCCCGTGGAAGTCACCCCCCAAAAGGGAGAACTTTTAGAAACGCTCTGGCTGGACCGCGTGCCGGAGATGATGCACGACAGCTGGAACGGCTATCTTTTCACCTCCGACAACATCGGCCTGAACGTCCAGGCGGCCTCGTCCTTCAAGATCACCTTGGAGATTTTCGAGTTTCAACTTCGCAAGAACGATATTCGCTGGCACTTCCCTCACGACGGAAACAAAGCGAACACGAAGTACACCATCGAAAAACTGAAAAAGCCGACCAAACACTTCGACCGTCAACTGACGATTGAAGCCGACCCTAAGAACGGCGGAAAAACCAAGGTCTACTTCACCGGACCCGAGTTTGCCAACGGTGCCACTATCGACAGATTGGCGCCTGGAGCACTGGACCGCATCGAACAGTTTCGAAACGCCCAGTAAATTCTGACCATCCGAAAAGAGCCGGTTGAACGACCGGCTCTTTTTTCTTTTGACAAGCCCTGAAAGGAGTCCGACTGTCGCGGGACATACATCTACCGGACACATCATGCGACAACTCTTTCTGCAAGCTCCCAACGATCTGAGGATGCGTGAAATCGAGGATCCTCGTCCCGGTCCGGGTGAGGTCATCGTCGAAGTTCGCGGGTCAACGACTTGCGGCACCGATCTCAAGACCCTACGTCGAGGACATCCAAAATTTCCCATGCCGACCCCGTTCGGCCACGAGTTTTCGGGCGTGATCACCGACCTGGGCGAGGGAGTCAAAGGCTGGAGCGTGGGGAGCGAAGTCATGTGCGCCCCCACAGCCCCCTGCGGAAACTGCGCGGTCTGCCGTCGTGGACTCTTCAACCTCTGCCAAACCTGTATGGACGGTCTGATTCTGGGCGCTTTCGCCGAGAAGGTGCGAGTGCCCGCTCACATCGTGGGCAAGAACCTCTACTCCAAACCGAAAGAGCTGGATTTCTTTGAAGCGGCTCTCATGGAGCCCCTGGCCTGTGCTGTTTACGGACAGCAACAGCTGCCTTCCCTTTCCGGCAAGAGCGTCGCCATCATCGGAGCCGGACCGATCGGATTGCTCCATCAAATGCTGGCGGGTCAGCAACAACCGAAACAGCTTTTAATGATCGGGCGGCGGGCCGCTCGATTGGCCCTGGCCGACCAGGTGGGAGCCGATGTGGTGATCGACTCCGAACAAGAACCCGATCTGGTCGACGCGGTGATGGCTCGCACCGGCGGTAAGGGAGCCGACGTGATCATCGAATGCACCGGGCAGCCGGAGGTGTGGGTCGATTCGGTCCGAGCCACCGCCCAGCGAGGGACAACACTGCTGTTCGGCGGCTGCAAAGGGGGTACCAGAGTACCTTTGCCGTTCGATATCATCTGGGCCAGGGCGCTGACTGTTCTGGGAGTCTTCCACTTCACGCCGGGCGCGGTGGCGGAATCACGAAAGCATCTCTGCAGCGGCAATCTGCCGGTCCGGCATCTTATCACCGAGGTCCGACCTATGTCGGACTACTTGCAAATTTTCGAGGACCTCAAAAGCGGTAAGGCCGTGAAATACGGGATCGACCCCAAGGGCTAGGGCGTCTCAGTTTAAGAGTGCTTTGCGCCACTCCGATATCAGCTCCATCGCTTCTCGGGGGTCGAGTTCTTCTTCGTCCAACTGCTTCAACTCCGAAAGCACCCCGTCCTCGGGGTTCGGCGGAGCGAACAGGTCAAGCTGAAGAGACGGATCGGGGCGATCGCTCTTACCGGCCTGCCCTCGCTCCAATCTCTCTAATAGGTTTTTAGCTCGCTCCAAGACCGCGTCCGGCACACCCGCCAGAGAGGCCACGTGAATACCGTAGCTCCGGTCCGCCCCGCCGGGCACGATGCGATGAAGAAAGACGATGTTCTCGCGATCCTCACGAACAGCGACCCGATAGTTGCGGCAACCTCGGAGCCGGCGAGCCAGCCGAGTCAACTCGTGAAAGTGAGTAGCGAACAACGTCTTGGACTGGCACTCATGATAGAGGTACTCCGCGATGGCCTGAGCCAGGGAGAGCCCGTCGTAGGTCGAGGTGCCCCGCCCGATCTCATCTAAGATCACAAGAGACCGAGGAGTGGCGTAGCGCAGGATATTTGCGGCCTCCGACATCTCTACCATAAAGGTTGATTGCCCAAGATGCAGATCGTCCGAGGCCCCGACCCGCGTGAAGACCCGGTCGGTGATACCCACCACTGCCGCGTCGGCCGGTACGTAGCAACCCATTTGAGCCATGATCACCAGCAGCGCATTCTGGCGAAGATAGGTCGATTTACCACTCATGTTGGGGCCGGTCAGCAAGATGAGTCGCCGTTTGCCGTCCAGGCTCACGTCGTTCGGCACAAACCGCATGTCGGTGGACCGCTCGACCACCGGATGGCGGCCACCCTGAATGTCCAGAAGGTTGTCGTCGGTGATGGCCGGCTTCACCCATCGAAAGCGTGAGGCACCTTCGGCGAATCCGCAGAGGACGTCCAGTTCCGACAAGCAGCGAGCAACCCATCTCAAGGTCTCCCCGTGCTCGGTGCAGCGCTCTCGAAGACCCGTGAAGAGGTCGTATTCCAACTCCCGGATCTTGTCTTCCGCGCCCAGAACCCTGGCTTCGTACTCCTTCAGTTCAGGAGTGAAATATCGTTCCGCGTTAGCCAGAGTTTGCTTACGAATGTAATGCTCCGGGACGGAAGCAAGATTCGATTTCGTGACTTCGAGATAGTACCCAAAGACCTGGTTGTATCCCACCTTGAGCGACTTGATTCCCGTATTCTCACGCTCTTCTTGCTGAAGCCGGGCGATCCAGTCCTTCCCGGACCCCCTCAGGGAGCGCAGCTCGTCCAGGCGCTCGTCGTAGCCGTCGGCGATCAGCCCTCCCTCGCGCAAACTCACCGGTGGCTCCTCGGCTAGAGCGCGCTCTAGCTCCTCTCGGAGAGACTCCAGAGAATCGAACTCGTAAGTCAATCGAAGCAGAGTGTGGTCTTCGGTTTGGGCACAGGCCACCGCCAGTCGCGGTAGCTCCGCTAGCGAGCGGGCCAAGGCCTGTAGGTCTCTCGCGTTGGCGGTACCGTAGGCCACTCGCGAATTCAGACGCTCGATATCGGAAACGGATTGCAGACCGTTGCGGATCTCGCGGCGGACC
>Ga0208701_100348_pt1 | contig 15251 bp, 12 predicted proteins | sample DeeseametaMP1482_FD_184188 | JGI IMG/M metagenome (GOLD analysis project Ga0208701, IMG submission 184188) | Marine microbial communities from the Deep Pacific Ocean - MP1482 (SPAdes) | ecosystem: Environmental > Aquatic > Marine > Oceanic | place: South of Fiji, South Pacific Ocean | collected... | reverse complement strand
CCCGCTCGCAAAGCTTTTCCTCTTGCATCACCTCGATGGCTGCGAGAGCCGAAGCGCAAGCCACGGGATTGCCTCCGTAGGTGCCGCCGAGAGTGCCGGGGCGGACTCCGTTCATCACCTCGGCTCGCCCCACCACGGCCGACACCGGCATGCCGCCGCCCATAGCCTTGGCCCAGGTGGTGAGGTCCGGCTGGACATCGAAATGTTGGTAAGCCGCCCATTTGCCGGTCCGGCAGAAGCCGCTTTGCACTTCATCCAACACCAGCAGAATGCCGCGCGCGTGACACTCTTGCTGAAGACGCTGGAGATAGGTCTCGGGAATGACGTTGAACCCGCCCTCTCCTTGCACGACCTCCACGATCACGGCCGCGACCTGGTCGCTTGAGACCGTGTTGACAAAGAAATCGCGGAGTCGTCCGAGCTCTCGAGCAACAAAACCGTCTTGCTCTAATCCGTCTCCGTAGTGGAAGTAGTTCGGAAACGGCAACCTGTAGATCTCCGGAGCGTACGGTCCGCAACCGATCTTGTAGCCGACCTTGGAGGTCAACGTGGTGGCCAGCAGGGTGCGTCCATGAAAGCCTTCGCTGAAGCTGACGATAGCCGGTCGCCCGGTGTACTGTCGAGCGATCTTCACCGCATTCTCCACCGCCTCGGCACCGCTGTTCACCAGCATGGCACGAGTGTCGTCTCCGTGAGGAAAAAGTTCGATCAGCTTCTCGCAAAGCTTCAAGTAAGGTTCGTAGGTGGCCACGTGGATGCACGTGTGCTGCAACAGACCTGCTTGTTTGGAAATCGCCTCCACCACTTTAGGATGGCTGTGTCCCACCGTGGTGACGCCGATACCGGAAGCCAGGTCCAGAAACTCCCGACCCTCCACATCGGTAAGAACGGCCCCTTTTCCGTGGGCTACCACCAGCGTATTCAAACGGCCCACGCCCGCGCTCACACAGGCTTGCCTGCGCTCTAATATCTCTTGACTAGCCAAGGTACCATCCCCACGGCTCTTGATTCTCATAAGTGGTCACCTGTTTCACTTCCAAGTAGTTATCCAGGCCCCATTGGCCGAGCTCGCGGCCGATACCGCTCTCTTTCACACCGCCCCAGGGCGCCTGAGTAAAGGTAGGCTGAGAACAGTTGACCCAGACGATTCCGGCTTCCAATTCCCGAGCCAAACGGCGACTTTTTTCCTTATCGGAAGTCATGATCGCCGCGGCCAGACCGTAGGGAGATTCGTTGGCCCACTTCACCGCATCCCGTTCAGCTTTGAACGTGCGAACAGCCAAAACCGGCCCAAAAATCTCTTCCGTCCAGGCCGTCGAATCCAAGGGCACATCGGTGAGCACCGTGGGCTGATAGAAGTAGCCTTTCTCGAACTCCGCGGGTCGCCCACCGCCGGTCAGAAGCCCGGCACCGTCAGCCTGGGCCTGCTTCACCGCCTTCTCCACCTTGGCCAGTTGAGGAGCACTCACCAGCGGACCCAGCTTCACTCCCTCGGTCAGGCCATGGCCGATGGGTATCTTCGCCGCTTCCTCGGCCAGGCGGCCCAGAAGTTGGTCGGCGATGCCCTCTTGCACCAGAAGGCGCGAAGTGGCGCTGCAGACCTGACCCTGATTCCAGAAGATACCGAACATGATCCACTCCACGGCGGCTTCCACATCCACATCGTCGAAGACCAGAAAGGGAGACTTCCCACCCAGCTCGAGGCTCACATTCTTGATCGACTGAGCTGCCGCGGCCATCACTCCCTTGCCCGTCGGCACGCTTCCGGTGAAGGCGAGCTTCTTCAGCTTGGGATGCTCGGAGAGCGGCGCTCCGGCCTGAGGACCGAAGCCGGTGATCAGGTTGAACACCCCTTTCGGCAGATCGCTTCGAGAGACGATGCCGGCGAATTCCAGAGCGGTCAAAGGAGTCAACTCCGACGGTTTGAGGACGGTCGTGCATCCGGCGGCCAGTGCCGGGGCCACTTTCCAGGCCGCCATCAAAAGTGGGTAGTTCCAGGGAATGATGAGTCCCGCGGGACCCACCGGCTCGAGATAGATTCGGCTGGAGAATCGGGCGTCCGGAAGCTCCAGTTCGCGGCCCTGGCGATCGTCTAGCTCTTCGGCCAGATCGGCGTAGAAGTCGAAGCAACCGGCGGCGTCTTCCAGGTCCCAGGCTGCTTCAGGTAGGGGCTTACCGTTGTCTAGAACCTCCAGCCGAGCAAGCTCCGGCGCCTTATCTTTCATCGCTTGGGCGATTGCTCGCAGGTGAGCGGCTCGTTCCGCGCCGGTGGTCCGACCCCAAGATTCCTGGGCCTCGTGAGCCGCCTCCACCGCCTTTTGCACGTCGGCGGAGGTGGCTGAGGCGACTTCGGCGATCACCTCTTCCTTGCCCGGATCGAGGACCTCAAAGCGTCCTTTTTCAGCGGGGTCGACCCACTCTCCATTGATAAAAAGTTGGCATTTCTGATGGTCTTGGTCTTGCATAGCTTTCTTACTCCAGTGTGACAGTTTCGATGGAAACCTTGAAATGGCGACGTTCTACCTCCGCGAGATAAGCGGTCACGTCGAAATACTCTTCGGGAGCCCACACTCCCGGGCGCAGTGAGTTCTTGAGAATCTGTTGGACTCCGATCGACATATTCATCGAGGTACCGGCGTCCACGTAATCTTCATAGAGCGGATGAGGACCACCCCTTACTCGCACCGTGACGGTGGTGTGTAGACCGTTCTTGCGGCCCTTGCCCACGGCGAAATGAAGCTCATGGGATTCTTTTGCCGGGATCTCTGCCCGATGGCGGTCGATGTGCCGATCCATGACCTTCTGAAGCACTTCCAGCGGCTTCACTTTATGACCGTCGGACAACACGACCGGCGTCTCGAAATCTCCGAATCCGGCTTTAACCAGACTCAGCCAGGCCTGATGCTGCTCCCGGGGCAAAGCCAACCGCCAGGTGAACTCCTTGATGCCTTTGCTGGCGATGCCTTCGGCGAACGGGACGGTGAGGGGCTCCGAGTGCTGGCTGAACATGAAGGTCGTGGAACCAAACGGTTCCGGCAGCTCCCAGGTCTCCAGGCCGCCGCGTGGAGGCATCTCTTTGAGCTCTCCGTCGAAGAACTGTTGGCTGGGGTTGGCGTATTCGGCCAGGATGGTGGAAGGAGTGTAGGGGGGCTCCAAAACCGGAGACTCCGGGCCTTTGGTGGTGGCGGTCCAGTAGAGATTGATGGAGTCGATCTCGTCTAGTCGGTCGGCGCAAGCCCGGCAGATGACGTTGGAGAGACCGGGGTCGGCCCCCAGTCCGATTACGGCTGTCACTCCCTGGTCTTGGAATTCCTGATGCCGGGCCTTCTGCTTCACCGTGTAAACGCCCATGCCGCCGTAGTCCACGTAGGGCTTTCCCGCTTTGAGACAAGCCTCGAAGATCGGCATCTGAAAACCGGCGAAGGTGGGAACTCCGTTCACACAAAGATCGCAGTCGACGAGAAGAGTGGCAAGCTCCTCGGCATTTCCGACATCCCCCACAACCTTTCGAAGGCGAGGATGATCGGGCAACCGGTCGAGAGCATCCGAACTGTAATCGGAGGCTATCACTTCGTGGTCGTTGTCGGAGAGGTCGCTCAAAAGATCGCGGATGGTTCCCGAGCCCATCATCCCGGCTCCGCCTAGCACCAGTATCTTCACGATTTGCCGGCCTTGTAGAAGACGTTGTCCGGGTAGGGATACCACCAGTCGTGGATCTTCGGATGGGCGTCGATCACCACCATCTTGTTGCGGCGGAAAGCGTCCAGCCCCTGACGACCCAAAGCCGAGCCTATCCCTGAGTTCTTCCATCCCCCGAAGGGAAGAGCGTCGTTGTCCACCAGCGGATTGTTCACCCAGGCCATGCCGGCTTCGATCCGTTCAGCGAAATTCATGCTCTCAGCCAAATCGGTGGTGAAAAGGGAAGCACCGAGACCGAACTGAGAGCTGTTGGCGATCTCTACAGCGTGGTCGAAGCTCTCCACCTTGCAAATGGAGGCCACCGGCCCGAAGACCTCCTCCTGGAAGATCTCCATGTCCGGGGTCACTCCGCTCAACACCGTCGGCTCATAGAACCAACCGATCTCCTGGTCGGGAGGAATGCGACCGCCTGTCTCCACCTTCGCACCGGCCGCCACCGCTCCGTCCACCAGGCGGATCACCTTGTTTCGAGCGGCTTCGGACACCAGCGGACCGATCTCGTTTTTACCCAGCCCTGGGCCTACCCGAAGCTTGCGCGCTCCCTCCACCAGACCGCTCACGAACTTGTCGTGGACCTCTTGATGGACTAGAAAGCGCTCCGAGGAGGTGCAGATCTGGCCGGACAGGTGGAAGGCCGCCGTGACCGATCCCGCGATAGCCACATCCAGAGGCGCGTGATGAGAAACGATCAGAGGGTCGTTTCCTCCAGCTTCCAGTAAGCATGGCTTGAACTTCTGAGCGCAGGCCATGCCCACCGAACGAGCGGCCGCCACCGATCCGGTGAAAGCGACCACGTGAGTGCGGTCCGACTCCACCAGCGCCCGCCCGACGTCGGCCCCCCCGGCCACTCCCGAGACCACCCCCGCCGGCAAGGCCCGTCCTATCATCTCCAGGAAAGCCCAGGTGCAAAGGGTGGTCGTCTCTGCCGGCTTCACCACGGCCACGTTTCCCGCCGCCAGTGATGCCGCTAATCCCCAACTTAAGAGCAAGAGCGGGAAGTTGAACGGCATAATGTGGACGCTCACGCCGTATGGAAAGGTCTGGCTGTACTGAAAAGAACCCGGCTGAATGGGTGCAGCCACTCGGCCCACTTCGTCTCGTGCGATCTCTCCACAGTAGCGGTATATGGAAGCCACGTTGGCCAGCTCCCCCAGCGCTTCGGGATAGGGTTTTCCCATCTCTCGAGTCATCAACTCGGCGATCCGGTGCTGGTCGCCCTGCTCGATGGCGTCGGCCACTCGATGGAGGTAGTTGGCTCGGGTCTTGCCGTCCAGGGCGGCCCAGGCTTTGCGCGCCCGGTGAGCCGAGTTCAAGACTCTTTCGATCTCCTCGGGAGTGGCGTCGGCGATGCGACCTTCCGGCTTGAGATTGGCGGGGTTGACGATGGTGCGAGGGGTGCCTCCGGCCTTGAACACGACTCCTTCGGAGTAGTGCCAGGGAGTGTTCGGGTCGTTCATCAAGGTCATCAGAGGAGCGCTCCTATCGCGGCGGCGGCTTTTTCGGGTCCCGGCGAAGAGCGCATCTGAGCCGAGGTCTCTTGAAGCTTGCGGCTCATCTCTTCACTGGTGAGGATGGTCTCAACGGCTTCTCTGAGATCTTGATCCGTCCAGTCGGCCCGGTGCATCTTGAGACCGTGACCCGTCTCCTGAACTCGAGTGGCGTTGTCGTGGCCGTCCCACACGTAGGGCATGATGATAGCCGGCTTGGCGAAATAGAGGCACTCGGTGAACGTGTTGTTGCCTCCGTGATGGATGACCGCATCCACTTGAGGGATCACCGACGGCTGGGGAAACCACTTGTCCAAGATCACGTTGTCCGGGACGTTCTGATACTCGTCCAGATGAGAGCCCACGTTCACCAGAGCCCGGATGTCGAGCTTGCCGAGAGCCTGAATCAGTCGCTCTAAAGTCTCCGTGTCTCCGCAGCCGAGAGAGCCGAAGCTCACATAGACCAGCGGTTTGTCCTGATTTTTCTTAAAAACCGGGACTTCGTAAGGCTGGTCTTTTCGGATGCACCCCTCCAGATACTGGAAGCGCTGCGGGTCCAAGGGATGGCGTCGCTGAAACTTGACGGCCTCGGGATACAGCAGAAGATTCAGATAAGGAGAGGCTTCGAAAAACTGTCCCGGGGGGTAAGGCTCTTCACCGTTGGCCTTGAGAAACTCGTTGAAGCGCTTGTGGATGTCTCCCACCACTTCCTGGAAGCGACTCTCGAACGCCTCGAACCCTTCCTTGTCGTCCTGGCTGCAGCCTGAGAGATGGGGAGGGATATCGGGATCCGGGATCTCGTTCTCCGAGCAGCTGATGATGCGAACCCAGGGCTTGCCGAACTGCTTGATCGCGGGGAACAGGATGACGTTGTCCACGCAGATGATGTCCGGCTGGACCTTCTCCAGCGTTTCCGGCAGCGACTTCTGGGCCCACTCCGCCGTTTCCACGATAGCGTCCCAGCAGTCTTTCACGTAGTTGTCTATCTGTTCGTAGGGCGTTTTGTTGAAGTTCGGGATGTGGCCGTCGATGAAGTCTTGCCAGTAGGCTGCCACCTCCTCCGGAGGCATCGGCGCCGACATGGGCACCAGGTGTTCCTCGAAACCGTATCCGGCGTACACGCCTTCCATGTCGGGAGCGGTCAGAAACACGGCCTTGTGGCCGAGCCGCTCACACGCTTGAGCAATCCCCACCGAATTCAAGGCGGGTCCGTAGGCGGCTTCCGGGAAAAAGGCAATCACTTTTTGACTCATAGAGACGGGGGCCGTTCGGCAATCTCGAGAACCGCTCCTTGGGAGATTCCGTGTCCTTTGGTGTGCAATCTTTCAATTGAGGGTATATTCCCCTATGTTTGTACGTTACTTCTGCTTGCTCGTCCTCAGCCTCGTACTTCTCACCGGCTGCCAGGACAAAACTCCGTCTGCCTCCTCTCTGACTCCCACGCCTCCTCCTTTGGCGGAGAAACAACCTCCGGGCGACGTAGACGTGGTCATCGTGGGGGCCGGACTTTCGGGTCTGACAACCGCCTACGAGCTCAAGAAAGCCGGTCTGAGCTATCACGTGTTGGAGATGGAACCGCGAGTGGGAGGCCGGGTGCGAACCGGCACTTACCCGGACGAATCCCAAGCGGAAGTGGGGCTGGCCGAGTTCTGGACCGGGAACCCCGCCATCGAACTCGCCCAAGAGCTGAAGGTACCTCTGGAGAAGGTGGAGCCCGGTTTGTCCAGCTTTGTGGTGGACGGGAAGACCTACCCTTTCACCACGTACAACACCAACCAAGAATTCATCAAGAGCGCTCTCAAGGACGACTACCCCAAGTACTTGGAGTGGGATGGGCGGATGGCGAAGATGGTGCATGCTCTGGAAGAGGGACCGCCCGACGCCGAGATGATGAAGCTCAAGGACATCTCCTTTTACGATTGGTTGGAGCAGCAGCCGGAGCTGACTCCTCTGGCACGGGGGATGATCAGGGCCGTGGTGGAGCCGGAAATCGGGACCGATATTCGACGTATCAGCGCTCTCGACGGCATTGCCGAGTGGCACCTCTTTACGGGTGATGGAGCCACGCCGTGGCACTGCGTAGGGGGAAACCAGAATCTCACCGAAGCGATCGCCGATGCCATCGGGCGAGAGAATATCACTCTCAACGCTCAGGTCACCAACGTGATCGACACCGAGGAGGGCGTGGAAGTGCGGGCGGTGGACACCAGCGACTTTAAGAACCACACGTTCAAGGCCAAGTATTGTGTCTTGACCATGCCGCTCTACCGGCTTTTTGAAGTGCAGTTTGAGCCTCGTCTCTCCGACGACGTCTACAAGGCGGTGCATTCTCAGGGTTGGGGAGCCTATTTCACCGCTCACTGTATTCTCAAGAAAGAGGCGGAGAAGTATTGGACCGTGGACGGTACGAACATCTTGCCGCTTTTGCACGGTGGTCCTATCGGAGTCATCTATCCCGGCAAGGCGCCGGCCGATGAGCAGAAGATCATGGTGAATCTCCTGGTCACAGGCGGTGCGGCCGAGCAGTACAACTCGCGAATGCGCTCCTTCGACGATGTGCAGAAGATGATCGAAAAGGGACTGGAAGAGTCCTATCCCGGCATCACTCCCATGATCGAGCGATGGACGTTCTATCGCTATCATCCTCGGGCTATCGCCTCCTGGCCGGTCAAGCGCTCTCGTTTCGACGAACTCTCGGAGACGATGCGACAAGCTCACGGCCATCTCTATTTCGCGGGAGACTTCACCGAGGGCACTCATTCCGACGGCGCCATGAAATCGGCTTATCGGGTGAGTCGATTGATCAAAGAGCGGGCCGGGATCGGTAGCAAAAAATAAAATCTGTCGTCCTATCAGGGTCGGCGAATTCTTGGAACAGTTATTCATAAAACGTCAACAATCTTTACAGTCTCTTTACTTCCGAACGCTTGAGAAACGACGCCTTTGTCGTGAACATGATGTTAAGAAATTCCAATCAGGAGACTTTAGTGAAGATTACCGATAAATCCAAAGCGATTCAGAAAACCACTCCCAAAGTTGCCACTCCCCCTAAGACAGAGCCCAAAAACCCCGGCGGCTCCTCCATCCGATTCGGCGGCGCCGACGGCAGCAGCATCAGTCGCGAGGCTCGGGAGAGCAAAGGCTCGGATTCCAAGCCCTTCTTCGCTCAGTTTCTGGAAGATCAAAATGAAGCCAAGCGCCCTGGTGGCGGCGGAGGAGTGACCAAAGCTTATCCTTCCGATGGAGACATCGGGGGTGGCGGCGAGAAACCCGGCAAGCCCGGTGGGATCGGCGGATCAGTCACCCTGGCCTACCCCTCCGACGGCGATATCGGCGGCGGCATCGACAAGCCCGGGAAACCTGGTGGGATCGGCGGAGGCGTGACCAAAGCCTACCCTTCCGACGGTGACATCGGTGGCGGCATCGGCAAACCCGAAAAGCCCGGTGGAATCGGCGGAGCCGTGACTCTGAGGTACCCTTCCGACGGCGATACCGGCGGCGGTGGGATCGGTGGAATCGACAAACCTGGAAAGCCCGGCGGAATCGGCGGAGCAGTGACTCTGCGTTACCCCTCCGACGGCGATACCGGCGGCGGTGGTATTGGTGGAATCGACAAGCCCGGAAAGCCCGGCGGAATCGGCGGGGCCGTGACCCTCAGATATCCTTCGGACGGCGACAGCGGTGGCGGCGGCGGGATCGGTGGAATCGGAAAGCCAGGAGAAATTGGCGGCGGAGTCACTAAGGCCTACCCTTCCGATGGGGATATCGGGGGACGACTATCGTAGGTTTCCAGGGCAGCTTCTAAGAAGCTTTCTGGGTGAAAATCCTCATCATTACCCATAGCAACGACAACGACTCGGTCGATCTGGTGACCGAGTCTTTGTCTGCTCAGGGAGCCACCACTCTGCGGCTCGACAGCGACTACTATCCGAACGGCCTGCGGTTTTCCAGTTGGCAGGATCGTTCCGGACGCCGTGTCTTCATCGGCACAGGCGACGGCCGAATGGAGATCTCCGATCTTCACGCCGTCTGGTATCGTCGATTTCACGCCGGTAGCCGGCTTCTGCCCGAACAGCTCGGCGACACCTATGAGGCCTGTGTCAAAGAGTCTCAGATGACGCTGTGGGGCCATATTCGCTCGCTCGACTGCTTCCAACTCGACCCTTTAGCCTCCGTGCGCAAAGCGGACTACAAGGAAGTGCAGGCCAGAGAAGCGGCCAAACTGGGAATCCTCTGTCCGGCCACTCTGGTCTCCAACGATCCCGACGCGGTCCGTGACTTTATGAAGCAAGCTGGCGGACCGGTGATCACCAAGATGCAATCGCAGTTCGCCATCTATCGAGGCGAAGAGGAAAACGTGGTTTTCACCAATCGTGTCGACCCGGAGAATCTGGCTTCTCTAGACGGCCTCCGCTACAGTCCCATGATTTTTCAGGAGATGGTACCGAAACAGCTGGAGCTTCGGGTCACGGTGGTGGGGAACAAAGTGTTCGCGGCCTCTATCGACTCCCAGCAATCAGAACAGTCGGAAGTGGATTGGAGGCGACAGGGCAATCAGCTGGCCCCCAGTTGGCAGCCCTTCGACTTCCCCAAAAAGGAAGCCGAAAAGCTGCTCAAGTTGGCCAGCTGGTTCGGTCTCAACTACGCCGCCACCGATTACATTCTCACCCCGGAGGGCGACCTGGTCTTTTTGGAGCTCAACGCCGCCGGTGAGTGGTGGTGGCTGCAGCTCTATGCCGGACAGGATGTGGCTTCGGCAATTGCCGAAGTGCTGGTGGAACCGAAGGCTCGCCGGGTCTAACGCCCCTCGCGAACGTCCATTAAGGCTTCAAACAGCAGACCCTGAGCGGCCAGGGTCACCTGATGGTTCAGTCGGATCCGCTGGATCAGACTCCGTTGATAGTCACGCATACCCCTCAACAACAAGATCGAGGGTATCTCTTCTTCGTTTCTGGCCATCGATTCGATAAGAGATTCAAACTCAGCGACCCTAGCATCGGCTTCCGTGACCTGCCCGCCCAGGCCCTCGATCAGAGACTGGCTCTCCTCATCAAGGTTGTCCTCAAGCCACCCGGGCATGATCTCATACATCAGCGCGTCACTCATAATCCAACTCCTTCGAGGGGGTCGAGTTCGCTAATGTAGGGGCCAGACCCTATGGGCTCGACTGATAGGCGCCAGCGCTTTAGTTCGCCGGGACGGGCAGGGGAACCATGAGTGCCCAGGTCAGCCCGAACTTGTCCTGCACCATGCCGAAACTCGATGCGAAGAAGCTCTTATCCAGCGGGACGATCACCTGACCGCCTTCCGAGAGAGATGAGAAGCGCTTCTTGACGAGCTTCTCATCGTGCAGCGTCAGAGAGAGATGGAAGCCCTTGAATTCCGCGTTGCCTCGGCCCATCCCATCGCTCACGAAGAGTTCCGACTCTCCAATCTTGAGACAGGCGTGCATGACCGCGTTGGGGTCCATCTGCCCCTCACCACAGCATGCGTCGGGGGGAGCATCGGAGCCGCGCATCATGGCCACGACCTCCGCACCCAGGGTTTCACAGTAGTACTTGATCGCTTCGTCGGCGCGGCCTTCGAAGCAGATGTAGGGATGAATTTGCATCTTTTGTTTTCCTTTCGTTGGAGAATTTCCATGAGTAAGACGAACGGGATCGACCTGGAACGACACTCTGCGGATATTTTTTTATCAGGCTACCTGGAAGTCCGCCCAGACGAGGCGATGATCGCTCGCAGCGGACTCTGACGGATGGACCAGCACCCCACTTCCTAACAGTCCCTCCCGCAGCTCCTCGTTCACCAAGATTTGGTCGAAAAGAGCGGGCTCGAACTCCTGATGAGGACGAGTGACGCCCCACGAAGGAGGCAGTCCGGCCGTCACGTTGCTCAATCCCTCTTCCTCGAGAGTCAAGAGCGTCGGACTTTTGGGGCGATCGTTGAAGTCTCCCATGACGACCGCATAGTTCGCGGGGATCTCCTCGGCCGCTTCTCGCACAATGCGCGCGGTCGCCTGGGCCTCGGCCAGGCGCTGGCCATCGCACCACTGGCTGCCCTGTGCGACATAGTGATTGGAAAACACTCGGAGCGACTTCCCGGTCGGAAGCTCCACGTCGACCTCGAGAAGATCTCGCAGAAACCGTCGCGGTTCACCGCCGCTCTCTCCGATCACCTCCTCACGATGCGTCTCGTAGCGAGCGATCGGGTAGCGACTCATGACCGCCACATCGATGCCCTTTCGATCGTTGCCTTCCACCAGAATGGAGTACGGATATCTTTCGGAGAGGTTTCCCTTGTTCAAGATCTCTTCGAGCATCTCGAGATTCTCGATCTCCTGGAGGGATACCACGTCGGCCTCGCTATCGCGTAGGATCTCCGTCACGGCCATCAACCCTCGGGGGTCCTTCTTCGGCCCGTCCCGCTTGTCCGGATCGTCGTGTCCGTCGTAAACATTGTTGGCATTAAATGTTGCCAGTCTTATCTGCATAGTTAGTTACCTCGACACCATTCTAGGCACGAAAGTTCGTACAACGGGTTAACAGAGAGGACCGCATTTCGTTAACTTTCCCTGAATGAGTGCTTAACGGCGATTTAACGAATGGCGTCTACTCTTTAAGAGTGAAAGCAGGCACATCTCCCGAGACCGGTTCGCGAGCCACACGCCGGCAGGCTGTCCGCGACCTCCTGAGCAAAAACCTTCCCCGCTGGGATCTGGACAAAGACGGCAAGGTCCAGCCTCGAGAGGTTGATCAATTCGTTTCCGACCCGGAAATCGATGGGCTCGATGCCGCCACCCTGGCTACCCTAAAGTGGAGTTTCAAGAAGTTTCCCGACCTGAGCGACGGAATCAACGCATCGAATCTGTTTTGCGGCAAAGAGCACTACGGCATGGATGTGCTGGAGAGATTCGAGACGTATCGGGAAGGGCTGGATCGTTCCGATGCTCTTTTTGAAGGTGGACTTCCGGACCCGGACAGTATCAAGCAAGGGATGCGGGGGAGTTGCGCTTTGCTCTCCGGATTGACCGTCCAAGCCCGGCAAGACCCCGGAAAACTGGTGGACTCCGTTCGAGAAGAAAGCTTCGGATATAGAGTCGCCTTTTCAAGCTTCGATGAGTTCGTCAGCAAGCCCACCCCCACGGAGAGGCTGACCGGGGCCTGGTCCAACGGGATCTGGGCCACCGTCTTCGAAAAAGCGATGGCTCAGCAGAATCCGAAAAACCTCTTCCCTTCCGGTGATGTCTACGACTACCTGGACCGAGGCCTCTCCCCGACCGAGGTTATCTATGAACTCTCCGGCGACGAGACGACGGAGATCCTCTCTCTGGGCGCTCTCCCGAAACCAAACCAAGCAGCCCTATTAGCCGAGACCGCCCTACCCTTCCCGGCTCTGATGATGGTGGCGCACGAAGCGCTATCGAAGGGTGTGGAAGAGGGGCGAGTCATGATGGCCGCCTCCAGTCGCAACCCGAGGACGAGCGACCTGAGTCAGGGCTCGCACGCATACGCGATTACCGACTACGACTCGGAAAAGCTGGAGGTCACTCTGCGGAATCCGTGGGGAAAACAAGATCTGAAGGGCCTTAAGGGAGTCTCCGAGGACGACGTGGATGACGGAATTTTCAAAGCCTCTCTGGAGGGTTTTCTCAACAACTTCCACACGCTGAGCGTGGGGTCTGAGGAGTCCGACTACTACAGGGGGCGATAGCTCAGTACTTTCTTTCCCGGAGAAAAGAAAAGAGCCCGGCCACGAGTTGGGGGAGGGGGTATTGGCCGGGCCCCTGGGTTTCGGTAGGTTGAAACCCACTAACTTTTTAGCTTCTGTTCTAAGGTTAGTATGCACGAGTTTTGATGAGATGTAAGTGTGCGATGGGCTACTCGTGCCGTAGAGGATCGGGGGGCATACCGTATAGGTAAGGTTGTACCATTAGGGCCTAAACCAGAACGTCCCGCACTCCCGAGGGAGATACGGAACGAGGTTGGTCCCGATCGATTTTTCAGGATTCTTCTCGGCCCTCCGAGAAGGGGAAATATTCTATACAAGGTTTGGGGAGCTCCAGGATGGTTTCGATTTTTGCCCAAGGGGGTCGAGCTAAGAACCTTGAGGAGGATGTTTTGAGGAAACTTTTATGCGCTTTGTCGGTGCTCGCGCTCGCTTTCAGCGGCTGCGGAGATACCGACAACGCGGTCTTTACAGGGGGCTCCTTCGTGGGCGGCGGGAACTCCGTAGCCAACGACGACGCCTTTTCCACCTTCGGCAACGCTCAGATTTCCGTGAGTGCCCAGGAGGGTTTGCTGGCCAACGACACCATCGACGGCGATGTTGTGGCGGCCGCCTCACAACCTGCGAACGGCACGGTCGTTGTCAATTCCGACGGCAGTTTTGTCTACAGTCCGGTCACCGGCTTCCGGGGACCCACCGACAGTTTCAACTACAGCCTGACCAACGGTAGCAGCGCTACCGTCACCATTAGCTTCTCCGGCGTAGCCTGGTTTGTGGACAGCTCCGCGGCAGCCGGAGATGCCGACGGAAGTCTGGTCACTCCGTTTACCACGACCGCCCAGGCCCAAGCCGCCTCCCAACCCGGAGACATCATATTTCTGTTCTTCGGCAACGGTACTCCCTACGGTCCCGTCGTTCTGCAGGACAATCAGCAGCTGATTGGACAGACCGCGGGACTGGTGGCTGCGCAAACCATCGTGCCGCCGGCCGGACGTCCCGTCATCACCAACAATTCGGGCGACGGAGTGACTCTGGCTAACGGCAACACTCTTCGAGGCATCGATATCGCCGACACCTCCGGTTCCGGAGTGTTCGGCAACAATGTCAGCGGACTCACCCTCGACGATGTGGTCTGCCGAAACGCTGGAAACCGGGGAATTCACGTAGAACTGCTTTCCGGCACGTTCGATTTCGACGGAGTTGATGTGCGAAGCTCGGTGGAGGACAACTTCTTCCTACCCGGTTGCAGCGGCACCGGCACTATCGACGGCTGCACCTCGGCCGCAGCCGGAGACGACGGTTTGGATATGGACGCTCTTTCCGGCAGTGTCGTCGTGAGCGACTGCGAATTCGCGGGTGACCAGGACGACAGCGTGGACTTCTTTGAGACCGCCGGTACGGCCACGATCCAGGGATCTCGCCTCGTCTCTCCCGGTGAGAATTGCGTCGAGATAGGAGATGGAATGGGCGGAACAGTCACCATCAACGATTGTCAATTGAACTCTCCTGGTCTGGAGGGCGTCTGTCTCTTCAATGAGGAATCGGGAACTCTCAACGCCGTCATCACGAACTGTACGATTTTTGAACCCGGTTCTCACGGCGTGCTCCTGGACTGTTTCGATTCCGGTCCCGCCAACGTCACCATCCAGGGCAACAATATCGATGCGCCCTCATTTCTGCTCGACTTCAGCGAAGGCATCCACTGCATCTTCGAGGATAACGTCGTCGCCCGACTGCTCATCCTGGACAACGTCATCGAAGATGGCTTTGACCAGGGTTGTGACATCGAAGTCTATGACGGTAGTGAGGTCGACTGCCTCATCGACAACAACACCTTCCGCGATAACGGGGACGAAGGTCTTCAAGTGTACGTAGAAGCGGCGCTCTTGAATATCGGCATCACCAACAACGTTTTTGACAACAACGACACGTTCTCTTGCGCGGAGCTCGACAGCGGAACCATGTGTGCCAGATTCAACGACAACGACTACAGCAACGACGATGATGATTTCGAGTTCATCCAAAACAGTGGAACGCTCAATCTCGAGACCACCTCCGGAAACAACCCCGGACCTCCCGATGAAAGCGGAACCATCACGCCTGTCGGTGCTGGGACTTGCACCGACATTCCAACCCGTCCCTAGGGGATCGGGATTGAATGCAGCCTCGCTTAGGCGGGGCTGTTTTTTGTCCAAATAAAAGAGAGCCCGGCGCGTTGGGTTGGGGGAGGGGTTTTGGCCGGGCCCTCGGGTTGACACACTGTCTTAAATCTTTGGGAGAGTTGCCCGCGGGGCAGGCTGTAGCCTGAATCCTCAGTGCCGACCGCGACGGGGCTCTCCT
>Ga0208701_100343_pt1 | contig 15956 bp, 11 predicted proteins | sample DeeseametaMP1482_FD_184188 | JGI IMG/M metagenome (GOLD analysis project Ga0208701, IMG submission 184188) | Marine microbial communities from the Deep Pacific Ocean - MP1482 (SPAdes) | ecosystem: Environmental > Aquatic > Marine > Oceanic | place: South of Fiji, South Pacific Ocean | collected... | reverse complement strand
GGCGACTTTGGTCAACAGTCTCGGCGAAACCCTGGTCGGAGACTTGACGGCCACGGTGAAGGAGGCGACGGACCTGGTGCTGACCGGTGGTGCTCATACCTTTGATACGGATACAGGGGAACTCGACGGAACGGTCCAGGAAGGCTGGGATGCCTTCGGCCAAACGCTTTGCGTGCGACGGTTTGAGATTCCCTCGGGCTCGACTCTAGTGGTGTCAGGCTCTGCCGCCTTCACGGTGAATGCCATTGAGGACATCGTGGTGGATGACTCGTTGACCTTTCAGGGTACGGACGGTTCCACGGGAGGAAACGGAGGAGACATAGCCCTCAGCGCTTCCGGTGACATGACTCTCACGTCCGGGGCCGCTCTAAACAGTAGCGGGGGCACAGGAAGCGTCAGGGACGGAGGAAGTGCGGGCAAAGTAGAACTTTCCAGTGGTGCTTACCTTTCGATTGAAGGTAGAATCGACGCCGTTGGTGGGGGTGGAGGGAACAGAGGTGGTAGAGGGGGCAGCGGCGGGAACGTCACGCTCACGGCGGTCGCGGTCTTTGGTTTTTTCGGAGAAGTGGACAGTACGGGCGGTGACGGTGGGCCGGGTATGAATTCGACGTCAAGCGCGTCTGCGGGTGACGGTGGACGAGGTGGTGCCGGAGGAACAATCAGTCTTCTTGGAGTCACTTCTGCTGGAGGTATCTTCTCTTCATGCGGCGGGCAAGGGGGGGAAGGCGGGACAGGTCGCACCCATATCACCGATTCCAGCCAAGGTGGAGACGGGGGGCACGGGGGCGATGCCGGCAGTCTTGAACTTTCAGGAACCTTCCCGACGACCGCTACCATTACCTTATGCGGCGGAGACGGAGGCGATGGTGGAATAGGTGGCGACGGAATCGCCGGGCCGGCTGGAGATGGCGGCGATGGCGGCAACGGCGGCGACGGTGGCAACTTCATCTCTGAAGCCGCTGGTGCGGTCCTAGACTTGATGGGTGGAATGGGCGGTATGGGCGGGATAAGCGGTACCGGCGGTCCAGGAGGAGATAGCAACGGTTCCAATGGTTCTGATGGAGACCCCGGGAACCAGATAGACCCAACGCTGCCCGTCGCCGTCGACGACACCTTCATGACATCGGTGAACACGACCCTGGCCGTGGACCCCGCGGACCTGTTGCTCAACGACGACCTCAAGGGTGAAGCGACAGCCGTGACAGCCGTCCAGCCTAATAGTGGCAATGGAGGGACAGTTACCTCGTCAACGGATATCGGCGGCAATATCACAACGATCACCTACACACCCCCGGCGGGGTTCGTGGGAACCGATACTTTCGCATACACGGTGACCACCAGCGCCGGTTCGTCCACTGGAACGGTGACCGTCAGCGTCCTCTGACCAAAAGGATTCCCGAAAGATTGCAAAACAAGATATTCGAGAAGTTCGTGCACGGAGCCTATCACGAGGGCCGTCAACGCTCCAAGGGGCTGGGATTGGCTTTCTGTAAGCTTGTTGTTGAGAGTCACCAGGGGAGAATCGGCGTGGTCAGCGGTCCATCCGAGCCCACTCGATTTTGGTTTGAGCTACCGCTTTAGCTCACTAGAATTATGTATACTTATGGACCCAAGCCAGCCAAAGGTGTCCAAAAGAACCCATCGAATCACCCGCCCAAAATCTGGATATTGAATAAGAGGTAGCTGGTGAACGGAGTCGATTCGGTGGCCCTTTTGGCCGTCACATTCGCGATTGCGTTAGCGGCGACATTGCCGGCTGTTGTTCCCCGTCTCTTGTTGCCGGGAGTTGTCTTGGAGGTCTTGCTGGGTGTCCTCATCGGGCCCCAGGTACTGGACCTTGCTCACGAAGGACGAGCTCTCCACCTCATGTCGGAACTGGGGTTGGGGCTGCTTTTTCTGATAGCCGGATTTGAACTCAATCCGGAGATTTTCAAGGGTCAAGGTTTGCGTCGGGCTTGCGGGGGATGGGTGCTCGGGGCCGCTCTTGCCCTGTTCGCGACATTCTTACTGTCATCGTTTCACCTGCTGAGCGGCGCCTTGCTGACGGCGGTCGCGCTTTCCACAACAGCCGTCGGCACTCTGTTGCCGCTGTTACGCGATCAGGGCTGGCTGAGGGAGCCCTACGGACCCGCCGTCCTGGCAGCAGGCTCCGCCGGTGAGGCGCTTCCCCTGGTGGTACTTTCCTTGATCCTCGCCGGGAGGCACGAAGCTCCCTGGCAAGCCTTCCTACTGGTGCTTTTCGCCGTCCTGGCAGGAGGGCTTATCGCTGCAGCCGGCTGGATTGGCAAGAGTTCGTTCGGCCGCCTGGCGGAACGAACGATGCACCTCTCGGGACAGTTGCCTTTGAGGTTGGTCATCCTCCTACTGATTGCCATGGTTCTCCTCAGCGAGGAGCTGAATGTTGACCTCGTCCTGGCTGCCTTCGTCTCCGGGGCAGCTTGTCGCTCGGCGCTCCCGAGAGATCTGCACGAATCGCTGCAGGTGAAGCTGGACGGTGTCGGCTACGGGTTGATGATTCCGATATTCTTCGTCGTTTCCGGGATTCGCCTAGACCTGGCTACTTTGATCAGCAGTCCGTCGTGTTTGCTGACCATCCCGCTCCTGGTGGGCATCATGTTTCTCGCTCGCGGAGTACCGGCTCTGGTGGTTTATCGAGAGGCTCTCGATATCACCCAGCGGAAAGCCCTGGCTCTACACTGTAGCACGCAGCTTCCTCTGGTGGTAGCCATCTCCGGCATCGGAGTAAGCAGAGATATTATTCCTCCAGATCAGGCCGCGGCCATGGTAGGAGCGGCCGTGCTCTCTCTGATTCTCTTTCCTATCCTCGCCGCGCGTTATCGCCCCTCGCCGACGGAAGAAGTTACAGTTTCAGCCCCAAACGGTCACAGTCCACCGTGAAGCCAAGAGCCCGCTGAGCGACCACAAGCGCCCGCCGATTGGAGGCGCTGACGTCCCCAACAAAGAGAGGAATGCCTCGGTCGAAAAGCAGCTTCGAACCGGCTCGCATAATGTGGCGGACAGCCGTCCCTCCCCAATGCTCCCGGGCCAAAGCTAAATCGTAGATGTAGCCCATCCGGTCCGTGAGTTCCAACAGAAGGTGGCCCACCATCTCGCCTTTGAGGGTAAGAGCGAGGCCCGCGCATCCCGAATCGTTCCGAGCGGCCTGACCCATGATCGCGCCCATCGACTTCACGGTCAGGTCGCCCAGGTCGTATTCTCTTCCGGCGGAGAGCGTGTGACCCAACATGGTGGAGTTCAAGACCCCGATAAGAAAAGCGTCGTCCTCGCTGGTCGGTCGAACGGCGTAGGGACTGTTTTCGGGGATTCGAGGCTCTCCCGACGGCACGGAGATGCGGTGACTCTCCAGTTCGAACCCCTTCGATTCAAGCGCTTCTTTTAGGCGACCATCTCGGGGAGGAACCTGGATAGTGAGAAACTGCGAAGAATGGCTTTTGGCAGCAGCCGCAGCCGCGTCGAAGAGCTGAGCCTCCTCCGCCTCCCCGGGAGCGAAGTAGTCGCACACGATCGACTCTCTGTCGGATGTCATTCCCCGGATGAGTTGGCGTTTCATCAGGAGAAAGCCGGTGACGTCGGTTTCCTCCGTCACAAAAAGGTCGAATTCAGGTGAAGGCCACGCTGAGAGCACCTGAGCACTCGTCTCCTCGGGGAGTTGGGAAGGCCAGGAAGGCTGATTTCTGGAGGAGTTCAGCCGCCGAAGATCGGGAAGGTCGGAGGGGGTCGCTAGACGAGGCATAGAAGGGCGATTCTAGGACGGCCTAACCATACCCTCATCTATTTTTCACAAAAGGCGAGTTTGATCTTAAGGGGCCTATCGCATCATCATATTATGAAGCGACTTTTCCTGAAGGCACTGAAGTTAGCAGCCCTCCTCGGGCTCGGCTTGATACTCCTTCACCTCCTGCACCTGGATGGGCCTCTTGGCTTTCTGCTCTTTTTGGTGGTAGCAGTGGGGGCTATGTCGCTCACCGACGATGAAGAGCCGAGACGGCTCAAACCAACAGACTCGACCGCTCTCTGGGCCGAGAAGATTCAGATAGATTAAGAGTCAATGCGCAGAAGTTTAGAAAAGGCCCCGGCGAGCAACCGGGGCTTTCTCGATTCGGTGAGAGTGTTAGACTCCCAATTCGACATCCACTTCCTTCATCGCCTTCTGGGTAAAGTGGCGAGCCACGGTCTGCACGCCGGTTTGCGTCATGTAGCTGGTGGACGCGTCGATAAACGCAGCCACGTAATCGAGAGCGTCGTCCGAGACATCGGTGAAAGTCTTGACCGAGTCCACCATCTTTTCACGAGTCATGCCGGTCTTGCTGATAAAGGCTTCGACAGGAGCCGACGCGGTGGAGACGATGTTTTGAATAAATCCGACCTTTTCTTCCACGCCACCTCCGGGGATGAAGCCGGAGACCTGGTTGAAGAGGGCGTTGTCTTTCCAGGCGACGCTATCACCGCTGATGGTGTCGGTCACCTTGCCCAGGAAGTCCGGGCCCAGCGGGATGAGACCGTCGAAGCCGATAATGGCGGCGATTCGCAGAGCCGATTCGTTGCTGTAAGTGTCGGGCTGGGTGATCATCTTGGCCCAGTCTCCGATGCCCTGAACACTCATCCCGTGGAGGGAGAGGTAGGAGAGCGCTTCCACCGTCATTTTTAAGCAGAGGTCGACGGTCTGAACGGTGTCGGCCTTGGGTGTGAATTTGGTCAAAAAGGAGAGCACTTTAAACCGGCTTCCCACTTTGTTTGCCAATGCGGCGGCTGCCACGGCTTTATCTGCCTTATCCGTAAGCTTGTACAGATTGATGGCACGCTTGGCACCCTCGTCGGCCGCGAAGAGCTCTTCGGCTCTTTTGGAGATGGCCGTGGCTCGCACCGCTCCGGGATTGTTGGCCACGAACCGGACCATGTCGTTCATCTGAGTGGCGTTGTTGTAGTCTCCGGGAATAACGAAGTCGAGTGCCTTCATTAGAGTGACGGTCATTCCGCCACTGGAGAGTTGTCTGAGTTCGGAATCGAGAAGTTTGCTGTTCATAAAAAGTGTACGTTCCCCTCACGTAGGATTTGTGCAGAACATGGCAGTGCTGCCGGGCTGTTCACATTGGATTATCAAACCTCTCGTTCGGGATCGATAGGATAGAGACCTGGGAGGCTTTCGTGACCATGAATTCCACGATTGCACTGGCCCGTCTCACACCATATCAAGACTTACCAAACGTGCGGCTCGCGGCAGCGGAAACGTCTTTGCGCGGGCGCGTGTTCAAAGAGGGCGAGATCGTCTTCAAACTCAAGCCGTCGGCAGCGCTCTCCGAAGAGTATTCGCTGGAACAACTGGACAGTTTTTCCCTCGATAAATTGAACCAACAGCCGATCGTCCGGGCCAAACTGCCCGAAGGGGTGGGTGTGAAGGAGGCCCTGGCGGCGCTCCGCTCCGACCCTTCCGTGGAGTATGCCGAGCCCAACGCGGTCTACAGCCTGCCGGATTTCGCAGAGACGGCACTACCCGCGGAGGGCACACTGGATTCTCCGGAGCCGAACGATCTGGACAGACGCCTCTGGGGCTTGAAGAACACCGGTCGGCGCGGAGGTACGGAGGGGGCGGACATCAACGCGGTAGAAGCCTGGAAGACCACCATCGGAGACAAGAAGTACGGGCCCCTGATCGCGGTGATCGACACTGGTATCGACTACAAGCATCCGGATCTTGCCGACAATATGTGGACCAACCCCGGCGAAGTGCCGAACGACGGGATCGACAACGACGGAAACGGCGTGATCGACGATGTTCACGGTTACAACGCCTTCGCCCAGACCGGCGACCCCATGGACGACCATTCCCACGGCACTCACTGCGCCGGTACCATTGCCGCCGTCGGCAACAACGGTCATGGAATTGTGGGCGTGAACTGGGAAGCCAACTTGATGGCTGTCAAGATCTTCGACAGTCGGGGAAACACAAGTCTGGATGCTATCCTGCGCGGCCTGGACTATGCAGCCAAGATGGGTGCCGACATCACCAACAACAGTTGGGGAGATTCCACACCCAGTGAGGCCATCAAGGACGCTTTCGCACGCATGGACGAGACGGTTCATTTCGCGGCGGCCGGAAACAACCGCAACAATAACGACTATCGAAACTACTACCCCTGCGGCCACGACCTGCCCAATATCGTGGCAGTGGCGGCTTCCGACAGAAACGATAAAAAGCCGGTCTTTTCCAACTACGGTCTGAAGACCGTTCACGTGGCCGCGCCCGGAGATGAGATCCTTTCCACTGTCACCGACGGCTCGTACGGAGTGTACAGCGGAACCTCCATGGCCTCACCACACGCCGCGGGGGTGGCGGGACTCCTATTGACGGAGTTTCCCGAGCTTACTCCACAGCAAGTGAAAGAGCGTCTGATTTACAACTCCGATCCCATTCCTGCCCTCTCCCGCGCGAGTCAGAGCCGGGGACGAATCAACGCCGCCCGAGTCCTGGAATCCGACGAGACCAGTCCGGCTTCGCCTAACGACTTCGGAGCAAAGAGCGCCAACTCCAAGGGCATCACTCTGAACTGGACCACCACCGGAGACGACCATTGGTGCGGTGGCGCTCCTTCCGATGTCGAGCTTTGGGTGTCCGACCAGCCCATAACCGCCGAGAATCTCAACGATGCAACCCTCCTGGACACCGAAAGGCCTGAAGAGACGGGACACGTTGCAGAATATCACTACCACACACAACACTCTTCCTACGACCGTGTCTTTCACTTTGCGATGCGATTGGTGGACAACGTCGGCAACCGCTCCGAGTTGCGAACGACCGCGGCAGCCATTCCCGCCGCCCAATCGGTCTTCAGTTCCGAGTTCGGCCCCGACGACGGCTTTGTAGGTGAGGGAAAATGGGCTCGTGTGCAAGACCCCGAGCGCGGTTGGGTTTGGACCGACAGTCCGAACGGACCCTACGACAACGCGAGCGACACGAGTCTCGTCAGTCCGCTGATTTCGCTCAAGGGGAGGGCACAGTCCATCTTGCTCCTGGATGCAAAACATGACATTCAGCAGAAAGACAAGGCCGTGGTGGAAGTCGGCACGCCAGACGGAGAGTGGCATAGCGTCGGCACCTACCACGCCCGCCGTCAAAGCTGGGGAGAGCGAAAGTTCGATCTCTCCCGGTTCGACGGACAGGACGTGAGGGTGCGAGTGCGGATGGAGTCCGACCCCCGTTTCAATAAAGACGGGATCTACGTCGACAACTTCAGGATCGTGGCTGACGAGATCTAGCCGGCAGTCGCCTTCATCTGCTCCCCAAGAGCGATGAGCTGATCGAGCGCGGCATTCCAACCGTGTTCGAATCCCATCTTCTTGTGCTTGGCTTCAGCCTCATCAGTCCAGTGGTCTCCCCTGGCCGTGTAGCGAGTTTTGTCGCCTTCTTTGGTGAAGGTGATGGTTCCGGCGAAGAACGGCTCGCCGTTTGGGAGCCAGCCTTCTCGGAAAGCATCGGTGAAGACGACTTTCTCTCCCGGGATCACTTCGAGATAGACTCCGTGATTCTCCATTCGCTCGCCGTTGGGGCCCTCGAAAACGGTGTTGAAGCGGCCGCCGGGTCGGGGGTCCAGTTCGGCGTGGGTGACTTTCCAAGGAGCCGGGCAGAACCACTTTTTCAAAAGCTCGGGATCGGTCCAGCCCCGATACAAGACTTCCGCCGGTAGATCGACCAGACGAGTGATCGAGAGACCGGTTTTCTCGGGAGTTTCCTCTACTCCGGGAAGCGTGTCCAAGGGCCGAATCTCCACCGTGCCTTTCTTGGCCGGCGGGATCTTGGCCGCAAAATCGATCGCCTCGTCGAGGTTCTCGACATCGATCAGGTAGTAGCCGCCGAGCTGTTCGGTCGTCTCCGCGAAAGGGCCGTCCGTGACCTGGCGCTTGTCATTTCTGACCCGAACGCAAGTGGCCGTGGTGATAGAGCGAAGCGGCGAGGAGTCCAGCCATTTGCCCTGGGCGTCCAGCTCTTCACAGAGCTTCATGGAATCCACCATGCACTGCTCGCGCTCTTCTTCCGTATAGCTGTCCTCTTCTCCGTAAATCAAAAGCATGTATTTCATGACATCACCTCTTCTTTCATTTCAGACCCGCATCCGGCATAGTCGGGTTGCGATAGCTCTTCGGGGTCGGCGATCTGCCAAACCTGGTTGTTCATGGGGTTGAACGGCATAGAGATATGCTCGTGGCTCACCTTCCATTCGCCACCCACCTTTCGGTAGCCCACAGTCATCCTCATCCAGCCTTCGCTGCACGGGTGGGCCTCGGTTGTCACAAACTTATGCAACCCGTGGACGAAGGCGACGTTTCCGTCGACCTCTACCGTCAGATCTCGATGTTCGGACTTAAACTTGTCTGGAAAATGCGGAAAGCAGGACTCCCAGGCGTGCTGGATCGCTTCGCGACCCACGGTTTTGTAGGGTGGAATAGCGTCGTACAAGACGGCGGAGGGAAGATAGTGCGCCATCATCGCCTTCGCATCTTTGGCTTCCAAGGCCCGGGACCATTCCGAGATAAGGGTACGAATCCGCTCCTCGTCGCCTTGCAAGCGGCTCATCACGGGCCGAATCTCGAATGGACCCATCCGTACACCGGGATGAGCTTTGATGAGTTCCACCGCCTGATCTAGAGAGTCGGCTTCCAACTCCAGGATGCCTCCGATGACTTCCCGAGTCTCCGCGAACGGTCCGTCGGTAGCGCGGATTTCGCCGTCTTGGAAGCGCACCGTTATGGCTTTCGTTGCGGATTCCAGGCAGGTCCCACCGGCGATGTGGTCTCCGTCTCTTAGGATTTGGTCGTAGTCTTTGCAAGACTTCATGGTCGCTTGTTGCTCTTCTTCACTCAGGGAGTTCCACCAACTCTCGTCGATGTGTCCCAGACATACATATCTCATTTTGATCTCCTTTCAGGAATTTCTTCCATTCACTAGTTAGTCGAACGAAGCCATCGGAGATCGACACTCAGCGAGTTTTTTCTCAAAGAATCTCTTCTCGCTTTCCGAAGAACTGCGAGACAGCGCCGTTTCGTAGGCTGTCGAGGCTTGTTTCGGCTGCTCTAGCTGAAGCAGCCACTCACCTCGGGCAGCGTGCAGCGGCGCATAATCTTCCAAATGCCCTTCCTTGAGAATCTCGTCCACAATCGTCAAGGCCGCCCGCGGCCCTTGAACCATGGATACGGCTACCGCCCGGTTGAGGAGTATCACCGGGCTCGGTTCGATTCGCGCCAGGAGATTGTAGAGGGCCAGGATCTCTGCCCAGTCTGTTTCTTCAGCCGAGGGAGAGTTGGCGTGGACCGCGGAGATGGCGGCCTGCAGAGTGTAGAACCCGAAACGGCGGGAGGACAGCGCTTCTCTCAAGAGGCGGTCTCCCTCTTGAATGAGTTCCTGATTCCAGAGGGAGCGGTCCTGGTCTTTCAGCAAGACGATGTCGTCGTCACCGTCCAACCGCGCTTCGGCTCGGGATTGATGGAGCAGCATCAGAGCCAACAGCCCTTTCACCTCGGGTTCGGGAAGAAGTTCGAGAAGGAGTCGAGCCAGGCGGATCGCTTCTTCGCTGAGGCTATTTCGCAGCGGGGTCTCTCCACTGGTGGCGGAGTAGCCTTCGTTGAAGACCAGGTAGATCACGCTCAGGACTCCGTCCAGGCGGTCGGGAAGTTCTTTGACGTCGGGAACGACGAAAGGGATACCGGCGTCTCGAATCTTGGCCTTGCCCCGGACGATACGCTGAGCCATGGCGGTGTGTCCGGTGAGAAAGGCACGGGCGATCTCGCCGGTGCTCAATCCGCAGACCTCCCGCAAAGTAAGCGGTATCTGCACTTTGGGGTCGATGGCGGGGTGGCAGCAGGTGAAAATGAGACGAAGCCGGTCGTCCGGCACCTGATGGGCTGCGAGCGCCGCATTCTGCTTCTGTATCTCTTCCCATTTCTCAGCCAGCGCAGGCTCCAGCTCTCGAAAGCGTTTCTGGCGTCTCAGTTTGTCGATAGCTTTGAACCGTCCGGTGGAGATGAGCCAGGAAGAGGGATTTTTGGGGACGCCCTGGTCGCGCCAGGTGTCCCAGGCGGTGGTGAAAGCCTCCTGCATGGCTTCTTCAGCCAAATCGAAGTCGCCCAGGAGTCGGACGAGAGTGGCCAGGACTTTCCTGGACTCAGACCGGTAGAGAGCCTCGAAGTCCGCTTCCCCGAGCGTTTTCATTTGCGGTCAACTCTCAGCTCTTTGTAGCCTGTCTCGGGATCGTCTGCACGCTCAAACTCCAATTCCGTCAACTCCACCAGCACGATCTCGGCGGTAGTCCGCACAATGGATCCGTTCATGAGATGGCCGCCCGTCATTCGACCTTCTTTGTCCGAGACCGACAGGTGCAAATGCCAGGAGCCCTTCCCTCCGCAGCCTACCAAGGAAATGATTTCGAGCGGCCCCTCGACCACGCTCCCCGACGGTTCGTTGGCGAATCGGAGATTGGCTCGGGTGAGAGAGCCAACGCAGGTGACGACGGCGCAGGCACCCAGTTCTTTTTCCTGGATAAAGCGAGTCAGTTCGCTTTTCAAGTCCTGACCGGGATGGAGTCGGAAGGCGTGGTACTTGCCGGGGGAGCTTTCCGCCCAGGCGCTGGAGAAGGCGCAAAGCAGAAGAAGCAGCGGAAAAAATCTCTTCAGTTTCATTCCCGAACGTTACTCCGGTTTGTCAGGGAAATCCTCGGTCGCCCGAAGGGCATCCGACGCTCTGAAGGCGCTCTTCGACTCCCCTCGAAAGCGTTGGTCCTGGGAGGATATCATGAGGGACTTCAAAGCGTTTTGGCTGTTATTTATTCTATCTTTGAGTGCGGGGCCGCTGTCGGCGGATTGGTTTTCGGAATCGCCTGAGCGCGCCGACCTTTTGGCCGGAAGGGCGCCGCAGAATTCTTATCTGGTCGCGTCTTGGAGTCTCGGTGACTACATGGGGCTCGGAGAAGAGATTCGGGCCAGACTCCCTCTCGAAGCCAGGGAGATGTACGACCAAGCACCGATGTTTTTGGGCACGGAGCCCCACACCCTCCTGTCCTGGTTCTCCGGCCGAGGATATGTCTCCATCGGACCGGGAGAAGAAGACGTCGCGGCGACCTTGGCTCTAGAGTTGGATGCACCTGAAAAGTTCGGCATCTGGTTCGAGAAAATCCTTGGCGACAGAGCCGGCATCGAGAGTTCGGTGCGCGGGGACGTGAAAGTTTGGAGTCGCGGAGAATCAGCCGGGCCCACAGTCATGCTGGGCGGTGGCTGGCTCCTGGTCACGGTCGGAGTGGAAGAAGGAGATTTGCACCTGCGCTCTCTCTCAGGAGTTGGGGGATTGGCCTCCGATGGGTCTTTTCAGAGTGCCGTCAAGGCCGCCGACACACCCCTCAGTCACGCTTTCTTCTTCTGGAATATCACTCGGTCTGTGGCCAGGTTGGAGCAGTCGGAAGGACCCCTCCCCACCAGCTTAAGAGCTCTGGAGTACGGCGCTTGGAGCATAGATTTCAATAGCCATGAAACGCTGGGGCTGCTCAAGATTAAGGCCGGCACCGCCCTGGCTCGGGCCGTGTCACGTCCCGGTCGAGTGGATGAGAAGCTCATGAGGTTGTTGCCCACAAACACGTCTACGATGATGGCCGGAGACCTGGCCTGGGTCGCCGATGTCCTGGAAGCTGTTGCCGAGGATTCGCCCGAGCTTGGGCCGATGGCGGAGTTTTTCGACTCCAACGAGTATGGAGATACTCGCAGAGCTTTCACCGGTCGAGTTGCCTTCGGAACAGAGATGCTCGATCACGTCTTGGACGAGGCTAATGAAGGGTTTTCCGACGCCCGTGGTGCGGGAAGGCTCACGGCCTGCAAATCGAATTTAAAGAATATCGGCACCGCACTCGAGATGTACTCCACCGACTGGAGCGGGCATTATCCTACCGAGATGTCGACACTCACTCCTAACTACCTGAAGACAATCCCGGAGTGCCCCGAGGCCGGCAAGGACACCTACAGCCGGAGTTTGCGGACCGGTAAAGACGCTCCCGGAAACGACATGCAGTTCGAGGACTACTACCATTTTTACTGTGAGGGCGACTACCACGAGGAGACCCCCGTCGACTATCCGCAATATAACGCCTTCGCCGGCCTGGATACGGGAGTACCCTACACGCCGCCCGTAGCACCTGTCCCCCCAGACTCGACCATGATCGTGGAAGTCAACGACGTGGCCGAAGCTCACCGTATGTTGACCAGGCTCACGGAGCAACCCAAGGTTTCCAAGCTCACTCAGTGTAAGTCGAACCTCAAGAACCTGGGGACGGCGATGGAGATGTACTCCACCGACTGGTCAGGGAAATACCCGAGCACGACGGCCCACCTGACCCCCAACTATCTCCGAACTATTCCCGAATGTCCTTCGGCGGGCCGTGATACCTATTCCGAGTCGCTGCAAACCGGGCCGGACGCAAAGGGGAACGAATCGGGCTATCAAGATTACTACTATTTCGATTGCCACGGGCACCATCACAAGCAACTCGAACCCAATCACCCCATCTACAACGGTATCATCGGTTTGGATGAAGGCCCGGTGAAAGACATCGCCGAGGTCGTTTCCGAAGTGGTTGTGCCGAAGGTACCCACGACCACGCATTCTTACCAGTTTGAAGAGGGTGTTCTGGTTCTCGACCCCGGACGGAAGGTGGTGGTCTGGGCGATAGGTGAGAACGCGGACTCCCTCTCTCAAGCAAGGCGGTCGGAGTCTCTCCCGGCACGTCTCAATGAGGGGCTGAAGTGGTCCGACGAAAGCTCCGTCTTTCTGGCCTACAACGATCTGACGGGCTTCTTTGAGTCGGCGCTGGAAATGATTCGACAGGACCCGGGAATGCCGTACGGTGAGATTGCTTCGAGTGGGCTTGAACTGCTGAAGGAGGTCACCGGCGAACTGCAAGACGTGCAAGTGGTGGAAAGCAGAAACGACGGTCTTCTTCTCAGGGGGAGAGGCTACAACAGCTCTCCCGCCATGGGCTCGGTGGGCCTGATCGGGGCCGCCATCCTGGTGCCGAACTTCGTCAGAGCCCGGGCTCAAGGAGAGTTGACCGCCTGCAAATCCAATCTGAAGAACATTGGTACGGCGCTGGAGATGTACTCCACCGACTACTCGGGTCGCTATCCCAACGAAATGGATCTTCTCACCCCGAACTACCTTCGCAACATTCCCGAGTGTCCCGCCGCGGAAGAGGTCACCTATCGTTTGAGGACCGGCCTCGATGCGCCGGGCAACGACGCGGGATACGAGGACTACTATCACGTGGAGTGTCACGGCCCCAACCACACGTCGGTCAGCGTGCCGGAGAACTATCCGCAGTACAACGCTATCGAGGGATTGGTGGAAAGATGAGAGGCGTCTAACCCGCTTGATGCCCACGCATCAAACGGTTTAAAGCGTCTCACTCCGGCTTGTCCGCGAAATCCTCGAGCAGCGGCACCAAACTGGTGCTCTCTTTCAAGACCTTGAGCCGCTTTTTAGCTTCCCGCTTAGTCAGGATTCGAGGCTGAAGCGGAGCTTCGCGAAGGACCCCTCGCCATTGCAACTCCTGGATCACCGGGATGTCGTGACGGGCGATTTTACCCACGAAGAGGGGAGCCAGCTCTCCCCCTTGCCGGAGGTATTCCAGCAGGGACAGCAGGCCTCGAAGGTAGACCGCGTCCTTCGTGAGACCGCCGCCTCGATAGACTCTGGAAAGGATATCGAAGAGCCTTTTGGACGGAACCTCGTAGGCTTCCCGAAGCTGGCGATAGGTTTCGGAGAACGTAGCTCCCTTCACCATGCTGTCGACAGCCAGCACCCTGAGGGCGAGATATCTCAGACGCGGTTTGGAAAGCTGCCCCGAGAGAAACTCGGAGAGAACGGCGATACCTTCCTGAAACTCAATGTAGTCGGCTAGACCCAAAGCGAGCTGTCGCAACGGCTGGGCTCGCCCGTTGTAGTAGGTCACGAGATGGGTCCCCACCTCGTGATGGATCAGCGGCTCCACTCGGCTGACCGGTACTTTGGCTCGGCTACCGATGAGGAGGTTGCCGCTATCGCAGAGCACGCTGGTTTCCAAATCGTCGCGGACGATGACCTCGGGCGTGAACTGGTCCCACTGCTTGCGGTAGTGATTGATCTCCCGCCGAGCCTGACGAGCGAATTCCTCGGCGTCCACCAGCCGCGGGTCGGCGTCTCGGGTCCGAGCGGGCACGATCTGCAGTATCAAATGGGCCTGCTCGACCAGGTCGGGAGTCACATCTCCGTAGAGACTCAAGCTGCCGTACAGAAAATGGCGCGTCCGGCGTCGCGCGATCATGTTGATTTTGGTGTCCAACTGATGCTGCTTTTCCAGAAAGATCTTATAGAAAGTCGGCTCCTCCACTTTTTCGATGGGAATAGAAAAGAGCTTTCGCTTGAGTTCCGTGGGGTCTAGCTCGAAAGGGCGATAGACAAACCGCGGTTCCTCTTGATACTCCGAACGCTTGAAAGAGAGCCAGGCCTGGTGGAGATTGATAGGGGTTATCTGCAGAAGGAAACTGAAACTGTCGGAGACCTCTTCAAGCTCTTTGTCGACCTGCCAGACCACCTTGACCATGGCGCGCGGGCCCAGAGTCTGAAAATTGGGTGGCCTGAAGCTCGTAAAACTCTGAACAAACTCAAAGACGAGTTGGCGGACTCGAATGTCGAACGATCTTCGAAAAGAGCGAAGGAGTTCGGGGTAGGGTTGGCCCTGAGAGTCTTGATAGACGGCGGACATTTCCAACCCGAGGAGCATCACGTTATGTTCTTCACGAAAAGCCTTGGGCAGAAGCGGTCCCCACTGTTCGGGTCGGGGACGCTGAGAAGAGATTTCGACGACGGCCTCTTCGGTCAGATTGAGGCGTCGAAGCTCTTGGGCGAGATACTCCGCCAGTCGCATGGAGTTGGAGTCGCGACCAGGATGAATCTGGAACTCGGGCGGCGGATGCTCTCCTTGAGCCTCCTTGGACCAAATCTCCAGTATGAAGAAAGCGCCGAACCGGGGAGCGAGCGTGCCTACAATCTCTTCAATGATGGGACGGCCGTTGTCTTCGGGAGCTAAAATGACCGCCGAGGCGTTGTTGTTCAAGAGGCGGGCGGTGCCTGTGGCGGTGGAGGTGGTGGAACGATGCACGCACAGAAAAGGTAGCTCCCGGTCTAACCTGAGCCTGGAGCCGTTGCCCCACTGCACTCTGATCGGTTTCCCCTCTTTCAAGAGTTCCGGAAGTCGCTCCACTATCGATGGCTCGGGCATAAGGTCCCTCAATCCGGCGCCCTCCTCGACACTCCTCCTTGATAAGGTCTTGATACATCGCAGGCTGTTTCCCCGTGAAGACGAAGCGGATCGGAAAGTCGGGAAGGGTTCGGTACCGGGGAAATGCCGTCATACACCAGAACGCGTTGCATCTTCGAGGGACGTAAATCGCGGGACTATTTGGCTACCAACCAGACCGGACGAGAGGTCGTACTCAAGCAGCTTCGCAAGCTGTATCCTAGCGTCGAGGCGGTGGCTCGGTTTACGCGAGAGTTCGAAATTACGCGTGCCGCTACCGGGCCCAATGTGATCGAGGCCTACGATTTTCAGGTCTCGGACGGTACAGTCTGCCTGGTGTTAGAAGATTTTGGGGCCCGATCGGTCGCTTCCGTCCTTGCCGAGCGGAACTCGCCTCTTCCTCTCAGTCAGTCGCTTCGCGTCGCGATCCAGGTAGCGGAGGGGCTCGCTCACATCCACCGTCGCCAAATCATTCACAAAGACATCAATCCCTCTAACATCGTTTGGACTAAACCGCTGACGCGGTAGAAGAAGAGCTAAGCTGAAGATCAACGCTTTCGTCTGGACTTCCGTCCCACCTCACCCCGCCCACCGCCCCAGAGGCTGCGGCTGAAAAAGGTCCTGTAAAGC
>Ga0208701_100342_pt1 | contig 16000 bp, 14 predicted proteins | sample DeeseametaMP1482_FD_184188 | JGI IMG/M metagenome (GOLD analysis project Ga0208701, IMG submission 184188) | Marine microbial communities from the Deep Pacific Ocean - MP1482 (SPAdes) | ecosystem: Environmental > Aquatic > Marine > Oceanic | place: South of Fiji, South Pacific Ocean | collected... | reverse complement strand
CCAAGACCTCTCAAGGAGATCCCGCCGGTAAAGAGTTCGATGATCTGATCGACGCCGTCGACCACTTGATCGAAACGGGCGTGACCGACGGCAAGAAAGTCGGTGTGACCGGCGGAAGCTACGGTGGATACGCGACAGCGTGGCTCTCCACCCGCTATACCGACCGTTTCGCCGCGGGTGTGATGTTCGTGGGAATCTCCGACAAGATCAGCAAGGTGGGTACCACCGATATTCCCGATGAGGAGTTTCTGGTGCACGCTCGCAAGCGTCCCTGGGACAATTGGGAGTTCTTCGCCGAAAGAAGTCCTATCCGCTACGTGGAGCAAGCGCGCACACCGCTCTTGATTATGCACGGCAAGGACGACCCGCGGGTCCATCCCACCCAGTCCATGGAGCTTTTCCGCTTTCTGAAGGTACTGGATCAGACCCCCGTCAGGCTTGTGCTCTATCCGGGCGAGGGTCACGGCAACCGCAAGGCGGCGGCTCGTTACGACTACAACCTGCGGATGATGCGTTGGTTTGATACCTATCTCAAGGGCGCGGGCGGCGAAAAGCCGGTGGTGGAGATCGACTACGGTCTGCCCACACCGGAGAACTAGCTTCCTGATCTTTGAGATACAAGGAAATAAGGAGCACCCGAAACCGGGTGCTCTTTGTTTTCGGGTCGAAACACGACCTCTACCCCAGGCTTACATCACGAAGCCCTTGAGAAAACCCAACAACCCGCATCCGAGAACCAGAATCGCCGGATTGGCATTTCGCCATAGGGTAAGCCCCATCGCTCCTAGACCGATAGCCAGGTAAAACGGTTCGACGAACATTCCAACCCCCTGACCGATGGCGATGGCTCCCGAGACAAGCAGGCCGATGCTCACCGGGGCAAGACCGTTTTCGATCGCCTTGCGCCACGGGGAGCTTGAAAAGCGATCCCAAATTCTCGAGACGAACAGCGTCAGAACGCAAGCCGGAGTGAAAAAAGCCAGCAGTACCACAACCGCTCCGGATACACCCGCGGCATGGTATCCCAACAGCACAACCATGGTCATCGGCGGCCCCGGAACGACTTGACCCAGGCTGTAGCTTTCGGAGAACCCCTCCGCGTCTATCCAACCGTTGGCCACACAGATCGTCTGCATTTCCGGCAGCAACGAAGAGCCCCCGCCGACGGCTAGTAACGACAACCCTCCGAAGACCAGGGCGAGATGAATTAAGGTCTGGCTCACGAGGTAGACCTCGGTCGACAGAGCCAGATACTCAACGGGGCCAGCGCCAGCAGTACCAAGACGAGTGAGAGCTTGAAGTAGGAAATGGCAATAGTTGCGGCCGCCAGTATCACCACTTGCCAACTCAGAAACTGCGGGCGCCCGAGCTTCCAGGACAAAGCCATCAATATGCCGGCAGCAGCCGACGCCACGCCGTCGAGAGCGGCGTCTACGTTAGGGTCATGACGATACGCGGCGTAGGCCGTTCCCAAAACGCACAAAGCGATCGCTCCCGGAAGGAGCAGTCCGATCGTGGCTACAAACGCGCCCTTCGGACCCCTCAGGCGGTCGCCCATGATCACGCTCATATTGGTCGCGTTCAGTCCCGGGAGCAGTTGCGCGATCTTGAGAGTGGCCAGGAAATCCTCCTCCGAGATCCACTTCAACGACTCCACCAGACGAGTCCGATAGTAGGGGAGCAGACTGGTGCCGAAGCCGGTAGCACCCATCGATAGAAAGACAAGAAAGATTCTCCTCAGCGTGGGAGCGGGGGGGTCGGTTGCCATTCGAAATCAGTTCCTGTCCGCCGAAGAGGAAACCTGCGTCTGTTTGATGGCGGCGCCGTTCACGATTTTGTGCTTGCCGACCACTAGGAGTGGGCACGCTATTCGGCGGGCCTTTTTGATAAATTAACAGGGCTCATTTGAGAGTACTCGGAATTTCGGTCCGATGAATTACTTGCCCCTGGCCGAGATACACTTAGAACCGCTGATTTCTATCCTGACCGAGTCTTTCAATCAGCCTCCCGGGAAAGCTCGTCCCTGGGTGGAGGCGAGCGGGCGGGAGAACTGGCGCGTGGTAGTGGACGAAGAGCCGGTCGCCGGTGCTATGTTGATCCCGATGGGCCAGTGGTTCGGCGGGCGAGTGGTCGGCATGACGGGGCTGGCGGGTGTGGTCGTATCGGCCAGAGCCCGGGGACGAGGTGTGGGAAAGAGGCTGATCTCTTCGGTCTTGCAGGAGATGCACGGTGAGGGAGTGGCGCTTTCCGTGCTCAACGCATCCACCTCTTCCTTCTATCGCGCCAACGGTTATGAGAGGGCCGGCGCGTCATATACTGTGGAGCTGAATCTGAAAGACTTGCGCCATAGAGCCGGTCCACTGGAGATTCGAGCGCTCCACAACGGGAATTTGAAGTTAGAAGAGCAGCTCCAGTCAGAGTCAGTCTCAGACCATGCCTGTTTAAGCCGTGGCCCTTACATTTGGCATCGAGTGAGAAACCCGCAGGGCGCGGAGGCCGAGCGCTTTGGATTTTTCGCCGAAGACCGCCTTGAGGGGTACGTGTATTGGAGGCGTTCGGAATTCCAAGATATGGAGAATGAGCTCAACATTTCCGATCTGGTCCTCGTCACCCCGGCGGCTCAGAAAACGTTCCTCGGCTACCTCGCCGGACATCGCGCTTTCTTCTCGCGTGCAAGCTGGGACTGCCCGTCCTCTTTTCCTCTTTTGTTGGAGCTTGAGGAGCCCTGGCACTATCGAATGAGCCTCAAGGAGCACTGGATGCTTCGAGTTGTCAACCTGGAGAAGGCACTGACCGAGAGAGGGTATCCTCCGAACCTGAGCGGCCTGCTGGAGTTGGAGATAGCCGACCCACTTCTGTCCGCGAACACCGGTCGATGGATTCTCGAGGTGGCCGACGGCCGGGGCGTCGTGAAGGCAGGTGGAGGGGGCAGGCTCAAGCTTGATATCAACTCTTTGCCGCCCTTGTATAGTGGATTTCTTTCTGCCCGGCAGCTTGCTCGGGCGGGGAGGCTCGAGGGCGCACCTGAGCAGATCGCGCTTGCGGACGAGCTGTTTGCGGGTGAGCCGCGACTGTCCGATTTTTTCTAAGGTCTATGGGTAGACCCCTTACAAAGGCTCGTCGATCCGGACAGTCTACGTTCAGAACCCCTATGAATGGGAGAACCGTTACCACTCTCGACACCCCCACGGTATGCCGCCCGGTCAACGGAAAAAAATGCAACGGGGACGCTGGTAACTAAAGCAACCTCACTCCGTCACTGGTAAAGGTCACAACATCCCCTCCCAGGGCTCGCACATCAAGTGCGGGCTTCTTTAAATCCATGGATCGGGAGAGGTCGCGACCGTTGACGATCACAACCAGATCTTGTATCAGCCTTTTCTTCACCTCCTGGCACGCCCACACGATGGAGTCCCAGATGAGGGGCACGGGATTACCGAAAACTCCGCCTCCGATCAGGGTGAGGACAGCGTACTTCCTACCCCTGGCCGCAGCTGATAGCAAGGTGCCGAGATAGGCGGCTCGCTGCAGTTGGCGGCAGATGACCAGCCAGCTCTCTTGCTCAAAATCGACCACTCCGTAAAGTCCGGCGGCAAGCGTCGAGGTAAAGACTTGATGGATGGTCCGGCTGCCTTCCACAGGACCGTCCCAATTGGCGCCCAACACGACCTCGACATCCTCGTGTAAGCCGACCTCGATGTCCTCGAAGTGGTCCCGAAGAAGGTTCGCGAAGCTCTCGGGGTCTCCGATAGAGTCGGGCAGGAGATAGCCGTTCTTGACCTTGGCCACCGACTCCCAAGCGACTTTGTGGAGAAGATTGAGTTGGGGGCTTCCGTCTCTTTGAACAAAAAGACCATCGCGTCCGGGAGCATGATAGTGTCGAAGAAGAGTACCGGGGAAAGCGGAGATGGAGGCCCTCGGACCCTGTGTGGGGTCGTCGAAGTAGCGGTGGACTTCGGCTAGTCGCGGTGAGGGGGCCTCCAAGCAGTTAAACTGGGAAGCCACTTGAAACAAGGATTTGGGTGGGGCCGAGGCCTGCAACGCTCCGATATCGGTGGCCGCGCCGGAGCCTTCAAAGAGCCACAAGGAGAGCTTCTTTCCGGACGATGATTCCGGAGCCAGATGGCACAGACGGCCCAGTGAGAAGCACTGAAACCGACCGGCCTGATAGTCCTCCAGTACAGCGAACCCTTCACGGTCGAACTGGAACAGTCCGGGGTCGGCCGCCACTCGTTGCTCCAAGCTGGAGACCAACTTTCGGGCGTTCGGATGACGTGGTTGGGTCACCGGATGGTGCTCAAAGGCTCGAACGATTCGCTCTCTTGCCGCAACCGTTCCATCGTAATCCGCGAGTGCTTCTATCACTTCGACGACTTCGGGTTGTCGGTACCTGTTCCCTCAGGAACGGGTATTTATTCGGAAGCTTCCGGAGGAAAGTATTCCGCCAACGCCCCGACCTCGTGACCGGGCTCGATCTGAGTTCCGAGTTGGCCGATATCGTAGACCGAATCCGAGAGCTTCAATGACTCCCTGAGCCGCTCCGCCGTCTCGGGCACGAACGGATAGAGCATGATAAGCAGCGACTTCAGAATGAAAAAAGCGGAGTAGAGGGCGTCGGCTCTTTCCTTTTCCGGATAACGGTCGTCGTGCGGCTTGTGCTTGGAAAAAAGCTTATTGATAAGACGTGCGTAATTTTCGATGTGGCCAATAAGATCCGGGTAATCCGCGCGGGCCATCAGCTTCTGATAGGTGGCCACCATCTTCACCGTAGCCTCACCCGTCTTCTCGATCAGGCTACCCTCCGGCACTTTACCGTCGTACTTCGAGAGGGCCGCCGAGATCGGCTTTTCGAAGGCGGCGTTCATGGGGCCGGCCAGGAAGCTACATTTCTCCCGTAGCCCTTCCAACTCGAAATTGGACTGCTTTTTATGAAGGCTCAGACCGGAGAGGTAGTAGCGGATCTGATCGGCTGAGAATCCGTGCTCTTGGACCAGCTCGTCGGCGGTGAAATAGTTTCCGGTGGATTTACTCATCTTCTCGCCGTTGATGAGGAGGTGGCAGTTGGAGAAGACGTCCGACATCTGCAGTTCGCCTTCCACCGGCATGCGGTGAATGTCGGCCTGGCTGCCCAGCCACATCGAACCTTGCATGATGACATAAAAGAACACGTTATCCGCCCCGATGAACTGAGAGATTTGAGCTTTCGGGTTGCACCAGTACTTCTTGTAGTCTTCCGGTGCCAGGCCTTTCTTCTTCAGGGCCAACTGGGTGAACGCGACCGGCGCTATCAACGAATCGGGCCACACGTAGAGAGTCTTGCCTACCATCTCCTCGTCGATCTCCGCCGGTACCGGAATGCCCCAGGAGATGTCTCGAGTGATGGAGCGATGAGCCCAGCCATCGTCCAACTCCAGCTCCACGCCGGCCTCTTCCAGCATGGCTTTACCTTGAGCGAGGTCTTCGAGGTTGTCGAAGGCGACCACGATTCTCTTGCCCGGCGCGTAACGGCTTTTGCAAGACGGCATGGAGTCTTTGTGCTCTTTGAACGTTTCCTCGAATTGGTTTGAAAAAACGATGCTGGGCGTGACCTGGCCCATCACTTCGCTGTAAACAAGCTTGCGCCAGGTCCGAGATTTGCTCTCGATCCAACCTTTCAGAGTGTCCAGAACCTTCCACATATCCAGCCACCAGTGGTCGGTTTCTCGAAGTTCGGGGGTATCGCCGCTGACGGTGCTGACCGGGTTGATCAGTTCTTCTGCGTCGTAGTTGGCACCGCAGGAATCACACTCGTCGCTGTAGGCTCGATCGTGTCCGCACCGCGGGCATTCCCCAATCACGTAGCGGTCGGCAAGAAACTGATCCATCTTGGGGTCGTACCACTGGAGACTCCGGACCTTGTCGAGCATTTCGTTCTTGTAGAGTTTGCGCAACATATCCTGACAGACGGCTTCGTGAGTCGGATAGTTGTCCAGTGAGGAGGTACCGGAATAGACATCGAGACCGATTCGATAGCGCTCCATCGTGTCTTTTTGCAGGGCGTGGATCTCATCAATGAACTGTCGCACCGGCTTGCCCGCTTTATGGGCGGCGACTTCGCTGGTGGAACCGTGGTCGTCGGTGCCACAGACGAACAGCACGTTGTCCCTTCCGACGTACATTTTGGACCAGCGAGCATAAATATCGGGAGGCACCAGTGCGCCCGCCAGATGGCCCACGTGAAGGGGTCCGTTGGCGTAAGGCATTCCGCCGGTTACCAGGACCTTCTCCGGTCTAGGGGCGCGGTCGAGGATGTTGCGAAGTTGGTTGTCGAGCTCTGTTAAATCCACGCCAATGAGGTGCGCCTGTCGCCCCCGACATCCCTTCCTTCGGGCAAAAAGGGTGGGAGCTAAACCAGGTCGCGCATTCTCATGTCTTGCTCCAACTCCTGAGCCTGACTTTCCGAGCCGAGAGCCCGGTAGAGCGCGGGTAGTTGGAGCTGGATGTCGGCTGCGGCCTGAAAGATGGAGTTCCATCCGTCGTTGATGTGAGACCACTGACGGGATTGGAAAGCTCCCGAGATGAGGTTGGCGCCGGAGATCGTTTGCTCGGCGGCCGCCACCAGCGTTCGGTAGCTCTCTTCGGGGAGAGAGTTCGGGGAAACTTGTCTGAGCACCGCTCTCCAGCCGTTGGCGTTTTTTTGAATGGGAACCAGAGCCTGATGGAAGGTGGTCAACTTGACCTCTCCGTTTTGAAGCTTGAGGTAGGTCTGGTAGGCCCGGAGATACTCCGGTCCCAAAACCGCTTGGCGTCGATGGATCGTTTCCATCGAGCGGCCGTCGGGTCTCAATAGGTCGGTGCCGCAGTCCGGGCATTCCGTATCTCGATTGCTCGTGTGTCCGCAGCAAGCGCAGCGGGGGGTGGAGTCGCTCATCCAGCGAGCCCACATGTCCTGGCTTCGTTTGAGTTCTCCAGTCGCCATTTTAAGGTCGTCGGCCAGAGACTCGAGCGGGAGGGAGCCGTCGTCTGAAACGATCTCTTCGAGGACGGCCTCGGCCAGGTCGTAGGCGGTCAGCGCGACCTGATAAATATCGAGGAGAGGACTGTATTCGGGTAGCTCCGCGATGTCTCTTTCCGTTTCGTGGATCGCGTTTTGGATGGCGGTCAAGAGTACAGGAGCGTCGGATTGGATGAGGTGTTTCTTGTCCGGTTCCTCGGGGAGCGCTTCCACCGCCTTCAACAGACCCGACAGGGTCTTGGCGTCACTCTCTTGATGAGTGTCTTTCCAGGCCGAGAGGAGTTGGCTGAGGGAGGATTCGAACATGATTCACCGCTTTCTTTTGGTTTTTGGATGGGTCGGCCCGACCCCCGGCCGGAGGTCGGGCGGTTGCTGATTATCCGAGGACGCCGGCGCCGCGCTGACTGGCGCTCTGAGCACAGTGCGAGCATCCGCCGCCGTGGCAGCTTCCTCCGCAGCAGCCGCCGCCGCAACTGCATCCGCTCGCTCCTCCGTGCATCATCATCTCCAAAAGTCTCTGGATGGGGTTCTCGCCCTGAATCCCGTTATTTCCAAGTAGGTTTCCGATGTTTCCAACGTTTCCGATATTACCAAGTTGCATATTGCTTTCACCTTTCTCGCCTTGTGGCAACGGGATCAACGGCAGAATTCTCCAGTAGTTCCAGGGTGGAGGTTAAAACTGTGTAACAAGAATGTTTCCAGGATTTTGCAAGAGTATCGGTGGGAGTCGCAGTAGATCGATAGATGGCTCTTTATGCAGCTGGAACGTTCCTTTTTTCAGTTATCGCTTGGCTGGTGTACTACTTTTACGTCAACGCCAGTCACAACGTGAAGCCCTGGCGCACGGTAAAGGGCCGTCTCATGGATTTGGCCGAGTCCCAGGGGTTCACCGTAGATCGAGACCGTTGCACTGCCTACGGGGAGTTGGAAAGGGTGCCGTTCGCGTTCGGTCTCAAAACCGTAAGAGGCAGCAAAAGCCAACATATGGAGCTTTGGGCTGCTCTCGAAAGTAAAGAGATTCCACCGGATCTGGAAGTGAGTGCGGAGTGCGTGCTTTCCGGAGTCTCTCGAGCCCTGGGCTACAAGGAAGCTACTCTCGGTGAGCCGGAATTTGATGCGGCTTTCTGGATATTGACGGACGATGTCGAGCAAGCTCGAAACTTCCTCACACCTTCCAGACGACGCGGCTTTCTGCACGGTCTCACCGCCGTGAGCGACGGCAAGATCAAGAAACAGAAGGTCCAGGCTATCCAGCGCTTCTCGACTCCGTTGAGGATGAGTCGCCATTTTAGGCCGTTGCTCGAAAACTTTCGCTTACTCGCAGAGACTCTCAACGACTCGGGCGAGCGACTAGCCTCGCTGCCGGAGGGTCGCTCGGGTGTGGTGGCCCAGAAAGTAAGACGCTTTGCACGAACCAGCTCCGTCTTTCTCCTATTCGGCCTTTTCGTGTTCTGGCATCCTCACATAATCCACCTCCAGTGGATCTGGTGGAGTCTGGCCTTGGGACTGGGTCTAAGTGTGATTGCAGCCATCAAAGCCACAGAGACAACAAGGGTTCTTCTCCAGGCCTACTTCGCTTTTCTGGCTGCGGAGATCGTGGTATTCGTGGGCGTCGGCCTGTACTCGGTATACCGGGATTTCGACGAGAACCATCTCATTGCGGTGCTTTTGGTGGGCTTCGTCGGACTGGCCGTCTGCTGGGGGTCGAGGAACTATCTCAAGAGTATGGACCAGACGAAGGCGGCAGTCCGGGATAACAACGTTCCATCGGAATTGTAAGTCTACTTCTTGATTTCACCGTTCAAATGAGGAAGCTGATATCTCAGCGGGAGCTCCGACTGAGATAAACTTTGAATAAGAGCGCGCCCCTCTTCGGTCGCTCCCAGGTCCTGTTTGAGGTCGGGATCTTGTCTCAGGTTGTAAACTCCGTAGATTTTGAGCCCCTTGAAATCGGTCCACCAGCCGGGCCCTCTCTGCTCGTCTTCTTTATAGAATTGGATCCATCCCACCTTATAGGGGTCTTTGTAGATCGCCATCATATCGACCTTAAAGTCGACCCAGTTCCAACTCGGGGCCTGAGCCATACGAGTGAACGCCCGTTGAAAGAACGATTCCGGGACGGAAATGAGAAAGTCTTCCCGGTAGTCTTGGGGGTCCTCGCGGAAGCCCAAAACCGAACGACCCGTCCACTCTTTCGGGGCCTCGATACCGACCACATCGAGCACCGTGGGAGCGACATCGAGTTGTTGAACAAAGGTTTGGATCCGTTCACCTTGAGTTTGGCCAGGGAGCTTGACGAGGAGCGGGACGTGGCCGACGCGCTCGTTGAGCCAGTTGCCTGAATGCATGTATCGAATCATTCCGGCTTCTTCGTAGAACAGCGACTCGCCGTGATCGGACCCGATAACAATCATCGTGTTGTCGGACAGGCCCCGTTTTTCCAAATCGTCGAGGAAGCGTCCGATATGATAATCGATCTCCGCGATGGCGCCGTCGTATTCGTTGACGGCCTGTTTCTGTTCGTCTTTCAGCTTGCCTGAGTCGGGAGGCGAATCTTTGAAAAACCCGTCGAACTCCGCAATGGTGGGGCGAGGGTAGTGGACCGAGAACAGGTGGGTGAAGAGAAATTTCGGCGGGCCCGGCTGCTCCAGGGCTTCCAGGAGATAGTCCAGATAAGCCTCGGTGGGAAACGCCCGACCGGGCGCACCGTCGAACTCACGAGGTTTGATGGTGGAAAAGATCTTCCAGCTTCTACTGTCTTCGGAAAGAAAGCCGGAGAGCCAGACCTGGTCGGCTTTGCGAGTTTGAAACCGACCGAAGGTTTGCTGATACCACGTTTTGCTTTCTACTTCGTGGAGAGAAACCGTGCGATGAAAGGTCTTCCGAAAATAGGGGTCGAGAATCTTAAACGATACGAAGCTGGTGTCGTATCCGTTGGCCACCAGGATTCGACTCAAAAGGGGTTTGTCAGGAGCACCGAGAGCCGGTTCGAAAGGCAAGTTGCCGAGAAAGGTCGGAAGGCCGATATGGGTGCCGTTGCTGTTGGAAACGCAATGGTCGAAGACCAGACTCGATTCGGCCAGTTTGCTGAGATTCGGTGTTGTTTCTCGGGCGTATCCGTAGAGCGACATATGATGGGCCGACAGCGAGTCGATGCTTATCACGACGACGTTTGGTCGCTCGTCGGTCCCGCTCGCGGCCGTCTCCGGCCCTCCGAGAGCAGTGGTGAAGAGGGACACCAGGAGAAGGAAAGGCGCGGTCTTTCCGAGAGGCGCGTAGGCGCCCTCGAGAGTTTTGGCGAGCTCGTGTTTGAGGGCAAATGGGTAGAGCAACAGGGCTACGGGGAACACGGTCATACAGAAGATCGACAGCTGTTTCAGAGTAGCGTACGACATAATCACCGCGTAGAGACGCAGATAGACCAGATTGAAGTAGACCAGGAGTGCCCAGGAAAAAAACTGGGCGATTCGGTAGGCGGAGAACCGTTTCAAGACGGGGAGCCTCTGGAGCACCGTGCCCAGGGAGGCTGTGACGAGCCCCCAGAGCATCGCGGCGAGACTCAAAAAGACCAACATCCAGGCTAGATTCTGAAACAGGGAAAGCCCGGCACCGGTAAGAGTCTCACTACGACAGAGGAAGTCGAGCACGAGGACCAGTCCGAATATGCCAACGCAGTGGCCGGTGCAGCGAAGAAAGAGCTGACCGAACTTGAGCGTTTGGTTCCCGTTTGCCGGCATAGTGCATCGATGCGCCTGTGGCTGCTTCATCACCTTCTCAAAATATCCCAGACCACGCGCCGGATCGAATCATCCGAGTCAAGCCTAACCTTGAAGCAAGGCGTTGCGCACCGTTTGAGCGGACCATTTGCCACCTCGGCGGGTGCTGCGACCTTCCCTGGTGGCCACTTCGCCGATCTGCCTCAAAGAGAGCCCCTCGTCACGAAGCTCTCTAAGGCGCGCCACCGTCACCGGCCAATCGTCCACCTCGGCACTTTCGGTCTTCTGCTGAACCAGTTCCTGAAACTTGCGACTGCGTTGCTGATGAACATCCAGGGGTTGAGCTTTGTCGAGGGCTTCGTAGATCAGCGCTCTCACCCAAGCCGCACGCCCTCCGGCCGTGCCTGCTCGCTTCTTCTCGCTGGGCAAACTTGGACCACCGCAGACTTCATCTATCTCCCGAAGTATCTCCTCCGGAAGGCTAACGTAGACTCCTTTTGACGACATAAAGCTCCTTCGATGTTAAATTTGCGTAAACATATTCACATATCATATTTATGATGTCAAATAAATTTTACAACATATATAACAGGTGTTAGTATGATAAGTGGAGGAATTCTATGAATTATCAATATGACTACAAATCTATTCGACCCAAACTGTGGGAAGTGATCGGGAAAAACGGTCGAGCCCTTGGGCGAATAAGGCACATCTTTTCACCCAGCGCCGAACGGACCGGATGGCAGGCTTCCAACGGCGAGTTTTATGAAAAAGCCAAGCAGGCTGCCGTGGCTCTGGTGAAAGCGAGGAAAAGGAAGCTAGCCCTTCGTTATTCCTGATTTCGCTCCTAGCACCTCAAGGTCGCTAAGGTAGACTCCGTCGGCATTGGAGAAATCATCGGTCTGAAACAGGAACCGAAGTTGAACATCCTGGCCCTCGAAGCGAGCCAGCGACACTTCGTGCGTGGTCCAATCCTGTGAGCGCTCCAGCAAATAGCTGTTGCGCCACTTTTGATCTTCGCCCTTAACCTGCAGACGCAGGTAGTCGCCACGGGCCAGGTCGGTTTTGGCTTGAAATCGGAGGACGTTTCCGGTCGTCTCTTTGAGTGAAATCGAAGGCGCGGTGAGATACTGCTCCGTGCCGTACTCGTAGTCGCCCTCCGGGCTATCGGTCCAGACCTTCCCACGGCCCGGCTGCTCGACCAGCCCCCATTTCCCGTCACCTTGCCAGGAAGACATCTTCCCCAACACCACTTGTGCTGCCGGGACAGTGACCTCACGAACCTCTAAGGGTGAAGAGTTCCCCACGTTATCGACGCCCACAATTCCGTAGTACAGAGTTCGAGGCTCTTTGCTAAGGGGAAACTCCTGAACAAGTGTTTGAGACGTTCCTGCCTCCGACGGCGCCGGTGTGTCGAGGAAGCGGCCCTGGGTGAAGTTCTTTTCGGTCAAAGGCTCTGCTGCGTTCACGAGTTTGATGCGACGGGCCTTGCCCTCATCGCCGTCGTCACCGGTATCTTCCCACCGCAGGACCACTCTGTCGGCCGATGCCTTCGCTCGAAAGCTCTCGATACGGGCCGGCGGGGTGGTGTCGTCTTCCAGGGCTTTGAAAGCGTTCAAACGGCCTCCCGAGACCGTGGTCCTCTCAAGATCGGGCAAGGGATCGCTCGACTCCAACAGCCGTGCCTTCACCTCGGCGTTGGTGGCCTCGGGATACTTGCTGAGAATGAGGCTTGCCGCACCGGCGACGTGCGGGGTCGCCATGGAGGTACCGCTGAACTCTTTGTACCGATGGCCGGGAAGGGTGGAAAGAATATTCTGGCCCGGCGCACCGATGTCTACCGTTTGCTTCCCGTAACAAGAGAAAGACCCCAGCTGGTCCTTGTGGTCGGTCGCTGCTACCGCCACGATGTTGTCGCTCGGGTAGGAGCCGGGGAAGTGGGGCTGGGTGTCGTTGTCGCGTCCGCTATTGCCGGCGGAGGCGAAGTGGAGGGCGCTCGTCTGGGCGTAGGCCTCTTCCATGGCTTTGCTCTGGATGCCGCCCCAGGAGTTGGTGGTGAGGCGCGCCCCCATCCTTTCGGCATAAGCGAGGCCTCTCAAGACCGTGGCTTCATTGGTGTGACCGGTGCGTCCGAAAATCTTGACCGTCATCAGTTGGGCTTGTTGGGCCACTCCGGTAACGCCCTGGCCGTTGTTGCCCACGGCACCAACCGTGCCCGCCACGTGAGTGCCGTGAACTTTCAGGTCGGAGAGGTCGTTGTTGTCGTCGTAGGCGTTGTAGCCGTGAACGTCGTCGATCACGCCGTTGCCGTCGTTGTCGATCCCATCACCGGGAATCTCGCCGGGGTTGGTCCAGAGGTTGTCCACCAGATCGGGATGGGTTTCGTCGATACCGGTGTCGATGATGGCCACGATCGGCCCGGTTTTGCTGCCGGTGGTGACTTGCCAAGCTTCCTTGGCACTGATGTCTGCTCCGGGTTTGCCGAAGGTCTGGCCGCGATTGTCGAGGCCCCATAGTTTGTAATGGAGGTCGTTAGGAGTACTGACCGGACTCTGCTCTTCGGCTCTCAACTCTCCCGGTAAGGCTTCGTCCAGGTACACCCGATAGTTCGGCTCGGCGTATTCCACGCCGGGGTGCTCCGCCGCTAATTTCAAAGCTTGCTCTACGGAGAGCCCCGTCGGCAGCTTGAGTCTGGCCAGTTCACCCTGGTTGGCGAGTGCGGGTCCGAACTCGAAACGTTCTACGATTTGGGAGTGGAGAGACTCCTCCAGGTTTCGCTGTAGGCTGGGGCCGCTCTTGAGCTTCACGATGAGCTCACCGGGCTCGTAGGCGGGGCGTTTTAGGTTGAGGGCGCTGATCACACCTCAACCTATTCGATGACGATCGTCGGTTGGTGAACGAGATGTGAATTGCTTGATCAGATAGCAGGTTTACCGCTCCCGGTCGCCATATCTTCCGCATTAGATCTTTTAAGGAGATGTTCAATGAAGAAGACCCTGATAGGTGCCGTTGCGGCTTCACTCTTATTACTTGCCGGTTGTAACCCTCCGGCAGACGATGCGGGAGCTACCCCGACCTCGAGTCCGGTCGCGGCTCAGGCGACCCAGACCCCTACACCTGCGGTTGAGACAACCGAGGCCGGATTTCAAGTGACGGTGCCCAAAGTTGAACTCACCCAGTTCGAACCGAGTTCCCAAAAAGTGGACCTTCGACGAGACACCAAAAACAGTACACTGGTCCTGGGTAATTACGATTTCGTCCTGGCGCCTATGTCCGCCAACAGCATCGCTGCGGTGGAGGAGGGACAAGTTCGCGTTCATGTCGGTCTCAAGGGGGGCGACGCCGCGACCTACGAAGCCCCCCTGCCGCCTGGCGAGTACGATGCGAGTAAGACTTTTGTCGATGTACTCACTTTCAAAGACGGGAACGAAGTGAGAACGAACGTCGACGGCGAAGCCGGTACCATCGTGATCACCGAATCCGACGACAATCACGTGGTGGGAACCCTCGACATAACCGGCGATGGCGGTGTCGTCATCAAAGGTGAGTTTGACGCCTTGGTAGCCACCGAACCTTCGTCCGGAGCAGAGACACCGACTCCCGAATCGACGCCCTGATTTCGAGCTTTCGCCAAGAGATGTTGAATTTTTATTGCGATAAAGTAACAAAGGTTCAACACCTCTAGTCGATGGTTTCGAGTGAGGGATGCCACTCCTAAGACTACTTTTCTTAGGAGACAATATGATTTCTTCACTCAACATCAGGATGGCTTTCACATCACTGGCCTCGGCAACCACGACTTGCGGACTGCAGAGTGCCGTCGGCGCTTTCTTCACCCTCGACCTTTCCATCTTCGGCCTCAACCAGAAAGGCTGTTGTCCCGCACCCACGCGTGGGTTCGGAGGCTGTGAAGCGAACTTCAAACTGAAATTCTGTCAGGCCAAACAAGAGGCTCACCAGCAGTTGACGGCTTTCTTGGGAGCTCAGATTCAGCAAGAAGGCGGAAACGGTGAGGCCAAAGCGTGCCTCGATCGGGCCAGCAAAGATACTCGTTCGGAGTGCCGCGCTGAAACCAGCCGGTGCGAGTCGAAGAGCCCCTGTGAATCCAAGAGCAACGAGTGCCCCGGCAAAGATAAGTCGGACACCTGCTCTCCCGACACCGGCAGCTCCACCTGTGGACAGTCCGAAAGCAGCTCGAACTCCTGTTCGGACAGCAAAGGGTCCGACGGTACTTCGGCCGGGTCTTGCTCGGCCGGGAGCAGCGGAAGCTCCAGCAGCGGCGCTTCTTGCGGAGCTGATTCCAGCGGTTCCGGCAGCAGCGGTGCGGGCGGCGGCGGCTCTTGCAGCGGTGGTTCATCCGGTGCCGGTGATGCCGGTGGCTCGGGTGGTTCGAGCGGTGGTGGTTCCGGTGGATCTTGCGGTGGCGGGTCTGGTGGTTCGGGCGGTTCCGGCGGTTCGGGCGGCTCCGGGGGTTCCGGCGGCGATTCGAAATAGTTACGAGGGAGAAAGAGGCTCATCTCTACGGAGTTGGCCTCTTTTTACTTTCTCGTTTTGCGGTTGGGTAGGTTGAACAAGTGGCGCCGATCCCTGTCGGACCGGCGCTTGCCGCGAGTCTGGGACGGGGTTTCTGCTACTCTGGCCGGGGCAGTACAGCGACCCGTCTCTGGCCCGGGTTTTCTGGCCGACCCGCGCACTCCGTCGGCTTGGGGAGCATGGAGGCGCCTTCTGGTGGCTCAGCTGAAAGATGCTCGCTTTTTCGATCGGCTCTCGAACCTTAACTGCCATTGTATATCGACCCCTCTATGCTGATGTTGTAGCGACCGTTCAAACAGCATTTAGGCGACATCGCTTGCGAACTGCTTTTAAGCGAGACATCGCGAGCCATCCGCCAATGCGCTTTCTCTTCAAAGTCAGGCTCATGAGTCTTAGTGTGGCAAGCTCTGCAAAGGAGTTCAAGACCGTCAGGGTCGTTGCTCCCTCCTTCGCTCACGGGATCGCGGTGATGTACATCCAGTCGCCCACCCTTTCGCCCACAGCACTCGCAGCGATGGCCGGCTCGGGCGAACACCTGGCGGACTGTGGCGTTGGGGATAGCCTTTCGTTTGGTCTGGGAAACACTTAAGTGACTTGCTGGTAGGCAGGTGTTCTTTTCTTCAGCGGAGCCACACGTGCTGATATGCTGGCCTCAGGCGAACGGGAAAACCGCAGTAGAAGTCTCCTGATCCCACTGGTTTAAAAAGAAACCGTACACGTGTTTGAGAACTTCGGCACTTCGATTTTCCTGGGTCGC
>Ga0208701_100341_pt1 | contig 16038 bp, 16 predicted proteins | sample DeeseametaMP1482_FD_184188 | JGI IMG/M metagenome (GOLD analysis project Ga0208701, IMG submission 184188) | Marine microbial communities from the Deep Pacific Ocean - MP1482 (SPAdes) | ecosystem: Environmental > Aquatic > Marine > Oceanic | place: South of Fiji, South Pacific Ocean | collected... | reverse complement strand
TCGTTCGAGTTCGTCGTCTAGTTCTTCGAAGCGTTCTCGGTCGAGGGGGCTGAGGTCGGCGGTTTTGGAGCGACCGCCGCCTCCTTTGGATTTCATTTTCCGGCGCTGGGCGAGGTTGGCCTGGATGATGAGTTTGGCGAAGTTGCGGGAGGCGATTCGGAACTGGTCGCCGTCGTCATCATCTTCGTCGGAAAATTCTTGGGCCAGCTCTTCGAGGATCTCGAGTTCTTGCGGGTGGAGAGTTTGGGCGAGGTCTTGGGCTGAGAAGTGGGACATCAGGTGGTCTTCATTGGAGGGGGTCGAGATCCTCGGTTTCGGCGTATGACGGGGGGGGTTCGGCCGTATGATGTGGGGTTGGAGCGTATGAAGCGGCGTGTGATGGCGGGATTTGGGGCTCTAGCGCGGCCGGAGGGCGCGGTAGATGGGTCGCTTGCCCCTAACAGAAGCCTCGGAAATCCTCGAGAATACGGGGTATGAGAAAGATTTGCTTGACCGTTTTGCTCCTGGCTGCGCCGGCGCTGCCTGATGGAGCGCCGTTCATCATCGGCTACTTCCTGATGTGGATTCTGGTCCCCCTCTTCATCGTTTTCCTGGCGATTAAAGCGCTACTTCGAATCCCGACAGACCGGAACTCCGGGCCGGATCAGGGGCAGGTGCAGCCTGGAGAGGACTGAGGCCCGGAGCGCGGCCCTTGGGCCGGGGTTCGGGCTTGTGGGGGGAGTTGAAGGCGGGTGGAAGGGCTGGAAGTCAGCGGGATCTGGGCTGGAGAGGCGGGGCGGCTTGCCGCCACGGCTCTCCAACCCAGTGACGGAGAAGCTTTGAAAGTTCCGGAGCTGCTCAGCTTGCTGGGGAGTTCCAGAACTTCAGCTGAGAGCCCGCAGAATTCTCAGAATTTCTACTGCACGCCGCCGAGCTGGCGGAAGTCGGCCCAGATCGCCCGGCTGAATCCGCCGGCTGGGTTCTGGAGTTGCTATTTTCAGGATTTGCAATTTCCCGGCGGAAAGTATGAGATATTCTTCGACATCACCCAGGTGGGAACGTTTCTACGGCCTCCGCGTGAGAAGGCCGGTCGTTTGATATGCCGCCGGCCCCGGAAAGCCGTAGAAACGTCCAGGATGGTCCAGGAGCGATGTTTCAGGCCCGAATGCGAAGAGCGGGGAATCTTGGCAGAATCGGTCCTCCAGAACGCCATCTACCGCCATGATTTGGAGACCCCGGGCGCTCGGTATCGAGGGGCGCTGAAAACGGTAGAGGTCCCGGTCGAGGGCCTCTGGATAGCTTTAAATGGGCCGAATTAGGAAAACTGGGATTCAGGGAACCTCGAAAAAGCTCTTGACTGCAGGGAGGACATGACAACCCTGAGAACGCTTCAAGACAGATTTGATGCCGGATCTCCCGGTTTTAAGAACGAGGTTGTCATGAAGAAATATTTGTCCATAGCATTGCTGACCGGAGCCCTACTGATGAGCGGGTGCGGAGACTCGGAGAACTTCGTTTTCACGAACCATACCAACGTGCAGGTCGCACCGGTGTGCGTTGATGACGCCTATACGACCAACCAGGACACCACGCTGACCGTGAACGCGGCGAATGGTGTCCTGGCAAATGACACGCTGAACGGTGCCTCCATCATATCGTTCGATAGCACCAGCACTCAGGGCGGAACCGTCAATGTGAACGCAGATGGGTCCTTCACATACACACCGACCCCCAGTTTTACAGGACCCGACTCCTTTACCTACACTGTTCAGAACACCGCTGGGCAGAGAACTTGTACCGCGAACATCACGGTTGTGGCCGTTAACGGCTTCTTTGTGGACGCGGTGAATGGAAACGACGGGACCGGAACTTTCAACGGTGGACTGCCGTTTCAGACGATTCAGGCGGCTGTAGCGGCAGCGCCGACCAACGCCGACATCGTGGTTCTGCCAGGGAGCTACACTGGTGGGATCAATTTGAAGGACGGGCAGCGACTGCTCGGCTCAGGCTCGGCTCTGATTAGCCCGCAGGGGGCCACAAGGCCGCAGTTGACAGGACCTATTGTACTCGCAGATGACAATACATTGGACTTCTTGAGGCTCCAAGGAACGAACGGAAGTGCAGTCGACGGGATTGGCCAAGATAGCGGGATTATCACCAACTGCGAAGTCGCAAACATAACAGGGGGTGTTATGGTCGCTGGAATAGCTGGAGACGACACACGCGGTGATTGGACTGTCTCGGGCAACTCCTTCACAGATGGAAGCGGTGCGGGCGTTGTGTTTTATACAAGCGGTACGGATACCGGGACGTATGTCATCAGCAACAATGTTATGACCGGAAATGGTTTGAGCGGTATAATTCTTGTCTCCGAAGACACCAGCGATATCAGGGCCTCTGTTATAGGGAACGTCATGCGAGGGAACAATACGGTAACTGGAGACGCATTTGAAGTGGAGGTTCTGGGCACATCCACATTTTGTCTAGACTTGGAAACCAATATCGCCGATTTGGATACGAACCCCAGCAATAGCGACAACGGAGTCTTCTCTTTATTTGATAGCGTAGGTGCGTCGCTCCTAGAAGTTGAGCAGTTTGCCAGCGGGAACCTCACTAATCCGCAGCCGAGTGGGGCCGGAAATAGTGGAATCATTGATGATAATACCGGTATCGGGGGAGATCTACCCACCTCAGTGGCAGATGGCGCTTGCGGCTTTTAGCTTGTGGCTTTTAGCTTTCGCCTTAAATCGCTCCGACGAACGAAGCTTTGTACCATGAGCTCTCTTCCTCTACGGTTTTGCCCTTGCGGACTCAACTGAGCACATCTAGAGATAAAAACCATCGTAATTCCCCAGGGTCCGCTTCTAGCCAGCCAGCAAAGTTTAGTCCCGGTAGGGCACCGTAGTGTGGTACATCATTTCGAGTTGAACGTCCAGGGAAACGAGAGTGTTTAAATCGATATCGAAAAGCTCATCAACCTGAACAATCTTGTTTTTATGCTCAAGCACGTAATCTCTCCACGAACCTCTGGAATCCAAAAAGTACTTTGATTTTCCATCTGCACTAGAGTCAAAACCGCTTGGGCCCATCGAACCAAATTGCCAGGTTTGGCTAGGACCGGGAGGATCGGTCTCTCCAAGTAAGGCGGCTAGTGCCTTGAGGGCTTCGGTGTCAGGGTTAGGTGCCAGCTGCGTAAAAACTCCATTATGTAGAATCCCGATGGGGTCGCCATCGCCAGAATACGCCGTTGAGCCACTCTTCTTCGCCTCTTCCAAGGTCACATGCAAGTCAAAATTCATCTTCGTCAACTCCGGCACCGAGATCATCTTGACGTCCTCAAGCTTCGTCGTCCCCGTCGACTTCTTGGAAACCGCCGCCCCGATAATCTGCGTCTTCGCAATGTCGATAGACCCTTCCGAGTAGATCAGGCCCTGGAACCGAGACGAGTTCGGCCCGTCCCCATGAATCTTGATATCACCCTTCGCAACAAGCGCAGCATGGTCGGCCTCGGTCTCCATCGACCCGGTTACCGTAATCTTGCCGGTGGCCACGATGGCGCCCTTACCCTTGACCTTGCCCGTAATGGTCACATCACCCTTGACGTACAAGAGCCCCTCGGCCATGTCCAGGTCCCCGATTGTCAGGTTTCCTTCGTATCTGGCCCGACCGACCAGCACCGGCGGGTCCGGACCAGGCGGAGGATTAGGGTTCCAATCATATTTGTCAGGCTCACCCGCCGGATCGAATCCCTCGATAGTGACATTCGGTAGATTCTGCTCCGTAGAACCCGGCAGAACCAAACCCTGCACCACTGCCCCGGCGTCCAATTCAATCTCGCCGGAGGCCTTCACGTCCCCCGCGATTTTGGTGTCCGTTCCGAGGGTCACGGCTTTGTCGGCCCCACCGGCCGTAGAGTTACTAACGATATGCGATGGCTCTTTGTCAGCCTCGTCGTAACTCAAGATCGGATTGGTTGTGGCATCTAAGGAGCCATACTCCCCGGCAGGGAGTCCAAAGACTTCCACACTCTCCGCATCAATCTGCCCAGCCGACGCCAAGGAATAGGGGTAAGGCGGATCCTTAACCAACGCCTCCCGAACAACTTCCAACCCATGATAATGCCCCACCGCCACCAAATGACAAAACCCCGGCGGCACAGCAGCCCCGTTCCACCCCGTCTTCTTAGTATTCCCCACCAGATTGTTGGTGGAATACGGCTCATCTCCGACAACAAACGTGAGTTCCCCGAAGACCTTCCCCTCCTCCACCACAAACTGAAGGTCGTCCTCGAAAGCGATTTTGTCCTCTTTGAGCTCTCCGACGGCGGCGTAGATGACGGAGTCGGCGAGGCGTTGGCCGTAGAACTGGGCCCAGGATTTGCGGGAGATCATGACGCCGCCTTGTGTGGCGCTGAGCATGATGAAGGTGATGATGATGACGGAGAACGATATGAGAAAGAGGAGCGGGATGCTGCCTTTCTGGTTCCGACGCTGACGACTCATAGTTTGCATTCTAGCAGAGTTTTGGGCGGGCTCAGTGACGCTCCTCCAGAGAAGCGGTGACAGTGGTCACTGAACGGGATCGATTGAAAAGTGTACCTATAGGAGAGGAATGATCGGAATAGACCATAGAAAGGAGAGCTTATGGTGCAGCAGAGATACAGAAAGGGAAGAGGGTTTACTCTTCTAGAGGCTCTGGTCACCATTACTCTGGGCACTTTGATCATGCTGAGCGTGTTTCAGTCGAGCTTTACCGCGAATCGCGCGACTGCCCAGACCGAGCAGAGCATGGAGGCAGAGAATATTCTGGCCTCACGGCTGTCCGTGTTCTTGAGCGAGGCAGAGACTTTGACGGTTCCGATCAACGAGACGGAACTCATTATGACGAAATCGGCCGAGTACACTCTGACCAAAAGCGTGGTGAAAGACGCAAGTCGCCCCCACTGTGCCCTGGCAAAATTGAAGCTGACCTGGAAACAGGGCCGGCTGGACCGAGAGAGAGAAGTGGAGTGTTTGCTCCCTTTGAACGAGCCGGCAGGTACAGGCCCATGATGAGGAGGCGCCCCGGAGGGCTTACTGTTCCTGAGATCCTGGTTGGGTCGTTTATCTCGTTGCTGATGGCCACCGCTCTGTTTGCCGTGGTGTCTCAACTCAAGACTCAGGCGCATACGACCGACGCGGTGATGAAAGCCCGCTACGATATGCAGTTTTTGTTCCGCGCCCTGGGCGATGCGTTCGACAAGACGACGGCCGAGGGGGTCCACGTGACGGCTGATAATCAGAAGGTGAGTCTTCAAAGAGTGGACGGAATGGCCTCAAACGGCACACGAGCTTGGAGCCCTTTCGTGACCTTTTACGTGTTCGACGCTTCCGTTGGACAGGTCTTGCAGGGTCGGGTGGAGCTTGCGGAGATCGGATTGACTCACCAGCCGGCGCTTCCAGCGGTGATCACGGATGGGGATTTAGACTTGATGGTCAGTATCCGCCGGGCTGATCGGAAGTTGAAGCCTGTCGCTAACGACATAGAGGGGTTCGCGGTGGACAAACCCTCGCCACTGACTGCCCGTCTTCATCTCACCGCTGTAGTGAAGAGCGGCAAATACAAGGACGAAAGGGTGGAGGATGAGCGGACCTTCTTTTTCTCCTCGGCGGCGGAGTTGTGAGCGGGACTGTTCAAAGTAAAAGAGGTGAGATCGGGTTTTTAGTCTCTCTGGTCCTCCTGGTCGCCGCGTTGCTCTATGTCAATCAGGTTCCTCTAGATCCAAGGCAGCCGGATCCGAATGTGGGAGGTCTGCAATTTCGAATCTACAGTGATCCCCCCGATGCCAAGATCACCGTGGAAAACTACACCGGAGGGATGGGAAAAGACAATCTTAAGTCTACCAATGTTTCCACCCTCACGGTTCAGGACATCCTCCCCATCGGGCAAACCGAAGCTCCCGTCGGCTGGAGCTATAAAGTCACATTGGTGAAAGACGGATTCGAACCTACGCCCGTGACGGTTGAGGACAGCCTGGTCAGGACACACATTTTTCCCCCCATCGGCCAACCGATCATCCGACTCCGCTCCTCCTCCATCCTCTCCTACCTCGGCTACCTGGCCAACTACCGCACCGGCCCCGCCGCCGTGATGTGCCTTGGCCTCCTCGGCCTTTGCATCTCCGCCTTTCTCATCCGTGAAGAACGACGCCGCCAGGGCGTCCTCCTCCGCTACGAAGCCGACCCGGACAGCGATTCTTACATAGGCAAGTTCCTGCACGGCTACTTCGTGATCGGCGTGCTTGGAACAGGCGGCTTCGGCAAAGTCTACAAGGTTCTTGATGAGGCGACCCTAGACGAAAAGCACGCGAAAGCTCTGAAAGTCGTCTCCTACGACCAGTACGACACGAGCAGCGTAGACGACGACGCCACCAAGGAAGCGATCGACACGGCCCTTTCCACGGCCAAAGGGCGTTTTATGTCTGAGATGGACACTCTGGTGACGTCGGATCACCCCAATATCTACAAGGTCTTTACCTTCGGACGCGAGGAGAATCACGACTGGGTTTTGATGCCCATCTACAAGACGAGTTTGTACGATATGCTGCGCGAAAAAGACCCGATCCCGCCGAAACGCGTTCTTTCCATAGCAAAGCAACTGGCGGCCGCCCTGCAGTACGCCCACGATCGCCAGATCGCTCACCGCGACTTGAAGCCGGACAACGTGATGTTTGACGACGAGGGGCTGAAACTGATCGACTTTGGCATCGCCCGTCCTAAAAACCGGGAGACTCTGACGGCCTTAGACAGCATTGTGGGCACGGCGAAGTACATTGCCCCGGAGCAGATCGCCGGCAGCTCGGACGTGTCGGTGGACCAGTTTGCCTACGGCCTGATCCTGTTCGAACTTTTGACCAAGAAGTTTCCCTACAAGCTGAAAGTGGGCGACCTGATGATCATTCAGCAACGGATGATGGAAGATCCGGCCCCGCTGCGATCTGTGGCGCCGGAGTATCCGGAAGAGCTGGAAAAGGTGATCGCCAAGATGCTCGCTCGCGACCCGCTGCATCGCTATCCGAATGTGAAAGAAGCCTACCAAGCTTTCGAGAAGGCCTATCTCGCCACGACTACAGTGACTGAGTTAGCTGAATAAGCGGCATGAAGACGCTGAAGACCATGACTCCCACCAGGCCACCCACGACCATAAGAAGGATGGGGTTGAGGAGCGTCATCGCCTGCTGAAGAGTGGTGGCGAAGTTCTTGGCCTGAAAGTCGGCCGATTTATTGAGGAGAGGGGCCATGGTGCCGGACTCCTCGCCGGCCGTGATAAAGCTGAGGAAGTTGACTTCGTCGAAAAGCTCCGTCGCCTGGAGGGCTGAGCCCACACTCTCTCCGTTGGCGATCGCCTCGACCACACTCTTTTCGGCCTCCAAGAAGTGAGGATCGCCGGTAATTCGGAATGCGGCCTTGAGAGAGGGCACCAGAGGCCGACCCGCCTCCAGTTGAATCGCCAGGGCCCGAGTGAACCGTTCTTGAGAGTAGGCCCGAAGAGCTTTACCGAGACCGGGGATCGCGGATCCGTATCGGAAAAACCTGGCGTTCTGCCTTCGCATCCAAGCCACGGTGGCATCCTGGGCGGACCAACTTTGGAGACGGTCCCAGACGGGTGGCAGGATGAGGAAAAGCCCGATCGCCAAAACGACAACGATGGCGTAGTTGGCAAACCAGGAGTACTGGCAGAAGAGGTAGACCGGGGTGGGCAGGTCTCTGTCCAGACTAGCCAGAGTTTGAGTGAAACCCTCCTCGAAATGAGCGGGCGCGATGCTCAGAAGTAGAAAGGCGATGGACGCCTGAAGAAGAGGATAGGAGAGAGCAGCCCGGAGTTGGAGTCGGGTGCGCTGGTTGCTTTCCTCATACTCGGCCAAATAGTTGAGCACTTCGTCGAGTTTGCCGACGTTGACGGCCATGCAGAGCAGCTCATAGTGAAAGACTGGAAAGTTGGGAATGTGATTCTTGAAAGCTTCGGGTAGAGCGACTCCCCGGTTGACATCGGAAATGACTCCTCGGAGATGTCGACTCAGACCGACATCTTCGTTCTTCTTCGAGGCCTCGGCGAGGGCGTCGACCACGGAGACACCGGACGAGACCATGAGACCCAGAGTAGCGTAAAACTTGGGCCAGGATGAGGCCTTGACCCGGCGCTTGCGTCCCCGACGGGGGTCGATAAGACCAAGCTTGTTGCCGGTTTGCTCCTGCACCACGGAGGACGGAAGGGGCTTATCAGGAGAGCGTGGTTTTTCCATAGTTGAGATCAAGGATCAGCATTCCTCTCACTTCCAGAGTAGCGATACTCCGCCTTCTACTTCAGTGACAACGGTCACCGAGCAACTCCCCAGATGGTCTCCCTCAGCTTCAAAACCTCGGGAGCACTGAGAAGTTCACCGGCCTCAAGGTCTCGGAGCGCGGCCGCCACTTGCAACTCTTCCAGGGTGACGTCGCCGTCCTGGACAGCCTTGTAGAGCTTGCTGAAAATGGCCGACGGAAACGACCCCTGACCCACATATTGGGCTTTCTCGTCTTTGAGAAGTCCTTGAAGTATGGTCAGAAGTTGCTGATATTTGCCCAGGAGTCTTTCTGCCTCTTCGGGTGTTGGATTGGCGATGTAAGCTTTGTGCTCGTGGTCCAGCTGAACCAGATCGAAGAAGATTCGATTGGCGGAATAGATGTTGATGTGAGTGGAACGGATGCCGATGTGGAGTGCTTGAAAGCTCTCTTTACGGACCTCGTCGAGCTTCACTTTGTCTTCTTTCTTAAAGAAGCGCACAGCGGTGGAGACGAGATCCACCGGAATTCTCTTGAGTATCGAGAGGTAGTGGTTGGAAAGCTTGTTGATGCCGACCACGCGCCGAACCGATTTGGTGAGGGCGTCGATGGGAAAGGGTTTGCAGATGAAGTCATCCACCTTCAGCTGGATGGCCTGTTCCGTGACTTCCTTGGTGGAGTAGCCGGTGACCACGATACAGCGGAGTTCAGGGAGCTTCTCTTTGAGCATCCGAAATCCGGTGACCCCGTTGATCTCGGCCATCCTGACGTCGGTCACCAGTATCTGAAAGACCGTCGTCTCCACGCTCTTCAGGGCCTCGGCTACGGAACCGACGCCGTGAGCCACGTAGCCCTCGTCCTCCAGTGTCTCCACCAGAATGTTCTGCATTTCGAAGTCGTCTTCGACCACCAGGATACTGACGTCCATAGAGGTGGTCTTTCGGGGTGTTGGGTGAGCTTCCTCAGTGCAAGCGGAAGCCTGGAGGTCAGGCTGCTGCCAATTCAGACAAGACCTGGCTGTCCAGCGACTCCTCAAATTGAACGGCAACAGTGTTGTCGTCGGCTCGCACCACTTTGGCCAGAGCGACGTAGGTCTCGTCGGCGATAGAACCCAGAGTCACTCGGACTTGCTGGCCGAGAGTGAAGACCGCCTCGGCCGGGTCTAGTTTCAGGCCGTTCTCGCTGATGTCGATGGTGTTGCGAATGAAGGCGCCGAGCCCTCCGGCAATAACGACGAGAAGATTCTTTTCAAATCGTGGACAAGTTCTGTAGTTGTTGATCATATTCACACCTTAGGCTATTCAGACTTCCAGGAGATCAAAATCCCCGGGACCTTATTAACGGCGGATTAAAAAAACGTTGCGGATTTGTGAACTCTAGCGAAACCTCTCGAGGTACTCGTCGCGACTCAATGTTCGAACCTGAGCGTTCCGGTCGTCGTAGATCCAACCGGTTCTCCGGGCCACTTCCTGAGATAACGCCTGGGGATCCCGCAGGGAGCGGTCGAGAGGTTCGGGAGCCTTCCATACCGTGACAATGTCGGACATGGTCACGATCTGTCCGTTGTCCTGAACGTAAATCCAGCGGGCCGCTTTCTCCAGCTGTATCGGCGGCCAGGCCGGCTTGCCTTCTCGCATCGAAAACCCGTGGACCAGACCGTCTCGAGTGGCGCAAACCACCAGATCGCCGTCGGGGCCGAAAACGATCTCGTTGGCCGGAGCCGAGAGAGGGAAATCGGCCAATACTTCTCCTTGCTCGTCCCAAACTCGGAGCTTGGAGATGCCGTCGCTGGCGGCCAGATAGCGACCATCTCGACTGAACCCGAAGAGGTCGCCGTAGAACGTGTCGTCTCTCATTTTGGTACCGTCATTGCGATACCACTCCACGCTTTCGTCCTCCCAGGAGAGAGCGAGGTCTCCCTCTTGCGAGAAGGTCGGCTGGGCAGCCACCAGGCCCTCGCGTTTGATGGTTGAGACGAGACGGCCGTCCTTGTCCAAGATATCCACCCCGTTCTCGGCGCGAAGCACCCTCCAGACTTTGTCAGGGCGGACCAAAATAGCCAGGCCCGAACTCTTCTCTCCCGGCTGAAGACTGTCGGTAGAGCGCATACGCCAGGTGGCGGGCCCTCCCGTACCTTCAAACGGATCCAGCTCGATGCCGTCCAGTCGGTACCGAACCTTGTCCTTCTGGTCGCGGTCAGTGGCCAGGATATGGGCAGGAAGCTCATCTATCTCACCGGTGCGGAGATCGACACGTTTTCGATTGTTGAAATCGCCCGGTTCTCTCCAGATGGCCCAGTGCCCGCTGGGGCTCGGCGCGGTGGAGGTTCGCAAAGCATAAAGGAAGGGTTGGGCGATCTGCTGATGGCCGGCGAGATTGTCCAGCAGCGCTTCTCTAAACTCTTCTCTCTGCTCTAGTTGATAGGCGTAGGCAAGCCAGATGAGGCCAATCGTGCGGCCGTCTTCCAGCAGCGAAAGTGCCCGTTCGTAATGTTGCTGGATGAGCTGATTTCGGTCCTGTCGAGCCTGGTAGACTTCGTAGGAAGAGAACCCCAGGCCGGTGAGGAGGACGGATACGGCTACCAATCCGACCAAGACACTCAGCTTGTGGCGCGAAACGAAACGCTCCAGGTGATATCGATAGGAGAAGGGGCGGGCTAACAGCGGAAGCTTCTTCTCTCGACGTTCCAGATCGGCGAGAACCTCGGCCGCGTTGGAGTACCCGTTCTCCGTGTCCAAGCAGTGCTCCACAATGGAGGCCAACTCCGAATCGACCCTCGGATTCAGCTCTTTCAGCGGAGTCAAGGAGCCGTCTCGGACCAGACGGCGATATTCGTCCAGCTTGTCCGACATGGTGTTGCAGGACCGCAAACTGTCCCTCCCCTGCTCGGTAGCTCGCGGAGGATGCCCGGTAAGCAAGGCGTAGATGGTGGCCCCCAGGGCAAAAATGTCCCAGCGAACCTGCGGTAGCCCGCCTTCGGCCTGCTCCAGCGGCATATACCAAAAGCTTCCCAAGCGCGCCTCGGTGTGGTCTTGGAGGGCGGCCTGGCCAAAATCGGTGAGCCGGACAAAGCCTTTCTCCCCTATCAAGATGTTGGCCGGTTTCAGATCGCAGTGGAGAATACCGCGTCCGTGAATGTACTCCAGCGCCGTGGCCAACTCTCGAAACCAGATGCAGACCTGGGCGATGTCGGCTTCTCCGGGCTTGCTCGGAATCCGGTCGGCCAGAGATCCGGACAAGAGTGGCGTCACAAAGTAAGGGGGAGCGTGGTCGAGGTCGGCGTCGACCAGGGTCACGATGTGCGGATGATCGCTGACCTGAGAGAGCCGCTCCACCTCCTCGCGAAAGCGCGAACTCATTCGAGTCAGGACCTTCACCGCTACCGACTGGCCCGTCCGCTCCTGAACGGAGCGATAGGCCGCCCCGAAGGTGCCCTCCCCTAGCTTCTCGGCAAGAGTGTAACCCGGAATCACAGGCTTTCCTTCGCTCACCGAACTGAGCTTGGAGAAATTCAGGGTTGCCTCGGCAACCTCGGCCGTTTCCTGGGGATCCACGAATTGGGATTTGACGGTGCGAAGTCGCTCACCTGGGTATCGAGACAGGGCAAAATCGTTGAGATAACGTAGAGATGAAGGTGATTTTATGGGCGACTCACCTTCGGTCTCTGGCTGCGGTTCACTTTGAACTGGAGCCCGGGTTTTATCAGCTGGGTCGCTCCACCCCCGACGATCCACTGGATAAGCTTTCCGTTCCCTTCGACCACAAGCTCTCCCGAAGAACCGCTAGAATCGAGGTGAAGCCGACCCGCATCGTCGTGCAGCGAGCGGGCAGCAAGGCTCCTCTCTTCGTGGAGGGCGTGGAGAGAGAACAGTTTGAGCTCATTCCCGGTCAGAGATTCGGGGTCGCTGAAACGGTGTTTGAGCTGGCACACGAACTGGGTCAGACCGTCACGGCCGAAGAGTTGGACGAAGCACGCTCCGGTCAATCCGATCAGGTTCTGGAGACGATGCTGAAGATTCAGCCGCTTTTCAAGGCCGATGTCTCGGTGGAAGAGTTGGGGCGGCAGATCAATGAGTTGCTTCCGAGTTCCAGAATCGCGCTCTTTTTAGCCGACCCTCTCCAGAGTCTAGGGGATGTGCCGTTGGTTCCAAGTAAGAGCCTGGTGGCCCAAGCGTGTCAGCAAGGCGAGCCGGTCTATTTCGAGTGGGCCGGTGGAGCGGACAATATGCCGACGGCGGCCCAGGGAGAGAGCTGGGCTTTTGCCGCACCTATTTTCGCCGGTCAGGAAAAACTGCTTCTGTATGCCGTCGGCTATCGTCAAGCCGGTACCTTGGAACGCGGTGGATTGTCTCTCCTGGCTCAAATGCTGACGAACCACCTGGAGGCCCGACGAGCGGGAGACCTGGCCCAGGCTCAAGCGGCGCTCGACCAACTCCGTTCCAATGTCGACCCGAAAGTGCGGGAAGCGGCAGAGAAAGCGTTGCGGGGAGAGGGTGAACAGGCCGTTCTCAAGATCCTGAGTATGGGGGAGCTGGAGATCTTCGCCCGAGGCGAGAGGCTGGATAAGCAATGGGGAGGCAAGCAGCTCTCCTGGCTCCTCTCCTACCTTGCCTCCTCCTCAAAATCCATTTCCGAAGACACCGTGCTGGAAGATTTCTGGCCGGAAAAATCGGGGACCGCCGGAAGAAACCTCTCGGTCGCCGCCTCTCGGTTGCGCAAGTATCTCCAGCATTGCCTGGATGGGGACCCGATCGTGCGAAACAGCATCGGCTACGCCATCAATGAAGAGTTGCGCTACTGGCACGACTATCGCGAGGTCAAGGATCTCCTGAGTCTCATTCTCTCACCTCGAAACAAGCTGGAATCCGGGCCACTCCTGGAAGCCGGAAAGCGCTTGATGGAATTGGACAGGGGCGTATATCTGGAAGGCTGCTATCTCGAGTGGGCCGTCCGCCGCCGGACCGAGTTGGAAGAGAGGCTCCAGCGAGCCTATCAAGCCGTGGCCGAAGCAGCTCTCGGCTCCCAATCCTATGAGGACGCTCTGGAGTTTGCCCGGCGAAGCCTTCAACTCGACCCCTGTTCTCAGGCTTGCCATCTGACCAGTATCCACGCCCTACTGGGATTGGGGCGGCCGGAGAAGGCGGTTCGACAGTTCGAAACCTGTCAGAAGACGCTGACCAGGGAGCTTGGGATGGAGCCTTCTATTGAGCTGTTGGAGGCTTATCAGCGGGCTCGGTTGTCGTTGCCTTACTGAAGGGGCTACTCGCGAATAAAACGGTTGACGTCTTCCTCGGAGAGTTCTTCTATCCCGGAATCAAAGAAATACCCATAGAAGTGACCGTCGGCTGCTTTTTCGAGTCTGAACAAAAACGGGGATTCCTTTCAGTGTCTTCATAGGAATATCGTACAGAGACTGACCGGAAAAGTCCTGAACAAATAGCGTCGTTTCTATCAACTCCGACTTCCGCCAACCCTCGTTGAGGTAGGGTTTGATATCCGCGAGACCTGGAGGGAAACGCTGATCGTTGTCCATCTGGTAGTCGGCGAGAGCCGTGGTGAGCGCCCAGAAGGACGATCTTAGTTGGCTGGGGAGAGGTGGTTCTGCCGATACTCGGCCCGTCTGTAAGGCGAAAGCCAGAGCTACCCAAAGTAGCAAGGAAATCCGTCCCGTCGATTGGCCGAAGCTAAAGAGTCGTCTTGTTTTCAACATTATTTAATACTTCGTCCATCTTTGCGGGACTAACCTCCTGCCCCGAAATCCCAAAGAAGGGCTCCGGACAACTCACACCCTGTCGCTCCCTCGAATAGAACTCCACGGCGGTCCGAAACCCCGCAAGGTCAGAATGACCAGGAAAAGGCCTGGGGCGCGCTTCCTTCTCATCCCATTCGAGGGCAAAGTATCGCCCGCTTGAGTCCCAGCCGTAAAGACCTTCCCAAAGAACATCGCTAATCTCGAAGAGGTGCAACCAGTCTGACTCCTCCAACACCCTCAAGAAAGTGAGATCGTTCTTCCAATAAACGTATGCTGGATAATCCAAAGCGTTAGGCAACCCTTTATCCTCCATGCCAGTGACAATCAGCATCCGACAAACCAAGCGTTCCCGAGTCAGCCCGCCATCGAGTCGTTTGGCACCAGTAGACAGCGTCGACACCTCGTTCTTTCACAAGAGTGTTCAATCGCTCCACTTCTGCTTGGGCAACCTCCCACGTGGGGTGAACTTCCTTGACGGTTACAGCCGGCATCTCCCCGCCCCGGCTCTTCTGGAATCGGTCCCATCGGAGAACTGCATAGAGATGAGTCACTCTCTTGCGATCTATTTTATAGGCTTCAGTGGCGGGCGGGTCGTTCATTCGAAGCTTTATTCTAGCATGGAAGAAGGGCGCCCTCACGAGCGCCCCGCTGCGCGCATCGATGAGATCCGAGACGAGATGCAAAGAGAACTCGAACGCTATCAGGAAGCCAAGGCCTCTTCGCCGTCGCTGATTGCCCAAAAGCTCAGCCGCCAAGAAACCCAAAGTGCGTGAGCGCATAAGATTCTACCTCGACGAAATGGTGCCCGAAGCTGTCGCCAGAGGACTCCGCGCCAGAGGAATTGACTGCGTTCGTGCTACTCTTTGTGTCTTGTACACGATGTCCTAACGCCGGAAGAAAATGAAGAACCGAATAGAGTACCTTTAGCTCCTACCGGTTTGTCGGAACATCGAGGTCCCAAAGAAGCGAGCGAGCTTGTTCAATCGATTTTAGCGGTCCGTCGGCTCGCAAAAGGATGCCGCCAAGTACTTTGAACTGGACGTCCGGTACCAACTTCGCAAGCCGCTTCTTCACTTTCTTCGGATCGGCCACCCGAACCGGCAAGAGAAACCTCGGGTCCGAGAGACGACTCCCGTCGGCAAGGTCGCGTTTGATACAAAGAATATCCTCAGGGCTCCCGACTGCACGCAACATACCGCCCCGACTTCTAAAATTCATCGCGGTAAAGGCAACCTCGGTGTAGGTTTCTTCAAAGAACGAGAGAGCTCTCTCCGGTGAGTCTTCCGACCAGAGAAAATCGCAGGAGACTTTACCGTCCTCAACGGTACTTTCACCGGCCACTCCTATAAGGTAGGGCCCGTCATAGACCACCAGAAAGGACGAGTCGAAAGCACTCGAGTCCAGACGCCAGGTCGCCACTGGTCTCGTCACCAAAATTCGAGCCATCGCGACTTCAACCGGCGTGTCGACGAACGAACCCGAAAACGAACCTCCCTCGAGCCCGACGCAATAGAGTTCTTTTCCCCATAATCGGGCAACTTTTTCGACAGCTTCACGTAAACTGTGGTCGTGAAAATCGGCCGTAATCAGAAACCGAGAGTCCTGAACTTCTTCAGCCGCAGCAGAACAACAGACAAGCAAGGCGAACAAGAGCAACCATTTCCGCATCACTCCCCAAGTATATCACGACAATCTACCCAGAGATGCGAAAAGGGCGCCCCACAAGGAGCGCCCTTCTCACTTTAGCCTAATAGCAAGAGCTTAGTATCTGTAATGCTCCGGCTTAAACGGCCCTTCCACAGGCACACCAAGATAATCAGCTTGCTCGTCGGTCAGCTTGGTCAACTTCACACCAAGCTTCTCAAGATGCAAACGAGCCACTTCTTCATCAAGGTGCTTGGGCAAGAAGTGCACGCCCAGCGGATAACGCTCGGGGTGGTTCCACAGTTCGATTTGGGCCAACACCTGGTTGGTGAAGGAGGTACTCATCACGAAGCTGCTTTCGTG
>Ga0208701_100334_pt1 | contig 16310 bp, 12 predicted proteins | sample DeeseametaMP1482_FD_184188 | JGI IMG/M metagenome (GOLD analysis project Ga0208701, IMG submission 184188) | Marine microbial communities from the Deep Pacific Ocean - MP1482 (SPAdes) | ecosystem: Environmental > Aquatic > Marine > Oceanic | place: South of Fiji, South Pacific Ocean | collected... | reverse complement strand
ATTCCAGTCGCTGGAGCGCATCTTTCACCTCAAAGAGAAATACTGCCGCGATCCCGAGGACCAGCCGAGCTATCCGGTGGAAGCTCATTGCGAGTTTATGACGGACGTTTGCGACAAGAGCATCACTCTACTGGAATCCTCCGGCTCGGCGCTTCCGTTGAAAGGTAACGTGCTGGTCTTGATGCCCGACATGCTGCCTCAAACTCCCCTGGGGGAACTCAACCGCGCCGTTTCTCTCGCCGAAGTTCTGGGAGAAGAGAGGAAAGACGAGGAGGTGACCATCGAGGAAGTCCGCTTTCATCTCCACGGCAGCGGCGACAGTTGGCGGGACCTCTCTTCCAAAGCAGCGACCTACGACCAGGTCGTCATTTGTCTTTACAGCCGCGACCAACTGCCCGACGGACAGCGGACGCTGGTGGAAAATCTCCTCCGAGACGGAGTGGACCCGATCGTCGTCTCCCTTTCCAGCCCTTACCTGTTTGACAAGGTTCCTCAACAGGTCACCAATCGGGTTCTGACTTACAACTACACGCCGTTGACCCTGGCCGCCCTGGCAAGGGTCCTGTTGGGACGCCAAAAGCCGATGGGCGTGTGCCCCGTTCCCCAACCAACCACAACATGAAGTTGGGGTGCCCTTGGGCGTGAATTTCGTCGCGAAGGTCGGTTCGAGGTGATGACTCTGCTAGAAGATTTGAGGGCGGTGAATCGGGAATTCATAACCGAAAATCGACGACGCAGAGGCTTTGCCTCGGGCCGAGATTCGTGGCGGAATTCACGCCCGAGGGCACCTTGGGTTTAAAAACGAAAGGTTATCAACCGGGAGACCCTAAACTTAATCAACATGCCAAGTATCCTCGACAACATGAAAGCCATCCTCGGGGGGATGTCCGTGACGTGGCAAAACTTCAAAGAGCAGCCGATCACGATCAACTATCCCTTGGTACGAGACGACAGCATCCCCGCCAATTCCAGGGGAATGTTGAGAATGGTCGATTTCCATTCCGACGACTCGATCAAAAACAAGAGTGACTGGTATCGCGGTACTCGTTGGGCACCCTGCACCACGGGCTGCCCGGCCCACACCGACGCCAGACGGTACGTGACCCTGGCCGGCGAGGCGAAGTGGCGTGAAGGCCTGGAGCTGCTTCGGCGGACTTACCCTTTCGTGGCCTCCCTGGGGCGAGTTTGTCCGGCCCCCTGTGAGAAGAGCTGTTCTCGAGGTTTTACAGGTCCCGAGCCGATCGCCATTCGGAAGCTGAAACGTACCTACTCCGATTGGGAAGAGACGCTCCCTATCGAAGACCAGTTTTCCTACGAAGAGTACTGTTGTAGCAAGCCTTTAAACGGCAAGAAAGTTGCCATTGTAGGCGGCGGACCGGCCGGTTACCAGAGCGCCATGCTCCTGCGTGCTTGGGGCTTTGAATGCACGATTTTTGAATGCCGAGACATCCCCGGCGGCTTTCTCACCCTGGGCATCCCGAAATACCGTTTACCGCGCCGCGTCGTAAACCGCGAGATGGAGCGCATCCACTCCTTGGACGGCATTCACATGGTGCTCTCTACCGAGATCGGCGTGGACGTGCCTTTCCAAAAGCTGCGCGACGATTTCGACGAGGTGATCATCGCCTGCGGTGCTTGGAAGCCATACCATCTCGGCCTGGAGAACGAAGAGAAGCCCTGGGTTTACTACGGGGAAGACTTTTTAGAAGAGCAGCTTCGCGGACGGCTCACTGAGACACCGAAAAGAGTGGTCGTGGTGGGTGGAGGAAACACCGGTTTCGACTGCGGTCGGACGGCCCGACGTCTGGGCTCCGAAGTCATGATGATCTACCGTCGTACTCGCCGGGAGATGCCATCTGAAGAAGAAGAGATCGAAGACGGCGAAGAAGAGGGCATTCACATCGAGTGGCTGACTTCGCCTCACCGAATCGTCCTGGACGAAAAAGGCAACCTCAAGGGCCTGGAAGTCATCAAAAACCGGCTTGGAGAGAAAGACCGCTCCGGTCGACGGCGCCCCATTCCCATCGAAGGCAGTGAAACGCTGCTGGAATGCGAGATGATCATCACGGCTCTCGGTCGGATGGTGGATATCCCCTGGCTTCCCGAAGAGATCAAGATCGAGCGATGGGGTACCATCCGAGTCGATGAGAAAGGCGAGACCACGCTCCCCGGCGTTTGGGCGGCGGGCGACGTGGTGAACGTTTCCACCATTATCGAAGCGATAGGAATGGCCGACAAAGCTTGTATCGGAATCGCCAAGAAACACGGCGTGCTTCCCAATGAACTGCCTTTTCTTTACAACTACGAGAGAAAGGGTCAGGAGTATCTGGCCGTCACTCCTTTCGAGGACGGCTCCTCTCCCGACCTGGACCATCCGGCGGTCAAGCGCCGCATGGGACTGGGCGAGGTCTCCGACCCGCCCGAAGTCAATTTCGCCGACCCGACTCCCTGGAAACGTCAGGCCAAGCAGAAGCCGTTCCGCAAAATGGACCTTCAGGTGCCGATGCCCAAGCTTCCGGGCGAGGTTCGAGTGCAAACTTTTGACGAGCTCGATCTCGGATTCACGTTGGAGATGGCGCAGCAAGAAGGTAAACGTTGCTTTGGCTGCGCAGCCGAGATGTGCGTGGGCTGCGGAGTCTGCGTGGACGCCTGTCCCGACTCTTGCATCCACCTGGAGTCGCCGGAAACCGAAGAAGGCTGGGAGTACCCGGCCATCTACAGTATCGATCTAGCTCGTTGCTGCTACTGCGGATTGTGCACCGAAGCCTGTCCCACCGACTCTCTGGTCTGGACCTCTAACTTCGAGTTGAGTATCCAGGAGAAGCAGAACGCTTACCTGACTAAAGAGCGGATGGACCTGGGTCTGGTTCGCAATGAAAAAGGCAAGTCTTAGACTCTAAACAGAGTACGACCAGCGCAGCTGAAGCTCGACTTCTTCGGTGATCTTGCCGTCGTCTTCTTCGCGTTCGTGCTCGATCGCGAGGATGGCGTCGGCGGGGATAGTGAACCGTTCACCTTTTACCTGAATGCGAAATCCCTCCCCGCTCTCGATGGCATCGGCGGCCCTTCTGAGGGTTTTGACGAAGGTCTCCTTGTCGACGATGCGCTCTACGTCTCGTTCATCAGCCATAGCGTTACTCCAAGTTTATGATAGGCGGAGATTCTGGCAATGGGATTTGCAACCTGCCCACTGACGAGCCGCGGTTATCGGATAGCGGAAGTTATTTCTTCCAACTCTCCACGAGCTGTCGTCTCCTCTCCAAAATTCCCTGAAGATGAGCCTCTCCTAAGGGCTCCCTAAGGAGGGCTCTGATCTCGGCCTCGCCGAGTCTCTCCAGATTTCTCATTGTGGAGTCCGGATAGAAATCAGTAAAGGCGGGATGACGGCTCCGTACCTTCACCTGAACCCAAAGCCTTCCGTCCCAAATGACGTAGGGTACCGTGCGCTCGGGGATACCGTTAAGCAGTTTATACAGAAGGTTCATCCCTTGAGGCCAAAACTGTCCCCACCAGGGCCCGAAGGCGCTCTGGATTTCTTCCAGGGTCGGTTCCACCAGCTTCGAAGGGTTGTCAAACGGAAACGGTTCCTCACCGGAAAGTCCCCCCTCGTGCCAACCTCCCCGGCGTAGGAACGGAAACTCCCCGTAGCGCACCTTTTGGATGTCCATGGCCCCCTCGAAATCGATCAGCAACAGCCGTCCATCCGGCGCCACCAAAAGATTGGCCGCGTGGTTGTCGTAGCGGCCGAGCAAGAAGCAAAGTATTTCCGAATTGGCCAGGTCGGGCTGAACAAAGTCCGACTCCTCCGACGGCCGGGCCCCTTCCACGAACAGTTGCACACTACCGGTACGTCTGTCTTGCTCCCACGGCCAGTCCTCTCCCAACTCTTGACGCCGCAGAGTTCGAAAGACGGTCGGCGGAACCAATTCCGTTCCCAGCTGAAGGTCAAACCGGTAAGCCACCGCCTCGGCCACGCTACCCCAGGGTTCATCCTCGCTTCGAAACACACCCTTGAGCCCGTTCGCCAGGGTGAGCACGTGGTAGTCGTTGCTACCGTCCCAATTTTCCACTGCCGTGGAGAGCGCGCGAATCGAGACAACCTCTTCTTCGGCCAGCTCATCCTCCAACGACTTTGGCCATCTCTGAGCCAGCGTCGGACTGACTAGAAGTAGCAAAAGAACCATCAAGACTCGAAAGTTCACGAAAGTCTCTCCACCCGGCAGCCGTTCTTTCTCATCTCCGCCTGCAAAATTCCCAGCGCGATGGACACGCGTGTCCTATCGCCGCGTAAGGCATCTGCACTCAATCGCTCAAAGTTCTTCCTCTAGGAGAGCAAGAGCGAAAAGACGATTGATGAAGGCCAGGGTCTCGTGGAGCGGGCACACTGATTCCATCGCGAGGGCTAGTTGCATCGACGTGCTCTCTCCTTGCGCCAACGGCTCCGCCAGGGCGAGCACTCCGGAGTAAAGCTTGCGAGTGAAGGTTTGGCGAAAGTAGTCGCCGACGAGAGCGAAGCCGTCTTGCAAGACTTCCAAGCGCAAGTCCCCACGCAAACGGACAATCTTGTCCACGGGAAGCCGCTCCCCCAGGAGTGAGAGCGTCGCCCGTAGCTTAGCCTCGAATTCCCCGGCGTCGCCAAAGGTGTGCCGAGCCAGGACTTTGTAGCCGTTGGGCCACTTCTGATCGGCCCGACAAGGGGTCACCAGCTCAAACGATCGCTCGGGCATACGGAGTAAGACCCCCGAGACGCAAGCGATCGTCGAGGCTGCCGCATCCATAGGCAGCTCCCGGCCAGTGGACTTCTTCCACTTCTCGGGCTTGGTGCGGGCCCGGCCGGCAAAGGCCTTGCCGGCCCAAGCGCCGTCCATCTGCATGACCAGTTCGACAAAGAGAAGTTCCTCCGCAGTGTACTCGGCGAAAACCTTCCGGAGCATTCCCCGACTCAAGACCGAAAAGCGATCGATCTTACATCCCCGCCGACGGGCCACTTCGTGGAGCTTACGAAAACGGTCGGGATCCCGCATCGGCTGAGCCGTCGTTGTTTGAGGATACACACCGAAGCAATCGGCGAAGTCGTGGCAGAACTTCTCATAATCCGGATTGTCGAGCGGGTCGGTGGCCCAGTAGCAAAATCCGTTGCCGGCCGTATCCCCGAGCTGTTCGCGCACCGACCGCAGCACGCTTTTCCAGAGGTCGGCGTGCTCGTCCGTGTAAGGCCAGGCCCCGTTGAGCTTCAGAGCGGAAATTCCGCAAAACCAGCAACCTACCGAACAGCCCTCGCACAATTCGACAGCCAGACCCGAATGCACCAACCCCTCGTTTTTCGTCTGACCCAACTCGCCTGCGCAACGTCTGAGCTGGCGGGCTCTCCAAGCCTGATAACCGGGATGAACAGAGTCGGCCTCCCTTTGCAAGCGATCGCGAAAAGCCAACTTCTCTGCCATAAACGACCGATAGCGGAGCAACGATAGTGAGGGCTCGGCACGGTGGGCGGGATGTTCGCTATCAAGCTCCCACAAAGGCCTGATGGCCAGGGGATCGGCCTGCAAACCGGCTGCTTTTGTCACCGTGTAGGGATCCTTCGGCAGGGCCTCGCGAAACGCCGGATCGGCGGTCCAGTATTCGCAAAAACGTTTGCAGTGGGCCACGTCGCTGCGATGCTCTTCGGTAGCGACGCTATCCGGTTCGAGCAAGGAGGGGATTTCGGCGGTAATCATACCCTCGCAGTTCCGCGTCAGAAAGGAACATTCCCCTCCGATCGGCCCCCAACAAAGGCCCGGAGGATGCCCCTACCCTCCCGCGGAAAGGAGTTTCATGCAAACATCAACGCTCGCCAAGCAGTTCTGGGAAGACGGCTTCGTCGCCGTCCCCAACCTTCTCGACTCGGATCAAGTGGAAGCTCTCAACCAGCGAGTTGATGCCATTCTAGCCGGCACCGCTCCTCATCCTCAGAAGTTCATCCATCTCGAGCCGGAGCAAGCAGAAAGTCCACTGGTTCATATCGACAAAGCTCTGGTAGTCCGCAAGATTTGCAACCTGGCCATCCTCGACCCGGTGATCGGCGAGCTTCTCGAGAACCCCAACGTAATCTCGACCGCTACCGAGATACTGGGTCCGGACATCAAGCTTCTCAACGACCAGATGCTCTGCAAACCAGCGCGCTTCGGCTCCGCCAAGCCTTACCATCAGGATTCGGCCTACTGGCCCGTCGAGCCCATGGAGCTGATGAATATGTGGATCGCGCTCGACGAGGCCACCTCTGAAAACGGCTGCCTGCGCTACCTCAAGGGTTCTCATAAGAACGGTCTTCTGCCCCACGACGAGCAGCTTGGCCATCATCGTATGCCCGCCGGCTGGCGTGAAATGTCGGGCCGTCCCGAGGAGGTCGTGGTGCCCGTTCCAGCGGGTGGCTGCATCTGCCACCACAGTCTCGTGCTCCACCAATCCCCTGCGAACAAGACCTGGGATCGCCGTCGCGGACTCTCTCTCGTCTTCATGCGGTCCACCTCAAAGTGGACATCTGAAAACCCCCAACCCAAGTTTCGTCTGATCGCGGGCCAAGCCCACGAGGGCTGCGTTTAGTCCGTGCCTTTAGCCGAAGCTCGATAGGATTCTCGAGGTACAACCAGCTTCGGAGGTCTCAACTCGGCCGCCCGGGCAAACAGCGAATAGCTGCCCTCCACCATCTCGGTGACGTCGCGCACAGAAGCCATGAAGCTCTCCAGTTCACGGGTTCTTTCACATTCCACCAGGCGCACTCCCTTATTCCGCTCATTTGGGAAGAAGCGCAAGTAAAATAGAGGCTCCCCTCGACGAATCAAGATGTTTCGCTCGACATCGATCCATTGGAACGAGAAATTGATCTGGCGGGGCCAGATATCGATGGGAAACCGCCCACCATAGAGCAGCAACGGCAGCCGAGTGCAGATCTCACTATAGAACGCCGGAGTCTGCTCGATGTAGACGGACTCGTCGCTCACGAACACATAGGGCAAATTGACCTGCAGAGTAGGCTGAGAGGGATTGGCCCAGATAGAGGGCGGTGTGACCGACATCGTCCTCCGCAGCCCGCTCAGCCCGATCACTTTCTCGCCATCGACCGGAGCGACGTCATACATAAAGCTCTGACCGGGTACCATTCGAGTGCAGCGTAGGCTGAGTGTGAAGGGCGAGCGGATCACATAATACTGACGCGCTAGGTCCGCTATCGCCGGACAGCTCGCCGCCCCACCGGGCACGCAGTCCTGGGGCCACTGTAGCCGTTCGGGCGGGTAGTAGAGTACGGCCGCCCTGTCTTCCGAAAACAGCCAGCCGACCGTGGCTCGTGTCAAACCCGGACCCCCTTTAGGTTAGAAGTTTGCTCTTGGATCGTACCCATGGGGTCGACTTCGGGCTGAGACCAGTGAGTTTCCTACTTCCTTGCCAACGAAGGCTTCCAGGGGAGGACCGGCCCCTCGGAGATTCGAAACCGCGCCGTCGTGGAGATTCCCCGAACAGCAGAGGTTGCCGACTTTGTCGCGCCCTGACCTTAGTGTAGCTGTCCCCGCTCGCGACGCACCGGGTCTCACCCTTTTATGTCTTCGCTCTTTGGTCTTTACCTTGCTCAGTTTCCCCGGCTCGGTGGAAGTACTGCTTATCGACGACGCAGGCAACGACCCGCAAATCCAGGACTTATTCTCCGATTTCCGGCAGAAGACGAAGTGGCCAACAAGAATTTTTCGACTGCGCGAACGCGGTCATTACACCGGCGTGTTCAATCTCGCTCTGGCGAAAAGCGAAGGGGAAAGACTGTTTTTCTTGTCCAACGATATGCAGGTGACCCCATCGTTTTTGACCGCACAGTTAGGGGTTCTGGGACTTTCCGATGACATCGCGGCGGTACGCGGGACCTCTCAATATACCGATAGTTTTCCCGACCATAAAGTGGTGCCACCGTTTCCATCTCGAGGCTACAACGATATTCTGGACTTCAGTCGCTACGTCTTTGAATATCATGCGCTCAACTTCGTGGAGGATCGCCTCTTCTCCGGCGACGCCGTATTGCTGAGGCGCTCGGCCGTGAGCCGACTGGGCGGATTCGACTCCCGATTTTTCGGCTACTACAGCGACTTCGACTACGGCCTGCGAGCCCAGATGGCCGGCTTTCGCCTGGTCTGCGCCAAAGGAGCCTGGCTGCATCACGAAGGGGCGGGTCACATCAAAGACGAGTCGGTTCGGGAGGAGAAAAGTCTGAATTCGGTCTCGGCTCGACGGAATGAATTGATCCAGGCCGACTATTTGCTTTTCCGCGAAAAGTGGGACCCCTCTCTACCTTTAGAGCATAGCGGAGTCCGGTTCGATTACGACCGAATGCGAGCCGGCGGTCCGCCCATTTTTATCCCCTTCAGCGAGGGAGCCATCGACGAATTCTAGGGCGTCCAGGCTCGCTATTTCCGAGTTTTATGAAATTTAAAAATAGCCAAATCCAAACTGGAAGGAGTAGAAAATCCCTTGCTTGAAAGGCTTCACCTTAAGAAAAAAAACAAGGGAGATTCAAGTATGTCCGGAGACCGCGATCGCGTTATTTTAGCCGAAGTTATTGCAAGGTGCTGGCAAGACCAGGCCTTCGCAGACGAACTTATCCGTGACCCTAAGACCGTGCTTCGCGATGCCGGAATGGGCATTCCCGAGGAAAAGACCGTGAGGGTATTCCGTAATACCGACAAGATCACGTACCTGGGCCTGAGCCACCAGATGAAGCCCACGGAGTACGCGACCTTTGCCAACACTCAACTGCCTGCGCTGCTGCCGCTGGCTCCGGAACACGAAATTCACCTGGTGCAGAGCACGGAGAACTATCTCCCGATCATCATTCCCCACCCGCCCAGCTCCTTCGCCGCCGGCGAGTTGACCGATGCCGAGTTGGCGAGCGTCGCCGGTGGAGGTTACCTGGTGGAAGCGGCCAACGTCGCCACCACCGCCAACGCGGCTGTCGAAGCTAACGCCGCCGCCGTGCAAAACGTTGCCGGAGCAACCGAAGCAGTGGTAGCGGCTGAGGCCGTTGCCGTCATCGCTGTGGTCTTGATTTGATCCAACCGATTTACCGAGAGCGATCCTCGGCCACGCCAGAGTACGTGGCCGAGATCGCTCACACCAAGCGCTTGCTTGAGTGCTGGGAAGCCGACTCCGAATTTCGTACCGCACTGCACCACGACCCGCAAGCTGCCGCTCAGGCCCGCGGATTGCAGTGCGATGCGGCGGCACTTCGCCCCCTTTGGGACAACGCGATAGAGCCCAATCTTCCCGTCGGTAGAGCGGTCCAGCGCTATCGCGCGTTCGTCCTCGAAAAGCTACGGCATCGAGACGAACTGCGTCAAAATTCACGTCCCCATTCCTCTCTTTTTCACGCTTGGCGGCGACGCCAGATGGCTCGCACCTTGAGTCAGCTCGGCTATGCCAAAGCCCACGGCATCGTGCATCCCCTGGCCGCCTTCGAGCTGTCCAAAGGCTGTTCGGTGGGATGCTGGTTCTGCGGGGTCTCAGCGCCCAAACTGGGAGACATCTTCACTTACACCGATGCCAACCGAGGCCTATGGCGTGATGTATGTCGGGTCTGGCGTGAAGAGATCGGACCGGCAGCCACTCAGTCCTTTCTCTACTGGGCCAGCGACCCGCTCGACAACCCCGACTACGAAAAATTTGCTTGTGACTACCACGAGCTGTGCGGCAGCTTTCCCCAAACCACGACCGCCATCCCACTACGCGACGTGGCCCGCACCAAACGCTTGTTGAAGCTTTCCGCCGAGCGAGGATGCCTGCTGGACCGATTCTCCGTTTTGACCCCCAAGATTCTGCGGCGGGTGCATGAAGAGTTCACGGCCGAGGAGCTTGCCTTCGTTGAGTTGGTGATGCAAATTCGCAAGGAAACGGCGTCCAAAGCGGTTGCCGGACGAGCGTTGGAACGAGCTCTCAAAACGATGGACGAAAGTGAGATTGAGACATCCACGATCGCCTGCATCAGCGGGTTTTTGATCAATATGGTGGAGGGCACCATCAAGCTGATCAGTCCCCGGCCCGCCAGTTCCGAATACCCTCTCGGCTATCGGGTCTACGGAGAGGGAACCTTCACAAACGGTGACGAGTTTCGCGAGCAGCTGAAACGGCTGACTTCGGCGCAGGTGATGCCGAGCACCGTGGGCGTGGATTTTCCGGTGGCGTTACGCTCCGATCTTCGATGGAAGGTCGACGATCGAGGCCTCGTTCTGGAGAGCTCTTACGTCCGCCTTACCTTCGACGGGCTCCCCAATGCGAAATTGGAAACGATGGGAGCGCTTCTAGCCGAAGGGCACCACACAGCGTCCTCGTTAGCCCTTAAGCTCGACTCCGATCTCGCCACGACGTTTCTGATTTTAAACCGAATGCTTGGCGCCGGTGCCTTGGAAGAGCATCCGGAACGAGTTCCGGTCACCGTCTAAGGCGTGTCACGCGACATGGTGGTCCTGGTGCAAATGCCGTTCGCGGCAGTCGAAAGGCCGTCGATCGGCTTGGGCCTGCTGTCAGCCACACTCACCGCGGCAGAGATTCCCAACCGGGTGGTCTACCCCAATTTTCAGTTTGCCGAGCGAATCGGTCTGCCCCGCTACCGCCTGATCGAGATGACTCGAAACGACGACCTGCTGGGCGAGTGGATCTTCGCGCCGGCGGCGTTTCGAGACCAAACCCCCAGCGGCGAGACCCTTTTAGACAGTGTCGACCTGACCGCCGCCGTGCCGCGGTTGGGCAGCCGTGAAGAGTTGCTCGAAACCTTTACCGAGATGCGCTCCCAGGCAACCCGGTGGGTGGACGAGGTGGCTCAAGAATTGCTTTCTCACAATCCCCGTGTCATCGGCGCCTCATCCATGTTTCAGCAGCACTGCGCTTCGCTTGCGGTGCTCCGTCGGGTTAAAGAGTTAGCGCCCGAAGTGGTCACGATGATGGGTGGCGCCAACTGCGACGGCGTTATGGGGTCGGCCACGTTCGCGGCTTTTCCCTGGCTCGACTACGTGGTCTGCGGCGAGGCTGACGACATTATCGTCAAGGTCGTGAGCAAGGCCCTGGGCAGAGGGGCTGACCTTCTCCCCGCCGACGTGCTGTCCCGGCAACACCAAAGCGCCCCCGGAGAGCGCTCGCTAATACGAGATTTAGACAGTCTCCCGACACCTGATTTCACAAGCTATTTCAACACGCTCGGTGCTAGCCGACTGAGCCCAATGGTCAACCCGGGGCTTCTCATCGAGACCTCGCGTGGATGCTGGTGGGGGGAAAAGAATCATTGCACTTTTTGTGGCCTGAACGCCTCGGGGATGGCCTTTCGAGCCAAGTCGGCCGCGCGAATTCTAGAAGAGCTCGACGAGCTTTCGGAGGCCTTCCAACTAACTCGTTTCGAGTTGACCGACAACATTCTGGCCATGCAGCGATTCCGAGACCTGCTGCCCCAGTTGGCCGGTCAGCCCTACACTATGTTTGCCGAAGTCAAAGCCAATCTCCGCCGCGACCATATGCAGGCACTGGCCGCGGCCGGGGTGCTGTGGATACAGCCCGGGCTGGAAAGCATGGATGATCGGGTGCTGCAGCTGATGAACAAGGGCACCACGACGGCCATCAATTTGCAGCTTTTGAAATGGGCGCGGGAGTTCGGAATCTTTGTCTCCTGGAATTTTTTGACCGGCTTTCCCGGCGAGGAGGACGCTTGGTACGAGGAACTCGCAGCCTGGCTACCCTCGGTCTTTCACTTGCAACCTCCCCAAGGGGTCTTCCGGGCTCGATTTGACCGCTACAGTCCTTACCAAACCGCGCCGGACCGCTACGGCTTAAAAGTCGTTCCTCACCCCGCCTACCGTTCCGTGTATCCGGTTTCTGAAGAGGTCTTGAAGGACTTAGCTTACTTCCACCTCGAGGAGGGGAAAGAGTGGGGCCCCGCCCTTTGGGACGCCAACAAAATGGGTCCCGGACACGCGGCCACTCAGCAGGCCGCTCAGCGTTGGTGGCCGGCGTTCTACGGCAGGCTGCCCGTTATTCTAAGCATGAACGACGACGGGGAGACGCTGCGGATTCTCGATACCAGGCCCGGAGCCCAGGCGCGCCGGGTCCAGTTGACCGGATCCCGGCGTGCGCTTTACCTCTTCTGCGACTCCGCCCGTAGCGCGAAATCCTGCGCCAAGGAAGCCGGTCTGAGCGCGGAAGAAGCGACGGCACAGCTCGAGGAGCTCTGCGCCTCCAAGCTCATGCTGCACCTTGCCGACGGGCGATTTCTAGCCCTGGCCGTCGCCGGCGAAATGCCGAGCCTCCTGAAGATCCGAGAATTCCCGGGTGGCGCCTGCCAGGTCCCGGCGGCTATCAGCTAAAAGAGCCCGACACCGTCTGAAAGGAGCCTCCGAGTGCCCATCTTCATACTCTCTTGCGAGCGGTCCGGCTCAACCCTGCTGCGGTTTCTCTTAGACACCCACCCCGATGTGGTTGCCCCCGGAGAGTTGGGTCTCGGCGACTTGTGCCAACGCCTGGTTCTGGTGAAATCTCGAACCGTAGGGCAGCAAAAGTCGAGACCGGTATCGGTGGTACCCGATTGGGTGCACAACCGCAACGACTCGTTGAGCCCCGAAGTCCGAGAAATCTTGGTCTCCACCCGACAGACCGTGGAGGGTATCCTGGACCCTTACATGAGGGCCGCGGGCAAGAAGCGGTGGTGCGAGAAAGCTCCTTCCAACCTCCCCTTCGCGAATCTACTCCGACTGACGTTTCCGGACGCGCAGTTTCTTTGTCTCTACCGTCACGGATTGGATGTGGCTCACTCTTGCTTAGAACTCAGCAAGCATGGATTTATGAAAGAGCTTGTCCCGTACGTCCTGACGAGTCCCGGTGACACGGTCACCGCCGTCCTCCGGAGTTGGCTGGACAAAACCGCCAAGCTCCTGGATTTCGAGTCGAGTTTTCCTCAGATTTGTCATCGAGTGCGCTATGAAGATCTGGTCGAGAATCCGGAAGAGAGTCTCCTAAAAATCCTGGAATTTCTGGACCTTCCGAAGCGCGACGTTCACGAACGCGTGTTTCGGTCGACTCATCATGCCGGTGGAGGCGATCCGAAGATCTGGCAGACGGATCACATCCATACCGAACGTGTCGGTTGCGGTGCCAATCTACCCATCTCTCGTCTCCCTCAAGCTCTGCTGGATAAAATCGACGACCTTCTCCGCACCCTGAACTACCGGGAAATCGGACATGCCCTCTCCTAGTATAGATGTGGCTCTTATCCACGTCCCGTACGCCCCGTTGGAACGGCCGGCCATCGGTCTGGGATTGCTCCAGGCCGGACTCGAACTTAAGGGTATCAAGAGCAGGTGTATTTACGCTAATCTCGATTTCGCTTCCCGAGTGGGGATGCCGCTCTACCAGCTCTCGGACACTTTTGCCTCGGAGGCGCTGATCGGGGAATGGACGTTCTCCAAGCTTGCCTTTCCAGAGTTTAAAGCTGATGAAGAAGCGTTCTTTGAGCTTCATCGGCTGGAGCCGAATTATATCAAAGCGCTCCAGGTTATGCGCCGGGCGGCCGACGAGTTTCTCCACGACGCAGCCGATCAAATTCTCAAGACCGGTGCCCGCATCATCGGTGCAGGCTCGACTTTCCAACAGCACTGCGCCAGTCTGGCGATTCTCCGACGCCTTAAGGAACTCCGACCGGAGATTTACTGCGTGATGGGCGGAGCCAACTGCGAAGGTCCGATGGGTGCTGTCACCGCATCCTTCCCCTGGATCGACTTCGTGGTGTCCGGTGAGGCTGACCTCGTCTTCCCGGACTTGTGCGAGAAACTCCTGGCCGGAGAGGAGATCCAAGAACTGCCGGAGTCTATCTTCTGGTCGGGTAGAACCAGTACGAATTCGGTTCCTCGAGAAAAGATCAGAGACTTGGATTGCCTACCCTCTCCATCCTACGACGATTATTTCAACGATTTACGACTCCACGGTTTAGTCGATCGGATCGACCCCGGATTGCCTATCGAGACTTCACGGGGCTGCTGGTGGGGACAGGTGCAACACTGCACGTTTTGCGGGCTCAACGGGAGCGGCATGAACTTTCGCTCCAAGTCTCCCGGTCGTGTCCTGAGCGACTTTAAAAAACTTGCCGAACTTTACGATTGTAGGCGCTTTTTGATCGTCGACAACATCCTGGACCACTCCTATTTCAAAACGGTCTTGCCCAGGCTCGCCGAGGAAGACTTGAGTCTTGAGATCTTTGTGGAGACCAAAGCGAACCTTCGACGAGAGCACCTCGAGATATTAGCCCAAGCCGGGGTGAAGTGGGTGCTGCCGGGTGTCGAGAGCCTCCACGACGAACTGCTGAAGCTTATGAGCAAGGGGAGCACCGCTCTGGGGAATCTCCAACTCCTCAAATGGGCTCGTGAATTCGGAGTCAGGATTGAATGGAATATCTTGTGTCACTTTCCCGGTGAATCGGATTCGTGGTATCACGAGATGGCAGAATGGCTCCCGTTGGTCTTCCACCTTCAACCGCCTCACGGGGGGGTCGCGATTCGCTACGATCGATTCAGCCCCTACCAGACAAGACCCGATGATTTTGGGATCAAGCTGCGTCCGGCCAAAAGCTACGAACATATCTACCCGCTCGAGAGAGAGGACCTGGAGCGACTCGCCTACTACTTTGAGGACGACCTAGGATCTGGTCGAGAGCAGCAACCCACAGGCTCTGGCATCGCGCGAATCAGGCAGGTCATTGTTCAGTGGCTCCGATGTTTCAACGGTGTGCTCCCTCCCATTTTGGCCATGACAGACCACGGCGATCATCTGGCCATCATCGATACTAGACCGTGCGCCATTGAGCGTCGAGTCAAACTGGAGGGCTTGGACCGCGACCTCTATTTGGCTTGCGACCGGGCCCAAACAGCCGAAGCCCTGACCAAAGAGATGGGACAGGATTGTTCGGCTGCTCTAGAGAGCTTGTGTGATCGCGGGTTAGTTCTGAAGCTCGGTCGAAAGTATCTGGCCCTGGCCGTAGCGGGAAGTGTGCCCACCCTGCCCGGTCGCCACGACTTCCCCGGCGGCCACGTCAAAGCCCTTACGACGAGCTCATCCGGATAGTCCGAATCGAAAACGGTGTGTAAGGCTGGCTGACTCGAGTCCCCCGCACCGCCAACTGACCCCTGACCTGCTCCAGCAGATCCGTCTCTTGCACTTTCTCTACTTCGGCTCCCAATTTCAACTGCGCCGATCCTCGAGTCCGCTGGGATTCATAGTAGCGTACCACCCATCCCTCGCCGTCTTCGGCCGGCTTCACCGTTTCCACCACACACTCTTCGGGCTCGATGCCGACCAGGGAAAGAGCCTCGGTGGCCTTTCCTTCACCGCGATGATGGATCTGAGGGTAGTTGAGAAAGTACGCCTCTCGCACCGTCGGGACACCGAGGGCATCGGCATGAGGGTAGAGAGAATAGGTGAACCGATGCTCGCCCTGGTCGGCCTGCTCATCCGGCATGGTGGGGCTCCGAAGCAACGTGATCCTCAACTGCCCGTCGGTCACGTCATGCCCGTATTTGCAGTCGTTGAGAAGACTCACCCCGTAGTCGCCCTCACTCAAGTCCACCCACTTCTGGGCCGGACACTCGAACTTGGCCCAGTCCCAACTGGTGTTCCGATGGGTGGGACGGGAGACATGGCCCCATTGAATCTCGTATCGCGCCTCGGGAGAGAGCACATCGACCGGAAAGGCCGCCTTCAACATAGTGTGCCGTTCGTGCCAGTCGACCCGTGTCTCAAAATCGATTCGGGGGCTGTTGCAGTTGAGACGCACGATCTGTTCGATGGTGCTCCGCCCTTCCGTGTAGGTCACCCGCAGCGAAGCGACGAGCGGACCTTCCTCCAGCACCTCGGCGGGCCCGTCGGCCACGGCCTCCCACTGCCGGTCCTGGTAATAGATATCAACATCCCAGGCGTCCCACTGCATAGGTCGGTCTTCGAACAGCTGGAGCTGGTTGGCCCACGACCTTTCGGGCAAAACTTCGCGCTGATTGTTCTTGTCCCAAATTCTTCGCAGGCGTGCTTTATCATCGAACTCCAGCCGTAAGAATCTGTTTTCCAGATGGGTGGGAGAGACCGTGACCGAGCTGGGTGGCTCCACCGGTTCGCCCTCTTCGCTGTGCAGGGGTAGCACCCCGTAGCTCGGCACGGAGGCTGAAGGCAGAAGATAATCTCCCTGCTGAAAGACGGGCCTGCCCTGGAAATCGACGAAGAGCTTACCCTGCGACCACTCCGTCAGACCCTCCACTTTCACCGGCTCGTGGCGG
>Ga0208701_100331_pt1 | contig 16478 bp, 17 predicted proteins | sample DeeseametaMP1482_FD_184188 | JGI IMG/M metagenome (GOLD analysis project Ga0208701, IMG submission 184188) | Marine microbial communities from the Deep Pacific Ocean - MP1482 (SPAdes) | ecosystem: Environmental > Aquatic > Marine > Oceanic | place: South of Fiji, South Pacific Ocean | collected... | reverse complement strand
ATTTTAACCCATTAGGTGGAGTATCCAAATTTTGAGACTATATCGTCATATGTCTCTCCCTTCAGACCAGCATTGCCTGGTCGCACTCCCACGTGGGACTCGTGTGTGCTCGACCCAAGCGACCAGAGAACCGCTCCATCACTTTCGACGAACACTATGAATTCGGACGCTTGGAAAACGCCCAGGTTCCCCGGCCGCTATCAAAGCAAATCAAACCGCTCTAGATGAACCCCAACAACCGGATTGGCACCCGAGGCCAGAGCAACCACGTGGCCCGGCATGTTGGGACACTCCCTTATGTAATAGACCGCCCCCTGTTGGAGGCAGTGCTCCATTCCTTCCGCGTCGACGCACCGAGCGAGACCGCGGCTGAGGGGAGCAGCTCGGCTGAAAGCTTCATTTTCACTCGGTCGATGTCTCTCCAGGCAATCCAACAGTCGCCCGGCCAGGGCATCAAGCAACCCGTGGGGGAAATAGCGCAACATGGCAGTATTCCCGCTCAGGAAGACCTCGCAGTCGGGCTCAAACTCTCTCCGAACGGCCTCACTGATTCCTCGAGAGAGCCACCAAGCGCCGGTCAACTCCGCACATAGACAACCCATTAGTTTCTTCGGACGATAGCTGTAGTTTTTCCATCCCACAATGTAGGGGCGTTGCTGCTGAAAACAAGTTCGACGCCAAGCCCTCTCCAGCTTGAGCTGTTCATATTTTGGCCCCTTGCTGTAGAGATACCCACGCTGCTCCGCCAGATCGAGAGCACTCACGTATCCGGACTCGCCAGGATCCGAAACTGCTCCAGTGGCAAGTCCACCAGAGGTGGATGATGGCTTTTGAAAGCGACACAGCGACCGGATCCAACAGACGTTTCCATGACGTACACGGCGTCTCTCAAACTGTGACCCTCCCACAAACCATCATCTCGGAGAGCCACCGCCATCCCTTCGACCGGTGCCGGATGAGCCATGAGTTCGAGTGCCCTCCGACTGGTGCGATCGCGACGGAGAATCGCCCTCACTTCGTCCACGAGTTCTTGAATCTCCATCGAAACTGAAACCTGACAACAGATCTGACTGGAATTATCGCGCCATGCCCCCAAGGACCAACTGCTCAAGCGGCGTGCACGCGCCAGGTCTTCGAATTCCAGATAAGCCAACTCACTCAAAGCGTGGTCCGGACAAACCGTACACTCGAACTCAAATCCGCCCCCGACCTCACTGACCACGATACAGTCCAACCCGTTCTCGAAACAGTAGACCTTCCAGTCCAAAGCCTGCTCGGCGCTAGCAGCCTTCAGCCACCCACGCCGACGGCTCAGTTCCCAACTCAGATCAACGCCTCCGAGCTATAGAGCAACCCGTCCTCATCGCAATAAATAAACCCACCGGGCGCTATCTCCACACCGCCAAAACAGACAGGCACATCTCGCTGCCCTTCCTGGCGCTTCTCACTCTTCTTCGGATTCGTGCAGAGAGCTTTGACTCCGAACTCAATGGTCTTCAACACGGCCGCATCTCTGACCGCACCGTAAACCACGATGCCCGCCCAGCCGTTGTCCCGGCCCAAGGTCGCCAGCATGTCCCCCAGCAAGGCACAGCGTTTAGAGCCGCCGCCGTCCACAACCAGGACTTCGCCGTTGCTCTTCTCCTCCAGCGCCTTGCGTACCAGAGAGTTGTCCTCGTGAAGTTTCACCGTCCGAACCGGGCCGTAAAACTGAACTCTCTGACCATAGTCGGAGAAGAGGGGCTCCAAAACTTTGCATTTCTCACTGTGGTCGTCCCACAGGTCTGCCGTACTGCATTTCATGGAATTTGGCTTCGAAGCTCAGCACCTCGGGCCTCCCTCCTTGCCCAAGAGACTACGGCCGGGCGGTAGTCGTCGCGGTGTTGTTTTTCTCGTCAGTTTCCACCACGGAGTTGTTGGGGTCCACAGTGGCCGTGATCTTGACCTTGTTCCGCAGATCGGTATCTCCCACAGGCAGAGTGAAGGAGACAACCTGGTTGGGCTTGAGCGGTCCGCGCAAGCGTTCCGTCTTGACCACTTTTCCATCCATCTCTACCACGACCTCGATTGCCCCCTTGTGAACCGCGTAGCCTTTGTTGACCACTCCGACCTCATAGAGTCGACCTCCGGTCGGAGAGATATGTCCGGCACCCACTGTGACCACCAGATCTACCGAACTGTCCGAACCGGCCGCCGCATTGGCTCCGGTTGACGCTGATGTGGCTGCTCCCGGACCGATGTAAACATCTTTGCGCCGCCCCTCATCCTGCACGTCGAGGACGACCCAGCCCTTAGCTCCCTGGTGCTGTCCATCGAGCACCTCGACGAGAGCGACGTTGAAGTTGCGGTTCACCTGCTTGGCGGTCGGTCCCACCGATTCGCGAACGGAGTACGACTGGCGAGATATTATCTTAACGGCCGTTTTAGGCATCAGGAAAATCGAACCGGCAAATGCGCGGCCGGACACGCTCATCGATAGCTTGTCTTTCTTTTCCGAGGTCAACGACGTCTTGGAATCGTCGAGCATCGTGACTTGACGGAGGGTGATGGTGTCTTGAGCGAGAGCTGGTGCGAGACCGAAGAAAAGCAAGCAGCCCAAAAGGATGAGTAGATTTTTCATTCGAGACGGTTCTAGGTTGAATCTTTTTTCTCCTGGACCGTTTTCCGAGCCTCCCAGTGAAGCACTCCTCGATTCGGCAAAACGTTTACAAGTCGTCAGCAGACCGAGGTCAATTTTCCGATAGTTTAGGACTCGTCCTTAGTGACCGTCCAGCTGCTTCATCCCCAGTCCATCATGCTCCTCAACAATGGAGGAGTTCTCGTGAATATTGCAGCTAATAACAATCGCCCCCCGGCGCCCGCCCCGCGCTCTTGGGAAAACACCGACGGTCGTCCCAGTTGGTCGCCGGACGGCACCAAGGTCGTCGGCGAACTCGGACGATCATCGGTGGTGATCGACCGGCAGGATAAAACAATCTTGAGCACCGTAGGCCCGGAGGGTAAGTGGGTCCATTCTCCCGACTGGAGCCCCGACGGAAGTCGTATCCTTTACTCAACCTACGCCAAGCACAACGACTATCCGGTCTCGTCCTGGGGCATCTACTCGTCCAAGCCCGACGGCAGCGATGCAAAACTGCTGGCAGTCGACGGTTGGGAGGCCGAGTACAATCCGCAGGGAGATAGGATTGCTTATCAGCTGACCAAGGGCCATACGGCGGATACGATCATGCTGATGGACCCCGATGGAGAAAACGAAAAGCCGATCACCAAGGGCGGGATAGCTCAGCGGGATTTTTCCTGGAGCCCGGGCGGTCATCAGGTCGCCTACGACACTTTCCATGTGGACGTCTACCAGATTCGAGTGACCGATATCACCGGCACGAAAGACCGCAAGATCACCGACGGTGATTCCGGTATCTGGGTCGATCGCAACCCAGAATGGTCACCTGACGGAAAGAGCATCCTTTTCGAACGTCATGATAAACTCTATCCCGTCAACGGCCTCTACACCGTCGATCCCCAGACTCGAACCGAAAAGGAGATCATGCAACCGGATGCCCGTAATCTGGACGCGACCTGGTCTCCCGACGGCTCCAAAATCGCCTTCTGCTCCAATCGCGACGGCGGTCCGGACCTGGATCTCTTCGTTATGAACTCGGACGGTACCGGCATCAAGCAGGTCACCGATATGACCGGCAACGAGCACGCTCCGAGTTGGTCGCCCGACGGCAAGGCACTCGCCTTCAACCGCCTCGATCATTTCGCCGAGGGAGACGACCGGTATGGGTTGCACATCGTCGAACTGAGCGACTAAATCCTATCCAAACAGGCCCTAGGCTAAGTTCGGGTTGGAGGCTTGCGGGTCCACGTGCAGATTTAGCCTCTTGCACCACTCTTTCGCCGTCGCCTCGTCAGGAGTAGGAGCGAGAGCTTCCGACGTGCCGTCGTAGAAAGTGATGCGAACCCCGTACTGAGCAAATCGACCCTCGTCAAGTTTGCCCGGATAGAAATTCTTGCAGTCTTTCAACCGGAAAGCGCATCCCTTCCAGGGGACCGGACCGTGCCTCACCGTCACCAATTCGTCCTCCACTTGCACCTGAGTAGAGTTGAGGAGAAAGGCCAGCGAGCAGTATGAGAAGATGATGCTGAACAGCAGGATCGGGACCGTGCCCAAAGCCCGTTGGGGATGCTCCGTGTAGGCTTCCACAAACATCATTCCAACGACCACGAACGGACCGGGCACCAGCGGTACCGTCAGAAGGGTCCACCAGCGAAACCATCGGTGCTTCAAGCGTGTTGTTCCTCGGTATGGGGTCGGAGATACTGCATGGGGAAATCGATCAACTCTTCGTTGTTTCGATACTGTGCCCCCGCCGTCAGGTCGCCGTATTCATCAACCTCGTAGGTCAGGGTGACTTCTCGGGAAGGCCCGTGGTCGACTCTCACCGGTATGGTGCCCAAGAGTGACTGGTCTACCCTATCGTTGCCCAGCTCGGCGTTGGGCGCTCTGTACACCTCGAAATGAAGCAGGAAAGGCGGATGGGAAGGGGCCAGAAAAACCCGCGTTCGCCGAGGGGTGGGATAGATAGCTCCCGCCCCCACCAGGACTTGTTCAGACAAGCCGGGGACTTTGAGCACGTAGTCGGAGGTGAGAACTCGCCGGATCCGGGTGCTGGCCGAGGCCACCGCTCCCCTGGAGATAGAGGTGAGACGAGCGTCGTCCGTCACCACTCGATCAGAGCCGAACATTCGCGTCAGTAGGCTGCGGAGCGGCGGAAGAAAGGAACTGCCCCCGACCAGATAGACTCGGTCGATATCGTCATCCTCCAACTGAGCTTCCCGAATAACCCTGGCGCAGAGACCTTCCAATTTGTCGAAGAAATGCCGCAATGTTTTCACCAACTCAGCCCGATTCAAAGTGAGTCGCTCGGTCTTATCCAGAGCCTGGGGACATTCCACCACAAACTCCGGTTGCTGCTCTCCCCAACGGCGAGAGAGTTCTTCCTTAGTCTTGCGGATAGCCTCCAGAAGATGCTGGGAACGCAGTTTTCGGCGTCCCGGAAAGTCCGGCGGCGGCTCCAGCTTTCCGGTGTGGCCTTGTTGCTGAGTCCAGAGCAGACGCCGCAACTTCTGATTCGACTTGTCATTCAGCTTGGAGACCAATCGATCGTACAGCGCCACGTCGAACAGGTTTCCGCCGATATTCTCGCCCGCCTCACCCAGATTAGCGAATTGACGATAGAAGAATCCTTCCTCTTTATCTTGCTCGAGCTTCACCCGGAGGAGGGAAACGTCGGTGGTACCGGCTCCGCAATCGAAGACCAGGATGAGCTTGCCCTCAATCATCTCCGGGTCCTCGGCCGCATACAGAAATGAGACGGCGGTCGGCTCGACCAGGATCTTGACCTCGGCAAAGCCCAGCCTCTCCAGGATGCGGGTCATGATTTGCTCGGTCTCCTGTCGAGCTTCGGGGGACGTGCCCGCGGGGATGGTGAGGACCAATCGAATGTCGGTGGCGGTCACCCCTTTCCCCACGTACTTCTCAAAGTCGTCACTCTCCCTCACCTTGCGAAACAGTCTTCTCAAGAAACCCGCCACCAGAGCGTGCAGGTCGTGCCGGATCCTCTCCCCCGTGGTGGGGTCCAGCACTTCAACCCACTGTAAATCGTCAGCCAACAGCGACTTCAAGTTTCTAAGGTAGTTCGGCTCTCCTCGATACTCCGCAGCCTCCTCTCCGATCACCATGCGGCCGTCGGCGTGGAGGTAGAGGTGGGACGGAAACAGGTCCTTGCCGTCTAGTCTGACCTGTTGAATGTCGCCCTCTCCCAAGAGCGCGACCTTGGAACTCGAGGTACCGAAATCGACCCCGATGACCGGCAACTCCACCCGTGGGTGCTGAAGCCTGAAAGAGGTCGTGAATCGAAAGTCTCGCTCTTCTTGCTCGGAAAAAACGTCGAGAGTGAGGGTATGAGTCTCCCCCACCTCCAGGTCGAGGAGATGCAGCTCCGCGGCCAATGGCCGAGTCTCTCCCGGGTCCAGAGTGAGCTTAGACTGAGCCAACCGGAGGTGGTGGCTGTTGCTGGAAAGAGACAAGGATAGCTCGGAATGCCCGCCGTTGCCCAGCCGGAAAAGCTGCGGCACCGGCAGAAACGCCACCTGAGCGACCCTACCCAGATCGCGATGGGTGCGGTCGGCCACCAGATAGGCCGGTGACTGCTTCAGCACTTCCAGAGTGATTTTGGTGATATCCCAACACCAGCGGTCCCACAGCCGAGGAGTATCGATCCTGGCTCCGCTCCTGGTGGTGTGATGCAGTTGCAAATGGGCGATATGGGAAGTGCCTTCCGGCAATCTTCCGCCGTAGACGATGATCCGCTGCTGGCTGTCCCGTCCCACGGGCAAGACGTCCTGGGGGTTGGGAATTCGCAGCCACGGCGTGGCCAGCGAATCCTGGGCCAACTCCCACCGTATTTGCACTTCACCCTGTCCCGCCGGTGAGAGCCTGATATAGCGGTCCTTCACCTCATCGGGAAAAACCCGAATCTCGTGCTTACCCAGTTTTCCGGTCTGCGTCTTCAACGAGCGCTGGGGAGTTCCACAGAACCCGCAAAAACGATCGCCTTGACCGACGGAGTTGGAGCAAACAGAGCACTTCACCCGGTACGATTTGTGGAGCATCGGACGCCTACCTGCCCAGGCTTTACAGGAGCTTTTCGGACCGACCCTTAAATAACGTCTCACACTTTTTTGGAGGGATCATCACATGACACTTGCCCAAAGCGCTGAACGCGTGATCGCAGAGCTCAAAGAATTAGCCGAATTGACGTCCACCCCCGACGGAGCCCAACGAGTCGCCTGGGGCCCGGTCTGGCACAAAGCCAGAGACTGGTTCGAGGCCAAAGTCAAGGATATGGGACTGACTATGCAGCGCGATAGCGCCGGCAACGCCTGGGTCACCCTCCCCGGTAAATCGGAAGAAGTCGTTATCATCGGCGGCCACCTGGACAGCGTGCCGAACGGCGGCTGGCTGGACGGCTGTCTGGGAACCCTTTCCGCCCTGGAGGGCTTGAGACGCGCTCAGGCCTCCGGCGACATCCCCTGCACTCTGATGGTGGTGGACTGGGCCGACGAAGAAGGCGCTCGTTTCGGACGCAGTTTGATCGGCTCGGCGGCGGCCGGCGGCACGCTCGACATCGAGGACATTCGGGGACTAAAGGACTCCGAAGGAATGACCGCCGAGAAGCGCCTGGCCGAAAACGGCGTGATTCTCGACAACATGCTGAAAGCCCACGACGAACTGAAAGCCATTCCCTCGAAAGCTTACCTGGAGCTTCACATCGAGCAGGGCCCCGTGCTCGAGGAGATGGACAAGCCGGTGGGCGTGGTGATCGGCACTTTCGGCGTGGAACGCCACCGAATGACCTTCACCGGCCAGGCCGCCCACTCAGGTTCCACCCCTATCCCGCACCGGCGAGACGCCTTTCTGGCCGCCGCATCCACCGCTTTGAAAATCCGAGAGATCGGTCTGGCCCACTCCACTCCCGAAGTGAACGCGGTCTGTACCGTCGGCGAAGTGAGCGTCCACCCCTGTATCGTCACTGCGGTGCCCGGCTCTTGTACCATCTCCATCGACCAACGCTCGCTGTACGCCGACAAGTTGGCCAGCATGTACAAGCAGGCTCGCGAGGCCTCCGAGAAGTACGCCAAGGAGAACAACGTCACCGTGGAGTGGAGCAAACTCTGGCAGATCCCGCCTCGCCCGTTTGACGAAGAGCTGATCAAGCTGGCCGAAGAGTCTGCCATGGAAGTCTCCGGTTCGGCACCGAAGCTGCCCTCCGGTCCTCTTCACGACGCCGCCGAGATGGTGCCTCACATGCCGACGGTGATGATGTTTGCTTACAGTTCCAACGGGTTGTCGCACTGTAAGGAAGAGGACACTCCGATCCCTCATCTGCAGAAGACGTTGGAAGCGTTTTTGCTCTTGATTGAGAAAACGGTGAATCACGTGGCTGCCGCCAAGGTCTAGTCTAGCCATCCAATAAGAGAGAAGAGGCGCCGTTTTCAGGCGCCTCTTTTCTTATCATCGGGTAAACCACGGAGGTCACAGAGAACACCGAGTCGACCTCATCCATCTCAGTGCCCTCGGCGATCTCCGTGGTCAATTACTTCTCCAACGAGCCTTCTTGATCCGGATAGCTATAGGTAGCCGGTATATCCATAGCCGGATTCTCTGAAAAGAAGCCGTTAGGCACCAACTTGAATCCGGTATTGTGGGAATTCATAACGGGCCACTCCTCGGGTCTCGGATTGTGAGTGACTCCGAAGGTGTACCAAACGACCAGGTCTTCCTTGTCCAGCGAGGCGTCATCCTTAGTCCAAACGGCGAGAGCGGTGTCCTCGGTGGACTGATTTGGATAGTAACCCGCGGCGTTCATCTGGCCTTCCTCGTACTTGGTCCCCCAGAGGTGAGCGTTGATGAACCCGGCCCGCTTACGCACCGGCGCTTCCGGGTGGAGGTACGGAAAGCTGTTCTCCATCGGTATGAGCATGTATCCTGTGGGGTCGCCGAGAGCGTTTGTCTTCTCGGCGTTAGCGACAACCCAGGCCCGCGCAGTACGCATATCCATATGCCGTTGTGCCTCTTTTTCCGTGCCCAACTGGCTGACGTTCATCACGAAAGCGTTACCCATGGGATTTTTGGGGCCCATCTCCACGGCCTGATTGTTGATCTCATAAAGCCGGTTGTCGGTGCCGTCCACGTCCAGGTCCAGGCGGAAGTTAAAAAAATGCTGATGGTTCGGGGCCACGACTCGAGGGCCCACCAATCGACCGTAGCGCTCCACGCCGGTGCCCCCGAGACCCTCTACTCGGTCCTCGGCCACGCCTTTTGGGAGGACAATCCCGGTGAGCTGGCCCTTCACCGAAATCGAACCGTCCTGTCCGAAGACCCAACTCAGCGCGTAGTCGTAGTTGCCGATCGTGGCCACGTAGGTGAGATACAGCCAGCGCGCTCGCCGAGTCTCGTCCTGGCCCGAATCGAAGTCGTAGTGTTTCCAAAGCAGGCCGGACTCTCTTTCATAGATAGCCACGCTGTTCTTTTGCACATACGGCTTCCCAAAATCGTCGGCGAAAGTCGAGTCCACCAAGGTTGCGTAGATCGGTGCGTCTAGCCCCAAGCGCAATGTGTTAGCAAGTCGCCCCACCCCATACTCCCCCAGGTCGAACGCATTCCGCCAGCTCCAATTCTGGTCCGGATCGCCGTACGGCACCACCATCTCCGAGAGCGAACCGCGATAGAGGATTGGCCGTTCCACCCCGCCGTCTTTGTAGCGGACGTCATACAACACCAGGCCTTCTCGGGGATGCATCCCGAATCGAATTCGCCACTTCTCCCATTCCAGGTAGTTGCCGTCCAGCTCAAAGCCGACCCCCTCGGGGAAGGCACAACTCAAGGTCGAGGGCTTCTCTCTTAATGAAGGCTGAGCGGACTCGTCTAGCTCCCCTTTCTTGCTGGCCGGCACGGTGGGCACGACGCCGGTGTCCACCAGTTGGACCACCTCGTCCTTGGCCAAATCCACCACCGCCACCAGTCCCTCGATCGGCCGATGATGAGGGTTCTTGTGGCCGGGCGGCCGGTGATAGAAGAGACATCGAAGAAGCCGGGCCCCGCTGGCCCTCTCTTCATCGTCTAAAATCCCCGAAGCCCAGGTATCCACCTGCACCTCTTCAAGTTTAAGACCGCGCTTTTCGATAGCGGCGTGCACTCTGGGGTCCGCCAGAACGACCTTGCGTGGAGACTCAAACTCCTCCACCAACACGCCCGGCTGAACGTCCGGTATGTGCTTCCAAGAGACGACTTTTCCGTCGCTGAGGTCTACCACCGCTTCGAAGGTTTTATTGGCCTTTCGGTCGAGCGCCACCACGAACGCTTCCCGCTTTAAAGGATCCCCAGGCTTCCAGGCGAGCACCTCCTTTTTTGGCGGCTCGTTCAGCACGGCGATCGGGTAAAGGCTGCCTTCCGGAAGCCTCCCGTCGTCCTTCAACACCTGAACCATCGTGTTCAGTTCGGCTTCGCTTAACGGGTCCAGGGGATGCTCCTGAGAAAAGGCGGGGGTGGCCGCCCAAAGATAGGCTCCGAGCAGCAAAGCTAGTGTCTTTTTCATGGTGTACTCCTTTTTTGGGTAAAGTCGGATGGTCAGGCAGACCGAATTTCCAGTACCTCTTCGCGCACTTTGATGTCGCGTTTGGCTAGTTCGGCAAAAAAGTCCCAGGGCTCGAAGGCGGCTTCCGGACCGAGAACGCCGGGAGAGAGGGCCCTGCCCTGAGCGATCATCTGGGCGCCGATGGAAGCCGGAATTCCCGTGACCCTCCCGGTAGCTTCCTCTCCCCACTCCTCGCGACCCGGGTGGGAGAGGTTATATGTGGCGGTCACCGCCGCTTCTTGTCGACGGCCTTTCACCTCTACATTGACGTAAAAACACCACTCGCCGGGACCCGGCCAGTCTCCACACTGCAAGAAGAGATCGCGGAGAAGGTTTTTGGGAACGACCCCGTTCACCGCTTCGGCGTCCAGGAGCCCTACTTCATTGTAATGCTTGAGCGCGTGCATAATCTCAGGTCGCCAGGTACCTCGCACGTCTACTCTTTTGACACCCGGTATGAAACGAGGCAGCGTGTGGGTCTCCGAGTGAGGCACAAACCAGGTGGGGATACGACCGATGGGAGCGTCGAACGTCACCATCTTCTCTCCCTCAAAAGGGTCCACTTCCACCAACTCACCGTCCTGGTGGTAGAAGCGCTTGGTACTGGGGCTAAACTCGTCCAGCACGGTCTGCAGCAGTCCGGGAGAGGGAGCGATCGAGCGATAAGTCGCAAAATGGATGTGGATAGCGTCCACCTGGTCCATTCGGGCGGCTCCGGCTCTCGCCATCAGGTTGCTCACGCCAGGGGTGGCGCCCATCCCTAAGACTATGGTCACTCCGGCCTCTTTCGCCTTGTCCGTCATCGCCAACTGCTTCGGGGTGTTGTACAGCCCGCCCAGGTCCAACATCGGCTTGCGAGCTTCGATAGCAGCTTCGGTGATTCCAAGACCGAAGGCGTAGGAGGTGCAGTTCAAGACAATATCGTGCTCCCCAAATACCCTGATCAACTCGCTCTTGTCGGTGACATCCACCGACCGAGCCTCGACTTCAAGCTCCTGGGCCAGCGCCCCGGCCTTGTCCAGATCGAGGTCGGCTATGGTGATGGTATCGAAATCGCTGTAGGCCGCCAGGTCTCGGGTGGCACCGTTGCCCATGGCACCGCAGCCGCCCAACACGAGTATAGATTTCACGTCGTTTTATCTTCCTTTTCTTCTTCAGTTTGAGAGGGGTCCGCCACCACGACGGGTGCCCTCCCAAGAAGTTTTAAAATCGGGTTGTCCGGTGCTGGGATGACCAGAATCAAAGCGAGCAAGACGACAACCACCACTCCCCACTGCAATCCGGAGATGTGCTCTTTGAGGACAACGGCCGAGAAAACGATAGTCGGCAGCGGGTAAAGTCCCGACAACGGACTGACGATCGAGGCCGGCCCCCTGTTGATCGCCGCGAAGAGAGTCAAGTCGCCCAGGCAGTAAAAAAAGACGATGAGGAGCCCGAGGGCTAGGCCGTTGGTCCAAGACTCGTCTCCCAACTGAGTGAAACCGAAGGGAAGGACGGTCACCCCCATACCCACCCAGTTGGTGAGGAAAAAGACGGTGTCGCTGGCCCCCTCCTGGTTATAAGCGTGTTTGAAGATAGCCGTACAGATACCCCAGCAGAGCAAAGTTCCAAAGGATGCGTATAGCCACAGGTTGCCTTGGGCGCCTCCGGCTCCGCCTTCACTCATCCCCAATGTGACGCCGGACCCGATCACCAGGGAAACTCCCAGCACCTGAATAGCCACCAGCTTTTCTTTTAAAAAAATGAGAGCCAGGATCACCGTCAGAGCCGTATAAGCGGCGGTAATTGTTTGCACCAGAGCGGCCGGGCCGGTGGAAAGAGCTTTAAAGTAGCAGATCCAGGCCATGCCGTTGAAGAGTTGGCCCAGAAGCGAAATGCGTACGAAGCGACGACGGCTCGACGCGAGGGGGTTGGGACAGCGGCTGCCAAGCCAGGCGCCCCAATTGGTCAGGGTCTTGACGGCAAAGAAGAGGACACAGAACTGTCCATACCCGAGGCTAGAGAGCTTCCAAAATCCTCCGGCTAGGCCGTAGAACAATATGGTACAGGTCAAAGGTAAGGCCCAACTTAATACCCCCGACACGGACCCTCCTCTGGTTTAGGCCTAGGTGCGCTTTGCACATCCTGAGGGGGCAAAATTTCACCGTCACTCGAGGAACCCCTTCGAGTGAATGATTTCTTGCCACGGGGTCGAAATCAGGGTAAGGAGTTGATTTTGGATCACAACATCGACCGTGTGAAAGAGCTTGTCCGGTCCTCGATGGACAGCCCCGAGTTTCGGGCCTCCGTCGTGGTTACTCTTTTAAAAGGTGGCCTTTACGAGCAGGCGCTTGAGCTGTCGCTCCCGCTGGTCGGCACAACCCACTCTCCATGGTTTCTGTACACCCGCTCCTGGCACTATCTCTCCCGGGGCGAGTCTCAACAGGCCTTTCGCGTGCTGACAGATGCCTACAAATCTTTGGACCCGGACAGGACAGACGAAGGGGATGAACCCGCCGGATTCTCTTTTAACTCCAACGGCCAACCCCGTCTAACTTCACCGTTCTCCACTCCCCTGGCTTACGGTAACGGCTCGGAAGTCCAGTGGCCCGACAACGGCGAACACCTGGGCTACGCCAACGCCATCTTCCACGAAGACTGGCTAGCTCTTTTTGAAGACATAAACCGAAACATCCGCGAGTACAAAGAAGTCTTTGCGTCGCTCACGAAGTGTGTGGAGCGAGTCATCCACCACGACTCCGAAACAGTGAGAGCGGCTGTCGCTTCGGCTGAGTTCGACGAAGAAACCAACTATCGGGAAAACTACTTTCTCCTTCTGACCTTGCTCTCCGAGGAACATTTACGCTTGGTGGCCGATACTCTTTGGCGGGTGACCTCGGACTGGAACAACCCGCTCGACCTGTGCGAGGTGGTCTGTTTCTTGTTTTACCTCTTGGAAGAGGACAAGACCGCGATGACTCTGGCAGAGTTGGGGCTGGAGCAAGACCGCTCAAGTGTTGTTTGCGGCAACATCCGGGCCTGCATCCTCAACGATTCGGGGCGACCGTATATGGCCGACGAGCAGTGGCGAGAAACATTGGCCCTCAGTCCAGACCGAAGTGCGACCTATCTGGTCCTGGGGCACCAGGCTCTTTGCACCGGAGGCGTCGAGCCGGCACTTCGCTATTTTCAGGAAGCGCTGGTGGTAGGAGACAACCCCTTGGAGGCCGAGCGCTTCCTGACCGCCGCCATTGAGTGCGTCGACGACGACGAGGGTTAGTAGCCTGCCAGGATGATTTGTCTCTGCAGGGTGAGCACTCGTTTGCCGTCCTGGTCTTCACGGGGCTTCCAGTAAGACTTGATGCTCTCCGGGGCGGAAACGAGGCGGGACCACATCGCGTCCTGGCCGGTCGAATCGAAACTCATTCTCTCCATCCAAGCGGTGAAGTCCAGTTTTTTCGGAAACCGCTCTGTGTGGACGATGGAAAAACCGTATTCCTCAAGCAGTTTGAGCCAGCGTTCTTTCGAATAGCAAGCTTCGTGGCTTTCGTCTCGAGCTTTTTCGTATTCGTTGAGCCAGCGAGCCGACTCTTCATCCTCAGGCACCACATTGTCTATCAGCAACAGATGACCGCCCGCTTTCAGGACTCGCCTCGTTTCCGCCACAAAACTAGCTGCGTTCGGGAAATGATGGGCAGCCAAACGACAGGTCACCAGATCAAAGTTGTCGTCGTCAAACATCAAGTCGTCGGCCGGACTCTTCAAAAAACGAACAGATAAGGACTGCCTATCGGACTCTTCTTGAGCCACCCGCAGCATCTCGTCATTGATATCGACAGCGAAGACGTGAGCCTGTTTGCGAGCGAAGAAGAACGCCGTGTGTCCGGTGCCGGTGGCCACATCCAAGCAGACCTGTCCGCCCAACTCCGGTAAATGGTCTTCCACGGCTTCGAGATCGGGCATCTCGGCGTGTGCCTTACTGGTTCGATAGAGGTCGGCGTTCTGGGTAAATCCGTTGGTTTTCGACATTCACGACCGTTCGCAGGAAATGAAAAAGCCACCTCTTGGCGAGGTGGCCCTTCGATTGCCGGATGGGAGAGCTTAGTACATCCCGGGGAACATTCCCATTCCCTGGTTGCCGAAGTTAATGTTTATGTTGTTGCCCATACCCATTCCCATTCCGCCCATTCCCATCATGCCCATTCCGCCGCCCATGGAGCCCATCATCATCATCATTTGCATCATCTGCATCATCATTTGCATCTGCATCATGCCGCCCATGCCGCCGCCGCCCATTCCGGGCATTCCGCCGCCGTAGCCAGGCATTCCGCCGCCGTAGCCGGGCATTCCACCACCGTAGCCGGGCATTCCGCCGCCGTAGCTAGGCGGGTAGCCGTAGCCCTGAGAGCAGCAGCCGTTGTTGTGGCCGTACTGACCCATGTTTTGGTGGCAGCAAGGTCTGTGATGTCCGCGATGCCCGTGGCAAGGTTTATTGCCGATGAGTCCGCCGATAGCGGCACCAATCGGGATGCTGAGACCACCGGTGAAGGGAGCCAGGGCCAGACCGGCGAGACCGCCGATGAGTGCACCGCGGCGTCCGCCGGGATTCCCGAGAACTTCTTTCGCTTTACCAATAGCGCCTTCGGCGAACTGGCCGACTTTGCCGCCGAGCCACGAACCTACCGCAGCACCGCCGCCGATGCCGAGCAGTCCGAGCGGAGCGCCTACGACAGCTCCTGCTATTCCGCCTACTACTTTACCTAGTCCTTGTAAGAATCCCATAGTTAATTTCCTCCGGTGAACAATCTTTCTAGTTGCAGTTTCCCACGTGGGTGAGTTCTGTCTACCCCTATTGGAAAGAAATATTGGAGTTTTTTTTGAGATCACCTGTAAACGGCTTGGTTATGGGCGAAATCTGCATGAAAAAACTTCATGAAAGAGGACCCAAACCGTAGTTCCAGCGGGCCCCGCCTCCCCATGAAGAAAGCCGCCACACCTTTTCGGTGGGCGGCTCTCTCGGAGTACTAGTCAGGGCTAGCTACGTCAGAGACCTAGTGCACCGTCAAGATTCAAGATTCGGGTAGAGCGACCTCAGTTTCACCCTTGCATCGTCGATTTTCATCTGCCAATTGACACCTCTTTGGGTTGAGTTGACGTCTTCGGACCAGGCTCCGATTTCCTCGTTGAGAGTAATAATGTCACCAATCCTTCGGTTGCGAAGACACTGCCGTGTTAAGGCGCTCAGTTCGCATTCTGCGATGTTCAGCCAGCTACCGTGCTTGGGCGTATAGCAGAACTGAATTCGCTTGACATACTCCCTGGCTCTCTTAGGGTCAAAAGTTTCGTAGAAGGCCCCTTTGGTGTGGGTGTTGAGATTGTCACAAACAAGGATCACCTTCTCGCATTCGGCATACCGACCATCCAGCAACTCGGCCACTTCCGTCGCCCAATCGGACTTGGTTCTCCTTTCCCTCGCCTTCACACTTCGCCAGCCTGCTAAGGGCTCCGCAAAGAGAAAAATGCTTGCAGTTCCGGCTCTCTCGTACTCGTAATCAATCCGCTTCGGATGATTCGGAGTGGCCTCGATGGGAGCACGAACTTCTTTCGTTAACTGGACAGGTTGTTCATCCATGCAAACCACGGGAACGCTTGGATTATAAGGCTGCTCGTAGGTTTCGAGAACCTCTTCCATGTTGGCGACAAACTCCGCGTCGTTTTCTGGAGGGATCACCCAGTACTGGACCTTCTTGGCTGTGAATCCGTTTTTTTGAGAGTCTGGCGAACAGTCTCGTGACTGATGGACTCGGCGATCTCGAGTTCCACAGCTTCTCTCGCCAACAGCCGCAGAGTCCAACTGGAATAGCCCTTCGGCGGAGCCCCCAGTGCGAGAGCGATCAGCTTGGCTTCTTGGCGACCATCAAGTTTCTTCTTCCTCGGCGGTTCCTCGCGTTGCTTGCCGTTGAGGGCCTCCTGAAACCCCCGTGTAACGAGTCGCTTTCGGAGCTTCTCGATAGTGCGAACCCGACAGGAAAACGCCTCTGCAATTTGTGTGTCTATCCAGTTCGGGCCGTCAGCGTCCGCCTTCAAGAGGATGTTGGCACGACGGACCTTCTGACTACTTCCGCTGAGCTTTTTCGTAATACACTCAAGCTCTTCTCGCTCTTCTGCAGACAATCGAACGATGTACTTCTCTTTCACGATCCACCTCCATCCTGTCACATGCGACAGACCAGAGAAAAAATCATGCAACCCGAACTCCTAATTTTGACCGAGCACTAGGGCTCCTTCTGATGTTTT
>Ga0208701_100328_pt1 | contig 16690 bp, 15 predicted proteins | sample DeeseametaMP1482_FD_184188 | JGI IMG/M metagenome (GOLD analysis project Ga0208701, IMG submission 184188) | Marine microbial communities from the Deep Pacific Ocean - MP1482 (SPAdes) | ecosystem: Environmental > Aquatic > Marine > Oceanic | place: South of Fiji, South Pacific Ocean | collected... | reverse complement strand
TTAGGGTCTGTTGACATTCAGCATTCAGTCGCCAAACTTGTTCATTTTCCGTCTCCCGAAGCAAAATTTTCCTCAAATAGGTCCACTATTCCGCAGAAAATTCCACTTCGGGAGACAAAAAATGTCCTGCGTTTGACTCGGAATGCTGAATGTCAACAGACCCTAGTTCAGGAGCACCTCAAGGTTCATTTCGAGCACCGCCGCAGGATAGCCCAGCCCGAAATTCTCCAGCACCTGAGGCGAGAGCTCTCCGAACACAAGCCAGTCCTTGCCGTTTTTGCCGATCGCGGCTCCCCGGCCGGGGATAAAGGTGCCGAAATATTCGTGCTCGGTAGTCAGAGCCTGGCAATCGTAGTCACCGCTCAATCCAAGCTCACGGATCAAAGACTCGGCCTGAGCCTTGATTTCGGCGAAATCGACCCGGCTTCCGATGATGGCCGCGGCCACCCTCAGATGCTCGCGAGCCCCCACCTCTTCCGAGGAGTCCAGCTTGGAGATGCGGCCCACTTCGAAAATTCTCTGCGGCAGCGGTTGGTCCGTGTTCACGCTGAAGGTATCCAAAAGCCCCGGCAAAATCGAGGTGCGGATGAGGGTCTGATCCTGGCTGATGGGGTGGGCCAAGACCACGTGCTCAGCGCCGTCCTTCCGACCTAGTTTTTCAAACTGGTCGGCCTCGTTGCTGAGGATGAGAGTCAGCACTTCCAAAAACCCGTGTCCGGCAAGAGCTTGCCTCACCCGGTTCATGACGGTGGAACGAGGGGTCTCCTCCCCCACCGTAAAGGTCGGCACCAGACTCGGAACAATATTGTGGTAGCCGTAGGCTATGGCCACGTCTTCCACCAGATCCACCGGATGGAGGATATCGTTTCGATAAGCGGGGACCTGCACGGTCACCTTGCCGTTGCCGCCTTCGGCCAGACCGTGACCCATCTTCTTCAGTAGGAGCTTCACCCCGTCGGAGTCCACTTCAATACCGATGCGACGGGCCGGAAGAGAAGTGTCGAACTCCACTTCCTGGGGAGATAGGTCCGGGGATTCAAACCCTTCTCCGCCTTCCACTTGGATGGCCACCTTTTCACCGCTCGCCTCCGGACAAAGCTCCAGTATCGAAGTGAGGATGGTATTGAGTATCTTGTCCACCAACCGGTCGTCAAGACCGGTCACATCGATAAAGAGGTCCTCGGACTTCTGAGTGACTTTGGTATCCTCGGAGTTGATGATCGGGATGAGGGCCATCACCATCTCGCTCCCGTCGGCGCGGGCAGCGGCGAGTAACGGATACTTCTCCTTGGTTTCCAACAGATGAGCGTAGGCGACACCCTTCGGATGCTCTTCTAGAACTTTTTTGGGAGTCGACTCGGTCTTCTTCCCGAGTGGCACGAACTGGATCTCTTCAGGACCCACCAATCGGTAGCGAAGACCTTTCTCAGGTCTAAAGGTGGCCAGATCGTACACCCCGATGGAAGCTCTCTTCCTATCCCGGCCCATGGCCCAGTGGAGATTTTCCTGAAGCTTCATCAGCACTTTGATGCGGTCGTCGTCCAGCTTCACGTTCCTCACCACGGCGCAGCGAATAGGCCGATAGTTGGCACTCTCCTGGTCCATCAAACCGATCTCCGCGGTGACTGTGATCGTGGGCTTGCCCAGCTGGTAATTTACCGGACCGACAAACTCACCGAGGTAGCCGCGCAGAGTACGAGCGAGTCCGGCCGGGTCGAACATGTCAGGCCTCACCGCCAGGAGTTCCATGCGGATGACCTCGCTGGTGCCTCGCTCTGAAATCTGACCCGGATTCTCTTTAAAGTCCTCGCCGCAAGCGGTGCAAGTGACGGGTGGATTCTCGGTCTCGGTGATCTCCATCAAGAAGCCGCAAGTCTCGCAACCGAAGCGCTGGAGCGTGGCGTATCCTTCCACGTCGCAGCCGAGCTGCTGAAGCTTCACCACCATATCGTCGGGCTCAAGTTTGGTCTCGATACGCTCGTTGAGCATATCGACGGGGATGCCTATAACCGGCATAGGTCGACTCCTTTCAGCCAGGACAGGCGAGCCCGATAAAGCTCGCCGATGCTGCCCAAATCGTAGGTAAACATGGCCAATCTTTCCAGACCCAGACCCCAGGCCAGAACAGGGGAAGTGCAGCCCAGCGGTTCGGTCACTTCAGGCCGAAACATACCGGCACCGCCCATCTCCACCCAGTCCGACTTCTTGTCCGACCAGACGAACACTTCCACGCTCGGCTCCGTATAAGGGAAAAACGCGGGGCGAAACTGAAACTTGCTGAAGCCCATCTTTCGGTAGAACGCTTCCAACGTCCCGAGGAGATTGGCGAAGGTCGCTTTCTCATCGATAATGATCCCGTCGACCTGATGAAAGACCGGTAGGTGCTTGTAGTCCACGGTCTCACGACGAAATACGGGACCCACACAGAAAACTTTCCTCGGTCCTTGAGGGTTGGCCGCCAAAGCTCTCACCGTCGAAGCGGTGGTGTGAGTCCGAAGAACTGTCTTTTCAGAAAGCTCTCGAGACCACTTGTACCGCCAACCCACACTCTGGCAATCACCGTTGCCCTCGTGGGTGTCCTTGACCCGGCGCACCAACTCTTCGTCAGGCAGACGGGTACGAGGTGGATTGGAAACGTAAAACGTGTCCTGCATGTCGCGGGCGGGATGGTCTTGAGGCTGGAAGAGCGCGTCGAAGTCCCAAAAACTGGACTCCACGTAGCCCGATTCAGTCTCCTCAAATCCCATCTCCAGAAACACCCTGCGAGTCTTCTCAAAGACCGACACGAGGGGGTGGATCTTGCCCGGGTGGGCAGCTTCGGCGGCCGCCGTCACGTCGTAGGGACGAAACTCCACTTCCCGCCAGCTACCGTCTTTCAGCATCTCCGGAGTGAGGAGATTGACCTCCTTGACCGGAGCGATACCGGAATCCACCATCTGCTTGCCGGCATCAGATAGGGTGGCAAACCGCTCGACCCGCTCCCGGACATCCAAAACTCCTTTGCGAGCTTCAAAGAGCTGCAGGGCTTCCTCTACCGGAAGACCGCGCTCCTTCAGCTCTCGGTCCGTGATGTAATTTTCCACGGCCGCGATGGCGGCGAAGATCTGTTCATCCGGCCCAGGCGGCGCCGCGGCGGCGGCTTTCCCATCGGCGGTGAGCTCCAGGGACTTGCCTTTCTGCTCCACCCAACCCTTATCTCGCAGCACTTTGAGGCTGCCACCCACATCTTTGCTCGGAAGACCGGACTTCTCCGCAATCTCGGGGATGGACAGGGCGGCTCCGGCCGAGTCCAGGGTTTGCACGATCTTGCGCTCGGGCAAAACGTCGCCCCATTCCTTGGCTTTCTTTCCAATGGAAAGCTCCAAATAGGGCTTCTCCTCTACCTGGAGTTCAGCCCCTTGCCTGGTCACGAAAACCGCCGAGACCTTGGCCTGGTCCAAACCGATTTTGCGAGACAACTGGGCCAATTCCAAGGGGGTCGATTCGTCGGCAAGTCCCGTCAGGACAAGGTAATCTATCTCTTGAACTTTTTGCATAGTTTCTCCAACGGGGTTGGTCCGAGGCAGAACGGTTTATTCCTGCAGAGGCCCCGGCGTGAGGGAGCAAGAAAAGCCGGGATATCAGCTTGCGCAGAGAGGGCTTCTATGAAATGACCGCCGAGGAGCGTACAAGAACCCTTCGATCTCGCGGAGCGGAGTCCGACGAGCTGCTGGAAGAACTCCTGGAGTACACCGCTTCACCGTATCTGGATAAACCGGCCCGAACGACGACGGACGAACGCCACGAGGACACGTTTTGGAGCGAGTATCTAGCCGAGGTCGAGAGCACTCGTACCCTGGCCCTACTAGAAGACATCATGCCCCAGTTTCGGTTTCCCGTGGCAGCGGGAATGCGCAGCGATCCGCTCTACCGAGAAGCCACTCTCAAGGGCGGTAGCCAGGGCAATCGCGGAGGGCTCGGTCTCCGGTATCCGGCGGAGTTTCGAGTGCTCCTTCACGACGCCGGCTGCGGATCGGTGCCCGTCTTCCTCCCCAAGGGTCGCCACGATTTCCGGATCCTGGTCCAGGCCATCCTGGGTCGAAACGAGCCTATCGACGTCCCCGACTCGATGGGAGCCTGCGTGGTGGCCGGCTACAACAACTGGGGCCGAATCCACAAACTGCAGACCGAATTCTTTAAGGAGAACCCCCTGGGCAACTGGAGCGAACGGTTTACCGAGATCAGAAAAGACCGTGCGCTCTACACCGACGAATTCTTCATCATCTCCGACGGACCTTACAGCGGCGTGTCCCACTCCGATCTGGGCTTGACCGCTGAAGATTGGAGCAAAACGTCGAGTCAAATTCGGCTTCATCACGAGTCGTTCCATCTCTACTGCCGGCGGGTCTACGGCCTGATGCAAACCAACGCCCTGGACGAGACCTACGCCGACTATGTCGGACTTATGGAGACGCTTGGGCGTTTCGACCTCCGGTGGTTCCATCTGTTTATGGGACTGGAGGGGGAAGAGTATCGCGAAGGGGGGCGTCTGCAGAACTACTGCCAAGACCTATCCGAGGCGGCCTTCCGGATTGTTTGCGGTCTCACCCGAGATGCGGGACGGAGTCTGGCTCGACTTGAGTCTGAGATGGAAAAGCTCTCCGCCAGAGAGAGGATAGAGTTCCTCTTGAGCCACGAGCTTTTGGACCTTGCCGAGGATCGGTCTTAAGAGGCAATTCATCTAAAGAGATTCCTGACTCTAACTAAATTCTAAGATTCCGTCGTTATAATGACACTTACGGATGGAAATCTTTCTGGTCGCCATATTGGTTCTGGTCTCCGTGGCTCTCTTTGTCACGGAGGCGCTCCGCGTGGATCTTGTGGCCCTGGTTGTGATGGCGTTCGTGATGGTCTTCGGACTGGTGAGCCCCGAACAGGCGTTCGCTGGATTCAGCAACCCCGCCACCATTACCGTGGCCGCGATGTTCGTGCTCAGTGCGGGCTTGGATCGCACCGGCACTCTCATTCCCCTGGGCAACTGGATATCTCGGTTGATCGAGACCAGGGGTCCTCTGGCCAGTCTTCTGGGTTTGATGATCGTCACGGGACTTGTTTCGGCTTTCATCAACAACACGGCCGCCGTGGCCATCTTTCTGCCCGCCGTGATGTCCGCTACCAAGGAAGCCAAGGTCAGCCCTTCCAAATTTCTTCTCGCCCTCTCTTTCGTCTCCATGGCCGGTGGCACCATCACCCTGATCGGCACCAGCACCAATCTGCTGGTCAACGGAATCGCGGAGGATCACGGATTTGAAAGCTTTGGTATGTTCGAATTCGCCCCCCTCGGCTTCTTGCTCTTGGCGGCCAGCCTGGTTTACTTAATGACGGTGGGCTATCGACTCACACCGGCCCGTCGACCTGCGCAAGACTTGACCGAGGGTTTCGAAATGGGGCGCTTTCTGTCATCACTTTCGGTGCAGCCCGGCGGTCAGACCCTGCGCGACACGATCCAGAAATCAAACCTCAGAGAGATCAACACGGACCTCCTGAAGTTTAGCCGCGACAACGTAGAGCAGACCCCGGCCGACGAGATTGTCCTGGAGCCTGAAGACTCTCTTATGGTGAGGACCGATGAGCCTGAAAAACTAGCGGAGGAAGGTCGTAACCTCGGTCTTGAAGTGAGTCTGGAGCCGGTGACCGACCGAGACCTGGAAAGCACCAAGACGGTGCTGGTGGAGGCGGGTGTGGGCTCCGGGGTGGAAGGCAGCACTTTGCGCGCCGGTGATGTACGAAAATCGTTCGACGCCGTGCCGTTGGCCGTGGAACGCCGAGGCCGCCTCACCCACACCGGACTGGAAGACTACACCCTCAAAGGCGGCGACACAATTCTCTTCAAGGTTGAGCGAGACCGTATCAATCAACTCCGCTTTTCCGGGAGCTTCCTGGTTTTATCTCAAGAACAGAAAGCGATCCAGCCCCGTCGCGCCGCTTTCGCGGTCTTGGTCGTCGCGGGGGTTATCACATGCGCGGCCCTGGGACTCGCCCCCATCGTGGTCACGGCCACCATAGGTGCTCTCTTACTGGTAATCGGGGGATGCCTGACGGCTGATGAGGCTTACCGCTCCATCGACTGGAAAGTCATCTTTCTGTTGGCGGGTATGCTCAGTCTGGGCGCCGCCATGGAAAACACCGGAGCGGCTTCAGCCTTCGCCAATTGGACTCTGGAGCAGATCAGGGATATGGGACCCCACGTCGTCTTGGGGTGTCTCTACCTTCTGACCACCGTCCTCACCGCGGGAATGTCCAACAACGCCACGGCGGCGCTTCTAGCGCCCGTTGCCATCTCGCTTGCGCAAAGTATGGAAGTGAGTCCGAGGCCGTTTCTGGTGGCGGTCGCTTTTGCGGCCTCAGCCTGTTTCGCCAGTCCGGTGGGTTACCAGACGAACCTCATGGTGTATGGTCCGGGGCGATTCCGTTTTGCCGATTTCGTCAAAGTAGGTCTCCCATTGAACCTGATCTTTTTGGTGATATCGGTGTACGCTATTCCGCTTATCTGGAAGTTTTAGACTCCACCCTGGGTCTTCAGCAACACAATGACGTAGCGCTTCAACTGCTCGGCCAACTGGTCGTGGACGTCTTTAAACCTGATGCAGTGAACACTGCTGTTGGAGACCACATCGAACTGATGGTGAAGAATCTCTCCCGCCACCCGCAGAGCCGGTAGTTTGGGATGGGAACGGACCGCGATCGTCACCGAGGTGCCGGGGCTCATGTGCTGCTTACTCTGGAAGAGAGCTCCGCCAAGACTAATGTTGGTCAAAAGCCCTTGTAGGCTGAGGCCCTCGTCGCTGCGCATCTCGGCATTGATATGGGCCTTGGCTCTCACCGTTTTGCGACGCTCGTCGAAGGCGCCGTTGTCGGAGAGCTCCTTCTCCAGGACCGTGTGAACCCAGGTCCTTTTGAGGTCCGGCCCTTCCACTTCGTAGGCCAGGCCCGCTTCGTAGGCATCTCCTAATCGTAGAAACCAGACGACTTTGCACGGAAGGCGATTGGGCACGTCAACCAACTTCTGAAACGGCAAGCGGGTGAGCTTGCCCCCCGGAACGCCACGAAATACTATCTCAATCTTCTGGCCGGGACGATACTTATTGACGGTCTGCAAACGCAAGCCCCTGGGGCCGAGGTCGGTCACGAAAGCCTCTTTCGCCTTCTTCTTTTCCAGGCAATAGACAGCGTAACGACAAGTGCGACGGACGTGAAGGCGTCGCTCTTCCGTGGGATAAGTTCTGACCGCCTTGGCGATCCCCTGAATGATGTCGTTTAACATGACCCTTCAAGCGTTTTCCCCAAACCTTGGAGCTTCCCTTGATAAAGGGAACATTAGTATTTGATGGTAGGGTGCTTAAGCGATGGTGTCGAGCCTGGCTATGACCTGCCGGGACCGTTTCGAGGGCTGGCTGGTCAAAAAGCCGCAGCCCCTCCCCTGGTCGTAAGGCACGGCGGTCTCAAACTGGTCGGCGGTAGGATCGATCACGGTGCCATCCGCGTTCTTTAGATACCAGTGTGGTCCACCTTCGTGGCGAATCGTCTGCGGGGTCCAACCGGCGTCTTTACCGCCGAGTTTGTGATAGATGGTTTCGCTGGCCACGTAGCAGTGTCCGGCGACAGGGTTGGGGTGATCTCGGTAATCCTTTTTCCTCAGCTCTTCGGAAAGACACGATCTCACGTCCTTGACCAACTCACGCTGCTCGGCGTCGGTACAAATAAAGGTCGTGACCTTGTCCTGGGGACTTGTTTTTTCCGTACGGACGGCGATCTTTCGATTTGGCTGAAAGGAGGAGAGCTTCATACGACCACTCTATCGGCCGCGCCTAAAAAAGCTCTCAAAGCACCAGCATACTGTCTCCGAAGCTGTAAAAACGGTAGCGTTCTCGGATGGCCTCTTGGTAAGCGTTGAGGACGGCGTCTTTGCCGGCAAGCGCGGCCACCAACATCAGCGGGCTCCGATCGGGCATGTGGAAGTTGGTGAGCATGGCGTCCACAAAACGCCACTCGTAGGGCGGGTAGATAAAGAGGTTCGTCTCTCCGCTCCCCGGCTGAAGAGCGCCCCCGGCCGACTGAGTTTCCAAAACCCGAGTGGCCGAAGTGCCTACGGCGAGTATCGTTTTGCCCTGCTGTTTTGCCTCGTTCAGGCGCTGGGCGGTGGCTTCGGAGAGGTGAAACCACTCGCTGTGCATCTGGTGGCTGGAGAGCGGACCGTGCTTGACCTCAGCGAAGGTCCCATAGCCTACGTGGAGCGTGACGGCTTCCGTCCGCACTCCCTTGTTCTTGAGCTTTTCCAGGACCGTCTCGGTGAAATGGAGCCCGGCGGTGGGAGCCGCTACCGAACCTTCCTCTTTGGCGTAGACGGTTTGATAGCCCCCCGCTCCCTTGTTCGACTTGACATAAGGAGGCAGAGGGACCTCACCGAGAGACTCCAGTTGGTGGTAGATCTCTTCCTCAAACTCCACCAGCGTCGAGTCGCTTTGGCACGCTTGCAGGGCTGTTGCTCTTACCCCACCGATCGTCCAGGTCTTGCCCCGCTCCCATTCACCCAGCACTTCCCAGCGAGTCGGTCGGAGTTGGCGCAACAGGAAAAGCTCTTCTGTGTGACCGCTCTCATCCTGAGCCCAAAGACGAGCCCTGATTACCTTGGAGTCGTTCAATACAACGACCACGTCCGAATTCAAGAGCTCCGGTAGCTCCCGAAAAATGTAGTGGCTCACTTTCCCGGAGCTCCTCTGAAGATGAAGAAGCCGGGCCGAATCTCTCGGTTCGGCCGGCTCCTGTGCTATCAGTTCATCCGGTAGTTCGAAATAGAAGTCTTGGCGTGTCAGATCCGACATAACAGGGAGGTGTCACGTCGGGAGCGGATGTCCTCGTTGGGCCGCGGCGACGAACTCGAGGAGCAGGGAGTTCGTGGAACCTCGGTGATAAACCAGACCTATGTCCCAGGACGCTTCCCCGAGCAGGGTATCCGAGAAAGCTACGTGCGGCACTGTCATCTGGCAACTCGACTCCGGTACCAGAGCGACCCCGAACCCGGACCCGACGAGGTGCAGTAAGGTCAATACTTCCGATGCTTCCTGGACGATCGTCGGGGTGAATCCCGCCGCGCGACAAGTTGCTAGAAGATGTGCTCTGAAGCTCGTGGAGATTTCGCTCTTTAAGGCAACGAACGGCTCGTTAGCCAATGCCTGCAGGCCATCTCTGAGTTTCTCCGTCCACTCCTCCAGGTGAGCGATCATCAACCTCTCCCGAAGGTAGGGAACGGTGGCAAGATTCTGATTCGCCACCGGCAGTCTCACGAACCCCACATCGATCTCATCCTCGTTCAGAGCCTTCAACTGAGCGGGTGTCGACATATCTTTCAACTCGATCCGGACCTCCGGGAAAGCGATTCGAAAGTCTCGGAGAAGGCGCCCCAGCCCCGCCGAAAGGTTGGCAATCCCAAAGCCGATGCGAAGCGTTCCGGCCTTCCCGTCGAGCGCCAAGCGAACTCTTCGCTCCGCAAGCTCGGTCTGGCGAAGGAGCGAACCTGCTGACTCTCGGAGGACTTCACCGGCAGGTGTCAGAGCAAAATGGCGAGTGTCCCGATCGATTAAGACTCCGCCGAGTCGATCTTCCAATCTCTTTATCTGTTTGCTCAATGCCGGCTGGGAGATATTCAAACGGCGCGACGCTTCGCCGAAGTGTTGGACGTCGGAGAGCACCAGGAACGACTCCAATAGGTTTAGCTCCAAATTCATTCCAACAGGTTATCAAAGCTATCCAAAACATTCAATTTACGGAATCAATTTCCCGATCTATGATCGGACTATGCCAAACTCAAAAGAAATAAGCCTGGTGGCCATCGACATCGACGGGACACTGCTCGGACCCGACGGCACGATGAGTCGGGAAAACAGAGAGGCTGTCTGGAAGCTTCGAGCCGACGGCCGTGAGGTCGTCCTGGCGTCCGGTCGAAGTCATGCCAATATGCTGCCCTTCCACAAGGCACTCGGACTGTCGTCTCCTCTCGTGTCCGTACACGGAGGCGTGGTTCGAGAGCCGAACGGCCGGGTACTCGGAGCGCAAACTTTGGATCACGAGTTGGTGTCCGAGTTGACCCTGCTGGGAAGACAAGAGTGTCTCTCCGTGATGCACTATCGGGACAGCGGAGTTTTTCTGGAGAAGACAACGCCCATCACCGAATATGATCAGAGTCGGAACGCCGAGCCTCAGCGATTAGTGGAGGACTTGCTTGAGGACTGCTCGGGCGTACACAAGATCATGTGGGTCGGTGAAACGGTCGACGTCGCACGGGCACATTCCGAGCATGGGAGAAAACTCCAGTGCAGGGCAGATCTGTACGATACGGAGCCACTCTATCTGGAGTTTGTGCCTAAAGGTGTCAGCAAGGCGGCGGGGTTGGATCTGCTAGCCCGACAGATGGGCATAGACTCTCGAAGAGTTGCTGCCTTCGGGGATGGAAACAACGATGTCCCGATGCTCGCTTGGGCCCGCTGCGGCGTTGCCATGGCCCACGCGACTAGCGCCGCTCGCGAGGCTGCGGCAATCATCGGACCGGACGGTTGTTCGACAACCGCCCTAGCCAGAGCCATCAACCTACTTTTCTTCTGAGTTTGTTTGCTGGGAAGCGTCCTCAGGCATCTTCACGTCCACGTCCGGCACGTCGATCTGCTCTTCTTCCACAACCACAATCGGTTTAGGAACGGTGACGTCTTTCTTTTCAGTACCCACCTGGATTTCAGCCACGTCCACATCGAACTCAGGCATCTGGCCGCCTTTGGCGTCCACATCGACCGAGGGCATCTTACCGTCGGCTGTCTTTTTCACTTCGAACTTGGGTAGGCTGCCTGCGTCGGCCTGAACGTCGACGTCGGGAAGACGCGCCTCTTTGGTTTGCTCGATGCTACAACCGGACAAGAAAAGTGCGGCTACGGCTGTGCCGGCAATGACGGTTTGCTTGAGATTCATGGTGTTGTTCCTTCGTTTCTTTAAGAGTGTGTAACCTCAGGTTAAGCCACACTTGCAAAGCTACGAAGGCCCGAAGGCTCAGAAACCCACTATCCTTCCGGACTATACCCTTTTCGTTAGATCCAACCGTCCATGACGTTCAGGAAATCTACCAATTCGGAATTGTCCGCAGTGCGCTCATCCTTGTTGCGTTTGGCACGGAGCAGTTCGTAGTTCGGGGTCAACTCTTCTTCTTGGGTGTTTGTGACAATAATCATAAGTTGAGGTTAGCCGGTTTATGTCGACCAACGCTCCAATCGGAGAGGGCCAGGTTAACAAGATGTGAATATCCTAGACGGACATGTTAACTCCAACGGGCTGGTCAAGCTTCTATTGAGTCTGAGCGTCGCCGTCGTCCTTATCCCGGTCTTCGGCGCCGGCTGGCTGCCTCTCGGCGCCGGCTGCGAAGAGCAACTCCTGTGCTCTTCGAGGAAACCTCTTCGCCAGGCGACCGGCGGCCCACTGGCCGTGCTCATCGGCCCCGTCTTCGAGCGCCACCAACAACACCTCCACAGCTTCTTCGCACTCGCAGTTTCCCAACGCCACCAGGGCGTTCCGTCGCAGCGTCTCAGGACCCCTCCAGTCAGCCGCCGTGGGCTTAAACCACTGCTCGAACTGCTCTTCGGTCATCTTCACCATCTCCAGCAGGCTCGGGAAAGCGCCGGGTTTTTCTAGAGCCTCGAACTCCGGGGTCAGACCCGACTGCGCTTTCACGTTGTGAGGGCAGACCGTTTGGCAGATATCGCAGCCGAAAAGCCAGTCGTCCATAGCGACTCGGTGTTGTTCGGGAATCTCTCCAAACTTCTGATTGAGATACCCCAGGCAGTTCCTCGAGTCCAACTCCCATTCGGTCAAGCACTGGGTGGGACAGGCATCGAGACAAAGTGTGCAGCTTCCGCAAATCGAGTACTCGGCGGGCTTGTCCGGTGAAACCGCCAGATCGGTGACGAGCAGACCCAGAAAGACCCAGCTTCCCAACTTCGGCAAGATCAAGTTGGTATTCTTACCAAGCCTCCCCAAACCGGCCTTTTCGGCGAACGGTCTTTCCAGCGGGGGCCCGGTGTCGACGAAACAGCGGCTCTCGGCTTGATACTGCCGCTTCAGGTGAGCGCCCACTTTCTCCAGTCGCTCCAGCATCAGGTCGTGATAATCCAGACCTCGGCAATACTTGGAAAGCCGACCGTGGGCGCCCGACGGGCTTTCCGGTTCGGAGTGGTGATAGCTGAGAGCTACCGCGATGACGGTTTGAGCTCCGGGGAGCCAGGCCGAAGGGTCTGTTCGGGGCGGAAGCACTTCCGGTTCGAACGGACCTGCTCCGCGCTTCTCAAGAAAAGCTCTCTCTTTCTCCAGTACCTCGTGGTCTGTAAAGCCGACACGGTGAAAGCCCGTTTCCTCAACAAAACGTCGTAGCTTCTCTTTTTCCTCGCCTTTGATCAAGAGGTTCGGCTATACACCGCTTTCGGCCACAACGATATACCGCCACGGGGAGTGAACTGACCCGTGACCGTCAGCTGAAACGGGTGCAGCAACTCTACCAGGTCGTTGGCGATGCGGTTCACGCAAGCTTCGTGGAAGTCTCCATGCATTCGGAAGGTGCCGAGATACAGCTTCAGCGATTTGCTCTCCACGATGAACTGGTCGGGTTCGTAGTCGATCACCATGGTGCCGAAGTCGGGTTGGCCGGTCACCGGACAGATAGAGGTGAACTCCGGGGCCTCGATATGAATGGTGCCGGTCACTCCGTGTTTGTTCACCTCGCCCGCGAACGGATTAGGAATCCGCTCCAAAATGGCGATGTCCGGTTTTTCGTATTTGTAGTCGGTGGCTGCACCGAGCGCTTTCAGTTCCACAGCTGGTCATTTCCACAAGCGGCCTTTCACTCCCCTGCCGATTCGCCGACGACCGCTATAAGAGGTCCCCACTGTCTCAAGAAGAAGGCTGGTAGGAAATTACCATGGGGGTCTAAGCCGTTAGTCAGAGTGACGAAAACACTCCTCTCCTAAAAATGGAGGGTATCTCGAAGTTCTTTCCGGGCGTGAAGGCGCTGGAGGGCGTGTGTCTGGAGCTTTTTCCAGGTGAGGTGCACGCCTTGATGGGCGAGAACGGCGCCGGAAAATCCACTCTGATGAAGGTTTTGGGTGGAGTGCATCAGCCCAACGAAGGCACGATGACGTTGAACGGCCGGCCCTACGCGCCGGCTCTGCCGCTGGACGCTCAGCGCAGTGGAATCGGGTTCATCCATCAGGAGTTGAAGCTGGCCACCAATATGACGGTGGCGGAAAATATCTCTCTGGGTCGGATGCCCACTCGGGGATGGGGCGTGGTGGACTTTCAGGCGGTCAATCGGATTGCGGCCGAAGCTTTGGAAGAGCTCGGGGTGGCTATCGATCCGATGGTCCGTGTGGGGCATCTGAACGTGGCCATGCAACAGATGGTGGAGATCGCCAAAGCCATCTCTCTGCAGTCCACCATCCTTATCATGGACGAGCCCACCGCATCCCTGAGTGAGCGAGAGACTCAGGCTCTCTTCGACATCATCAAGAAGCTGCGAGACGGCGGGGTCTCCATCGTCTACATCTCCCACCGCATGGAAGAGGTCTACGCTCTCTCCGACCGCATCACCGTGTTGAGAGACGGCAAGACCGTCGGCACCTGGCCTCTGCGGGACCTGGCCGAGGACCAGTTGGTCTGTCACATGGTGGGACGGGAAGTGAAGGAACAGTTTCCCTCTCGCAACTCCTCGGCGGGCGTTGCCGAGTTGAGAGTGTCGGGGCTCACCCGAGAGGGCGCTTTCCAGGACGTGTCGTTCGAACTGTTCGGTGGTGAGATCGCCGGCATGGGAGGGCTTGTGGGCGCGGGACGCACGGAGATTGCCCGGGCCGTGCTGGGGGTCGATCGATACGACTCAGGGGAGGTCGAGGTCTGCTCGCCTCAAGCCGGGCGACACGCCATCGGCTACATCACCGAGGACCGCAAAGGCGACGGGCTGGTGCTCGGACTTTCCATCGAAGACAACATCACTCTTCCCAATCTGGATCAGGTGTCCAACGGGCTTTTCCTTCAGGCCGACAAGAGCAAACGGATGGCGGAGCGTTGGGTCGAGAAGTTGAGAATTCGCACTCCTTCGGTGAAACAGGCAGTGGCCAATCTGTCCGGCGGAAATCAGCAGAAGGTGGTGATTGCCAAGTGGATCGCGCGAAACTGCAGAGTGCTCATCTTCGACGAACCGACTCGCGGGGTGGACATCGGAGCCCGAGCTGAAATCTACGCCATCATCGAAGAGTTAGCTCAGCAGGGGGTGGCGATCTTGGTCATCTCCTCCGATCTTCCCGAACTTTTGGGCCTCTCGGATCGAATCATGGTCGTGCATCAGGGCCGCATTTCGGGAGAGTTTACTCGGGACGAAGCGACTCCCGAGAAAGTGATCCGCTGCGCATTTACTGGAGAAACAGAATGAAATTTGATATCGCAAGACTCGGACCGGCGGTAGGGCTGATCGGACTCTGTGCCCTTCTGAGTTTGCTGACCCCGACGTTTCTCACTCCCAGCAACCTCACCAATGTCCTCCTACAATCGGCTATCACGTCCGTATTAGCCGTCGGTATGACGTTCGTCATACTCACCGCGGGTATCGATTTGGGAGTCGGCTCTGTCTTGGCGCTCTGCGGGGTCATGGTGGGCCACGCCCTGCTTGTCTGGAACCTCCCCCTGATGGTCGGTCTTCTGATCGCCCTCGCGGTCGGCTCCTTATGCGGCTGGGTCAACGGCATGCTCATCACCAAGGGCAAGCTGCCACCCTTTATCGCTACGCTGGGAATGATGAGCGCGGCTCGCGGCATGGCCTATGTGGTCAGCGGCGGTCGCCCCTACTCCGGCTACGGAGAGAAGTACCCCGGTTTTCTCACTATCTCCAATGCCGCGGTGATGATTTTCTTGATGTTCGCCGTCTTCGGTGTAGCCTGGTTTCTGCTGCGCTCCACCACGTTCGGTCGAGCCGTCTACGCCATCGGCGGCAACCAGGAGGCCGCCTGGCTCTCCGGCATTCCCACCGATCGTATTCTCATTCAGGTGTATGTACTCTGCGGATTTCTCTCCGGTCTTGCCGCAATTATGCAGACCTCTCGCCTGGATTCGGCCAACGCCAATGCCGGTATCATGTTCGAGCTCAACGCTATCGCGGCCGTGGTGATCGGCGGAACGTCGTTGATGGGTGGAGCAGGCAGTGTGATGGGCACTCTCGGCGGAGCGCTCATCATCAGCGTCCTCAATAACGGTCTCAACCTACTCAACGTCAACCCCAACGTGCAGCCGCTGGTCTTGGGGGCCGTGATCGTGCTGGCCGTCCTCCTCGATCAGTGGAAGTCCGATCTGGGAAACCGCTTCAAGGTCTGGTGGGAAAAGAGTCCGGCACTCGTTGGTGCCGTGACGGCCGTCCTTGTCGCGGCCGTCCTGGGAGGAGCCTGGCATTACAGAGCTACACAGATGGAGGTAGCCGCTGGAAGCAAATATCAGATTGCCGTCGTCTTGAAGACCCTGAACAACCCATTTTGGGTGGAGATGCAGGAAGCGGTGGAAGCGGAAGCGCCGAAGCTGGACGTGAGTCTCATTATCCAGGCGCCGCCTCAAGAAACCGACGTGGAGCGCCAAACCCAGATCGTGGAGAATATGATCTCCAAAAAGGTGGACGCTATCATCCTGGCCCCCTGCGGTGGGAAAGAGTTGGTGGGTGTCGTGAAGGACGCCAACGTCGCCGGAATCCCGGTCTTCATCGTGGATTCCAAGCTGGATCAGGAGGTGGTGGATTCACAGGGTGCCACCTTCGACTGCTTCATAGGCTCCGACAACTATAAAGGCGGACGGCTTGCCGGCGAGCGACTGGCCAAAGAGCTCAACGGCTCCGGCAACGTGGCTATCCTGGAAGGGATCACCGGCCACGAATCCACCGACGCCCGCCGAAACGGATTTCGGGACGCCGTGAAAGAGCACCCCGGCATCCAGATCGTGGCCAGCCAGCCGGCCAACGCCGACCAGGAAAAAGCGTTCGCCGTTACTCAAAACATGTTTCAGGCCGACCCGAACATTCAGGGGCTCTTTGCCTGCAACGACGTGATGGCGATGGGTGCGGTCAGGGCGCTTGAGGGCATGGGGCGAGAGGATGTTCAGGTGGTGGGTTTCGACGCCTCCGACGATGGGCGGGCTGCTATCAAGAAGGGAAGCATGCTGGCTTCGGTGGCTCAGTATCCGGGCGAGATGGGGCGGGTGGCTTTGGTCAAAGCGGTGGAGAGGTTAGAGGGTAAGGAGATTGAGGCTGCGATTGGGACCAAAGTCGAAGTTATTGACGAATGAAGCCCGGGCAGAGTCGGGGCATGCGAACACCGTGCGGAACTCCGCCCTGAAGGCCCTGAGTCCGACGCGACGCGGGACTAAAGTTCGGCACCGTGCGGGACTCCACCCTAAATGCCCTGAGTCCGACACGACGCGGGACTATAGTTCGGCACCGTGCAGGACTCCACCCTGAGTGCCCTGAGTCCGCGCGACGCAGGACTATAGCTCGACACTGTGCGGAACTCCGCCCTGAATGCCCTGAGTCCAACACGACGCGGGACTATAGCTCGGCACCGTGCGGAACTCCACCCTGAATGCCCTGAGTCCGACC
>Ga0208701_100325_pt1 | contig 16877 bp, 26 predicted proteins | sample DeeseametaMP1482_FD_184188 | JGI IMG/M metagenome (GOLD analysis project Ga0208701, IMG submission 184188) | Marine microbial communities from the Deep Pacific Ocean - MP1482 (SPAdes) | ecosystem: Environmental > Aquatic > Marine > Oceanic | place: South of Fiji, South Pacific Ocean | collected... | reverse complement strand
CATTGAGAGCCTCCCGTGCCTGCCACTCCGCGCACTCTTGGGCGAGGTCTTGCATTGGCTTGAGGAAATCGGGCACCTCACCGCGCTCTTCGACGTATCCGCCGATGTACGCGGCCACTTCCCTGGCCAGTTCGTCATACTCTGGCACCGGTGTAGAGACGGCTTTGCCCTTGTCGATCTTGATGGTGCAAAGGAGCCTCGCACCGGGGGGGAGTTTGAATTTCATCTGGTTGACCTCCAAGTCGTTCGTGGGGTAGACTGAGGTCTAAGAGACGCGACCTCAGTGTCGTATCAGAGCCCGCCACCGGTCGCACCCGGTAGCGGGTTTTCTTATGCGGGTTTGAGTTGAGGGTGGTAGTAAGACAGAGACTCGCGGTGAATCTCCCGGCTTAGATCAGTGGCTTCTCGCTGATGGCCCTGGTGAACCAAGAACGCTTGTAGCGCGAACGATGTCGCGTGAAGCCAATCCTTGCCCGAAGTCAGGGTGTCTTCCATCGCCTGCTCACAACGCTCGATCATTTCTCGAATTTTTTTCGGTGGCATTGGCATTAGGTTTCATCCTCCTCTCTGTAACGTTTTTCAAGTTTTTGATGGTTAGCGGGTCGCCGGTGATACGCTGAATGCGTGCGATGTCGAGACCCCTGAAATGCCAGACCGCCCCGGGGCGTAGTAAGTAGGGGGGAATCACTAATCACCCCGGGGAGCTGACAAACTGTCTACGGTGGGCCGTGGGAAGAGAGCCCCCTCCGGCGAACGGCGAGGTATACCAAACCAACCAAAGCCAGAGGAGGCAAAAATGGCAATAAACCCAGACTACGATGCTCTAAACAGGATGGCCGACGAAATTCAGGCCGGACGTGAAGAGGGCGAAGTCCGCATCGCCCAACACGTCGCGAGAATGCTGCAGCCGATTTTTGAGGCGCGGCTTTCAGGAATTGAGAGCAAGCTCGACCAAGTTCTGAAGATGATGGAAAGAGAAGACTGAGTTCGTCAAGCCCAAGCCCAAGCCTACCGTAGTCGGCCAATACCCGATTGCGGTAGGCTTCCGACTCCTGCGACCTAAAATCATACATCCTGAGCCACCTCCTGGGGAGGAGCGAGGAAGTAGGCGGCAGTGCAATCGAGTGCTTCGGCAATCTTGTAAAGAACCGAGAAGCTTGGTTCGCGCTCTCCCTTTTCGTATCGAGTCACGGTCTGACGGGCGGAGCCGAGCATATCGGCGAGTTGTTGCTGAGAAAATCCCATCTCGGTCCGTCGTTCTTTGATTTTGTCTCCGATTGTCACCGAATTGGTACCTCCGTCACCGATATGGTACCAAAGTGGTGACAAAAGTCAACAGGCTATGCCATTTTTTTAGGGGAATGTAACCAAAGTGGTGCTAAACATCGGCCAGAAGATAAGACAGGCTCGAGAGTCCCGAGGTAAGTCTGCCCAGGAATTAGGGGATCTTCTCAACGTCCGTCGTCAAACAATCAACCGTTATGAGACGGGAGAGCGGAACGTTTCGACTGAGACTGTGGTCGAGATATCAAAGGCGCTGGGAGTGTCCCTGAGCTTCTTCTTCGAGGATGCAGAGTCCGATATAGTCGAGCCTGAAGAGTCCGCTGTCGATCCCGTGGCTGCCATTCGCGCTCATCTGGACCGCATTGAGCAGACTCTAGCCGAGCTAACCGCCGCTCCTGAGCCATCCGGCCATGGATGGTCGGACGATCAGGTATTAGATTTTATCCAGTGGGCTAGAGAGAATGGCCACGACGTGGATAAAGAGACGCTCGGGCTTTTCCGGAGCCTGCAACGCGGGGATAAGTTCGGCCAGGTCGAGGGAGCGAGCGATGCGGCTCGGGATGATAAAAACAAGAGGGGGAAAGCCACAGATGATGAGGAGTCTACATAGTCTCCTGCTGTTGGTACTTTGTGTTCTTGCCGTCGGTTGCAAGGGCTACACGGACCACGAGAAAGAAGTCTACTTCATGGATGCCCATGAGGTTATGAGTTCATTTGGTATAGTTCTGGTCCATCAAAATCCAGCGCGTCGTGAACTGATTGATGACGGTAGAGAGGCGCTCGGCAAGCTCGAGTGGTTCCACCGAAAGTACGTGGAGACTCCGGTAGACAAGGAGTATGGCTTTATTGCCGACCTGGATAGATGCGCGGACTACTGCAATGAGTATATCGGGATTCAGCAGATGCGTATTCTTGAGGGCAAAGAAGATTCGCCTAGCGCGGAAAGCGACGAGACCGCGAAGAAACTAGAGGAGGCGAAGAGCGCAGTTTTACACAAGCTCGTCGATTCGGGCTATAAGGGTTTCGACCGATGAACGAAGCAATCAAAGCCAAGATGCTGGCCTACGCCGAGGAGCTGCCGAAGACGAAGGAGTCTAATTGGATGGTGGTCTTCCGTTGAGATTTGCCAAGCTCGCTTTTAGGGCGTCCGAGCGCTCGGTGCTAGTCTCGCTGGCCGGTACAGGAAGCTTTGACGCGCGCCTTCTGGCTGTTGCGTGGTCAAAGGTCTCCATTGCTGCTATTTCACCCTTGAAGATGGTGACGTACTTGGGAACCCCTCCCGTATTTACGGATTCTAGAGGGGTGGTCTTATGAGGACTTTCCTGGTCTCGGCTAGCTTTGTGGGTAACTTTCAAGACAATCGAATCATCGGTCTCGGTTTCTGGAGCCACAAAGACTGTGCCTCCATACACGACTCCAGACTTTGTCCATACCAGGACGCTGTTACCATTATCAACCCAGTCCATAGACACCAGCCACGGGGAACGGTCTCCGGCTGGAACCTCCGCATTCTCGAATCGGTCCTTAAGAGCCTTGGGGCCCTTCTTGGCCAGACGACCCAGAAGGGTGAGAACTACGAACGTGATGGCGGTGGAAGCCAAGGCCCAGATCATCGTATACCTGTCGGTTGCTGCGAAGCTCTCGTCGATCTTGAAGACGTTAAAACCGCTAAGGGCAGAGAAAATCGCCCAAAAGAGCAACGCCGAGGCGAGAAGAAACAACGCTTCTTCTTTTGTAGAAAGCTTTCTGCTCGGAGGATGGATTTTTCTAGCTCCAGAGACTGCCAGGAAGGCGGGTACCAAACCGACACTGCTGGCGATCCCCGAAGATATCAGACTCACAACATTTTCCATAGGTCCATCATATCACGAATAGGAGAACGAAAGCGATGACAGACAAGCCAAAAGAAAGCAAGACCACGACTCAGAATATCCAGGAATCACGCTACACCAAGGAGGCAAGTATCCAGCACATGGTCGCCAAAGATGACCACTCCCAGCGCAGCGACTTGAGCCGATACCCCGCGGAGAACAAGTCTTACTATCCGAGTAGCGGGGAGGCAGGAGCGAGCGCGGCCGCGATGTTTCCCGGTCACTCCGTTGCTCAGCAGCCTGCAGCAGCTGCTCCGGCCTCTGAGGGGTCGGCATCAGCTACATCTCAGAGCGCGTCATCGTCATCCCAGGGCTCGGGGCATTCGGGTTCCGCCGATTCCTCATCGGGAGGCGAAGCTCAATCCAGCACTAGCACTTGAAACTCGATGTTCATCTGTAGAGAGATCTGCGGCTCCATCTGAGATATCCTGATGCGAGCCTTGGGAAGATTACACATCTGACATACAGACTTTTGTAGAGGAGAAAGGTTACTTGAGTATTGAGAGTTTTAGCGAGAGTAGCTGGTTGGTGTTGCGAAGGGAAGTCGTTCAATGACTGAGGCACTCACAGGTATAATAATTGCCGCTATCGGCTCTTTGGCGTCGGTCGCAGGCCTTTTTAAGAAGACGAAAGTTAACGTATCTTTGGAGCTTGAGGTAAACCGAGTCAGTGGGTGGTATCAGGGTTCGACCCCGCTGGTCGGAGACTGGACCGAGCATAAATTGAGTATTCGTAGCCACCTGGAAGAAATCGGCAATGGAGACAACCGAGATATACTTCATCGTGCTGAGGACACTCTCGGCAGAGTGACGACACTAGAGGCAGCGGTCGCAAACTTATTGAGGTGCTACACTCCCAAGTCTGAATTCGTCGAAGAGAAACATCTTGGCATTCTGACGTGGAAGAAGAAAATCGAAAAGGGAGTTCCGGAATATACAGATACAATCAACTTTGAGTGGACTGAAAGCAATTTTGAAGAGTCGTCGTGTCCAATACTAATTTCGATTTGCAAAAGCAGCGCAAATCTAAGAAAGACAGATTCCATGCTGGCGGAGTGGATCAAAGAACTGAAATCTGTGAAGGACGTCGACTCACTAGACAAAGTGAAAATCCAAAATACTGCGAAAACGATCGGCTATCACTTTGGTTCCGCGTCAGCGACACTCAACGATCTTGCGAAAAAGCTGACCAAGATAGACAAACTGATTCTCGCACAGCACGGATTAATCAGGAAGAGGCAAGAGGAATGAATGAGCACTCTGAGTTGAGCCAGGACGAGTTCGCGAATCTATTTGGCCAGTTAGCAAACCTTGAGACAGAGGAGTTGATTGAGGCACTTGTAAAAATGAAAGAGCACACCGGTAAGCTCATTGAGAAAGTCAATCTTGATCTAAGCGACTGGCTGACGCTTTTTGCTAATGGCGGTGCCAAAGCCGACAGACCAGAAAGAGAACAAGGTAGCGAGCCGTCGAGTTTAGGAGACATGAAGCAACTGCCGAAGCTTCCTGAGCGGACGAGAGTCAATGCTGCATCTGTCGCTAGAAAAAAGAGGCCGTCGAAAAAGAGACGATTCGCGGCGAAGAAAGCAACCACACCCGTATCAAAAAATAAGCGGGTTGCCGCGAAGGCTAAAAAATACTCCTCGGTAGCAAAAGCAGCCAAAAAATCTAGCGATAAACAGAAAAAAAAGAAGGGTACAAAAAAGCAACAGCCTAGGCGTAAAGGTGATGGTCCCGGTAAAATGTGAGGCGAAAAAGCATAGAATCGAGATTAGTATCCTAATCTCCTATTTGAAAAAAAATAATAGTTTGCTATAGTAAAGACCCGGGTGTGCGGGAACGCGAGAAGAAAAAGAGGCCCCCGACTTGCGTCGAGAGCCTCCGGCCTTCGAGGATCCTTAGTCACCCGGAACGGGTAGTTCACCCAGAATCAACGCTCGCAGCCCATACCAGACTGTTCGAGCGGCCAACTTGTGGAAGCGCTTAGTTCGAAGTAGACGCTTCCACTTGTCTTTTACGGTCGAGGCATTATCGTCACCTTTATCAACTGCCTGATTGATACCGGCGTCCTCCTTCTCGCTGGAACCCAGGAGAAGAGAGAAGAGTAACTGCAGCCATTCGACTGCTAGCTTGTTAAGGTCCATTTAAGGACCCCTTTCCGAACCCAGCAGATTTAGGCCACGCTCCGGTCGAGTCTCCCGCGGAAGCCGACCGGATGACGCAGCCGCTGGGTCTTGTTTAAGCCTAAGTTAAGCCTAAAAAACTCCTCACATCATTAGTCCTAAGGATGTAAGTCTGATGGTCATGGCCATCGTGCTCACTCCGTATCTTTTACAAAGTTCCTTGATCTCGTCTTCACAGAGCGCCGCGTACTCACGGGCCTGCTCCCGAACATCGTGCTCGGGCATCAGCAGTTCGGCGGCAAAGCCGTTGGCCTCTATCTCCTCGACGGAGACCGCCTCAGAACTCACCGTATTTCTGAACAGGGCTCTGTCCACAACTACAGAGTGGGGGTGAAGCAGAAAGTGGCCCAGTTCGTGAGCCATGGTGAAATTTCGCCGGCATGGATGGTGATCGCTGTTAACTGCGATCGTGACTTGGTTGTCCCGGTATCCGATCACGCCGGACACGGAACTATCGGGGAACTTCATTTTTTTGACTCTGATGTCGTAGTGCTCGGCGATATCCTTGACACGAACGGGAAAGCCTTCGGACAGGCAACGGGCCTCTCGGGCTTTCTTCCGAATTGTTCTCCACCTAACTTGTCTGAGTTTGCTCAAGACAATACCTCCTCGAGAATTTGATCGTCGAGAGGATCCCCTTCGTCGTCAGATCTGGTGAAAAGCTCTTTCTCTGTAAGCCCCAAAAACTCAGCAACGGAACAAATCTGCTTCAGGCTCACAGCAGAGCCCTTTTCGAGCTTGTGAAGGAATTGTTCGGAAACGCCAGACCCGGTGGCGACTTGCCGGCGCGTTAAGCCCGCAGCCGTGCGCGCCTGTCTGACGGAGTGGCTGATCAAGTTGGAGACCTTTATATAGAGAGCATCTGACAACATTCCCTGATAGGGACGGTAACATAACCGAACGTTTATATCAACAGAACATCTACCGAACATTGATATCTGTTTCAGTTGTGGAAAAATCTGTGGAAAACATGCGCTCAAATATAGGTGCACATGCGTTCACTCTGTGTTAGTATTTTTGCCTGGGAGGACATGGGGTTGAAACCGACTTTGATTCAAGAGTTGTGCGCTCGGGACCGAGAGCACCTACTGGATGGCTGGTCAGGGATTCCAGCCGATCGCCTGGAGAGCGTGATTCGCTCATTCGGGCTCGACATCAAACACGAAAACCTAGGGCTCCGAGAAGGAGCCCTAGACATGCGAAGGGGTTTAGTCTTGGTGAACAGCCGGCTTCCCGAGCTGTGCGACCCGAGGACGGATCTGAACGGAGTCAGGAATTCGATACTGGCGCACGAACTTGGACACTGGCGGTTGCATCGTAATCTACTCGAAGCAGGGGCGCCGCTCACTCAGCGACACGAGGAACAGGCCTACATCTACGCTGAGGAGTTTCTGCTCCCACGGGACCTGTTACGGATGCGCCCCCAAATCTGGGAGATGGCTCGAGCCCGTAAGAAAATGGAGCGGATGCCTTCGGACCGGTTGTGGTTTCTGGTCGAAGAGATTGCCAACCACTTCCAGGTAACGAGAGCTTCCGTAGCTTTCCGGCTCGAGCGGCTTGAGCTGATCCATCGAAGCCGCGGACAGCTTGGCCTGAGTCGACCAGGCAGACCAGCCGCGCCGGCGGCAGAGACGGGATTATCCTGTGCGACATAAGATCAGGCCGCACGTTTCACCTCGCGGAGCTGGCCTCGGGCTGCTATTCGCTCCGCTTTCTTGGCTGTCTGGATGTATCCGCTCAGTCTGCGGAGCTTGGCCCACTGTAGGTCGTCGAATCGTTTCAGGTATCGTAGATCGCTTTTATTCTGTGGTTTCACTTGGTTCTACCTCCGACTCCATCATCTCGGGCGGAGGTTGCTGGGCTATGTCCGAATGGTTTCCATGATATGAGCATCACTTTACAAATTTATTAACACGAAAAAACAAAACCCCGACCCGGGGGCCGAGGCTTCTCCGCGCGTACCTGAAGGCACCGTGCGGCTCTGTGATAAGGATAGTCTAGCGTCGCCGGGTCCTAATGGCAATAGAAAGGACCCGAGATGGCCAAATCACCGAAGGCGGCATTGTTCGCCAGATATAGCTCCAAGCTCCAAGACTCTCTCAGCCTTGACGCCCAGGTGTCGGAAATGGAGCGACACTGCGAAAAAGAAGGCTGGGAAATCACTCACCGCTTCCTGCTCCCTGAGACCCGGAGCGTTCACGTCGAGCAGGCCGAAGAGTTCCAGGAAATGATCAAGGCCGCCCGTCAGCGTAAGTTCGACATCCTCGTCCTGCACAAACTCGACAGGTTCGGCCGAGACCGCGAGACCACGGTGCTCTACAAGGCCATGCTCCGGCGCCACGGCATCCAGATCTTCTCGCTCACGGAGAAGCTGGGGGAGTCAGCTTACGAGCGGATGGTCGAGGGGTTCTTGGAAGTCATCGCCGAGTTCTACAGCCTCAATCTGGCTCAGGAAACGCGGAAAGGACAAAAGGCAGCTACCAGAGCCGGCCGGTGGACCGGCGGCAAACCCCCATTCGGGTATCAGCGCGGGGAGGATGAGAACGGGAAATCCATCTTGGTTGAGGAGCCTGCAGAAGCCGCCGTCATCCGCGGAGTCTTCGAGCGGTACGTCGAGGGCCAACCCAGGAAAGAGATTCAGGCCTGGATAGAGGAGCAGACCGGAAAGAAGTGGTCGGCCCAAACGATGCTCAGCCGATTGTCGAACCCTACCTATAAAGGGGTGCTGCGTTATGGAGTCACATCGCTCTCAGCCAAGGGTAAGAGGACCAAAAAGGATCCGGAGCAGCTGGTGACCGGCAACTGTCACGCTATCGTGCCCGCGAAGCTCTGGGAGAGAGCTCAAGAAATCCGGGAGTCCCACCAGACCCGTAACCGCAGGGCCTCGTACCCCTATCTTCTCACCAAAGGGTTCATGGTTTGCGCCGAATGCGGAACCCCGGTAGTCGGCCAGTTCGGAGGGGGCAAGGGTTACAAGTATCCTTACTATGTGTGCCCTGGATGGGCGAAGGGGACATGTGAAAGGCAGAACGCAGCCCGGGCGGATGCCTTGGATGAAGAAGTCGTCGCCAAGTTCCAAAAGATTTCGCGGGATTTTCACCTTCACCGCTGGACCCAGATAGAGTCGGCTATCGATGAAGAGAAACAGCGACTGATTCAAGCGCGGGGGCGAGCGCTGAAAGAGAGCCTTGAGGATATCCGTCAGAAGAAGGAAAACCTGTTGGAGTTCGTCATGGCCTCCGGCGCCAAGCAGGTCGGCTCCGTGACCAGGAAGCTTCGGGATTTGGAAGCCGAGGAGGAGGCGGTCGCTGAAAGACTGGTTCGCCTGCAGGTCGAGGAGGCCGCAAGAGTCAGGGAGGAGCTGGAGACGATTGAGGACTGGATGGTAGGACTGCTTCCGTATCTCCAAGACAACCCGGGAAGTCCGACCTGGACCAAAGCCGTTCGGGGAATGTTTGGTGTCTTTTTAGACTTCAAGAGCAGGGTCGCCGGGATCTATCTCCTGCGCCTGTACCCAGATGGAAAAGAGACCCTCCTGCAGGAGATAAATCCGGCGGAAGGGTCTCTTGAAGGGGTGAATCCCCGTGTACGAACGATTCGGAGTACCCAGATTTGAACTGGGGACCTCTTGCTCCCTAAGCAAGCACTCTAACCAAGCTGAGCTATACCCCGAAGCGGCTTTAAGGTAGCACAACTTCACTCAAACTGGCAACCCCCCCCAGAAAATATTATGACCAGGTCAGAAGGGGTGGGTTGATTTGAGCATAGTTTATGCGCCTCGTTCTAAATTGGAGTGGAGAAGAGGTGCGAAATGAGAATCCCCCGTTCCAAAATTCTGATGTATACGATTTTTCTGGCCATCCCGAGTCTATTTGCGATGCTGGAGTACGGCTACATCGGGTTTTTTCCGGCGGCGCTGGCCAATAGCGCGAGTAGACAGGTTTTTTGTGATCTGATTGTTAGCTTGAGCCTGGTCTGTACCTGGATGGTTCGGGACGCTTATCGACGCGGCATTTCGGTCTTGCCGTACGTCGTGACGACGGTGCTTTTCGGCTCGTTCGGGCCGCTGCTCTATCTACTTCGCGAGGACGCGCTGCCCCAGCGTCACTAATAACCTCGGGGTCGGAGGGAGTCGAGCGAAAATCCGGCCGCCTGGTCGAGGGCTTCTTGCTGGAGCACGCGCTGGCGCTCGCTCAGCTTGTCGGCTTGCTCGGTGAAGCCTTTTTGTCTGAGCCACGACTCGGCGATGTGGGCATCCTGGGCTTTTCCGTAAGAGTCGACCAACTCTGTGGCCTGGTTCACGGCCTCTCCGTCCACCGAGACGGTTCGCTCGGCGGCGTTGATGGCGTTGAGAGTGGCTCGCAGAGACTTGCGGGCTTCGTGGAAGTTTTCGGAGTCCTGGTGCTGCATGCCGAGCGATTCGGTCTTGCCGAGATGTTCGGACACGGCCGAGGACAGTCGTTTCTTGTCTTCCTTCAGCAACTTTTGAGGATCGGGTACACCGGCCAGGCGAGGCTGTCGCAAAATCTCGGCTGCCAACGGCAAGCCTTTCTTGCGGAACCGCTTGTAGGCGTCCTTGAAGTTATCGGCTCGCTTCTCACGAGACTTGGATATAGCTTTGGCTACGTCTTTGGGCACAACTCCCTCGTTGGCGGCCGCCACTTCAGCTTCGACAACGGCGATATCTTTGTACTGACCCATCGCGCGGGCTACGGCTTTCAGCTCTTTCTTGGCCTTCTTAAACTCCTTGGGAGTGTAACAATCGCGATAGGTCTCCATGAGAGGCTCGGTGGCCCGGATGAGGCGGCGCAGATTGGAGCGGTCAACCTCTTCGGGGGTGGGCTTCTTTCCAAGTGCCGAAACGGTCTGTTCGGCCGCGTCTAGAGCGGGGAAAAGGCGTTTGCCGAGGGTAGGGTAGGTGGGACCGCCGGGCGGAGTCGTTGCTAGAGACTCGACGGCCTCGAAAAGATCGCCCTTGCGACCTTCCAACGGAAACGTCTTAGCGGCCGCCGGAGCTTCCGACGGTTTCGGACCGCCCCTGGGGGAGGCGATGATATAGCCGCTAAAATCGTTAAGCTGCACGGTCGAGACTATTTCACCCGAACGAGCAGTCGACCCTGCCCTGGTGGCAAGGCATGGCCGACCGATGGGAGACAGTTTACTTTGTGAAGGACCGGCGAAAGGTCAATCTAGGGAGCGTGAAACCAGGCCGTGAGTGCCAATCTCTCCTCCTGATTCGGTAAGACGGCGTGCTCAAGTTGCTCGGCAAAAAACACGACCAGCCTATCGGCGACCGGCTCCAGGTGAAGTTCCGAGCCCTCGAGATAGACGGCCAGCTCTCCGCCGTGGCCGTGCTGCCAGCGTGGATTTAAGTAGTAAATGGCGGTGAGGCGGCGGTTTCGCTCGTTTTTGCCCCGAAAAGCGTCGAGATGTTTCTTGTAGCCCTGGCTACCTGCCGGGTAGTGAGCAAGTTGCATCTCGTAGCGGTCCAGGCCCAGATAGAACTCTCGGTTCATGGCTTTGCGGAGTGCCTCAAACTCTTGCATGAGAGCGCGAACACCGGGCCCGGCATGAGTCTTTTCCATCCAACAGAGATGATCGCTGCGGACCGACTCAACTCTTTTGCCCTCCGTTCCGATGCCTGCCGGTCTTAAAGCACCGCCTTTCACAAAACGCAACGCTTCGGCGCGAACTTGCCTGGACGCGGCTTCGCCCAGAAAACCGTCTCGAAAGAAAAAACCCGTCAAGCCCAGGCTCACGGATTCAAAGGGAGTCAGAAAGGAAGTCTCCTGCGGGCGTTGGCCGGCCTTGGAGAGACGTCGACGGCTACGGCCCTTGGGAGGGCTCAAAAGTGCTGTCATGGAGACCTTTTCTCGAAGTGGAGACTTCGCTATTATGTGGAGATGAAACTGGGAATTCGACTGCCTCTCGGAAAATACTCTCCACTCTGGTAAACTGTTTTTATGGGGGTCCAATGCTGACAGTCAAGATTCGAAAAGAAGAGCTGGAGAGCGGAGACATTCCGTCCGTTTGCATGATTTGCGGCGATAAGGAGGCGGAGACAAAAGTTCCCTTCGTGGCACGAAAGCTTGTCTTTCCTCTGAACGCGTTCGGTATTGTGGGGAAGTTTCTCACTCCGAAGAAATATGAGATGTCGGTGTTGACTTGTGGCCAATGCAAGTCGCCCTTCATATACGAGCAAACCATGGCCAATATCTGGCTGAGTCTCAGACTCGTGGCAACGCTCGCCCTGCTCTATGTCCTGGTGGCGGACTCGGAGAACGCTCCCGCCAATCTCTTGATTCCGCTCATTATCGTTTTCAGCACGTTTCTGTTGGAGACCGTCTATTTCTGGACGATTGGGCGAAAGAACGCGGTCAGGGTCTCCAACATCGAGGAGAATAGCGTGTCCCTCGACCTACCCAACGAAGGGTGGCCCGCCGCCTACACCAAGTACCGGCGAGAAAAAGAGATGTCAAAACACCGCGAGCGCTCGACCGGCTCCATGGCTCCCCCTGGTTGAACCCTAGAGCTGAAATGCTGTTAACCTTCTCGTAACCAGCAAGATGAGAAAATGCCTTAAGCTAGCGTTGGCTCACTTGACATGCATATTCGTAGCTTCACTCAACCGGTAGCTGTCGCTAAGGCGATGGAAACCCCCAGTCAGAAAGAGGCACCGGAGACGAATTCTCCAGTTTTGGATTGTTATTCCCCCGGAGAACCTCGACCGGAGCCGCTCCTCTCTCCAGGAATGCTGGCAACTCAGCGGTCGGCCACCACCCAAGAGATGATAGACCGAATCCAAGAACAGTTGGATCGGGAGTGGAAGTTTTTCGGTAGCCAGACCTACGACGCCGAGGGCCGGTTGGTGAAACGCGGGTTTTCGGAGGAAGACCCGGCCGTGTTCAAGAGGGTGGGCTATTTTTGGGAGACCGGAACGGGACTGCTCCTGGACGGCAAGGACCGGGATTGGCCCTGGTCGGCTGCTTTCATTTCGACGGTCCACGAAGACGCCAAGGTAGGGCCCCAATTCTTTCGGTCGCCTGCCCACGCCCGCTATATTCGAGACGCCATTCTGAAGAAGACGGCCGGGGTCGAGGACGCCGCCTATTGGGGGCACCGAACTACCGAGCGAGCACCGCAGGTCGGCGACATGGTCTGCTACTCGCGGCAGAGCGGAGTCTCTTACGACCGCCAGCCACTTCGCTACCAGAGCCACGCCGACATTGTGACGGCTGTTCGTCCGGGAGAGATCGACGTGGTCGGTGGAAACGTGGGGCATTCGGTCTCGAAGAAGGCGGTCAAAACCGACGAAAACGGTCTCATCGTGGACGAGAACTACAACTGGTTTGCCGTCCTGGAGCCTCGGAATTTGGAGCAAGTTTTCCATTCTCCACCTCCCGAGAGCGAAGAGGAGACCTATCCACGTCCGCCTCAGAACCTAACTCCTGACGACGTGGACTGACTTCGAGACACTCTTCCCCTCTAGAAAGACACGATATCCGACAGCCAGTGCCGTAAAGCAGATAAGCCAAGCTATTCTGGTCTGATACCGTCCGGCGGGCTTGGATAGGATGCCTGTTATAGCGGCGTTGATAAAATAGCTCGAGCCGACGAGCACACCGAATTGCACCCAGCGAGCTCCTATCTGATTTCGGTATCGAATCCCCAGGACGAAGAGCCAAAGAAGTGAGAGAACGAGCGAAAGTTGGTGGAGTTGACGAAGCGAGGGTGGTAACTTGGCTGTGTTTTGTAGCGAGTTAAAGTAGCTGTCCTGTCGGTCGGGCCACAGCCTCTTCACTTCCTTTTCGATATAGGGGCTGCCTCGACTCAGTTCAACATTGACTTTTAAGCACTGCCTCCACCAGTTATTGAGCGAGCGACGAAGCTGGAGCAGCGGGTCGTGACGCAGGGTGGACAGGACAAACTGCCGCTCTTCGGCTTTGATGGCCTTCCAGTCCTCGAAGTTCTGGATTCTGACATCTTCGCCCAGACCACCGGGACCCCATAGAATTTCGTCGGAGTCGGATGAGAACAGATGGTCGTAGCGAGCGACGGTGAAATGGCCGTTTTTCTCCAGCATTCGAACACCGGTGCCGTCGGCCAGCAGCCTGGCGGTGAGGAAAGGGGGTCCTTCCGGACCGAACAGAAGTGGTCTTCCGTAAAGAAAACCGTGAAAGACCAGTAAGGAAAGGATGGCCGGCATCGCCACCGAGAGGGTCGATAGGATCGCACTTTTTCTTTGGGGAAAAAGGATCGCCGACACCGGAATGAGGGCGAGCAAAAGGGCCAGGTGAGAAGCGTGGGAGACCGCGGCGTACCAGGTGAAGGCCGCGGACAAGAATTTCTCCGTTCTGCTTGACCGCTCCGAGCAGAGCAGAAAGATCCACAATGTCATGAGACCGCAGAGATAGTCCGGCATAATGAGCGAGACGGTCCAGGATAGAGAAGAAAGCGCGGACAGGACCAGGATGACTCCCAGGGTCTCCCTGGGACGGTCTTCACCCCAAAGAAGACGGAGACTTGCTCTCAAGGTCCAGGAGCCCAGCAACGCCTGCATGAGAATAATTGGCCAGGGTCCGCCGAAATAGTGGAGAGGATAGAGCGAGAGACTGAAAAACACGGAGCGAGTACCGTAGGACCCGATTGGTTGACCCAATAGGGCAGCCACGATCGGGTCGCCCGAAACGACGTAGTTCATAGTATCGGGAAAGAGAATTGGAAACCCACTTAGGAGCGCGGGCCAAACCAGGGCAAGGCAGGCCACGGGGTAGAAAAGCACTCGGGGATACACCAGGAGCGGCTTCGTTCGGACCTTGAAACAGCCTCCCTTTTCACTCGCTAAACAGGTCTCAGACCCGGAGAGCACGACTTTTCAAGTTAATGTCGGAATCAAACCGCCAAAGAGTCCTCATCGTCGACGACGCGCCTGAGAACATCCGAATCCTGGGAGCGAGTCTCGGCGACGATTATGAAATCTCCTTCGCCACCGGAGGAGAGGAAGCGTTGCGCCAAGCTGAGGAAAACCCACCCGACCTGATTCTTCTGGATGTGCAGATGCCGGACTTGGACGGCTACGAAGTGTGTCGTCGCCTCAAGTCTTTGGAGTTCGTCTCCGAAATACCGGTGATCTTCCTGACCGCGAAAGACGCCGTGGAGGATGAGGAGAAGGGCCTGGAACTCGGCGCGGTGGATTACATAACCAAACCGTTCAGTCTGCCGATCGTACGCGCCCGCATCAGGACCCATCTCGAGCTGAAAGCGCGACAAGATGCCATGATGAGCTTTCTGAGTATCGCCAGCCACGACCTGAGAAATCCGATGACGGTGATTCGCATCGGAGCGGAGCTGCTGAAACGCTCCAAGACGATGGAGCACGTTCATACCAATGCCGACCGCCTTAAGGACGCCGGTCGCCGTGCGGAAGCGTTGATCGAGACCTACCTGGCGGCCTCCGCCGCTACCCGTGGCCCGCTGGAGGTGGACCGGGAGCTCATCGAGCTTCCCGATCTGGTCCAAGGGGAGATCGACTTCATTCGTAGCGCTCTTTCTCAAGCCGAACACCTCGACTTCGTGTCCCAGGTGACCTGCTCACAACTCAGGGCGGACCCTCAAAAGCTTCGCCAGATTCTCTCCAATCTGATTTCCAACGCGGCCAAGTATTCGCCCAAGGGTGGTGAGGTGAGGGTTGAAGTCGAGTCGTCGGAGGGGGAAGTGCTGTTCAAGATTTCCGACCAGGGAGTGGGAATCTCGGCGGATGACAAAGAGCAGCTTTTTACTCAGTTCAAAAGGGTGGGAGACCGGAAGCTGGTGGGCGGGATTGGAATCGGGTTGTGGCTCACTCGCGCCCTGGTCAAAGCTCACGGAGGCAGAATCTGGGTGGAGAGCACTCCTGGGAAAGGCTCGGCCTTCTACTTTACGATTCCGGAGTAGATTCTAGCCTCTCTATAAGCGACGCCAGAGTGTCTCCTTCTTGGCCGGCCAACTGGCGGCTTTCGTGGAGACTGGTCATGGAGTTTTCGAAGATATTCCAAAGAGGGCGGCCGTGGGCGCTGACGTCCTGACCTTCAACGTCGTTCGTGACAATCTCTAACCTGGCGGCAGCGTCCTGGCCCAGCGCAAGGTCCACGGAACCGATGCGGTTCTCCAAATCCGAGTTGGCGGAGAGTGCGCGCAAATCTTGCAGAGAACGGTCGAGTTCGGCTCTGGCTGTCTCCTGATTTGACTGCGAGGCAGCCTTTTCGAGTAAAGGGATGGAGTCCGACAGAGCATTGTTGTAAGCGGTCTGGTTGACCTGGCCTCGCTCGATGTATCGCGAACTCTTGCGAGCCTTCAAAGAGAGCTCTTCGCCCTGGTGCGACACGTTGCGTTCCGCGTTATCGTTGCTGATGTTCATAGCGGCACCCACAAATTCATCGAGGGCAGCTTCGGCCTTGCCTAGTACTTCTTCCGTCCGGGAAGAGTAGTACCGTCCTTGAGAGAGACGCTTGATGGCGGACTGAAGCGGCGATATCTGCTGGGTGAGTTGCACATACCCATTCAATCAGGGTTCGAGCGTCTTGAGATTGCCCCGGTGTTACAGTCTGAATAACAAAAAAAGACCCGGCCGAGACCGGGTCTTCTTCGTTATTTGCCACCTAGTGGTGGTGATGGCCTTCGTGACCGTGGTCGCAGCCCGAGATGGGGATACGGACGATCTTGTTGCCGTCGATTTGCGATTTGAAGAGGTGCTCTTGGCCGGCCGATTTGAACAGCTGGAGCTGCTCTTTGTCGATCACGGCGTTCTTGGATTGCATGTTCGCGATACCAAGCATTTCGCGCTCGATGGTTTCGGCGTTGATCTCGTCGTGAACGCGGTCGATCAGCTTTCCGCTCGCGTCGAAGACCAGGTTGACTCCACCTTGAACGTCGGTGACTTTGTCTTCCAGACCGGCAACGGTGACGGGCACTTCTTCGCTGTAGCGATAAGAAACGAAGGTTTCGCCTTTGCCGTTCTTGGTCACTCCGTCGGGCACGTAATTGGCGTCGGCCGGGATGCCCAGGGCTTCGGCGTTAGCTTCCAGGAAGTTCACCGAATTGGCTTTGCTCAAGCCTTCGGGGAGCTGGAGGCTCGGGACCGAGGCTCGGCGAGCTTCGTCGGCGGCCAGGTCTTCGGCGGTGATGATCTTGCGATCGAGGAAGACCTTTTTGATGCCGTCGGAGTATTTGCCGTCGTTTTGAGCTTTGTCGGCAGCGATCATCCCCAGAGCGATCTCCTTGAAGCGAGCGCGGCTGGTGGAGCCACCTTCGATGGCGCGGGTCAACAGAGGACCGGTCACCTTCTCGGCGGTTTGCAGGGCTTCTTTCGGGCACTGCTTGTCGTCGTAGATGGACTGCATGTAGACCGACTCGATGGCGTCGTAGAACGCGGCCGAGAAGAGACGACTGAAGGAGTGCACTTCGCGGCCCAGGTTGTCATCATCGCCACGGCCGGGCGGGATGTCTTTGGGATCTTTGTAGGTAAAGCTGTTGAGAGCGGTTCGCAGCCAGATTTTGTGGTC
>Ga0208701_100323_pt1 | contig 16959 bp, 13 predicted proteins | sample DeeseametaMP1482_FD_184188 | JGI IMG/M metagenome (GOLD analysis project Ga0208701, IMG submission 184188) | Marine microbial communities from the Deep Pacific Ocean - MP1482 (SPAdes) | ecosystem: Environmental > Aquatic > Marine > Oceanic | place: South of Fiji, South Pacific Ocean | collected... | reverse complement strand
CGCCGCGATTCTCTGTTTGCAGCAGCCGCCAGTGCACGGCCTCCAGGTAGCGACGGTAAATCTCCTCCGATGGCTGTCTTTTGAGAACGGCGGCCAGAGCCGGAAACTCTTCCTCGTAATGCTCAAGTCGCTTCACCAGACCCTGGTGGAAGTCGATCCGAACGGTCGATTGGGAGAGATGATCGAGCAGGTAGCGACAAGACTTGCGATGCTTCTTAAGAGTCTTTCTGCGCAGTTTTTCCAGAGCCGAAGCCGTGACCGCCGGGGTCACATACGGGTTTCCGTCCCGGTCCCCCCCGATCCAGGTACCAAATTGAATCAGCGAGGGAAGTCGCTCCTCTATCTCCGGATAGAACTCTCGCACGCCGTCTCGCAAATCTCCAACCAGTTGGGGAACGACTTCCCACAAGCTGTTCAGAAAAAACAAGGAGCGGTCGAGTTCTTCCAGCACGGTTGGCCGCTTAGCTCTGAGAAGATCCGTCTCCCAAAGTGTCATCAGCTCCGACCGCACATCCGTTTCCACTCGCTTGGCCTCCCTGGCCAAAAGCTGGTCCGACGCTAACCCCTTCATCAGCTCCCGGATCCGGCGAAGTTTGCTGCGTACTGTCCGTCTCTTCGCTTCCGTGGGGTGTGCTGTGAAAACGGGCTCGATAAATGAAAATTCTAGAATCTCTAGCAACTGCGCCGGCTCCACACCTTGCTCGCGAAGGTACTTTAAGGCCGCTCGTATCGACTCTTTCCTGGGCGACGGCTCGGTCGCTTTCTCTCGCTGCCTCAAGACCCGAATGCGGTGACGATCCTCTGCCAGATTGGCCAGGTCGAAAAAGATGGAGAAGGCGCGGCAGAGAGCAAAAAGCGCCGGTGTATCACATTTTTCGATCATCTCACGAAGGGTCGCCACCGGTACGTCTTCGCGACGGCGCCTCTTCGAGAGCTTCCGAACCTCTTCCTCAAAGGCCAGAAAGTCCGCACCTTCCTGAGCTTCGATCACGCCACCCAGCAACTGCCCCAGGTAGCGAACTTCGTCTCTTAAGGGGTCTTCTTTTAATTCAATCACGTCGTATCTCTTTCAACATTTTGATCAGGGTTTTCCTCACATCGTTCGGCGTCGGACAGATCTGGGCGAAGGGAATCCAGGCCAAACAGCTCGATCCGCTGAGAAAGAAGCCTCTTTGCTCTACCCAGGGCATCACCAGCAAACTCGCCCTATCGCCTTCCCAACCGCGCGCCCTCAGAAAGACTTCATAAGTATCGGAGTGGTCCTCGTCCATGTGGCGACAAATCCCTTCCGCACTTTCCCACAACGGATCAGGTTTGACTCTCGTAAGCGTCGAGGGATCGATCTTGTAGTGGCCCAGAGGCCCTTCCAAGATGAGCTCTTCCTCTTGTCTTCGAAGGGTGAAGAGCGGCTGCTCATCCTCTGCTGTCGGTGTTCTCAGGTCGGCCCCGTCCCAGTCGCCGGCTCTCGCTAAGAGAGTCGTGGCTACTTCAACGGGCTCAAGTCGATAGTCCTCAGTAAGGTCCATTCTCACCCATTTGTGGTTCGAGCGAGGGGGCCTCCACGAGATGTCCCGCTCCTTACCAGCCCCTTGCTGTGATCCAGTTCACAGACTGAGAATGCCTGAGCAGCGATGATTCAGTTGGGACTGTGTGAATGGGCCGGGGAGAGCCCGGGGTACGGTGAGTGTCATCGAATGGATGAGACGAGAGATGAGAAATAAAGAGCATTTTTGTACTGCGGCGGTCGCTTGTGATGACGAAGTTCAGCACTTGAGCGACTACTTCACCAAACGCCTCCTTCAAAAAAGCTTCACGAAGGGTCTGAGCGAGGAGAACTACGGTCTGAGAGTTCGCGAAACGCCCCTTTCCGACGGCCATCAAATTTGCGCCTACCACTACCTGCAAACAGACCTCACGCTGCTACTCGGAGCCAGCGGAAGTAAACTCTTAAACAATACTTGGAGCAAGCACAACCTCTCCACCACCGAGCGCGATCCCGCCAAGCTCCGACCATGCCTCATCAGGCTTTTCTCGGTGGCCGCTCGAATCGCCGCCACCAAGGGTGTCGGCCACGCCCTGAAAAGACTCGTTTCCGATTTCGAAAAATGCTACTTTCCGGTGGTCGAACACGAAATCAACTTGCACCGTCGCAACTCTCGGAGGTTTGCCCTCCTTTCGGTTCTGCAATGCGGCCAGGGAGGTCACTTGCTTCACGGGATCTTGGACGATCCCGAGGGACTCCGGGAGACGGTCACCCGAGCAAAGAACAGCTACCCGAGCCGGCACGTCGAGCAAGACCCGGCCGTTGCGCGACGACAGTTTCTCTTCGAATCCGCCTATCGAGCCAAATCCTGGAGCGAAGCGTACCGGCAAGCAAGACTCCTGAAAACCATGGCTCCGGGCGGCGCACGCCACCAGTCGGTGAACCGGCGCCTGGGTCGAGTTTTCGAGGGCATTCTCTTGACCGGGTGCCCCAGGAGCAAAAAAAAACAGATTCTGACGGACCTTGCCGGATTTCCCGGCCTGGCGGTGCGACGTAAGACTAACTTCGCCCTAGAGGCGCTCGGTTCCAGAACCGACGGGTGCCGACCGGGCGACATCGAGTCGGAAGCCTTGAGCCTCCTGAGTCCCCAAGACCCCTGGTGGCGGGTCAGTCTCAACCGGCTCTATCGCCATAAACCCGTTCCGGAACGCTGGATGGAAGATTTGCGGACTCTTTGCCAATCGGAAACCACGCTACGCGGGTTCTGTCGAGCTGTCCTGAATATCATTCGCTACTCCGAATCGCGAGCCCATCTCAACCTGGCTCGAAACGGGCTCGGTGAAAGATGTTTCGAACTCGACTGCAACCTTACACGCGCGCGTCTGGAGCGGGTTCGCGAAGAGGTGAGGGAGTGGCAAACCCTCCTCCCCCCTCCGCCTGAATCGCAGAGCAAATCCTACGGAGCCGCTATCAAACTGAGCGAAGGGACGTGGAAGTTTCTTGCTCGGGTCTGTGGAACGCTTGGAATCGAAGCTCCCCTTCGCGCGATGTCAAAATATCAATCGCGGCCGGTCAAGTGGGTCAAGCTTGGCGGCCACTCCGTTCTTCAGTTTAGCCCCGACTTCTTTCTCTGTGGGGAACCCGAGCAACAGTTTATTCTCGCTCAAACTCTCTTCCGCGAAGCGGCCGGACTGAACCTCCTCGAGCGAAGAGCCGCCGCTCTCGACACGCCCGAACGGATTCTTGAGAGGGCCCTGGACTACGCCGAGTGGACCGGTCATGAGCGACACTTCTTGGACGAGTTCCGAGGCAAGAGCCCCAGTCGGGATATCGTCCAGATCGCGCTCGAAGAAACCTATTGGGCCACCGGTGACCGCGTTTATCAAAAGCTCGCCGTCATTTGTCACCAGGGCGGGTGGTGCCCACTCTTCGATCGAGAGGCCGACCTCTTCGCGGCATCCTACAGTGATCTGGTGAGCGCTTCCCAGGGTCTCGTCAAAATGGCCTTCTGGGGAAAACAGATTTCCAGAGTCTGCACCAATGAAGGCTTGACCCCCTTGCTCACCGCGGGCCGAGAGTGCCCGGTCCTTTGCCTACGCTTACAGAATCTCTGGATGACCGTGGCCGACCAAATCCAGACCAGTGCCACATCCGGTCACCAGATGAAGTTCTTCGCCAATTCTCGGTAGCGATGGCCGGCCAGGACGTGAAACACTCTGATTCGCTCCAACGAAATAGGGCTGAGAGTCCCGATCGGGAGATAGACCAGTTTCTTGCCCAGCCTCTGAGCTAACTGGAAGAAAGAGCTTCGCGGCACGGAGTCTCCGACGTAGACGACGTGCTTGTCCTGGCAGTAGTCGATCGCGGCAAAAAGAAGCACCTCGGCTTTCGTCTTGGCCGAGCGATAGTAGGGATCGTTCCAAACGTTGGCCAGCCTGCGCGGTGGATAGCTCAGCATCAGGCCTCCGTATTCACAGCGAGCGATACCGGGGCCGATGACCTTCCGGGTCTTGTCCGTCGCATAGAAAGCCATGTCCGATTCCTGATCGTGTTCGCCATGCCAGGTAATACACCAGGGATACTTGCTGTTGCTCTTATCGTCATCAAAGATCACGACCACCGAGCCGGTGCCACCCTGGATCTTTTTCTCTTCTTTCACGTAGAGCTTCCGACCGTCGGCCCAATTGCGCAAGGTCGTCCGCATGTCGATCCCATCGAGCAGAGAGGTGGTGAAAGGCTCGGTTCGAGAGTGCGCTTCGGATTGAACCTTGATCGCTTTCTTCTGCAGATAACGACCGTAGTCTTCGATCACGATATCTTCGGGTGGATAGCTGCAGATCCGCCCGCTCTCAAAGGCTCCGGACCAGTCGCTGGGATCGTCGGACGGCGTCATTCGTTCGGGAATGGAGGTGTGCTTTATCGACTGTCGGAGTCGAGGGAAGGTTCGATGAAATTCGAAAGACTTCAGCTTCACTCCACCGATAGAGAGATTCTCTCCGTCGAAATCGAAAGGCTGCACGTGGTCCTGCGGGTCTGTCTGCCAGGGATAGAAAGTGGCCAGGTCCCAAAACTCATAGGCGTAGTTGTGATCAACGCAGGATCGAGCCGCATAGATCAGCGGAAGCAAACCCGGAAGCAACTTCCCCTGCAGATGGGCATACCTTCGGGCGAACAGGTTGAAGTTTCGATTCTGCCAAAGCTTAAACTCTTCACCGGTATTATCGTGGTAATACTTGGCCGCCAGGTCGACCAGCCCTTTGTAGACTTTCTGCCGGTCCAACGCGCCCTGGTCAGTCCGACAAGTGGCGTTGAGCAGTCCGTATTCCCCGAGTAACTCGGCCCGTCTCTGTTCGCTATTCTTGTAGGTAAAGAACCGCTCCATGCCCATGTCAGGAGGTTGAGAAGGCGGAGGCGGAGGCGAGGCCGCATCGTCTTCCGGAGCCTGGAAGCTGGGCGGGGTCCAGGTCTCAGGCTCCATACTGTTGAGATACAGCTGGAATTTCTTCAGCTGCTCGGGGCTCATGTTGAGCGACTCCGGGGTGACCTTCATGCCGAGCAGTTTGCTGAGCGAACCGAAGATGGAGTCCTTGCTCAAGCCGCCGCCTTCCGGCTCGGACTTGGGCTCCTCTTTCTTGACTTCGGGCTCCGGTGAATGCCAGACGATATCCGCGCCCGGACCTCCCCTTTGCAATTCATACAGAGTCATAAAGAACGGCATCTCGTCGGCCAGAGTGCGTACCGTTCGAAGGGTAGGATGATAAGTTTTGACCATTTCCGTCGGAATCCGCGGCGCTTCCTCGAATGGCGGCTCCGCCTGGAGAAGTTGCTTGAGGGGCTCGACGTGCTTCAGACCGCCGACAAACAGAACACGCCCTTTTTGCGCCAGACGGAAAAGACGCCCGGCCATGACCGTTTCGCGTTTCTCATCCACCGCGTCACGGGCACCGGCGGGACGACTCTGGAGAGCCTCCTTGCATTTGGCGTAGTAGGCCTCCAACCCGATAGCGTGCAAGCAGTACGGATCGGGGAGACGGTCCCAACCGGAAGGGTAGTTGGGCTCGATGGTGTCCACGAAGTGAACCGGAATCTCCAGTTCTCTTGCCGTCCGGAGAGCTTCGCAATAAGGGTCGGTAGGCTCTATCTTCCAGAGGGATGCCCCCAGCGGACCGGGGTTTTCCAGGTCGCCGACGGTGAGATAAGACAGACTGGGCAGGCGGTCGACCGCCGACACATAGTCGCTCTCCAAACCGGCGGGTAGCTCCACCGCGATGAAATCCGGAGACAGCTCGGTGATCGCCTCTCGGACCAACCGAGCGAACTCCGCCTTGTGGTGGAGGACGGGCAGGAGAGAGATCGAGCCGACTTGCTCAACCCAATATTTGGATTCGTTAGACATCGATCAATCAGCGTAGAGGAGAGCTTCGTCACCCAACACCATCTTGATGGAGCGTCGGAGTTCGGCTTTCTCTTCGGTGCCGTTACTCTTTACCAACTTGGCGGCGTAGCGGGCGATGTTGATACCGTCACGCACCGAGTAGCGCTCATCGGCTCGGTGAGCTTTCTGCAGAAAATCGGCCACGTATTCCAACATCGAGTCATGAAGATGAGGTAGGTTTTCGCGCAGGATCAGAAGCTCTTCGTCCTTGTCCGGGAAATCCACGAAAATCTGCGGCTGGATCCTGCTGTGAATATACTCGGGCAGTTCGAAAGTGCTGGAGTCTTCGTTCATCGTGGCCACGAATCGAAAGTCTGGATGAGCCTCGATCTTAATCCCCGCCACCAGTGATTCCACGTATCGTCTGGCGTCCAGCAACGGCGCCAGGGACGCCCAGGATTTCTCACTCATACGGTTGCCCTCGTCGAGGATCAGGACCCCGCCGGTGATCATCGCCGTCACCAGGGGTGACGCGACATACCGGATCTTCTGGTCTTCTCCCACGACCGGAAGCACGATAAGGTCTTCCGGGCGGGTGTCCATGGTCGCCTGCATAATGTAGACCTGCCGGTTCAAACTCCGGGCCGCGGCGTAGGCCAGGGTCGTCTTGCCGACCCCGGGCTTGCCCAGAAGTCTCGGGTTCAATGGAAGATCACCGTCGTCGATCACCGTCCAGGCCGCCAGAAGTTGGGTCAGCAGTTCGCGCTGTCCAACCCAGTTCACCGTCAGCACGTCCGGTTCAACTAGATGAAGGAGGACCCCCTGTATCTCTTGTTGCCTGCTCATTATTCTGCCTCCGGAATTTCTCTTCGCCGAAGGGTTTCTTCCCCATTGCCTCAGAGCCTTCCGACCCTGATATTCGGAGAGGTTCTCAATCCTGGAGACCGAAGCGTTTGAGAACCGATGTGCGCCGAACAGCGAAAAATCTCCAACATCGCTCTGACCGGCAAATACCATTGGCCGTACGTGAAGGGTTGGCTCCTTTTCACTATCTTCCTCACTCTCCTGATTGAAACGTTTGCTCTGGGTTGTTTGTACTTGGTCCAAAACGCCAACCCCGAACTTTCGATCACGAAATATGTCATCGTTTCGGGCCTTATTGCCGCGCTGGTCGTAGTGGGGTTGGCCGCCCGCGGGGCCTTGTGGGCACACCGCATTGCCGGAGTTCACCTTCGAACGGAAAGCGTTTTCAACCAGATTGCATCCGGCGATTCCTCGATCCGTCTCCGCTACCGAACGAGTGACCGGATGGAAGACGTCGAAGAGGCGTTCGATCGGATGATGGACCGGATTCTCGAGGGCAAGGTGTCTTTGACGGCCGGAGAAGAGTTGGAGCAGGAGGACGACGACTCCCCTCAAGCTCGGGAGCGGCGAAGTTGGAGGAACATGCAGATGACCTCCAAGTATCATCTCAGCTACATGGCCGTTTGGTTGCTTATCAGTTTGGGACTCATCATGGCCTGCTATGCTCAAGGGCTCCTCTTCTTCTACCTGTCTTACTACCTTAATCCCGGCGAGGGTATGAACCTGAATTTCGTGTTTGCGGGAGCGACTCTGATCGCTTCGGCGCTGGGGGCCGGAGTGATTTGGAAGGGCTTTCAAACCGCCCACCGCCTGGCCGGCGTGCACATCAAGCTTATGAACACGTTCCAGCAAATCGCCGCGGGCGAGCCGAATGTGACTTTGAAGTTCCGGGCCTACGACCGCCTCGACAATCTGGAAGTCGCCTTTGCCGCTATGATGGAGTCGCTTACCAGGCCCCGGTCCGAAGAGGTTTGACGAGTTCCGGACCGCGATGGTAGATTCACCTTTTGAGGAGATCTAGAGACCCCAATGAGTGAAACCAAAGCGCCCGCCGGAGGATTGGCCCAGGAGGTCGAGCGCCGCCGCACGTTCGCCATCATATCCCACCCCGACGCCGGTAAGACAACCCTCACCGAAAAGCTGCTTCTCTATGGAGGTGCGGTGCAGATGGCCGGTGCCGTCAAGGCACGCCGCCAACAAAACCACGCCGTCTCCGACTGGATGGCGATGGAGAAGGAACGTGGAATTTCCATCACTTCCACCGTTCTGTCTTTCGACTACAACAATTTTCGAATCAATCTTCTGGACACTCCCGGCCACCAGGATTTCAGTGAAGACACCTATCGGACTCTGTTGGCCGCCGACAGCGCGGTGATGGTGCTGGACGCCGCTCGCGGTATTCAGGAGCAGACAGTCAAGCTGTTCGAGGTTTGTAAGAGACGTCAGATTCCGATCCTCACCTTCATCAACAAGATGGACCGGCCGTCTTTGGACCCGTTCGAGCTGTTGGAAGATATCGAAAAGACCCTGGGCCTGGAAACCTACCCGGTCAACTGGCCGCTGGGCAACGGAGACCGCTTCAAAGGTGTCTACGACCGCGAATCGGGTGAGTTGCATCTCTTCGGACGGCAAGCCCACGGTGGAAAGAAAGCGACCGCCGAGGTGGTCGACCCACGAGACGAAAGCGTAGCCGCGTTGACGGATAGCCAGACTCACGAAGAGTTCACCGAAGGTCTGGAGCTGTTGGAAGCCGGCGTCACCATGGTGAAGGAGCGCTTCGACCGAGGCCTTCTCACCCCCGTCTTCTTCGGCAGCGCTCTCTCCAACTTCGGAGTTCAGCTCTTCCTGGAACGGTTTCTGGATCTCGCTCCGCCTCCTGGTGCTCGACTGACCGAAGAAGCCGGAACGATCTCTCCCACCGACGACAAGTTCCGTGGCTTCATCTTTAAGATTCAAGCCGACATGAACCCGCGCCACCGAGATCGAGTCGCCTTCTTACGTATCTGTTCCGGGCGTTTCGAGCGAGGGATGAAGGCCAAGTGTACCCGCACCGGTCAGGACATCAAAATGAACTACGCTCAGCAACTCTTTGCTCAAGAGCGAGTGATCGTGGAAGATGCCTATCCCGGAGACGTGATCGGCATGACGAACAGTTCCAACCTCATCCTCGGCGACACCCTGTGCGAGGGTGAGCCGGTGAAGTTTGAACCCATGCCTCTCTTCAGTCCGGAGCACTTCGCGCGTATCAATATCAAAGACCCTTCGCGTCGAAAACACTTCTTAAAAGCGATGGACCAGTTGTGTCTGGAAGGGGCTATTCAGGTCTTTTTCCCTAAGGACAGCTACACCCGCGACCCGATTATCGGGGCCGTCGGAGTCCTCCAGTTCGAGGTCGTGCAAGACCGCCTCAAGAACGACTACCGAGTTGACATCGATTACGAGAGGATGCCTTACGCCCACTGCCGGTGGCTGGAAGGCAAGCAAGAAGCCGTCGATAAATTCACCGGTTCCAGACAGACACTGGTCTGCACCGACCTGTGGGAGAAGACGGTCTGCCTCTTCCCCGGCGGATGGGATTTGGACTACGCTAAAGAGAAAAATCCCGATCTGGTGTTCCGCTCCATCTCTCAGGTGAATTGACAGCCGAGCAAGCGAGAGCGTTGGTGCGTCACTGCGCCGACCCCCAACTGGAGCAGGCTGCGACTCTGTTGGCGAGCTCCGTGCTGGAGGCACGCGCTTTTTTAGAACAGAGCTACGATAGTTCGACCTGCCTCGCCATTCTCGACTGCCTCAGCTGCCGCCGGAGGTTCGCTCACAAATTCGAAAAAGCCGACCAATGGCTTCTCGCCCGTGAGGCCTCCGAGCAAGCGACCGACTCTCGTATCTCGAATTGGCGTGCCAACGCTCTGCATAGGGACGGTCTGGTGGAACTTGTGGAGCTCGGCTGCGGGCTGGGCGGGGACACGGTCGCTCTCTCCAAGCAGTTTGAAGTGAGAGCCTGGGAGCGCTGCGAGGCTCGCACCGAGTTGGCCCGTTACAACACCCAACACCTCGGCCGGGCCTGCGCGGTCGAGCACGCCGAGATCGACTGCGCGGACTTGAAGGGGCAAATTCTATTCGTGGACCCGGCGCGGCGTGACGGCACTCGACTGAGTCGTCCCGAAAGCTGGTATCCGCCGCTCTCTAAAGTGGTCGCTTGCTTTCAGGAAGGTCGCTTCCAGCGAGTGGGAGTTAAAGTCGCTCCCGGAATTACCGACCGAGACCTACCGGAGGCTCCGGTCGGGCTAACTTTCCTGTCGGTCGGCGGTCAACTTAAGGAGGCTTTCTTGGTCCTGGACAGTTCTCAGGATTCTTATCGTCAGGCCGTTCTGTTGACCAACCAGGGCGAAACCCTCATCTTGAGAACCAGCCACGACCAGATCCCGGTCGCCTACCCCTCCCCCGATCTCTATCTCCACAACCCCGACCCGGCCATCCTCCGCGCCAACGCGCTGGACCGGCTGGCGGTTCGATTGGAGGCCGGGGTGGTTCACCCCAAGATCGGATACCTGGTTGGGCCTAGTCCGGCGACCGACGGCTCGGCCGACAGTTTCCGGATATTGGAAAGCTTCTCGCTGAATTGGAAGACACTCAAAAAGAGGCTTACTGCTACCGGCTGGAGCGACTTTGAATATCTGGGCCGTGGAGTGCCTTTCGGGCAAACCGAAGTCAGAAACAAGTTGGGTCGGCTAAAGAAGCAAAAAAGCTCAACTCGAGGCTCCGTAATTATTTATCGCGAGGAGAACGGATACCGTGTTGTTTTAGCCCGAAGATACCATGATCACGGCCAGAGCGATCGTGTAGTATAATGAAGTGGTGTCCATCGACGAAGCTCTACCGATCATACTGAGACGCGCTAACCATCCCCTTGAAGCATCCCGAAAGCAGCAAGCTTCGGTAGGCCTGTGGGATAGTACGAAGTGGTTGGATATCTTCGAGTGCATGCTGCGGATCGACGACGCGGCTTTCACCGAGTCGCTCTCGGGCACCAATTCCTTTTTAGACGATTGGGCGCGACAGAGTCCCGCTACCCTGGTGGATATTCTACGTCGCGAGAATAAGCGGATGCTGCTGGCCGTCCTGTTGCTGGTGTCCCCCAGAGCGCTGGGCTTTCTCTCTTCTCACCTTCCCCTGACTTACTGGATGGAAGCTGCCCGCGCTGTCAACCGAATCTCTCCCGAGCAGTTCAAAGCGCTTCGCCACAATCGGGAGCTTGAAGAGTACCTTGCCGGGCGCTCACGCAACGCTCCTCGCTTGAATCTCCCCTCCGTCTTTCCCCTACCCGCCCCGTCGATGCTCCGGGTTGTGCAAAGCATGAAGTTTCGAATGGGTCTGAGCGGAGACGAGGGATATCGAGAGGCCATGCGTCGCTACATCCGGTTTTATTGCTGAAAAGGGAATGCCCTGAATGTGCAAAACCACAGGGGATGAGTTTGAATGATCGTTTAACCGCCGACTTGAAGACGGCCATGAAGGCCAAGGAAAAAGACAAGCTGACACTCATCCGTTCCGTGAAAGCGGAGTTTAAGAAGCGTGAGATCGACGACGGCCCTCTTACCGAAGAAGCCGAGGTCCAGATCCTGCTCAAGATGATCAAACAGCGACGAGAGGCGGCGGCCGGCTTTCGAAAGGGCGGTGCCGAAGAGCGAGCCCTCAACGAAGACCGAGAAGCCGAACAGCTCGAAGGCTACTTGCCTCCTCCCCCTACCGACGAGGAGATCGAGTCCGCTATCAATGAGGAGATCGGCAAGATACCCGAAGAAGAGCGTTCGCCCCGATCCATGGGTGTGATCATGAAAGCCCTACAAGAGAAGTTTGCGGGACGACCCGTCGACGGCAAAGCCCTGGCCGGGAAAATCAAGGCCAAGCTTTAGAGCCTAGGCCGATTTTTGGACAGCTTCCCCGGCGGCAGCCAGCAACCTGGCGCCTTCATCGACTTTCAAGACGGCCTGAGCCAGTAGCTCCTCATCTTCGTGGTTGGGGAATGTTCGCATCATGTCGAGGGCCGTTCGTAGCTTTTCGACCCCGCTTTCAAAGGCGTCGTACAGTTTCGTCACGGCTTCCTGCGTCTCTTCGGAGCCGGCTTCAGGCTCCGGCGGCAGTTGGCCGACGTTCGCTTCGAGAATCGCTTCGAACTTGGTGATTTCGTCCAGAAACTCTCCGTGGCCGATCTCGCCGGACGCCACCTCGTTGACTGCCTTATAGAGCTTAGCCAGGTTGGCGGTGATGAAGACATCGGATTTCTTGACGTCCAAACCGCTCTGTTCCTGAGTTTGAAATGTGGTGGTCGTCGCCGCCGCCACGTTTTGCGGCAAGGGACCGCCACATTTAGAGCATCGGGTCCTGGAGACTTCGTTGTGAGTGGAACACATCGGACAGAGCACTTGACCCTGTTGCTCTTCAATCTCTTTAAGGCGCTTCTGGTGCTCGGCAAAGCGCTGCGCAAACTCCAAAAGACAGCCTCGACCCTCCACCAGCCACGCCCGATCACGTTGCTCGAAAAAGTTGTAGATCGCTTCCATCCCCTCTTCAAACTCTTCGAAGGTTTCCAGGACCCCTTCAATCTCATCATTGGCGAGAGCGGAGTCCAGGTGGCCGGCCGCTTGCGCCATCAACTCCTTGCTCTTCGTAAAAGCTTCGTCGACGGCTTCCAACGCTTCGATCACAGGCGAATCGCCGATATTGCCCTGGGCCAGATCCTCGATCAATGTCAAAAGATAGTTGAGGTCGGGAAAGTCGGTGGCTCCGGTGCTGCGAAGTTTCATCTGAACGGTCGGCACCAACTCTTGAAGCTCCAGAAAGCTCTTCTCTAGAGGCTCGAACAGGGCGTCGAAGTCAGCTTCTTCACCATCTTCTTCGAGGGCTTCAGCGATCTTATTGAGTGAGGCCATATGATCCCGAAAACAGTTGATGAGGGTCGACACCTCGGGAATGTTGGGCTCTTTGCCGAGGTCTTCGAGGCTGTGATAGGTGATGATACGTTCGGAATCTATGGCCTCTTGGAACAGTTGCACCGTGGGGTCGCCGGGGTCTTCCAGAAACTCGTCGCGACGCTGAATCAGCAGATTCAGGTTGGGGATATCGGAGGGTCCGAGAGCCGCCAGCGCGTGGTTTCGAAACTGCACCAGAGCTTGATTCATCTGGAAGCTGTTGCGAGCGACCGCATCACCCGCCATAAAAACGAGCCCCCGGTTGGCTTCCTTGACACCTTGGACGGCTTCATCAAGCGCCTGAAAGGTGGACCCGATAAGGACGTTGACAAAATCGACCAACTCCTGGCACGCCTCGGTCTGGGTGGGGTTCAACTCCCCCACGACTCGGGCGAACTCCCGCTGGTGGGTCTCTAGATCAGGGCGCGAACCCTCGATCGCTTCTAAAAGTTGTTCGTCATCCAACTGGCCGTTAGACCAGTCTGAAATCCTCTTTACCAAGCCTTCTTGCATGCCGGTCTTTTCGAATGCCGCTTATTCAAACCCTCCGAAACGATCGATTCGGAGACGTCGGCGGGAATAGAAAAAACCCGCCGGGCAGCGGGTTTTTATTTGGGGTTCCTTGTTCGTTCGTGTGGTGTCGTACTATTCTGCAGTACGACGGGCTTGAATGTATTGAGCCAATTTTCTGAAAGTCACGCTGTCGAGGTCGTGGAATCTCAGCCCGGAGTGGCAGGTACCGTCTCCCTTGTGAGCGCTCCACTCGACCCGGCCCTTGACTTTGCGAGTACCGATCTTGTGGCAGTCGAATTCGATGGTCAACTCGAGCAACTGACCAACCTCAAGAGGCTCGGAAGTCGAGAGCCGGATACCGCTGAGAGCTATCTCCTCGGTTAACCCCATGTAGGCGGGCAGGTCGCGCGAGGAAACTCTCAACACTTTCTGCACTCGAGCCATCTTGGAGAGATCGATATCCAAACTTTCCAGCGTCTTATCGTTGTCGGCAACTTTAGCGAGATATTCCTTGTTGCTCGGGTCGTAAGACTGGATGTCCAGCTTGGTTTTGATAGGACCCACCGGAGTGGGAGCCTCGACGAACTGCTCGTGCAGGCTCAAGGCCAGATCGGAGCGGAAACTTAGCAGGCCGTCGCGGAAACCGGTGACCTGGACTTTTGGAACGTCGTCTTTTTTCTGAAATATTTTCTTTAGGAAGTCGAACATTTTGAAACCCCTTTCAAGTTGTTATAGCTCTATTTTAACACAAAGTCGTGCAGATAATGTGAGCTAGTTCTCAACTTGATTTTTTTTCCACGAAAATCACATAGGAAATTCGTCCCAAATGTTCTAAATGCAGGGTCTAAGTATGACTTGCGAGTGCGGAAAAAACCAGGCCTTCAAAGACTGCTGCGGCCGTTTCCTGGACGGCTCCGAGAGCCCAACTACGTGCGAAGAGTTGGTTCGTTCGCGCTTCGTGGCTTTCGGCTTTGGAAACTTCGACTACATTGAGAGAACTCAGGTGGATCCTTTGCCGACTGAGGTCCGAGAGCGACGGGTGCCCGAGTGGGAGTCGCTGGAGATCGTTTCCACTCAGGACGGCCTGGCCGATGATGAGACCGGAGTGGTGGAATTTGAAGCCATTTACAAAGAGGGCACGCGGCGTCTTCATCGAGAGACCTCTCGATTTGTTCGCGTGGATGGTGAATGGCGATATAAAGATGGCGACATCCAGGATATCGTGGCTCCCGGCAAGACGAAAATCGGACGAAACCAAGCCTGTCCTTGCGGAAGCGGACGTAAGTATAAGCGCTGCTGCGGCGTCTAGAGTGACTCGCGCTGCCGTTTAGAACGAGGGTGGCGCGATGCGACCGCCACCACCGCCTGATGGACGGTAGACCGGCGGCCTGTAAGGGCGGTAGACCGGAGGCTGGTATCCCCCACCCGAACTGCCCGTATTCACCGGTGCCACCTTGGGCGGAGGCTGCTTCGCAAGAGTGAGCGTCACGTCTTGAGCAGACCCCGAAGCCAACTCTACTGTCTGGGAAAGAGGCTTGAACGTTTTGTCTCCGGCGAAACTCAGCTTGTACTTGCCCGCTTCCGGGACCACCAGACTGGCTTTCCCATCCCCTGAGACTTTCAGCGTTTCGGAAAACGGCTTCTTCTCATCCAAACTCTTGACGGTGACTCCCAGGTTCTTTGCGGTCGTTTTCTCCGGCAAGGTCAGACCCACCGACATCGTCGGCTGCTTGGCAAACTCCGCCTGGAGCGCTTGTCCGACTTGAAACGAACTCGGCCCTCCGGGCTCGAGAGCCACCTCAACCGTCACCGCCGGGCGATTGGCGGGTTTGGCTTTGACCTGGTAGGTGCCGGGCTGGACTTCCGTCAACTCTTGTTGCTTCTTCGGGACACCGTTCCACCATAGAGACGCGCCCTCCGGCACGCCTTCCCAGGAGAGCTTGACCGGCGAGGGCACCAATTCCAATAGAAACTTCTGGGGCGGCTTATCGTCTTCTCGTTGTCCCAGCTCGGGAACGATGAGAGTTTCGAATCCTTCGCGACGGACTTCCATCCCCGAAGCGACCTCGGCTCTGGTCAGAGCTATCGGCGTCTCTCCCAAGGACTGGTCTCCGAGATAGACTTCGCCTTTCGGCTGGGAGGCGACGATCATCACGGCAGTGGGGATCTCCTTCCCTTCCAGGTCCGCCATAAACGGCTGGCTCGCGAAATAGCCGACTCCCAAGAGCACGAGTCCGGCCACCGGGACCCAGGGACGGACGGTCCTCTTGCCTGACCCTTTCCGCTTGACCTTCACCTTGCGAACGTACTTCGCAATCGGCGATTTTCGGAGCTCGCCCGAGCTCTTAGCATCGTCTTGGGACGAGTTCTTAGCGACTTTGGGTGAGGGTGGTGGAGGCGTAGACTCCTTGCCTTGGACGGGTGTCGCGAGGGCGGCCTTCGCAGGAGCAACCTCGTTTTGGGGAGGTGGATTTTTTGTAGTGGGTACCTTCGCCGCAGCCGGAGATTCTGCGCGGGGCGCTACCAGAGGGTCGAACCCCGGCAGCGGAGGAAGCGGGGGTTGGGGCTCTAGATGGCTGGGGTCGCTGGATGGTTGTCTGACCAGCTCCAGTCGGGGCTCGAAATAGTCATCGTCGTCAGAGAATTCGATCTCGGAAGAGGGGAAGCTCAGCTCGGAAAGCGGTTTACCCTCCTCTCTCCAATCCCGTTTCCCGACGTCGTCCAGACTCGGCAACTCAAGATCCAAATCCTCGGAGGGGTCGCTGGTGTCCAGCGGGGGAAGTGGGGAGTCGTTTCGAATATCTTCGGTCGTGGGCTCGCCTTCCGCCGGAAACAACAGATCAGGGTCCGGCTCGGATTCACCATCGAAATCCGGAAGCGGGAATTCTTCTGAAGTGTCGATAACTGGACCACCGTCCAGCTTCATATCCTCCGGAAACTCGGACAGAGTCAGCTCTTTCGGATCGATATCGGGCGAAGAACTCATGTATTAATCTTTTTGACCAATTCGGCCAGGTTCCTCGCTTAAGCCCGAATTCGAGCCGTTTTCTCGCAATATAGAAAGGAACCCCTACTGTGAGTCTAGACATTGCCCAGCTTCGCAACGACACGCCCGCATGCCGTCATATCGCTCATTTGAATAATGCCGGAGCTTCGTTGACGCCCGTTCCCACCCAGAGAGTGATCGAGGAATACCTTGCCCTAGAGCAGCAGATTGGAGGGTACGAGGCCGAGGAGCGGATGGCCGAACAGCTTGAGGCTGTGTATTCGAGTCTAGCGCGGCTAGTGAATTCGCGCTCCGATGAGATAGCCATCACCCAGAACGCGACCAGGGCGTGGGACATGCTCTTTTACGGTCTTAAGCTTGAAAAAGGTGACAAAATCGTCACCTGCCGCTCTGAATATGCCAGCAACTACATCGCTTTCCTCCAACGCTCCCGTCAAACCGGAGCTGAAATCGTGGTCGTCGACAACGATGAGGACGGCACGCTCTGTTGCAGGTCGCTTGAGAGAGCCCTGGACGATCGAGTCAAGGTCGTGGCCATCAACCACATGCCCACCAACTCCGGTCTCGTCCAACCGGCGGCGGAGATCGGCGCTCTTTTACGCGACCATCCAGCCTTCTATCTCCTGGACGCATGCCAGTCGGTGGGGCAGATTCCCCTCGACGTCGAGAAACTTGGCTGCGACGCTCTGACTTGCACAAGTCGCAAGTATCTCCGAGGTCCCAGGGGGGGGGGCTTTCTTTTTCTTAG
>Ga0208701_100322_pt1 | contig 17005 bp, 13 predicted proteins | sample DeeseametaMP1482_FD_184188 | JGI IMG/M metagenome (GOLD analysis project Ga0208701, IMG submission 184188) | Marine microbial communities from the Deep Pacific Ocean - MP1482 (SPAdes) | ecosystem: Environmental > Aquatic > Marine > Oceanic | place: South of Fiji, South Pacific Ocean | collected... | reverse complement strand
GAGGTGGAGACTCTCCGCCTGCCGCTGAACCAGAAGTTCCACCATCAAGCGGAAGGCTTCGTCGAGTGGTTGAGAGACCACTTGAGGGTCGGCATCGAAAGGAGATGGGTCCGTGAGTTGGTCGCGAAGGGCTTGAAGAAACGGTGCAGGGTCGATCGGCAGGTCGACGACCGCTCCACGACCTTCCAAGAATTGCTGGAGTTCTTCTTTCCTAAAGCGCCACTGTCGCCCTACTTTCATTCCTTTGACTTTCCCTTCACGCAACCATCGGTAAAGGGTGGGTCTGAAGGCACTAAGATTGGTTTACCGGCGGCGGGGTTGGACTTTGAAAGTAGGGTCCATCGAGGAGGCGTAGAGCTTGAGACCGCATTTTTGCCTCGACTCGTCGTCCTCTCCGGAGACGCGGATGGTCCGGCGGAAGTCGCCGGTAACGGAGTGTCCGGGCGGGGTGACGACCTTCGGACCCGGCTCTTTTTCGGGGTTGGCGACTTTGATTCCGAGCGGCTGCTCGGGATTGGCGACCTTCAGACCTTTGTCTTCGATGGCGTCGGGGGTGGCGATCCGGGTGCCCGAATGGGTACCTTCCACGAACGCCATGTGACGAGGAGAATCAGGCACGGTGCCAAGTTGGGCATCGGCTATCATATATCCGAGTTGGTCGTCTTCCATCACTCTTGCACTCTATCTCACGCCCTTTAAAAAAAGCTTAAGAGCCACTGTGAGGCACTAACAAGACGGGACGAGAGGAAGTGAGGGCGACTTTATGGCTGACCGAGAGAAGCTTGGAATCCGCGCTCATCGGGCGGCTTCCAAGAACGATAAGCTCGGCTCCGAGCTCTTCGGCGACTTGCAATAGGGTGAGATGGCGGGCTCCGATGCGCACGCTGGTTTCGGCCTTGAGGCCGGAATCGGCAAGCTGGTCGGAGAGCTTCTGTTGAGATTTTGCCTCAAGCTCTCGATAGAAGCTTTGGGTCTCGGGATCGTCCGAGTCGGGGTCGTCGACCGGCTCGAGAACGTGAAGAAGATGGACGCTTCCGCCGGACTCCAGAAGGCGGGATGCCGTGGCCAAAGCCGCGTTCGAACCTATGCTGAAGTCGGTGCCGACTAAAATGGTTTTCATGCTTTCAGAGATTTTCGATCGGCCTAGAGTTTCCCTTGCCGGATTCCGTACCAAAGGGAAGGGGGGACGAGGCGAGAAATCCCCAAGTCGTAAGGGGGCAATGCGCCGTGAACGATTCTGAGATCCTATCACCTTCCTACTATATCGAGAAGGTCTGCCTGACAACCGGAGAACTCCTGGAAGGAGAGATCCGGGCCGAAGAACTGCTGGTGCAGGACTACCGAGACTACCATGTCGTGGATTCTTATGCTCGTCACCTTACCAGTGTGATGTCGGAAGCCACCGGAGATCCCGAACGAATTAAGACGGCCATGAAGAAGGCTCGACGTTTGGGAAAAACCACCGCCGATATGGTGGCCAAGGTGGTGGGAAAAGACCCGAATCAGGTAGCCGAACGCCTCTTTGGCCTTAAGGATCGCGAGCATTTCTTTCGCTACAAGCCGCGATGGTCGTCCGACATCGATGTCGACAAGTCGATTGCGAAGCTTCAGAAAGATGCGGCCGCGGCCCTGGAAAAGACCCGTAAGAACGGTCAGGTGCAGTTGCGGGTACTCCTCACGGGCGGGACCGGTTTCGTGGGCAAGGAGATCATGTGGCAAGCCGCTACCAACCCTGAGATTGCCGAAATGGTGGTCCTGATCAGACCCAAGACGATTCGGGACCGCAAGACCGGTGAAGTGGTGAAGGTCCTCAGCCCCAGTGAGAGGGGAGAGCTTCTGCTTCGGCAGTTGTGGCTCGACGACCCCGGACTGATGGAGAAGTTTCGCTTTATCGCGGGCGACATCGAGGAACCGAGGCTTGGCGTGAACGACGAAGACTTTGAAGAGCTTTGTCGCACCGTCACCAACGTGATTCATTGCGCCGCCAGCGTGGCGTTCGACGACCCTTACGAAGACTCGTTTCGGGCCAACGTGATCGGCTCTCGCAACGCTCTGGCCTTTTCCAAGACCATTCAGGACCATCCGAAGAGCTGCTTCGTCTCCCATCTGAGCATCGAAACCAGCTACATTCACGGGCGCCAAACTCACCATGAAGCCAGAGAAGACGAGATCGTTTTTCCTCGCAACTTCTACAACAACTACTACGAACTCACAAAAGCGATGGCTTCTCTAGAGACCGAGGAAGCCATGCTCAAGGAGGGGCTGCGAGTTGTTCAACTCTGCCCCGCCATCGTGATCGGAGAGGGTAGGACCGGCAACAACCGGGGCGACCAGAAGGTGGTGAATGCTCCGGTCAACGCGTTCGGTCGCGCCCGTCAAGAGGTGAGGGCTCGACGCGGGAAGTGGGTGGAGTGGTCGAAGGCCTGGATGCTTTCCCAAATGGCTTCCGTGTTTCCCGGAGACGCTTCGGCGGAACTCAATCTGATACCGGTGGACTGGGTGGCGCTGGGGATCATCAAGGCGCTTCCCAGTGCGAGAGCAGTGGGCCAACGGATTCATCTGGCCACCGACTCCCGCATCACCACCAAAGAGATTCAGACCATTTTGAAAGAGGAGCTTCGGGTCAAAATCAAGCTGAGCGAGCCGACTTTCCATCGCAATTTTCAGTTGCCGGTGCTGGCCGGCGCCTTGAAAGCGTTGAAGCAGGGTAAAGTAGCCGGGGCGCTGATGAAGCTCGATAACATCTTCGGTGGGTACTCCGAGCGGGGCCAGCCGATCCACGAAGTGGGCAACGACGTGGAGGTGTTGGGGATGCCGGAGGTCCGGCCTCGCACGGCCGAGATTTTCCGCATGCTGTGTCGTCACAACAAGTATGTTCAGGAGTTCGGACAGGTTCGCTGTCTGGATGAGGTTTCAAGACGAGAGAAGAGCTGGGCCGAGTTCGTGGACGAGCTGGAGCAACAGAAGGCTCAACCGGTGGGAGCGCTCTCCCCCGCGGTCTTTCACAAGGCCGTCAAAGACTATTTGGACGTCAAGACGTTTGTCATGCGCGAACACGCCCGGGCGCGAAAGCGCATCCTTTCGAAAGCCGATGCGGCCTGGCTGCACATGGACCGGCCCGACAATCTCATGATGATCACAGCCCTCTTTCTGTTCGAGCACGGGCTGGACTTTCAGAAGCTGAAGAAAGCGATCAAGGAACGTCTCCTCACCTACGACCGCTTTAGAATGCGGGTGCGTCGCTCTCGCAACCCTTTGCGACGGCCGAGTTGGGTGCCGGTCAAGGATTTTGATCTGGACAACCATTTAGAGCGGGTGAGTCTGAAAGGCGGAAGCCAGGAAGACTTGCACGATTTCGTGGGCAAAAAGATGAGCCAGCGCTTGAGCCGGCGCCATCCGTTGTGGAAGTTCTATCTGGTGGAGGATCTTCAGAAAGGTAGCGCTCTGGTGGCGGTGCTGCACCACGCCATCGCCGACGGCAACGCTCTCATGAGAGTGCTGATGAAGCTGACCGATCCGGTGGAGACCGGCACGGAGATCGAACGAGTGCAGAAAGCCCGACAGCTGAACGTGAAGCCCCGAGGCTTCGTGGACCTGGCCAAGAAAGGTCTGGGTGCCACCGCTACGCTCAGCAAGGGACTGATCGAATCTGAGCCGACCACACCTTTCCGCGGACCTCTGAGCAAAGCCAAAAAGGTCTCGGTGTCCAAGGCGATTTCGCTGGACGACATTAAATTAGCTCGTATCCCCACAAGCTCCACCGTCAACGACATCCTGATGGCGGCTCTCACCGGCGGACTGAGGCGATACATCTTGAGAGAGCAGGGCGAGTTGAAGGCGGACTGTAGCGTGCGGGCGGTCGTCCCGGTGGATCTCCGACGCTCCAGCGGCGAAGACCTGGGCAACAAGTTCGGCCTCATCTTCATGTCTCTGCCGGTGGGGATCGAAGACCCTCACGATCAGCTTTTGGAAGTGAAAAAGCGGATGAACGAGCTGAAGGAATCTCCGCAAGCGATCATGGTTTTGGGGTTGCTAGCGGCCGTGGGCGCTATTCCGGCTGAACTGGAGAAGCGGGTGGTGACCATGTTCAGCTCTCGGGCGACCACGGTTCTCACCAACGTTCCCGGACCAAAGGAGCCGCTGAAGCTGGCCGGAAGCGAGATCTCGTCCTTGATGTTCTGGGTGCCCCAGTCGGGCGGTCTGGGCCTGGGGCTCTCGATCCTCAGCTACAACAATTCGGTGCGAGTGGGGGTGGCGGCCGACGCCGGTCTGGTAAAGTATCCGGAGGCGCTGGCGCGAGACTTTGAAGAAGCTTTCGAAGAGCTGTTGAGAGTGGAGAGCGCCGTTCCCGAGCCCGCCTGATCCAGGTCATACCAGGGAGACCGGATACGAGCTATCCTAGCCCCAGCCAGGGGGTCGAAATGACGAGAATGTCTCACGCCGATGCGGCGTGGCTCCATATGGAAACGCCCACCAACCTGATGATGATCACAGGCTTGGTCCTGTTGGATTCCGTGCCCGAGCGGGAATGGATGGAGTCGGTCCTGGAGTATCGGCTCTGTCAGTTTGAGCGGTTTCGGATGAAGGTGGTGGAGCCGCCGGGTCTGGGTTTGCCGCAGTGGGAACGAGCGATGAATTTTGAGGTGGGCGCTCACCTGGTGTATGAAGAGTTGGCTGACCCGACCATGGAGCGTTTCCTGGAGCGTGTCTCCGAGTTGATGAGTACGCCCCTGGATAGGGAGCGACCGCTTTGGGAGTTCCGAATCTTCCCCGGGGTTGGGAGCGGCTGCGCTATGGCGGTGCGACTTCACCACGCTATCGCCGACGGGATCGCTTTGATGCGAGTGCTTCTTAGCCTGTGCGACGATCAGTCGAAGGCCCCCCGACCTACCGCTCAAGACCTGCCGGAGCAAGGCGTGAGCGAGAGCACCGCTTTTCAACGAGCCAAGCGGTTCACCAGTCGGCTCATCCACGAGGGGCACGACCTTCTGTTTCATCCCTCTCAGGCTGCCGAACTTGCTCATCAAAGCCTGAAGGCGGGGAAGGCTCTGGCCCATGTCCTGGCTCTTGCGCCAGACGCCCCCAACGTGTTGCAGGGGGAACTTCAAAGAAAGAAGCTGGTGGCTCTCTCCGAGCCGATGGCGTTGGACGACGTGAAGCGCTTGGGGAAGAATCTGGGCTGCACGATCAACGATGTTCTGATGGCGGTCCTCGCGGGGGCTCTGGGGAGAACTCTCAAACGAGAGCAAGATTTGCCGGCGGAGACCGTCCTTCGAGCGGTGGTCCCCGTGGACCTGAGAGGCGGTAGGGTGGACGACCTCGGCAACAAGTTCGGTCTTGTTTTCTTGAGTCTACCTGTGGGGGAAGTCGAACCCGGACAAAGACTTCGTCGAGTCCATCAGTCTATGAACGAGCTGAAGTCTTCAGCGGAAGCTGTCGTCACATTCGAACTACTCAGCACGGTGGGCGCTCTTCCCGCGGAAGTGGAGAAACCAATCATCCATTGGTTCGGTAGCAAGGCCAGCGTGGTGGTCACCAATTTACCGGGGCCGAGAGAGTCGCTTTATCTGGCCGGCTCGAAGATCGAGAGTGTGATGTACTGGGTGCCGCAATCGGGTCAGTTGGCAGTCGGGATCAGCCTGATGAGTTATGCCGGACAGATTAGGATGGGTGTGACCACGGACGCTTCCGTCTATCCCTGTCCGCAAGCCATCGTGGAAGATTTCATGGCAGCCCTCGAAGAAATGCAATCACTGGAGGTCTCTTGAGTCTCATTCCCAACTATCTTTTGCGCCGGCTCTATCAACGCGACTCTCTCAAGAACGTCCACAACGGAGTCAGTTTTTGCCTCAAGAATAGGCTAAGTGAAGCCACCATTACCACGATAAACTCGGTGGAGATAAACGGTCGTGCTGTTCCGCTCAAAGATGTCTCTTTCATGCCGTCCGACGGCGGAGCGATGGTGCCTGCTATTGATATCGCTTCGGAGAGCGGGCTCTATTTGCCGATAGGTGGCGCCATCAAAGTACGCGTGGAGATGCCGCCGTTGGAAGATGGAGAGCATCAGCTCGATCTCGATTTCCAGTGCCGTCCTTTCGGTAATCTGAGAGTTCGGATCGACGCTTCCCTGAGCCGCGCGGACAAAGAGGAGCCGAGCATACCCAGGGATCCGGCGGACAATTACAGTGAACAGGCCGTCGAAGAGCGAAGAAACTTCCTGCGCCGTCATTGCACCCAGAGTTTCGAGCACGTCTTTCGGGACAGCTACGATCCTCACCTTACCCGAGGCAATGTCGAAAACTTTATCGGCACCGCCCAGATACCGCTGGGATTGGCGGGACCGCTGCTAATGGACGGGGAGCACGCCCAAGGAGAGTTCTTCGTGCCGCTGGCGACCACCGAGGGTACTCTGGTGGCGTCTTACAATCGGGGGATGAAGTTGGTCAGGCTGGCCGGTGGCGTGAAGGCGACGGTGGTCGGCGACAATATGCAGAGAGCACCCGTCTTCGTTTTTGAGGACGCGCGAGGGGCTCGACGGTTTGTGGACTGGGTCGTCGGCAGGCTGGACGAGATAAGAAAGATGGCTGAGTCGACCTCCAGCGTGGCGCGGCTGAAATACATCGACTACTACTTGAGTAACAAGTTCGCCTATCTTCGCTTCAACTTCACCACCGGGGATGCGGCCGGCCAGAACATGGTGGGGAAAGCGACCATGGCCGCCTGCGACTGGATCCTGGAGAGATACAAAGCGGATAAGATCACCCGATTCTTCCTGGAATCGAACTTCGCCACCGACAAGAAAGCCTCGATGATCAACGTCATGAGGTCTCGGGGAAAGCGAGTGACGGCGGAGGTGACCATCCCCCGCCAACTCATGGCCGACGTCATGGGCGTGGATACCAAGATACTGGCTTACCACAGCGGTGTGGCCAACGTGGGCTCCTGGATTGCGGGAGCCAACAACAACGGACTTCATTCGGCCAACGCCATCACGGCGCTCTTCATCGCCACCGGTCAGGACGTGGCCAATGTGGCCGAATCTTCGGCCGCCATCGTCTACACCGAACTCACGGAGGAGAGCGACCTTTATTTCTCCATCACTTTGCCCTCTTTGATTGTGGCCAGCTACGGCGGAGGAACGGGCCTACCGACTCAGCGAGAGTGTCTGGAGATGCTGGGCTGCTGGGGAGTGGGGAAAGTGTTTAAGCTGGCTGAGATTGTGGCCGGTACGGTGCTGGCCGGTGAGCTTTCCCTGGCCTGTGCGATCTCTTCTTTGGAATGGGTCTCCTCTCACGAGGAGCTGGGGCGAAACCGCTAGACTTCTTTGGCGGGGATTTTGGAAAGCGCTCTTTCCGCCATAGCGGTGATGGTGAGGGACGGATTGACACCCAGGTTGGCCGACATGGCCGAACCGTCCACTACGTAAAGACCGGGATATCCGAACACCTCGTGGTTCTTATCGATGACTCCCTCGGCCGGGTCGCTCCCCATGCAGCACCCGCCCAGGATATGGGCCGTGGTAGGGATCCCCAGGAACGTTTCGGTGACCAGGCTATGGGCAAAGCCGTCGACTTCTTCTGAGAACACCTTGGCTAGTTCGGTGGCTTCCGGAATGTGGTTGGTGGGGCGCGGACCGTCAGAGAGTTCGGAGGTGAGCCCGCGGGTGAATCCGGTCCATAGGCCGCGTCCCAGTTTTAGTTTGAGATAGCCGTCCAGGCTGCGCATGTAGAGTAAGATGGTGGTGCGGCGTGCGTGCTCTCGGTGGGTAACGGAGCGTAGATAGTCTCCCGGACGCTGAAACAGGACTTGCAGTAGGCGACTGAGTCGTCCGAGCGCGTTGTCGCCCGCTACGTGGGGGGCTGCCAGGTAGCGGAAGAAGTCCGAGCCGGGCGGATAGCGACAGGGCTCTAGATGCGAGTGCTCGTCGGTTTGCAAGATAGAGCCGATGGCCACGCCCTGGGAAAAATCGAGGTCTTTGCGGTTGGAAACAACTCCGATCAGAGATTCGGAGTTGGTGCGCACAAAGTTGCCCAACTGTTCTGAGAGTTCAGGTAAGGCGTCGGCCCGCTCTTTTAGCTTGAGCAAGAGAGGTACTGTCCCCATGACACCGCCGCTTAGGAAGACTTTGGGAGCGAAGAAGGCTTGCTCTTTCGTGGAGACACGGTATCCGCCCGAGACCGGATTGATGTCGACCACTTCCGATTCGGGCGCTACCACGGCCCCCTCCCTTTCGGCCAGATAGAGGTAGTTCTTGTCCAGAGTGTTCTTGGCGTTGTAACGGCAGCCGAGCATACAGCCGCCGCAGCCGATACAACCTGTCCGAGAGGGACCTTTCCCGCCGAAATAGGGATCGGCGACGGTCTTGCCGGACTCCCCGAAGTAGACCCCTACGGGATTACTGCCGTAGGAATCCTTCAGACCCAATTTCTCGGCCACTCTGCCTAGCGCTCGGTCGGCGTCGGCGGGGAGCTGATTGTTGGTGGCTCCCAGCATGAATCTCGCCGTCTTGTAGTGCGGCTTGAGTTCATCTTCCCAGTCGGCCAGATGAGCCCAGCCGCGGCCCTGGAAAAAGCTCTTCGGAGGCGTGGGCAGAGTATTAGCATAGACGAGCGAACCACCCCCCACACCGACTCCGGACAAGGCCGTGATGTGAGGGAGAAAAGTCATCTTAAAAAGACCCTTCCATCCCAGAGGAGGGGCCCACAGCCAGCGACTGAGTTGGCGATTGGTTCTGGGGAAATCGTCGGGGCCGAAGCGCCGTCCTTTCTCCAACACCAGGACTCGATAGCCTTTCTCAGCCATGCGAAGAGCGCTCACGCTGCCCCCAAAGCCGGAGCCTATGACGATGACATCATAGTCCACGGCCGCTTTTGCTCTTCTCTTTCAAAAAACTTCCGATCTCTTGCTCACGGGCCGCCACGTCCGCTCGCCCCAGGTCCATCAGAGTGATGCAGAAGTCCGGATGGAAAAGAAGATAGGATGCCAGTTCAGCTGAGGCTCGGTCTCCCCCCAGGCCGTGCAAGAGATAGCGAAGGCCCGGGGGAATGCGATTCATGAGTTTCTTGGCCAAGGGTGCGATCGGTTGGGAGGGCGCGAGCCACATCACATCCACACCTCGAAAATCAGGTGAAGACTCTCGGATGTTCTTGTTGATCCTTTTGCAGTGGGCGACGTCTTTTTCCATCGCGTCCATCATAATGGCGTCCAGAATCGTACTGGCCACGTCGGCCACCATAGGGGTGCGGCTCTCGGCCACACCGGCAGGCTCGTGAACACCGATGGCCAGAATGCGGTCCGCGCCCAGCCGAATGGCTGGTCCGAGAGGGGTGGTGTTTCGAAGGCAGCCGTCGCCGAAATGAGTGCCGTTCAGCCGCACCGTCGGGAAGATCATGGGAATGGCGCTGGATGCCATGATATGGTTGATACCGATGTGGGTTTTTTCCACCCGCGCTCGCTTCTTCTTCCATCCTTCCAGATCGTCGCGACCCTCCAGAAAGATGACGCTTTCGTTGGAGAAGTACTCGGTCGCCGGTATGGCTAAGGCGGTCAGATGCCGTTCGGCGATACTTCGGGAAATTCGGTGAAACGGGATCTTGGAAAAGAGCCGGGGGAGGGGTGAGGTATCGAGCAGAGACTTGGGAGTCACGCCGCCCAGGATTCCTCCGAAACCGAGATCGCGAGCCCAGCGGAACGCGGTGCGCGCAAGCGAAGGGAAGTCTGTTCGAAAGACATGTCGGGCCTGCAAGACCGACCACACGTCGAACAGCTCGGAAATGGCGTGGTCGAACTGATCGGCCCAGGCTGCGATGGCGGTAGCGTGGATGGAGCCCGCGCTGGTGCCGACGAGGATAGGGAACGGCGAAGGCCCGGGCTCTACCAGGCCTCTTTCCAGAAGCCCATAAAGGACACCCACTTGATAGGCTCCCCTGGCGCCCCCGCCGGAGAGCACCAGAGCTGTACCGTTTCCGTTCAGACCCAAGCTACCGTCTTCACCTTTCAACTCTGTTCCTCTCATCGTTTCACGGATGAAATCTCCGGTGTATGATCGAGAACAGGTTCTTAGAATCCCGTCCGAAATAACTTCCCGATTTCGAACGCCGATCCACCGGGTACCCCCTGAGTGCTGACGGCGTCCTCTCGTCTTTATTTGTACCCGCACCCGCATGCGGGTATCCGCCGCAGCCGAGCCAACATCGACAGCACCCGCAAGCGGGTACCCGCGCCTCGACGCCCGAAACCAGAAAGTTATTCCAGACCGGATTCTTGGCTGCAATTCGGTTAGTTGTGAACTATCGCCTGCCCCCCGGGAGTGTTATACTACCGGCCTTATGGAATTCACGAACTCCGAAGCCGTTTGTTTTGTGCCCGACCAGACCTCCCTGGAGGAGGCTCTCTCCCGTACAACTCACCTTGGCATAGGAGCCCATCCCGACGATCTGGAGTTTTTTGGATGGCATCCGATCTTGGAATGCTTCCAGAAGAAAGAATTCTGGTACACGGGAGTGATCGCAAGCGACGGCCGGTCTAGCCCACGGGCCGGACAGTACAAAGATTTCAGCGACGACGACATAGTGAAAGTGAGACTGAAGGAGCAGCGCCATGCCGCCACCACGGGCGAATACTCTTGCCTGGTGAGCTTGCTGCACCCCGAGACCGGGGAAGTCATGGGCGGTTCGCCTCGCGCTCTGGTGGAGGACCTGAAACAGGTGATAGAGGCGTGTCGGCCGCAGCATATCATCACTCACAACCTGGCCGATAGCCATCCTCATCATCTGGTGGTGGCGCTGAGCGCGATTACCGCGCTGAGAGAGTCAGGATTCACGCCCGCCAGCTTTTACGGCGGAGAGATCTGGCGTTCGCTAGATTGGATGGTGACAGCCGACAAGCTGACTTTCGACGTGAGCGATCATCAGAACCTGAGCAACGCTTTGATGGGAGTCTACGATTCTCAGATCACCGGCGGCAAAAGATACGACCTGGCTACCGCGGGAAGAAAAAGAGCCAACGCCACCTACTACGACCCTCTCGCGACCGATCAGTCGACGGCCCTGGAGTACGGGATGGACCTTTTGCCGCTTCTGCACGACCCGACACTGAGTCCCACGGACTATGTTTCAGGGCTGCTCTCCAACTTTCGCAGAGAAGTTACCGGGCGCCTCGACGGGCTTCAAAAGTCACTTTAAGAGACCTCACTCATGGGAGTACCGCTAGCTAAAATTCGATTTGCTGCGGCCACCAGACCACGGACGTTTTCCGCCATGCCACCCGAGTGCCCCGCCTGGGTGAACTCCAACGTACATCGGGACAGTTCTCGGCTGAGATCGTAGGCGGACATGGGCGGACAGCAGACGTCGTGGCGACCCTGCACGATATGAGTCGGGATATCTTTGATCGCCTCGACGTTATCCATGATGACGTTGGTGGGCATGAAGTTGCGCATATAGTGGGCTTCGATGAGAGCGAACGGGAGAGACTTTTCGGGCGGGAGATTGCGAACATCGTCGGCCGGAACGTCGAGGTACGAGTAGCCGTTTTCGTAGCGCGTCCAAGCCGCCGCGGCGGGAAGATGTATATCGGGATCCGGGTGGGTGAGTCTTTGGAAGTACGACTCCAGTAGTTCGGCCCTCTCTTCTTCCGGTAAGAACTCCACAAACTCTCGATGGACCTCAGGGTAGAATGTGCCGGTACCGTTGAGATACCAGTCGAGTTCCTTGTCGCGCATCATAAAAACGCCCCGAAGGGTGAGACTCAGCGTTCTCTGAGGATATTTTTCGGCGTAGAGGAGAGCCAGAGTGGCCCCCCAGGAACCACCGAAGAGGTGCCACCGGTCGATACCCAGATGTTGGCGCATCCTCTCGTTATCTTCTACCAGTATGTCGGGAGTATTACTCTCGATGAGGGCACCGGGATCCCCGCCGATGGCGAAAGCTTGGGGTGGAGAGAGCGGTGCCGCCCTTTGGTCGTAGGTGACGATACGGAACCCGCTGGGATCGAAATATCGGAAGTAGACTTCATTGCAACCGGCGCCGGGGCCGCCGTGCAGATAGACCACCGGGACTCCATCGGGATTGCCGTGCTCGAAGTAGGTCAGACGATGACCGTCGCCCACCTCCAGCTTGCCTGAATTGAAGGGTTCCGTGGGGGGGAAGAGATGTGTCATGGGAGCGGCTTCTCGAACCGACCATCTAAGCCCTAGTACTGTAGCTTTTTCGAAGGGTCTTTGCACTCCCGAGAGAAGGCTGTCCTAGACCGAACACAGTGCTTGGGAGGGCCTCACAATGAAAAATCTTGTCGAATCTCTGGATGTAGCGTGCGAGAAGTGGCGCGGAATCGTGGGAGAAGAACACGTTGTCCTCGATCGAGGTGAGCTAGAGCTTGCCTCTACAGCCACTTATCCCACCGAGGGCAGCGTCACGGCGATTCTGCGACCCGCCGACACGGAGCAGGTGAGCGCCTGTATGGAAGTGGCGCAGAAGCACGATGTGAAGATCTATCCCGTGAGCACGGGGAAAAACTGGGGATACGGGTCGCGCGTCCCTCCCAAAGGTCAGGCTGCGATCCTGGATCTCGGGCGTATGAACCAGATTCTGGACTACGATCACGAAATGGGCACGGTCACGGTTCAGCCGGGGGTTACCTTCCGCCAATTGGAAGCGCTGCTGGAAGATAACGGGCGGAAGTTTTTCATGTCCGCACCCGGCACCACTCCCGACGCGAGCGTCATAGGCAACGCTCTAGAGCGGGGCTGGGGATTTGGGCCTTACTCCGACCGATTCGATTTTATGTGCGGCATGCAGGTGGTGCTGCCGGACGGGTTGGTGGTGGAGACCGGAATGGAGCGTTTCCCCGGGGCTCAGTCCGCGAAGTATTTTCGATGGGGAGTCGGACCGTGGTTTGACGGGATGTTCACCCAGTCCAATCTGGGCATCGTGACCCGTATGACGGTCTTTCTGGCGCCCCTTCCGACCGACTTCGTTTCTTTCGTTTACAGATTTGACGACATCGAAAAGATGGCTCCGGTGGTGGATGTCCTGAGGGATCTGAAGCTCAAGGGCATCCTGCGTACCAACTTCAAGCTGCAGAACTTTTATCGCCAACTCATGGCCAAAGGTCAGTTTCCGTATGATGAGACGGGTGGATCTTGGACGCTCTCACCGGAGCTTGAGGCGGAGAAGCGCAAGCTCTACGGGGTCGGCAAGTGGAACGGGGCGGGTGCTCTCTACTGCTGGTCCCGGGCGCAAGCCAAGGCGGAGATCGATCTGGTCCGCGCTTGTCTTGAGCCCCACGTGGATGCTCTGCTGTTTTTCGACAAAGAGTTGGAAGAGAACGCCGAGGCTCGTCGCGACGAGATTTTGGAAAAGACAGGCTACGACCTCAAGAAGTGTCTCAAGCGCTATTTTCACGATACCCGATTCGTGGGAGTGGACCGTGGCAACAAAGGGATGCAAATGGCTTACTGGCGCAAGGAAGACCCTGCTCCGGACGACCCACAACTGGACCGCGACAAGGTGGGATTTATCTGGGTGGACCCGATCATTCCGTTCCGTGGGAAGCAGGTACGAGAGGCTACCGATATTATCAGCGAGACTCAGTTGAAGCACGGGTTTGAGCCGAACATCGGACTGAACTGCACCACCGAGCGCTCCATCTTCACTACCGGCGCGATCGTCTACGACAGGGAAGAGCCTGGACGGGATGAGAAGGCGCTGGCTTGCGCTCGCGAAGCGGTGGACAGGCTGGCTGCCGCGGGATACATCCTGGGTCGCCTGACCACCGATAGCATGTCGCTTCTGCAGAAGGCTCAGGAAGGCTCTCGTCAGCTTCAAGAGCGGGTCAAGCTGGCTCTCGACCCCAACCGAGTGTTGGCGCCGGGACGTTACGAATAAGACACCCGTCGATAGGGTTGAAACTCAGCGGGTTCGGCGCTAGCCGGACTCGTTTTTCGTAACCGGCCGACGAAACCGTTCGGCCACGGAGGCCGAACCAGCCGCTACGATCACGATCAGCATTCCGAGCATCTCCTGGCCGCTCAAGACCTGGCTCATGAAGCCCCATCCTAGAATACCGGCGAAGACGGGTTTGAGCATCGTGCCGATACTGGTCTCGACCGAGGTGAGGATTCTGGTGGCGCCGGCCAACAAAGACTGACCAACCAGTGCACACACACCGTACATCACGGCACAAGCCCAAAGCTCCGGGGTGCTCGGCCAACCACCGTCCAGGCAAAGGGGCAAGGCGGCCATCATCGTGACTCCGGCGTACCAGAGATTGATGGTGTTCGGGCTGTCGGTGGAGCGGAGTCCGCGCATGGAGATGATCTCGAGCGCGTTGAAGAAGCCGCCCGCGAAGCCCGCCGCGATTCCCACGGTATCGGCGCTGCCCAGATGAAGAGCCGAACCCGGCTGGGCCAGCATCCAAAGACCGATGGCGGCGAAAGGCAAGGCCAGGATCTCAATTTTGAGAGGTTTAACCCGGAACAGAACCCAGGCCAGAAAGAAGGTCCAGAGCGGGGCCGTCTTCTGGAGGAGACTGGCAATCGAAATCGGGATACGAGTCGAAGCCATGATCGTTCCGGCTTGCGTAGCCACTCCGAACAGCCCACGGCCCAGCAAGAGCCTTCGATTGCCGCCGCGCGCCTCGGCTCTGTTCTTAAACGCCCAGGGACCTAGAAAACTGAGAAAGACCAGGCCCCTGATCACCAGCAGGTTCTCCACCGGCACCTTGCCGCCGGTAAGGCCTACAAAAAGGACCACACCGGCAAGCGCCAGCGTGGCCCCTATCATCAGGAGATAGCCGCGAGCTTTGGTCACGCCGGCTGCAATTGAGGAACTTTGGCTTCCTGAGGGAGTACGACCTCGGGCAGTACGTAGGCGCCGTTGATCGCGTTGACGACTTCGTGGGGGGAGACCCGGGCCACGATACTAGACACACCCATGTGGCGGAAATAGATGCCGCCCACGATGCGAACTTCTTCTTGTCGGACGCCGTCGGGTCCGGAATGAGCGAGGTTGAAAAAGAACGGATCGATGCGGGCCTGAGCCAGGTACGGAACCGGACCCTCGATGCTCTCCTTAACCATCTTCCCCCACTCTTCGGAAGAGTGGTCGCGTCCACTCCAGATCCCCGAGCCTCGATAGTCGTTTCGAGGCTTCAAGATCCATTCTCCCTGAGTCTTCAGAACGGTTTCCTTCACACTCTCACCCTTCTCGGTGACAGCGTTGTCGGTGAGCGAATAAGTGGCCGGGGTGTGCTTATCGATAAATTCCAGTTCGGGGGTTGTCATGGCTTGGCGAACCGAGGGCATCCGCATGGCAGCGAAGATCCCTTTGTCTTCCGCGATCGTCAGACAGGCGAAGTTGTTGATGCTCAAAAACGCATTATTCTGGAGTCCTTCCAGAAAGACGTGGTAGCGGCTGACGGCATCTCCGCTCCAATGATGTTGGGCTCCGAAGAGCCGAAACTTGTTGAAGGTCGCCTTGATGCGGGTACCGTCCAGGAAGTAATCCCCGTTCTTGTGCTTGAGATCGCCCACATCGCCGACGACCACATCGACTCCAGCCTTTTCACAGCTCTGCTTGATCATCTCGACCTCGTGGAGTTTGCGGTTTTCGTCAACCAAAATGGCGAGAGCACCATCGCCCTGGTCAAAGGTCGCTATGCACGAACGGATGTACTCACCGAACGTGTCGAATCGGTCCGGGGTCTCCCCAACCATGCCTTCCACCCGTAAGAAGTCCGGCGCCGTCTCCACGAAACGCTGCTGAACAAAGTGACCGGGCAAATAGCCGCTAGCCATAGCCGCATTGGTTTCGATGAAGAGTGGCACCCCGGCTTTGCTAACGATGAAATCGTAGCGTCCGTACTCCTGCCAGGTGATCAGTTGACGTTTCATTAGCGGGCGAAACAGCGAGTAGCGGCGGTTGTAGTCCAGGACGTCGTCTATGCCGTTGGCGTACATCTGAAGAATGCGCTCCACCACCTGATACAGGGTGCGTCCAAGTCTGGATAGCGAGTTGCGCTCTGGCTCGGTCATAGCCACCGGACACGGTTGAACGTCCCAGTGGGAGTAGTAATCGCCGTCGACCTCTTTGCGAAGATAGCCGTTGAGGGCGTCGGTGTAGGCTGCGTAGTCTTTCGGATTCTTGAGCGCCTCGTCGGCGATGGCGCCGGTTCGTTCTAAAACCGGTCTGAAGTCTGTGATCTGCATAAGATGGTCTCCCCACGTCTTGTTGCTCCCTCCTTTGCCCACGGAGTATGGTCTCCTGCAGGTCTCGGCCGGGCGTCCACGGAACGAAAATCTCTATGGCCGTTCGTATTCTCGCCCTTGCCGGCAGCATAATCAGTACCTGTTTCAACAAGCGGCTTCTCCATCTCTCCATCGAGGCCGCGCGCGAGGAGGGAGCCGAAGTGACGTTCGTCGACCTGCTCGAGACCCGCTTTCCACATTTTTCGTTTGACGACGAAGAGAAGAGCGGTCTCCCCGATGTGGCCGTCGAGTTGAAGACTCACCTGAAGACCCATCACGGATTGTTGGTCGCCGCTCCGGAGTTCAACGGTTCCTTCTGTACGACTCTGAAGTCAGCCATCGACTGGTGCCATAGGCCGGACTCGCAGAAGCGAGCCGAGCTAGGTGACTTTCAAGGTAAGGTGGGCGCTATTCTCAGTGCTTCCAAGTGGGACCACTCGGGGTTTCGCGGGCTTGATCATCTGCGGACGGTTCTGGCCTCGGTCGGGGTGACTTTGATCCCGGATACCGTCTCCATGCCTCACGCTCGGGAAGCTTTCACACCGGAGTGGGAAACCAAAGACCCGTACTACGGGGAAGAGGCGCGCAAGACCGCTCGAGCCCTGGTGCAAGCTTGTCGGAAGTTTCAAGCTACCTGATGGTCCCCTCTGCCCTACTTCAGCTTCAAGAACTTGCCGAGGACGCGTTTGAGGCTCGTTCTGCCGGCTGTCTGGCCAGAGTACCCGCTGTTGTCTTATCGGTCGGCACTCCCACCGGCGG
>Ga0208701_100319_pt1 | contig 17138 bp, 15 predicted proteins | sample DeeseametaMP1482_FD_184188 | JGI IMG/M metagenome (GOLD analysis project Ga0208701, IMG submission 184188) | Marine microbial communities from the Deep Pacific Ocean - MP1482 (SPAdes) | ecosystem: Environmental > Aquatic > Marine > Oceanic | place: South of Fiji, South Pacific Ocean | collected... | reverse complement strand
CGATCACCTGATCCACCGAGCCGATCAGATCAGAAAGATCGCCCTGCTCGTCCTTGGAAGAGGTCTCGACCAATCCTCCCGTCCAAGCGCGGATGGAAGCATCGGCCAGCGGGTCTACACCCAGAAGCGTGAGTGGCGTGGCAAGCCCCGGGTCGTCCGGCGAATTCAGGTCTGGAAAGCTGAGATAGCCCTCCACCACCGGAGCCGATTCACGTATCCCCCAGTCCACCCGAAGCGTCTTGTAAAAGCTCTCGTCGATCCGCCTTCCAGCGCCGGTGACCACGAAGTTGGAGCGGCCCGTCAAAGCCTGTAGAGAAAGAGAAAACGATTTGCGAGCGCTGATGCTGGCGATGTCGATAGCCAGGATCACCGCCACGCCGGTAGCTACCGCGCAAACGGATAGCAGCAAGAGCCAGAGGTTCTTGCGTAGATAACGCCGGTAAGACGTCCAGAGAAGGCCCGGGATTTGGCTCAACTGGAGATGTGAGAGGAGCGGGCCACGGCAAACGCGTTGTGGGCGTGGATGCTCTCGAAATTCGTCACTTTCACTTCGAACCAGGCGATGCGTTGGTCGTTTCGGAGACGGACAGCCACGTTGCGAGCGATGTCCTCGACGAAGGCCGGATTCTCGTAGGCTTGCATGGTGACGTGACGCTCATCGGACCGCTTCAGAAGCGGATACAGCGGTGCTGACGCGGAGCCCTCCGCTATCTCAAACAGCTCCTCGATCCAGACTTTGGCTAGCTTGCCGTCGATTTCAGCCAACTCCACGCTCATCTCCACGATGCCACGCTGGTTGTGGGCGCCGTAGTCGCTGATCGCCTTACTGCACGGGCAGAGGCTGGCGACTTGCACCTTGACCACCATTCGAAACTTCTGCCCACTGGAGCAGGTCTCTCCATAGAACGTGCATTCGCAGTCGAGGTAACCCTTATGGCCGCTCACCGGAGCCGTCTTCTCAATGAAATAGGGGAAGGTCATCGACACCTGGGCGGCGTCCGCTTCCAACAAGCTCTTGAGGTCGTTGAGGATCTTGGGGATCGCGGTCATGGTGATGTCTCCGCGATAGCTGTTCATCACGGAGATAAAGCGACTCATATGAGTGCCTTTGACCTCCGGAGGCAGAGACACCGACAGAGCCACGTTGGCTATCGTTTGTTGCTGGCCGCTGGTACGGTCGAGCACGATGATGGGATACTTAAGATCGCACACTCCCACTTGATCGAGCGCTACTTTTCGCTCGTCGACCGTCTTCTGTATATCTACTAAATCCACTCAGGCTTACTCCGGAACTTCGTTAAAGTGTGCTTTTACCGGATTCGAACGGGAAGGAAACCTCTATGCGGTTTTGACAGACCACGAAACTCTTCAGGAAGCTATTCGACTCAAACGCTCCATCCAGCTAGCTCGCGGGCTGGGGAGACTCTCCTCCCTGGCTGCTTCAAGAGTGGCCTTCACTTCCAGGAGATCTTTCAATCTGGTGGAGAAGTCCTTTTTCATCATATGAGAGAGAAGCCGGCTTATCGTGCCAGGAAGTTGTGCAATCTGGTGAGCGGGCCGGGGCTCCGTGTTCAGTACGGCGAAAACTATATCGTGGATCTGCTCACCCTGATGGGCAGCCTGACCGGTAAAGATCTCGTACAAGGAGCAGCCGAGGCTAAAGACATCGTTGGCCTTGAAATGTCTACCCTGGAGTTGCTCCGGCGAAGAGTAGCGAAGCGTCCCGAGATAGGTGTTCTCCCTGGTCAAACGCGCCTGGCACTGCTCCATCGGCCCGGCTAGTCCCCAATCGACCAGCCACACTCTTGCTCCGGTTCCGTGAACGATATTCTCCGGCTTGATATCTCGGTGGAGCACTCCCTGGCCGTGAACATAGTCCAGGCAATCACAAAGCTTGATGGCCATCTCCAATTTTTCTCGATAGGAGAGCTCTTTTGCGCGGTGACCTAACATAATTTGCATGGCCATATAGGGCTGCCCGCTCTCATTGAGGCCGTGGTCGTAGACCTTCGGTAGACAGGGATGGTCCAGGCCGGCCAGGATGTCGGCCTCCCGCTGAAACCTCAGTCGCGACGTCTCATCCGCGGCGCTAGAGGATTTCAGGACCTTCAAAGCCACTTCGCGTTTTTGGAGAGAGTCCCAAGCGCGATAGACTTTGGCGTTCCCTCCCTCGCCCAGTATTTCCGTCGTATGATAGCGTGAGGTCCGCTGCATCGATTCCAACCTCTCAAGTTTCTTACACCAAGACTAGAATCGGCGGACGACGCCAGCGTTGCCTGGGTGCCGCTCTTGTTAACGAGGTGTTAATGTCGCCAGGATTTCGCTATCTCTCTAGGAAGCCAGGGCTCTTGAACTGCCAGCTATCCGCCATACTCTACGCTCCCTTCGGTCTCCCCACGGTCCGCAAAACGATTTCCCATCTTCAAGCGCAAGCTGAAGTCGCGATCGAGTTGGTCCTGATACAGCCGGAAGGCTCACCCTATCCGGAAGAGGATTTTGCTCCACTCATCCTTCGATCGGTGGAAGTCCCCAATGGCCTGACCACCGCACAATGCTGGGCTCTCGGCGTGAAATCGGCCGGCGCTCCCATCGTGGTCTTCACGGAAGACCACTGCTTCCCGGAGCCCGGTTGGGCGAAGGCCCTGGTGGAAGCTCACCGAGAGGAGCGATGGTATGCCGTGGGACCGGCCGCCGAGAATGCCAACGACTCCACTCGGATCAGTCGGGCCGACATGCTCATGAACTTTCTGGACCAACTGACCAACCCTGAGGGACCGGCCCCGGCGTTGATGGGGCATAACACAAGCTATAAGAAATCCGTGCTGGAGACCCTCTCGGACGAGATGTTGGTCAGCGGTCTGAGATGCGAGATCGTTCTGCACCAAAGCTGGGGTCCCGAACACTGTCTGCACCTGCCTGGAGCGCGGGTACGACACATCAACCTCTCTAAGCCGCTACCCTTTCTTTTGCACAAACTCTTCGGCGGCGTCGTCTTCGGGTCCGAACGTTGCGCTCGATGGAGCGTGCCGAAGAGGGCTGTTTATCTGGCCGGCTCCTGGGCTATCCCCGCCCTGAGGCTGCAGAGAATTCTGACCCGACTGACTTCGCTCGCCCCGAACAGGAAAACCCGTCTCCTTTCCGCCTGGCCCTGGCTCATCCCGGCCCTGCTCTTACACGCATCTGGCGAAGCTCTGGGGTACTTGCTCGGACCTTCCGCGTCGCCCGCCTTCTACAAATTCTACTGCCAGTTCGAGCAGAGGCGATGGGACATGGTCTGCGAGAACGACCGCCGGATCCAACATCAGGTTCTTTCGCAGAAGGTGACTCCTCCCCGCGGGAAGTAGCCTCTGTCGGGATGAAGACTGAAGCCCTTAGAATATATGTGCCCTGGCGAAGCCGCTCCCTGCCGCTTCGTTGGTCCGACGAATTCGGCCGGGCCGCGCCACTCCGAATGGAGATCGGCTTTGGCAACGGCGACTACCTTGTCCGCTGCGCCGACTCCGATAGAGACTCCAACTACATCGGCGTGGAGATGACCTGGGGCTCCATCAAGCGCGCGAGCAAGCAGTGTTTTCGAAAAGGGCTGGACAACGTCAGACTCCTATGGGACGACGCTCGCACCGCTCTTGCCTGGGATTTCGCCGAGCAAAGTCTCGACGAGATCACAGCTCTTTATCCCTGTCCCTGGCCCAAGAAGCGTCACGCCAAGTTCAGGCTGTTTCAACCCGGCTTTCTCTCCCTTTGCAACTCGCGATTGGTGGAGGGCGGGACCCTGACCATCGTGACCGACTCCGCCCCCTACAAAGAAGAAATCCTGGAAAACAACACCCTCGACCTCACCGGGATGAAGTCTGAACTGGAGACCATTTCGGCAAGCTTCGAGACCAAATACGAAAAGAAGTGGGAAAAGACGGGCCAAACCGAGTTTTACCGAATCACCTTCCGCAAAGTGGTTCACTTATCCCATCCCAAACCGGAGGTACAGATCGTGAAGCATCACGTCGTTCCCTATTTAGATCCGAAGACTCTGTCTCCCCAAGATGAGAAAGAGAAGTTCAGCGTGCAGTTTAAGCAGTTTATCTTCGATGCCAAACAAAACATCGGTCTGTTGGAAGTGTATACCCACGAAGACACGATTGAACAGCACTTCTACATTCGCATCAAAAAGCAACAGAACGGATGGAAAATTCACCCCGCGGGTGGCCCGCCGCTTTTGCCCGTCCCGTCGGTGCAGAGAGCGCTCGACATCGTGAAAGAGACCGCTGAGAAGCAAGCTAGAGAAGTTTGAGGGCCAACTCTTCCAGGCTCTGAAAGTGACCGTCGGCCTGGGCAAGCGCCTCGCTCTTTGCCACCACTTGAGCTACGAAGTCCGCCCCGATGTTGCGCCCGAGTTCGAGATCGGAGAGCTTGTCACCCACCATCACCGACTTCTTCAGGTCCAGCCCCAGTTCGGTCGCGGCCTGCTCTGCTAAAGCCGGCTCCGGTTTTCGACATCGGCATCCTTCGTCGGGCCTGTGGGGGCAGAGGTAGATACCTGCTATCTGGACCCCCTGGGCTTGGAGAAGCTCGACAAGACGGTCGTGAACGGCCTTCACCTCAGCCTCTCCGAAGTAGCCCCTACCGATGCCGGATTGGTTGGTGATCACGACGATCGGCCATTGATGCTGATGGAAAAGACGCAACCCCTCGATCGCGCCGGGCAAAAACTTGATGGCCGCCGGGTCGGAAAGGTAACCGGGATCGTCCAGGACCGTGTCGTCCCGATCCAGCAACAACCAGCGCCGGCTCACACCGGGACGGTGCTTCGAAAGCGTTGGTAGGCCTTCATCAAAAAGGCCGGTACCTCGAAGCAAGGTCCGAGCATGCCGGGGGTCAGGTAGTTCGTCTGGCCTTCCAGTCCGCGCTCCTTAAACCGCTTTCGCAGCGTCTCCCCACCGTCGGCTCGGGGATTCCAATCGGATTTCATAGCCAGGGCCAGACACCAGGTGCCTCCCGGATAGGAAGGTACCGGAATCGTGATCAGGTGAACCACCGGAAAAAAGCTCTTGAGATCCACCGCCATCTTGGCGACCTGGTCGGGACCCAAGAAAGGTGATCCCGCTTGCAGCGCGGTGATTCCACCGGGAGCCAGAGCGGCATGAAGCTCTCTGAAGAATTCCGCTTCGAAGAGAGCTTCGGAGGGGCCCACCGGATCGCTCGAATCGACCAAGATGACATCCAGATCACGGGCTTCGCGAATGATGCGGGAAGCGTCGTCGGGAGCGATGGTCAGCCTTTTGTCCTGACCCAGCTTGTCCGCAAGCGTGGGGATGTGTTCCTGGCACATCTCGATGACTTTCGCATCGATCTCCACCAGGGTCAGTTTCTCCACCTGAGGATGCTTCAGCGCCTCGCGAACCGTCCCGCCGTCTCCGCCTCCCGCCACCAAGACCCGTTTAGGCGAGGGATGGCTGAGAAGGGCGGGATGGGCCAGCATCTCGTGATAGATGAACTCATCCAGTTCGCAAGCCTGCACCTTGCCGTCGATCACCAACATCCGGCCGAACGTTTCGGTGGCCAGAATATCGATCTGTTGATACTCACTCTTATGAGAGGCAAGCACCTGGCTCACGCGAGCTCCGAATCGGCTGCCTCCCGAAAAATCTTCACTAAACCAAAGTTCCATTTGCTGATTCTACCAAGAACGGTGGGGGTTAAACCGCTTCTGCCTACCAGAGATCAAATTGTTGCCCGTATTCGGGAATAACCACGTTCCATCCGCGCTCCTTCAGCGACTGAGCCTGAGCCTGGAGAGAGTCCGGCTCACCGTGCACCAAATAGGTGACCCCCGGCGGCTCGGAAAAGCCGTCACACCAATTCATGATCTCGTTGTGGTCGGCGTGACCGCTAAAGCCCTCCAGCTTGCTCACGCCGGCTCGCACCGGGATGTACTCCCCGAAAATCTTGATCTCGGAGTCTCCTTTCAAAAGACGCCAGCCGCGTGTGCCCACGGACTGATAGCCCACCATCAAGATGTGGTTTTTGGGATAGGGCAAGTAGTTCTTGAGATGGTGCAAGATGCGTCCGCCGGTGGCCATACCGGAGGCCGAAATGACGATTTTGGGAGCCGGTGTATTCAAGATGCTCTTCGACTGCTTGACCGACTCACAGAGAGACAGATTTTTGTAGGATAGAACCTTCTCTCCCCGCCTGACCAGCGCGGTCGCTTCCTCGTCGTAGTACTCGTGATACTCTCCGAAAAGTCGAGTCGCCTTGACCGCCATCGGCGAATCGATAAAAACCGGGAGCTTGGGGATGTCTTGCCTTCTGATGAGCTCCTCCAGAAGATAGAGAATCTCCTGAGTACGCTCGACCGCAAAGGCTGGGATGATGAGCGTCCCTTTGCGACTGGCCACCTCCATGACGATATCGGCCAGAGCCTCCAACTTATCGTCGGCGGGATGCTCGCGATTGCCGTAGGTGGATTCGAGTAAGAGCGCGTCACACCGGCCTTCCGGACGCACAGGGTCCCTCAGAATCGGAGCGTCCTGTCTACCCAGGTCTCCACTAAAAATGATCCGCTTATCTCCGACATTCATGTCCACCCAGGCCGAACCGAGTATATGACCGGCCTCCTTGAAAGTCGTTTGCCAGCCTTCAACGGGCTCGAAGGGTGTGTCGTACCGGTGTCCGACCAGTTTCTCGAGGACCTGCTCGGCATCCACAATCGAAAAGAGAGGTAGCGCCGGCTGGTGTTTCGTCTTCTTTTTGCGATTTCGGTAGTTGGCTTCTTCCTCTTGGAGACGAGCCGCATCGGGCAGTAAGATCTTGGCCAGGTCCCGCGTACCCCAAGTGCAGTGGACCGGAGCATTCAAGCCGTCTCTTCCCAGTCGGGGAAGATATCCGGTGTGGTCGATATGAGCGTGGGTCAGCACCACCGCGGAAAGGTCCCCCGGGTCCAACGGCAACGGCTCCCAGTTCTTCTCTCGCAGTTTACGAGGCCCCTGAAACATCCCCACATCCACCATCACTCGGTGGTTTTCATCAGTGAGGTAGAACTTCGACCCGGTGACAGTGCCGGCGGCACCCAAGAATTGAATTTTCATATCGGCTCATTCGAATCAAAACTGCCGCGTTCCCGTATATCCCGCTCAGAATCATGCACGGGGGTAGAGATCCTGTTACAAACATGTCACATGTAACGGGCCCCCAAAGCGCATAATGCACATGCGCCTGAGCGAAAGCTCATTGGAGTGCCGGAAACGGCGGGCGCCGCGATAGGTGGCTGGACGCGGCAAAGGCGCAAGAAAGACGATAAGGTTCGCCTTATCGTTTTTTTCGTGCTCTAAAACCCGAGCACGTGGGCGGCCTCCTGATGGAAAGCCGCCATATCGCGCCTCAGATCTCTCAAAAGGGCCTCGTACCGCTCATCCTGTCGGACCCGGCGACGGCTGAGATCGGTCCCCAAATCCTGCATCCCCACCAGACAGAGCGAACCGGGCGCACCCAGATTTTCGTGGCGCGCACCCAAGACGACTCCGTGTTTCACAAACACCAGAGTGGACATCCCGCTCAGCGCGGTCGAGAGCATAAAGATGCGAGAACAGACCAGCGGCTTGCCTTTTGGATGGCTGCGAAAGAGTGGAGGCTCCAGCCTGGGATTGGCCAAGCTGCGGCCAAAAGTCCGGAATCCGGGCACCGCCAGCGGCTCCGACTTGTGCCACCAGCTACGCTTGAACGGCACCGTGGGCGCCTCGGCCACCGAACGACTCCCGCTCAGGGCGACATAGTCGGGCTTGGAATTGGAGGAGTAGCCGGAGAGCTTCGAATCCCCCAGCTTCACTTTCCGAGCGATCACGCCCGTGAAAGGCTCCGACAGAAAGGGATGAGCGGTCGAGCTGTCCGCGGCTTTGTATTGATAAGCGAGCGGCACCCAGCTGTACCCCGTTCCTCCGACCGGTGAGCGGCACCAATGATCGTGGGGCACCAGTCGACCCGGCAAGGGGCACTGCAGGTCCCGGCCTCGACACAAAAGAGGCATGGGGTAGAAGGCCAGCCGGTTGGTGAACTCTCGAGAGAGTCGAGTTTCTTTCCACGACTCTACAGAATCCGTCGTGTAGACTGGCAGCTGTTGCTCCGAGCGAACGTGGAGTTGAACCCAACTGTGTCCCAGCTTGCCGTCCACCGGCTGAGGCACGGTCCAGTCAGGCTGCTCGACTTTACGAAAGGTGCTCGACTTGGGATGATACTGCCAGTGCAGGCGCTCTCTTCTTTCACTCACGCTCCACGACAGCTGCTCTTCTGTGAGAAGCAGAAGTCCTGTACCGCTCTGCAAGCAGTCGTTGCTGGCCAGGATGGAGAGAGGGTCGTTGAGCACTCTTGCCATGTCGGGGGCTTGCGGGTAAAGACCCGACAGAGTGATCTCGTTCCAACCGCGGATGTGCATCTCCACCCGCAAAGCTCCCGACTGCTGAAAGCCCTGAAGAATCTCGGTATACCCCAGGAGCGGATCGGTGGAATACTGCTCTCGGAGTCGCTCCACGGTGCGGTGGGCGGCCAGGGTGAAGACGCCTTCGGAATCCTTTGTTCCGGCCTCCCCCATCTCCATGATAAAGCCTTGGAAGGTGAGTTTCTTGCGACCTGATTCGCTCACTCCTCGTTCTTCCTCGTGATAGTGAATCAGTCCCCCGGTCCGAAAATCTTAAATGAGGGAAACGAAACCGTTATCTCCCAGCTCAATTTAACTGTATCTGCTCCCCAAGTTTGAGCCGAGGGTGAGTTCGGGGTATAAAGAGGGAGATTTCATGCGGTACGTCTTTCTAAAAATAGCAGCGATCACGGTGATTGCGCTTTTCTCCAGCGTCGAAGCCGAGACTCTCTACGGTGAGGACCTGGCCTGGAAGCTGGCCAATCCGGGAGAGATCAAGCGGGTCACCAATATCCGGGCCCGACTTCGCAAAGAAGATAAGGAGGCGGTACCGCTTTTTGTGCTCACTCCGCCACCTTTTGAAGACATTCAAGCCGCTCCCAACGTGGTCGGCAACACACCGGTCAGCCCCAAGAGCTGGGACTTGCCACCGTGGCCGAACGTGGACCCTCCCCTTCCCCCAGACCTGCCCGAGGGCACTCTGAAGATGTTGGAAGCTCGCCGCAAACAGCAGACGGCCGACGTCTGGGGCGAGGTCGGACCGGCCGGCGACAACGAGCAGTACTCCATTCTGTTAAGACCCCGGAGCGTGCCGCTGGACCAACAGATCGTGGTCAGAGGTAACGAAGTGCCGCCACCGTTCTCACTTCGCCGTTACTACGACACGGAAGAGGTCTTCATCGAAGTAGCCGCCTACGGAGGCACCACTTCTTTCACCGCGGAGAAAGCTTATCGAGCGATGAAGGAAGCGGCCACCCGCCAGAAGCCCTTGGAAGGTGTGGGTGAAGAAGCTTTTCTGACCAGAGTAGAGATTCTAGAAGAGGTCGAAGAGGAACAACTTCCGTTCGAGGAGCTCCCTCTGGCGGGAGAAGAGCGCCCCGAGCTACTGGACAGCGGCTCCGCCGAAGCCATGCTGGCTCCCGCTTTCCAGGAGCTTCCGGTCAAAGATCTCGAGGGACGCCGAGTCACCTTCACCGACCCCTTGCAAAAGCAGTATCGCTCCGAGGGACCGGAAGTGAAACAGTCGGTTCTGGTCATCGTGGCCTTCTTTCCCGATCAGGCCCTCACCGTGACCATGGCCCTGGAAGAACGGCTCGGCACAGTGCAGGATCTGGTAGCGGTCGCCATGATGGTGCAGAGGAAGATCATCAGCGAAATCCAACGCGGTTAACACAGGCCTTCAATGTGGAAACCGCCCGAAACAAGTTGGACTAAAAAAGAGCTTTTTTGCCTCGCCGCGCTGCTAGCGGTCCTATTTATCTGGACTCTGGCTCCTTTGCAAGGGTTCGACTTCTGGTACTACCTGGCCGTGGGGCGCTTCATGGCGGAGAACCACACCATTCCCTGGTCGGAAAGCTTTCTCGGAACCACCTCCGTTCTCTCCTTCGGTCGATACGCGGACCAGACGTGGATGAGCTCCGTGTTTTTTTACGGCTTTTATCTTGCCGGCGGGACAACCGGTCTTATTCTAAGTCGGAGCGTTCTTCTCTGTTCTATCACCGCGGTCACTTATCTCAACTGCCGATTGATCGGGGCCGCGCCATGGACGGCGGCCCTCTGGGCCACGCTCGGGCTGTGGACCGTCCGCAGCCGATTCTTGCTGAGAAGCTACCACTTTTCCGATCTCGGTCTGGCGGTTTTGGTGTTTTGCCTCATTCGCTACCACGACCGACCGAAGGCCCGACTGATAAGTCTGGCCGCCACCTTCTGTGTCTGGAGCAACTTCCACCAGGGCGTCATCGCGGGTTGGGTGCTAGTGTTCATTTGGGCCGTCTGCGGCGGCACCACCAAGCTGGAGGGCTTTAAGTCTCTCGTGGTGGTTTTCGTGGCGAGTCTGGTGAGGCCGCACGGATATATGTTCCCCGCTTTCATCTACGACCATTTCGGCAACCACGCCGCCGTCCAAGGGGTGGTGGAGTGGGCACCTCTGGAAGCTTCGCAGGTAGTCGAGCATCTAGGCCCTTTCCTGGCCGTGAGTCTCATTCTCGTCACCTTGCGTCTGCGCCGAGACCGCACCAATCTGCCCTGGTACTATTTGATCATTTCGGTCGCCTTTCTGGTCCTGGCGGTGCGTTCCCAAAGGGCCGTGGCCGAACTTTTTCCGGTGGCTTTCCCACTGCTGATTCCGTTCTTTCCGAAGCTCACTTGGAAATGGTGGAAAGCAGGCCTGGCCACGGCGACCCTGGCCTCTCTCCTGCTCTTCACCAACCCGCTGACACCCTGGCGGGACCTGAACGTGCTCTACCCGCGATACCCGGTGAGGTTGCAGGAGATCGCTTCCAAACTGCCCGGCCAGGTGTTCAACTCCTACGAATACGGAAGCTTCCTCAGCTTTCATGACATTCCGCCGTTCATTCACGGAACCACTTCCCTTTTCAAAGAGCAGCTGGTCCTGGATTTTCAAGCGATTCTTGCCTCTGCGGAGCAACGGGACGCTCTGATCGAGAAATACGACGTCCAGACCTTTCTCGTCCATTTCCCCAAAGAGGAAGATTCCACCGAGAGCCTCCTCAACTACCTGTACAGGAAACCAGACTGGAAAATGGTGGCCTGGGACGATTCGGGATTTGTCTTTACTCGAGGGCCGGCCGAAGAAGGACTGGTGGCCGTGAAACCGTGGGTCACGAAAGTCCGTTGGCAAGACCCGGTGGCGGCCCGCGCCGAACTGGAAGCGCTCGTCCAGAGCGTCCCCAGCGCTATGGCCTACACCCTGCTCAGCCAACTGAGCAACGAACAGCAAGACTGGCCGGACGTCATCAAGCAGGCCCGGAAAGCAGTAGAGTTGGTCCCTCACGCCTCGCGGGCCTGGCAAGCTCTGGCCTACGCTTCCTATCAAACGGGCGACCTCGCCACCGCTCTGGAGGCCACCAAAGAGGCGGTCCGCTGGGAGCCCGACAATCCTGAAGTGCAGTTCAACCGTGCCTTCATTTTGTTCCAAGGCCATCCCGATCTCTCCGGTTTTCAAGGCTGGCTCATCAAACGCGAAATTCGGCATCACCTCGGCGAGACGCTACGCCTTTCCCCGGAAAACAGGGCGGCCCGCCAACTACTCGACGAGCTCTCTTAATGGGGCGGGAGAATCTCCCGGAGTAAGCGAACGGCGCTGACTATGAGTTCCAAGTACTATGTCACAACGCCGATTTACTACGTAAACGCCCCGCCTCACATGGGCACCGGCTACACCACCATTCTGGCCGACGTGTTGGCCCGCTACCATCGCCGCAACGGCGTGGAGAGCCGCCTGGTCACAGGCTCCGACGAGCACAGCCAAAATATCGCCGATAAGGCGGCCGCCGAAGGGATCACCCCCAAGGAGTTCTGCGACCGTCTGATACCTCAGTTTCATCAGGCCTGGGATCTTCTTGAAATCGGACCTTACGAGTTCGTGCGAACCTCCGGTGACGCTCACCGGCACACCGTGCAAACCGTCTTCTCTCGCATCCGCGACGTGGGCGACATCTATAAGGCCGAGTACTCCGGTTGGTACCACACCACCGACAACAGGTTTCTGGACGAGTCGGAAGTGCCGGAAGACCCGGAGAGCCATCCTCGTCTGAAATTCCTCACCGAGGATGCCTATTTCTTTCGCCTCTCCAAGTATCAGGATTTCTTGCTCGAGTATCACGACAAGAACCCTAACGCCATCGTGCCGGACTTCCGCCGCAACGAGATGCTGAACCGTATCAAAGAAGGGCTGCGCGATCTCTGCATCAGTCGCTCCTCCACCGACTGGGGTATCCCCTTGCCCTGGGACCCGGAGCACGTCTTCTACGTCTGGGGAGACGCGCTGTTTAGCTATATGACCGGAAGCGGCTTCGACGTGGAGCTGGCTTGTCGCAACGTGGCCGAGGGTAAGGACGCTTTGGAAGGCCAGCCGGAGGGTAATTTCTGGCCCTGCAACGCCCACATCATGGCTAAAGATATCCCCTGGTTTCACACCATCGTGTGGCCCGCTTTGCTGCAGTCGGCGGGCTTGCCTCTGCCGGACTCCTGTCTGGTTCACGGCTACTGGAACTTCGACGGAGCCAAGATGAGCAAAAGCCTGGGCAACGTCTTTCATCCGGCCGACGCGGTGGCGCTGGTGCAGGCCGCCGGCGTGAGATACTTTGTCTTGCGGGAAGCCCCCACCGGCTCCGACGGAAACTTCTCCGTGCAAGCCCTGGCCAAACGCTACAACTACGATCTGGCCAACGACTTCGGCAACCTGGTGCATCGTCTGATCACCATGGGCAACCGTTTCCGCGACGGCACGATCCATCCGGCGGTCGGCTCGTTCGAGGAGCATCAGGCGTTGATGAAAGAAGCCGATACGCGCTTCGACAAAGTCCTCGATGACTTCGCGTCCTACCGCTTCAAGGAAGCTTTGGAAAACGTGTGGGAGCTAGTACGAGCCCTGAACCGCCTGATCGACGACGAGAAACCGTGGGAGCTCAAGAAAGGCAAGAACGAGGGAGACTCCGAGCGACTCGATTCGTTTTTCGCCGTCTCTCTGCAGGTTTTGCGCAAGGTGCTGGCGCTTCTGAGCCCGGTCATGCCGAGTGTCACCAAAGGCCTCTACGCCCAGCTCGGCTACCCGGGAGATTGGGACGGCCTCACCTGGAGCGAATTTCGTGCTCCCCTCACCAAAGAGTGGAACCTCGGCAAAGGAGAGATTTTGCTGCCCAAGCTGGACCTCGAAAATCTCGAACAAGAATTGGCAGAACGAAAGGAACCGAAAGTGGAACAAGCCGCTGAAAAGAAAGAAGAGAAGAAGGACGAGGGTCCCTCCTACATCGGATACGAGGATTGGACCAAGATTAGAATCATCGCTGTGAAGGTGCTGAAAGCGGAAGCGGTCGACGGAGCTGATAAACTTCTTCGTCTGACTGTGGACGACGGCTCCCGCCAGGACCGGACGATCGTTTCCGGCATTCGCAAGGACTACACCCCTGAAGAGATGACCGATCGAACCATCTTCATCATCGACAACCTCAAGCCCCGAAAGATCTTCGGAATCGTGAGCGAGGGGATGCTGGTGGCGGCCGGTGGACAGGGCGACCCGATCACGCTGATAGCGCCGATCAAAGATCTCGCTCCCGGTACCCCGGTAGGATAGAGCTACGCTTGCAGAAAGCCCGGAGATTTGCCGGGCTTTTCTTTTTGGCTTGGGTTATCCGACCCTATCCGAGTCGTCCTCCCTACTTTAGAATCAGTCTATGAATAATTTCGCTGGATTACCGATCGCCGTGGTCTTACTGGGTGGACCGACTTTCGTCACGGTCTTCTTTGCTGTGAGGAAGGCCTTGAGCAAAGACCTCACCAGGTGGCAAGCCACTCTTCAAGCCACATACAAGGCGGTATTCGTCAACGCTCTCCTCGGTTTGTTGTTCGGACTCGGTATTTTCTTGTTCGGCATATTGGCCAACGATCCGGCCGGTTACGGCAAGGCGTTCTTCACCGTGGGAGGCTTCTTTGTGCTCCTCGGCGGCCCGCTCTTGGGAGCAGGCGTAGCCCTGATGGGCATGATAGGGCCTATTCTGGTGGTGCCACTGGACCGACCTAATCAATCCCCGGCTTCCAGGGCCCTCATATCCAGCCTGGCAAGCGTCGCCTCGTACACCGCCTACTTCGTTCTCGCGGAGATATCCAGAGGCTGAACGTGACTGCTAGTCCAGCTAGATCTAGGCGGTGGTCAATCCCACCAGCTTCTCCAGTTGTTTGATGGTGTCGGAAGCCTGCTGCTCGTCTAAACCCTCTTTGAGCAGACGATACTGCTTCTTCGACAGTTCGAGCTCGACGAAAGGCTCCAGAGCCTCCACTGCCGAGATGACTTCGTCGTTCAAGACAGCTCCCGCTTGCCCGTCCGGGTCCCTGATGACGTAGCGCTGGTCGAAGTCCGATTGACCGATCTTGCTCTCTTGGGAAACTCCGATCTGGTCGGCCGATTGAGTGTAGTCGCTCTCCGGAGCCAGCAGAAGCGCGGCCTTGGCCGGTCGGCTGACTACGAAAAGCACGCTTTTCGGGCTGACTTGATAGCTGATCCCGGACTCGGCCGGGTTCAGTCCTTGCTCCTTGAGATGGTTGGTGAGTGTTTCGTTAGTCATAGTTGTCTCTATCCTTTTCCTAATCGGCGGGTGAGTTCTCGCACCATAATGGCGCGCTGAATCTCGCTGGTGCCCTCGTAGATCTGAAGCACCTTGGCGTCCCGCATCAATTTTTCCACCGGATACTCCTTGCTGTATCCGTATCCACCGAAGACCTGCACCGCTTCCACGGCACTTTCCATGGCGGTGTCGGCGGCGAAGGCCTTAGCGTAGGCCGCTTCTAAAGTGTTGGATTGCCCGGACTGCAGTTTCCAGGCGGCCAAACGCACGAGTTGGCGGGCGGCTTCCGTTTTCATGCCCATCTCGGCAAGCTTGAAGCCGACCGCCTGGTGACCGGCGATCGGCACTCCCATGGTCTTCCGCTGACAAGCGTACTTCGTGGACTCCTCGAGGCAGCGGCGGGCTACACCGACAGCCACCGAGGCCACCATCGGTCGCGACCGATCGAACACCTGCATGGCGATCTTGAAGCCTTCCCCTTCCACACCCATCAAAGCGTCGGCTCCTAACTTCACCCCGTCGAAGCTCACCTCGGCACAGGGAGAAGCCTTCTGGCCCATCTTCGGAAGCGGGTTGCCCACCGTGATTCCTTCGGCCTTCGCGTCCACGAAGAAACAGCTGATCCCGCGGTGACCGGCATCGGGATCGGTCTTGGCAAAGACCACGAAGATGTTGGCTTGAGGGGCATGGCTGATCCAGGTCTTGCTGCCGGTCAAAAGGTATCCGCCGTCGTCCGTCTTCACAGCGCGCGAGGCGATAGCGGCGGCGTCCGATCCGGCTCCCGGCTCGGTCAGACAGTAGGCTCCGAATCCATCGGCCAGGGCCTTGAAGCCACACTCTTTCTGACTCTCCGTACCGCCGATTTCAATGGCGTCACCCACCAACGTGTTGAGGGTGATAGCGGTGGCGATCCCCGCACAACCGTAGGCCAACTCCTCGGCCACGATGGCGACTTCCATCGGACCAAGTCCAGCCCCACCGGCCTCCACCGGAATATTCAGCGAGGTGAAGCCCAGCTCTCGAGCCTTCTTCACGATCTCGTGTGGAAACTCCGAGGTCTTGTCGAAATGCTCGGCCTGGGGAATGATCTCGTTGCGGGCGAAGTCCCGGGCGACTTGCTGAAACTGAACTTGCTCTTCTGAAAGTGAAAAATCCATTGGGGTCGCTTTGCTCAGCGGCGGGCAGAACCCTGCGCCGGTTTCCAGTGTTGCATACGGGGTATACTTCCCTGAGGATACAAACCATGACACCAACAGATTTCACATTGACACTCTTCGCCGACGTGCCGCCGCCGTATATGGTCGGGAGCAGTGAATTCACCGCCGTCAGCGTCGTCCTCGTGGCCTCCGGCTTGGCCTTGATCGGCTACCGGCTCTACCGAAACAAGAAAAAGTAACCACCTATTTTTCGTCACGATGCCGGCAGTCGCGGTTCGGAGTGAACGGCCTCATCAACTCCTTGGTCTCTCCGGTTTCCAGATAGTCGGCGATCAGCCTCGCGGTGATCGGGGTCAGCAAAATCCCGTTGCGATAGTGAGCACCCGCCACCACGATCTCTTCGTGCTCTCCCAATAGCGGCAGACCGTCGCCGACTTTCGGCCGGAAGCCGACTCGAGAGTCCAATCGCGCACATCTTTCTAGTCCCGGCACCAGAGCGCAGGCTTTCTCAAACAAGAGGTCCGTGGCCGTGATCGTATCATCAAAACCGGCCTCCTCCTCAGTCGCTCCCACCACATATCGGCCGTCTCCACGATTGGCTATGTAGAGATCCTCTCGTCGCACTGTAAGGTTGTGCCGTACCAGCCCCGGCTTACCTCGCAGATGGATCACCTCACCTTTGACCGGAAAAACCGGCAGCGAGAGAAGCTGCGCGAGCCAGGCTCCGGTCGCCACCACGACTCGGTCGGCGTTGAAATGTTCGCCGCCCTGCAAAGTCAGCCCTCTCGGAGCAACAGACGCCACCCGACCAACTAGGAATTCCACCCCCTGCCGGCGACCGGCCTCCTTCAAGGCTGCCGCGAACTTCTCCGGATCGATCTGATGATCGTCGGAATAGAATCCGGCCGACACCTTCTCCGACAGACCCGGCTCTCTTTTGAGGCAGCCCTCCCGGTCGAGCCTCTCAACAGCCACACCCAGACCCCGAAGGCAGTTAGCAAGTCCATCGACCGAAGCGTCCGCCCCCGGATCGTAGGCAACCGTCAACAGTCCGCAGGCGTTGTAGCCGCAGTCCATCTCGGTCAGCTCTTCCAATTCCGAAATCATGGACGGAAACATCTCCGCCGAGGCGGTCCGAAGAGCTAGATGGTGAGGAGATACCCGCCCCCCGGCCGGTATCAGCAGGCCCGCACCCACTCGGGAGGCGGCATGGGGCGAGGGCGCGTCCACCAACTGCACCTGCATGCCCTTCTGGGCCGCGCGCCAGGCTAT
>Ga0208701_100318_pt1 | contig 17150 bp, 20 predicted proteins | sample DeeseametaMP1482_FD_184188 | JGI IMG/M metagenome (GOLD analysis project Ga0208701, IMG submission 184188) | Marine microbial communities from the Deep Pacific Ocean - MP1482 (SPAdes) | ecosystem: Environmental > Aquatic > Marine > Oceanic | place: South of Fiji, South Pacific Ocean | collected... | reverse complement strand
GGTGTCGACGGAATAGACACAACGACGGACCGATGGTCCTCCCCTTTTATCGGCGCGACTTCAACTAGCACGATTCCCCAATCAATAGTAAGAGTTCTTTGGAGGCTTGGAACTGCCTTTTTCTCTGTTCGGTTATCTCTTCTGAAAGAAGGGCCCGAAAATACAGGCCAGAGTTTGCTTCAAGTGGCAGAATCGCTTTGCGCAGTTTCTACGAAATCGAGAATCTGCAACGGGTAGAGAGAGTCTGACGATACTGCCAGAGTTGTTGAGTGCGATCTTTTTGATTCATAGAACTAGAGTACTCAGAGGCAGCGGAAAGAACAGTGACAGGTGTCAAGCTTCTGAAATCTTGAAGATGTGGAATCAGGGGATTCAGATTTATCTGGACCCCTTGGTTACCTCTGATCCCGAAGGGCGGGGGAGGGCCGGTCAAGGGTGGAGGCTCCGTCTGCACAAGCGAGCGAAGCGAAGCGCGGAAGATGGAGGTGCCCTTGAGGGGACCGGGGGCAGAGCCCCTCTGAGATCTTTCTCTGAATTTAGGTAAAAGTTTCTTCGGGGGATCAGGGGCTGGGGTTAGGTGGTTTTGTGCTCGCATTTTTGTTTTTCTCTTGAGTTATCCACAGCTAATCCAAAAGGCTCCATGTGTTCTATATATGTTCACATGTGTTCTGTGTTCACCCCTGTGGATAACTCGGTCGAGGGGGGCTTAAATAAGGGGTTGCGGATTTCGACCGGACACAAAATAAATATGGAGGGACACAAAATAAATGCGACCGGACACAAAATAAATATGACCGGACACAAAATAAATATGGAGGTCCTGCCCCTAACAACAGTTTTCCACAAGGCTTGTTAGTCCGGACACAAAATTTATACACGTGTCCGGTTCAGTCTCTCAAAAAAACGAAAAGCAGGTTGCGGCCAAATCTCCCCCCCGGCCTTATGGCGACCCTTGGGATTTAGAGAACTTCCGTTCCTCTGTTCCTGTAGAGAGTCAAATCATCTTTACTCAGGTGAAAGGGCCCTATACCTCTCTGGACCGCAAGCTCTGGCCTGTCCTTCTGCATCACGCTTGGAATAGTGATGATACTCTCGAAGAAGAGTGGGCTATCCCGATTTCTCGGATTCATAACCTGTTCAAGAGCCATAAGGGGAACACGAACCCTACCTGGATTTGGGAGTCCGTGAACAGATTGGCCGGCACTCAGATGGTCTGGGGAGAAGCTACAGCCAAGAAAAGCGCCCTGGCTTTCTCCGTCTTCATATCCTCGGCCAAGATAGAGAAAGACCACGACACCGGACTCTTCACTCTCTACTACACTATCCCCAAGCCTCTGAGAGAGCTTCTCAAGGACCCTATCTGCTACGGGAGGCTCCGGACCCAACTCTTGCTGTCGCTGTCCAGCAAGTACGCTGTGAGCCTCTATGAGATCCTAACTACTGTGATCAATAAGAGATATCCCGTTTTGAAGCTGAGTATCAAAGAGCTTCGAGACATTCTGAAGGTTCCTGACAAGAAGCTCAAACGATGGGTCCATTTGCGACAGCGGGCGTTGGACCCGGCCTTGGAAGAACTGAACTCGAAATCGCATATCTCAGGTTTTCGAATAGAAGTCGAAGTCGAGCAAGGGGCTCGGAACAAAGTACTCGGAGTCATTTTCAAAACGGAGAAGACTCGGGAGATGGTCTTGGAAGATAGGATCGCTCAGGGACAGGATCTTTTTCCGGAGCTTCAGGAAGAACTAGCCTATCTTCAGAACCCAGAGCGAAATCCGGATCAAATGTTCCTCGCCTTCGCCGACACGGAGGATAGCCTGGCGGAGATTCAGTTCATGGCACCGGATGCCGATCTGGACGCTCTACTTAAGGAATGGTACGAGTGGGCGCGAAAGAAGCCGGGTTTCCCGCCTCGCAATCCTCGGCGCGCCTTTATTGGTTTTTGCAAGAAAAAGTTTGAGCGCGAGCGGGCTGGACAGTCGTGAGCGCTCAGCGAGCAGGCAGTGAACGCTCGCGAACAGTCAACAATATAATGGCCTCCCAGAGTTCGTAACCGCACACAAAATAAATGTCATTTTTTGATGTTTCTATTCTCCGGAGTGAGATCGCTCCAACTCGGCTTGAACAGTCGCGAACAAGAGGTGAGCGCTCGCGAACACTCTCCCTTTCCAAGCAGCGAACACCTGAGCGGTCGCGAACGGTCACGGTATGAACAGTCATGAACACCTAAGTTTTTTGGAGGCCGCCGATCTTTGCGACACATCGCGGTCCAAAGTCTGGAGAGCGACGAAGCAAGGAGATCTCTTGGCTGAGAAGCGACAGAAGAACGGGCGACCGGTCTGGACGGTGGCGCTAAGCGACCTTTTAGAGTGGGCCGAGAGAGAGGGCCTGAGCGTTCAGAGTGAACAGTTGAACGCTCGCGAACAATCGGAACCCGAACAGTCGAACAGTCACGAGCAGTCGCGGACAGCCGCGAGCGAACAGTCACCTGAACAGTCGGCCGGGCTACACGAACAGCTCTTAGATCGGTTTGAGCAGACACAACGGCGGGCCATCTATCTGGAATTGCAGTTGCAGCAGTCGCAGCGGCTTCTCTGTGAGCGAAATGACGACCAGCACGAGCGGGAAGCTCGAGCCAAGGAAGCGGAGGCCCTGGCGGACCTGGCGCGGGAAGAAGCCGAGATCGCCAGGCAAGAGGCTGCCCAAGCGAAGATTGAGCTGGAGACGCTAAAAACGGAATTGGCGACGAGAGAAGCTGAGTGGGCTGAGAAGAGGAAGCCCTGGTATCAGAAAATCTTTAGACGCTCCAGTTAAGGTTCCGTGTTTTTGACGCGAAGCGGCAGAAACCGGCAGGCGGGGGGGGCTTGGGGGGCTGGCCCCCTCGGGGCCTTCGGCCCCGTAACATCCGTCGCGCTAGCGACGGAGAGCCCCTCTCAGGTGACGCCAAGGCCGTTTCGTGGTGGGCGTGCCAAAGCGGCTGCTGCCCGAAGGGCCTCGTAGTTGTGGTCACTCGCGAGACGGCCGCCGGTACTTTCTCTCTCGTTTGCACTAGCGTACGCGCGGTGAGCGAGGATGGGGTGGAGCAGCGGGATGGGATGCCGGGCTTGCTGGGGCAGTACGACCAGAAGTTCGACTTTTGGCCCAAAAGGCGATCTCTTCCCAGCTATCATGGTCTCGTATAGCTTGAGGGGGTTTGAAGCCTGAGCTTTGGGTTTCGCCTTCTCTTCGAGGCCCGAAGGGCCGCTAAGAGGGTGTACCTACTGACTTCTTAGGAGAGCTGGACGGTGATCGTTTTGTTCGGCGTGAAACATCGCGCGGGGAGCGTGGAACAGTGGACAAGTAGCGAGGCGGTCATGATAAGCACAAACGAGACCTGGCTTCATTGACAGGTGTCACTGAAGCTCAATTGCAATTCTGCTAGGTTTGGCGTCTTGCAAAGGAGCGTGGTGACGATGGAGGAGGCGGATTCTGGGAGCGGAGCGACTTGCGGCGTTCTGGTGATTGATGATGAGCCTGGCTTACGTCGGCTTTGCCGGCGCCTTCTTGAGAAAGCCGGCTACAAGGTGTACACGGCTGGAAGTGGGGTGGAAGGCTTGAGGGTGCTCGAGGAGCGAGCTGTCGAAATTCAGGTGGTCTACTCAGATGTCTCTATGCCTGAAATGGGGGGAGATGAACTCACGGAGCTGGTTAACGAGAGGTACCCGGAGATTGATGTGATCCTCTCTAGCGGCTACCCGGAAGAAGAATTCGTTGAGAAGTTGGCTGGCAAATGGTACCGGTTTATGCAGAAGCCCTTTAAGAATGCTGATTTCCTGTCCTTGATAGGAGAGAGCTTTGAGTCGAGGAGACCGAGCGAGCTCTAGTCTCGTTGCGCTTACAAGGAGTCGAGGACCTCGGAGGCAGTGGCCACCGGGTCCTTCTTCTCTCAAAACCTTGTATAGAGCCCGGTTTCCTCTTCGATCAGATCGTGGAGCATATCGCAGTAGATATCACTGTGGGTGCTGACCATTTGCCAGGTGGCCTCGGTGTAGGAGATTCCGAGGTTGGTTTTTTTCTTGTACTCGAGCTTTCCAAATTTGACGGTGTAGGTGTCGCTAGGGTCGAGGATGATTTGGATGATATTGATTTTGTCGCAGCCGCGGATGCGGAACTGGAGGCCGTCTCCGAGGTCCACGAGTGTGTGGGCACCGAGAAGGGCGAAGGCGGGAATACCGATTTGATGGGCTATGGTTTGGGCGATCATTTGTTTGAATTCTCCTTTTGATGGACTGGGAAGTGATGGGATGGAATTAAAAAGGGCCTCAGCCCCCCAGCGCGCGATAGTGCTGATGCTGCGATTCCGCCGAACCGACCCCAAGATATCGTTCGGTGGTTTTTAGGCGACGGTGACCGAGACCGGCCTGTACAACCCGAGAGGGGGCACCGGACTCGTGAAGAGCTGTGGCATGACTGTGCCGAAGAGTGTGGGGAGTGGCGGCAATTTCAAGACCTGAATCCTCTCTGTATTTTTTAATAAGGAGCTGAATGGAACGGACGGACAGGGGGCAATGTTTGCTGTTCTGGAACAACGGAGCGGCGGGAGCAACGGAAAGACCACGAGATTTATTAAACTGGAGCATTTTTTCGATACAGGCGCGAGCAGCAGCATTTAACGGGACAACGCGGCCCCGAGGACCTTTGCAGAACATAGCGGGGAGATCCAAAGATTCGAAAGCCAGGCCATCCCGCGAGACCAGGCGGACCAGAAGACGAGAGCACTCACCGACCCGAAGGCCGGTGTGATAGAGAAACATGATGAGGAGATAATCCCGGCGGCCGAAAGGCGACCTGAGATCGACCGCGGAGAGAAGCTGGCGGATTTCTGAGTTTGATAAGTGACGACGCATAATGCGCACCTCCTGATTGTGATGATGCTTCCCGACAGAGCGAAAGGGCTCGGGCGTGTCAAGAAAGACCCCCCAGGTGTAGCGGAGGAGAGCCTGGGCGATCTTAGGAGCGTCGAGAAGCCTGATCGGATGGATCGGCTGCGTTGCGGCTGGGGCCGAAGGCCCCCTGAGTTAGAAGCCTTTGACGCTTTGGAGGGAGTCCGGGTCAGGAGATAGCGGACTCGAAAAACGCCGGCGTTTTTGCCGGGGGTCTAGCGAAGCGGTTCTTGACTCGCCCGAGCTCTTTCGCTACCACTTTGCATCATCACAATCAGGAGGTGTGCATTGTGTGGCGGTGCTCGAACTCAGGGATCCGTCGGGTTCTCTCCGGTTGTTTAGGTGGGGAGCCTTTCGGGTGTCGATATTATCGGATAGTAGAATTGTCCAGTTGGTCATTGTAGGCAGTTCTTGTGACTGCTAGTGTGATTTGATGACTGTTAAAGGATGCAGGGTTTTACATTTTTTTCAGCTGCTAGCTGTATTGGCCATCTTGCTTGGTGGGTGTACTACGGATGATAGTTTTGTCGCGACCGGAACTAATGGAAGTAACTCGCAATCGGTTGAGAATTCAGGTTCGGAGGAGGTCGTTTTGCTTATAGACCCGGTGACCGGAGAAGAGGTGCCCCCCGATCCCGGAGAGGCCGGATGGGAGGGGGAAGGAATTGATAGCGATGGCGATGGTTTGAGAGATGATGTCCAGCGCTGGCTAGCCGTCAACTATGGGACGAAGTTTACGCTGGAAGAATATAAAATCGCTAAAACGTATGCCATCCTTTTTCAGCGCTCTCTTCTTTATAGTGACGACAAGGACAAAGCTCTCAACCTTGTCGCCGAGAGAGACACCCTCTATGACGCTTTGACCTATCTGCGCGTTGAGAAGAAACTTCAAGATTTTGAGGAGGAGAATCCGGACGAGGCTGCCGTTGACAGCTTTCTTCGGGAACGACTAGCCGAGATCGCCGACTTTATAAGAGGTCTTGAAGAGACTGTTGTCAACACAAATTTCCGTCTTGTTACCTACAGAGAGTTCGACTCTCAACTGGGTGGAGAGGTCTTCTCTTTTGCTAGTAGCAGAGCCGAATTTCTGAGGGCCTTGTCCGCATCAGAGAGTATTGTCAAGCGAGAGTTGGAGGGAGCTGATCAGTGAGAGCCTTGTTTCTAATACTTTCTCTTTGCGTCCTTATGCTTAATGTCGCTGTAGCGCAGCAAGACGACGAAGATCGGGAATGTACCGATGATAAAGAGATCACTATTTTCTATGTAAATGGGGTTCTCAATACTAGGTCGCAAGCACTGATATCCCTGGCTGAACTCAAGTCTCGTTACAAAGCGCATTACAAACGTCGGTACGGAGAGGATGAGGTGGACAAACTCCAATTTCGTTTAGCCTACAATCACACATCTGGGGTGGTCGATGATATCGAGCGCGTCTTTGCCTTTCATGATTCTCAACAGTCCCAAACTATTCGGCACTTAGATGCGGGGGTTTGGCGAAGCCTCCGAGAAGTGGTGAATTACGGTCAGTCCGAAGGCATTACGAAGCTCCGAGAACAGCAGTTTAATGCGCTGAATCAAGCTTTGAGCGATCTCTCCACTCACCTCAATTTCTATCAAAAAGAGTATACCGAGGGGCGTAAAGTTTTGATCGTAGCGCACAGCGAAGGAAATTTCTTCGCGAACTTTGCCCACGAAGCTCTTGATGGGCTTATCCAGGATAGCACTAAGATTGTGGCTGTGGCGACTCCGGCTGCCGTAGTGCACGGCAACCTTGGTGCCTATACGACGTTTCGTCAGGATCAGGTGATCAACTATTTTCGGGAGCTTCTAGTAGTCGACCGGCCTTTGCCGGCAAATCTTGATATCTGTGGAGAGCGAACAGATTTCCTTGGTGGAACGACTTTCGCAACACTAGGTCACGGTTTTGTCGAGGATTATATGTTCTGTGATGGCTCTAGGAATCAAATTTTTCGCGACATGGACAACAGTCTCGCTGTCGCAAATCAGCCTCCGGAGCTGGCTCGGGATAGCATCATCACCGTGACCTTGACTTGGGGGGACCAACCAGACGTTGATCTACACGTCTATGAGCCGAGCGGTTGGCACGTTTTTTACGCGAATCCTGTTGGTCCGCTTGGAGGCTTGGATGTTGACGATACCGACAAGCGTGGTCCGGAGCACTATTACGCTTCCTGTCAGACGCTACAGCCTGGGACATTCAGGGTTGGTGTCAACTACTTCCACGGCTTTGAGCCCGAGCAGGCAACTTTGATCGTTCAAGCTGGGCAACTGATCCGAAGGTTCGTTGTTGATCTTCCTTCGGCAAGAGGTTCGGGGGGTGACACGACTCCGATTATAGCCTGTAACATAATTGTGGAAGGCTCTCAGGAAGATGGTTTCAAGTTCTCCATAGAAGCTGTCGAGGAGACGTTGGAGCGACGTCTTCCAGCGCCTGTGGAAGTCAGAACTCAGCCGAAGTCAACGAGATGATTTAGACGGAGCCTTCGGTCCACGGAAGTGACGACTCGAAAGATCGCCGGCGTCGAGGTGGTTGTCTTTTGTCGCAGGAGTCGATCTTCAGAGGTTCAAGCCCTCATTAAGGAGGGTGCGATGAAAGAACCGAAGACTACGGATTACCCGATCGATATGTGGCGAGGGTTTATCGTGGAAAGCGAGAGCTACAGAAGATGGAGAGCTCAGGATTGGATCCCCGCGATTGACGAGATGACGCCGGACCGTCTGAAAGCTTTTCTGGATGAATCAGAGGGGACGAAAGATGTGGGGCTTTGTCGGTTTCTGCTGCATGTTTGGGATCACGCGAAGTATCCATTTAGTCCGAGTGAGACGGTGGACTGGCCTGCGGAGGATCTCAAGGTGTTCGCGGACTGGTTGACGGACCCGTCCCAGCCCTGCGGGGTTTTTCGTCCGGATCGCCACGAGGAGCTCTGGGAGCTTGAGTCGATGATTCCTGATCCTCAGTTTGCGAGGGTTGAAAACAGGCATCCGGCGCGTTCTTGAGTTGGAAGTTTGGAGAGAGTCCGGAGCCCTATGAACTGAGGTTTCGCAATGCGAAATACGCGCTTGTTTTGGTCATGGGGGGTGACTGTGATCTAGGGGTGCATCTCGACGGGGATTTCGCCGAGATGACGAGGGCGGTGGGCCCGGATGTGGCGGCTCTGGTGCTGGTGGATTATCCGGAGCCGGAAGAAGACGAGGAACGACCGAAGACGGCACGGGTCTTGGAAGTCTTGCCCTCGGTGACAAAGCCTGTGGAGTTCTTACCGGAGATCAGTACCGGGGACCCTCGGCCATTGTCGGATTTTTTGGCCCGGGCGCTGGTGAGCTTTTCGGAGGAGACTCGCATCGCGTTGGGGTTTTGGGGGCACGGGCACGGGGTTTTCAAGGATTATGACCCCGAAGAGGTCGTGCTCTCGCGGGAGATTCGTTTTGGAGCGTTGGGGGCACCGGTGTCCGAGGCGGTGATGGAATCGCCGGCGGCGGTGAAGAGAGTGCTGTCTCGTTCGATGTTGCCGGATGCGACGTCGGAGAATTCGTTGACGAATCGGGAGGCGAGTTCGGCTTTGGCTGCGGCGTTTGCGCGGGCGGGTCGGACGGAGCCGGTGGATATTCTGTTTTTTGATACCTGTATGAATGGGTCGGTGGAGGTGTTCACGGAACTCCGGGTTTTTGCGAAGACCTTTGTGGCCTCATCCTTAGGTGTTCCGGGGACGGGCTGGGACTATGAGGAGTGGATAAAGCAGACCCGGGCGAGGGCGCCTGAGACGGCGGAAGACTGGGCCATCTTGTCGGCCGCGGTGTTTGGGATAACTTACGATCAGAGGCTGGGCAAGGAGGCCGCCCAGATGGGAGCGTTTTCGACCTCGACGGATTTGGTGGAGAGGTTTGGGGAGCTGGTGGACGAGCTTCGCAAGCACGACGAGAGGGGAGTGAGCCTGGCCGAGGTGGCGGCGAGGAAGTCGGAGCATACGGTGTTTGGGGAGAATGTGGATTTGGGGCAGCTGCTGGCCTGGATTACGAAGCTGACCGATGAGCAGAGAGTGAACGACCTGGTGGGGCGTTGCTGGGAGGCCTATAGAGAGGCGACTCTGGCTTTGACGCTCGCGCCCCCGAAGAGAGAGCGGTTGACGGGGATGACGATCTGGTGTCCGGTGTTGGGTGATACTTTTGATGTGGGCCGATATTATCGGAGTCTTGAGTTTGAGCGGGTGACGGGATGGCTTGATTTTCTGGAGTCCGGAGTGAAGCCGGATCCGGAGGGGCTTCCAATTTATACGATGTGTGGTCTTTGGGGGTTGGAGCTGGTGGAGGCCGGGTCGGTGGAGACCTGTTTTGTCAACGGGAAGAAGAGCGAGTTGTGGCTCGCTATTCCGGAGCGGGCTGAGGAGTTCTCCGGCGGATTGGTTGAGGGGAAGTATGTTTTCACGGGCGGGACGGGAGAGGTTCATTTTCGGAACTATGTGGTTCTGCGAGAGTTCGCCCGGAAGTTGATGAGGCTGCGGGAGGGCGATGAGTTTGAGGCTCTGCGGGGGTGCTGTGAGTCGGGGTGGGTGATCGGGGGGTCGGTCTGTGGCGAGATCTACGAGGAGCTTCTGGCTTATCGGGAAGCCTTTTGGGAGGCTTATCCGGAGGAGGGCTTTGACCTGGAGATTTATGGCCAGATGCTGACGGCTATGCGGCGGGCGAGTAAAGACGACGGGGTTCTTGTGTTTTATCTGATGGAGTAGGAGAGGTCCACGGGGTTAGTCCTGTTCGGATTCGTCTTCTAGCTCTTCGAGGGATGGAGGGCGGCCTGGTCGGGATGTTTTCTGGGCCAGGGGGTGGTTGTTGAAGTATCGGTCGGAGAGCGCTTTGATGCCGATGTGGACGTAGGTTTTGGTGGTTCTGAGGAAGAGATGGCCGAGGAGCGTTTTGAGGACGAAGGTGTCGGCGCCTTGTTCGTACATGTGGGTGGCGTAGGCGTGACGGAGGCTGTGGGGAGTGAAGTTGTGTCCCATGGCTTGGAGGCGTTGGCGGAGGCCGGTTTTTTCGGCGGCGGCGTTGACGACGCGATTGATGGTGCGGGTGGAGAGATCGAAGATCGGGTCTGTTAAGAGGAAGTCTTTGGTGTAATCGGCGAGGAGACGGGACGTCTCTTCGTCGATGAAGACGTAGCGGTCTTTGTCGTATTTGCCTTGGCGGACGAAGATGATGTTGCGATCCGGGTAGAGGTCGGCGACGCGAATGTTGGTGAGCTCTTCGCGGCGGACTCCGGAGGCGTAGAGGGTGCGGATGATGAGATAGTTTCTTTGGTGGTCCTTGGTGGCCTCGAAGAGGTCTTGGATGTCTTTGGGTGTGGGGGCGACGGGGAGAGGGAGGCCTTTTCGTTTGGCTTGGATCTCGTGGCCGAGTTCTCGGCGCCATTCTGCTTCGGCGGTTGGGGGGATTCGTTTTTTGGATTTGGTTGAGTGGTCGGATCGCCAGCGGGGCTCGTCGGATGGTTTGTCGGCTTGCTCTTCGTCGTCATCGTCGAGGCGGACGGCGAAGCGTTCGATGAGTTCGGGGCCGGCGGCTTGGAAGACTTTGAGCATGTCGCGACCGGTGGGGGCTTGGAAGGTTTCACCGGCGCGGGTTAGGAGGCGGAGGGCGAGGGCGGCTTCGTCGTGGAGTTCGGACATGATCTCGAGCTGGGCGGAGGGGAGGCCTTTGACGAACTTGGCGGGGTCGAAGGCTTCGGGGGTGGGTTGGTCGTCGGTCATTTTGAGGGGTTGGACGAGGGGCGAGGGTGCCCTTCGGGTTTGGGTAATGGATTGGTGGCGTATGAAGACTGGAGGTTCGTGTGAAACGGTTTTTCATACGGAGGTGGGTGTTTCACACGGTTGGTGTGATGTTTTCGTGGCTTGGAGTCCCTGGTGGACCAGCATTAGGGTGAGTTCGTCGTTTTAGTCGGGTGTTGGAGTGAGAGGGAGGGTTCTCGGGCGGCTTTGGGCCGCGGAGCGGGCCGGAGACGGGCGAGAACACGGGGTTGGGTGGCTGGAGTTGGGTTTTGTCCCCGTCGGTGGGCCGGCCATCGGCCGGAACGCCGGCGGGGACAAAAAGGAACAATCGTAAATCGGGCATGTCACACTTTGCAGAGCATCTGTGACATCGGCGCTTCGCGCTTTAGATTGAGGCCGTGGAATGCCGTCTACGGGCTTCCGAGAGAAGGCCGTTTGCTCGGCCGAGAGGCCCTCGAAATGCTCGAACGTCTAGAAGGCACCTGTGGGCCGTTCTGGGGCCGTCTAAGCGACTCCAATTTTGCGGCAGTGCACCTGATTTTTGAGACTCACTAGACGAGAAACTTGTCGAGCATCCCCCTCAGTTTGAAGACTCTGCCGACAACAGGGTCATTTAGGCCGGGCTGAGAAGGCCTCTGAATCAAAGTGGAGGAGGGGCAATTATGGAAGCCCAGATGGAACAGTTCGTAGCGTGGTTGAAGAAGATCGACAATCTTCAGGACGCCAAGACGGTGGAGGAGATCAACAAACTCCACAACGACTGGAAGGCGGCCGCAGCCAACTTCGGTGAAATGGTCGAGCGGATGAAGAAGCGGGAGACCACCGCGCCGCTGGACGACCAGGCGGAGGAAGTACAGATCGCTATGGGGGCGTTCGAGAAGATGCAGAAGAGCTACAACGCCTGGGGGAACTTTCTGATGGAGACCTGGTGTTAGGCAGGTTCCGAGATCCAGGGCATCAGAAGCTACATTCAGTTTTACAGAAGTTATAAGCGCATCCGGCTGAACAAAGGGCGAGACAGGCTAAGATTGCAGCTGGTTCAGTGTTTGCCACGCACGCAGCGCAGGCTGCGCAGTTTTCAAGAATGCACTTCCTACAGCGGTCCAGCTTCGTTTTCCAGGACACTCTGGGCCCAGTCAGCGTCATGACGAGCTCACCGCCAATTTTGATCTCCGTGGGATGCATTTCTTCGCGGTAGGACTCTTCGTCGTCCAAACGGCGATCGTCTTCTATGTAAAAAGAACTCGGTCGCCGGACCGTGAGTTCAAAAGGAATCGGTAGGAAGTCTTCCTCGTTTCTTTCCCAAGATATGGTAGCGAGTCTCTCCGCTTCGTACTCGCTACCGTAAATATCCACACGGTGATAAGAAGACTGCAGAGAGAAAAAGACTTCGTTGTTGTAGACGTCTATTCGAAACTCATGACGGTTTTTGCCTAGTCTTTGCGATAAACGTCGCAGCCGTGCCTCCAGTTCTTCAAACCTGAAAGATATTGGAAGGCTCGGTTCTAGGACCCCTGAACAATTGCAACTCATGGTGATGCGCTTCGAAACCTTCAAGCGGATGCCTATGACCATCCGGTGCCAAGGTTATGGACGATCGGGCATCTTTTTTCGACCAGTTGTCCAACGTTCGGAAGCGGCTCCCTAAAGGGAAAGGAAATGTACTTTCCCCTGAAAAGACCTAAATGCCCTGGGGAGGTATTCTTTTGTTGTTGCTCCGCAGGAGAATCGTCGGGAGCACTCAGGAGCTGCAGAGCTTTGCGGTTGCCCCCACAAAGGAATAGCTATGAAACTCGAATCTCAGAACTGGTCAGCCTGGTACAATCTAATGCCGCCAGGCCCGCACACTCTTATCGTGACCGGCACCATCAATGTTGGGAACAACAGTGATAGTGCTACTATCGTTTTTGACTCTATCGAAAAGTCGAAATCCGCCAAATTTGATTCTCAGAGTCATACCAAAAACAATTTTTATCCCCAGAGATGAGGGGGATAACGACGTGCGACTGCATTACCAAGAAATTGGTTCGCCCGGCAAATATGGCGAGGTTAAGATCGTCATCGATGGAGAGGACAAGCCTCCCTACGTGATCAACCACTTTGGAACTGCGCACTGAACTATGAAAAAAGTCTTACGTTACAATTTTGGTATCGGACCTGGCGGCAAAGCTGGAATTAAAGTCTTTCTCGATGGCGGCACATCTTTGAAGGTCAAACTTTACGGATACGAACACGCTCTTCTTGTACATCGAATGTTATTAACTGATCACGATGTCTTCTTCGATCCTAGACAGCAAATGTTCTTTTCAGGACTGGAGCAGCCTGGCGCCGATGATGAGAACTTTTTCGAGCCTGACAAGGGATGATTCCTAGTCGCTCACGATAGTGAGTTCAGCTCCGAAAGGAAATGACAGGAGCAGGTACCCCGGCAGGGCGAATTACCAACAGTTAGACCGTTTCGGCTTCGCCGCCAGTATCGTGGGGGAGACCCCCAAATCTGGGAGCCGAGATCTGGCTCTTGTGGTGAGTCTCATCGAGACTCGCAAAGCACCAGATCCAGGAGCTTCGGTTCCGCTTCCTTCGCCCCCGTGGAAAGGAGGTAACCGATGGAGATTGAGATCAATGCACCCGTGGTGCTGCTCATCATGTCCCCTGCAATAGCGAAAGCGCTCTTTGAGCTTCCTCGTTTTCTGCTTGGCGGCCGTAACGTAAGAAGTAGAGAGCGCTTTCTCTAACAACCGGACCCTTCTCTGCGGGGTCCACCTCTTCAGGCTAGCATAGGTGCAGCGCACCTGTCACCATGTGGCAAAAACTTGATTCAATGTTGAAGATGCTTGGCGAACGGGCGGGGCAGAAGAAGACTAGATGGGAAAGACCTCCATGGCTGAGAAAATTAGAGACCTTCTTTATTTAGACTTCGAGAAAACCGCTTCTCTTTTCAGCCAATTGGAAGACGGACTCATCAAGGAAGTCAAATCAACATCTGAGTCTTCGGAAGATGTAAAGAAAGGTGTTAAGGGTAACTTCTCCATCATAAGCGGTGAGCTGGCCGGAAGCTCATTATCGAAGAGGCAAGTAATCGAGTCGAAAAGCCTTCATCATGATCTCTTGAACAAGGTTGAAAGTGCGCTAGTCAAACGCAAGGTTGTCTCCGAATTGAACTTGGTCGAAGAAGTACCTTCGATCGAGCAATTAAGAACAAAATCCCGAGAGAATCCTTATCTTTTGACAGAAGGCTGGGTTTCAATTGAAGATTTCGCGCGAGTCGACAATTTCTCAGAGATGTTCAGTAAGTTTCGAGAAATGACGGTCTGGTCCACCTTAGAGAACAATGAGGAATATCAGTCAAAGAAGCTCGAACTCGCGGCCTTGGGTCATGGCAAAAGTGGCAAGCAGAAACGAGAGAGGCAGAAACTACAGACCGAGCTAGAGACAATGGAGCAATTCGTTAGCGAAGCCACTGGTCTGAACGGTCCAGATGCAAAGCTCCTTGAAATGCTTCGCTTTATTATCAAGCAATTCTTAGAAGAGGTAATTACCATTAGGATCCTCCCTTTCGAAGGGTTGCCTGATTTTCAGGTGGTTGCCAACCTCAAGAAAGACTGTTTCGTTGACGATAACATTGACTCTTTGATCAGGGCGTACGGGCGGAAGCCAAACGTTAAACTGACAATATTTGGTCTTGTAACTTCAATACCAGAAAAAGAAGAAGCAAATCTTTTTTCCGAGTCGAGTAAGCCAGAGAATTTCGAGAACCCCAGCTCCGAAGCGGAGGTTCTCGAATCGGCTTTTTTCAGCATATCTGAAGCTGTTGAATGTGTAGATAAGATGCTGAGGTTCACTAGGTATCCAAATGTCACTGTTTACCCCTTGGCAATCTATCGCAGCATAAACCTAGGGAAGGCGACAGAGTAAACTTCATCCCGTTCAGCTATAGGCTAGCTGGACACGCAGTTCGCTGGTGTTATTCGTCAAGAGAGAGTCCTTTTCGGACCTTTTGGATGCGTAATCGCCGGGTTCTGGCTCTATCCTGTGATTGAAGAGCGTCTGTCTCAGTTTTCTGAAATCTCAACGATCTCTTTAGCCAGGTATATCGAATTGCGATCACGGGGGATGTACTCTTCGATAATGCCCAACTCCACTAAAGATGAGATGTAGCTTTTTGCCGTGGGATAGGTGACCTCGACAGAGTCTCTTGCGCCGGCGATTGTGATGGCCGGTATCCAGAAGAGCAAGTCGACCAGCTTCATTAGGTTCGCACCGGTCGGTAGTCGACCGCACAGTTCATAGTAGTGCTCTTTGAGTTCGTGGAGGCGGCTTGCCCTTTCGACTCCATCCTGAGCCTGGACACTGATCCCTCGAAGAAAAAACTTGACCCAGGAGAGCCAGTCTCCCGTTTGGCTGACGCCGAGCATAAGGTCTTTGTACTCGCGGTCGTGGGCAGCGAAATAGCCACTGAGGTAGAGGAGAGGTTCTCTCATCCAACCGCCCCTAGAGAGCATCAAAGGGATGAGAATTCTTCCCATCCGACCGTTGCCGTCGGCGAAAGGGTGGATGGTTTCGAATTGATAGTGGACCAGGGCCACCTTTATCAAATACGGCAGCTGTTCGTCTTCCCTGTTGATGTATTCAACGAGCTCCTCCATACAAGGTGGGACTTGCTCGGCAGGCGGCGGCACAAACCTTGCCTCTTCTCTTTTTTGCGCTTTGAAGTTGACGATGAAAGCCTGCTGCATCCGGAACTCGCCGGGGTTCTTGTCTCGGCCACGCACACCACTCAGAAGATCGTGGTGTAGTTCTTTGATGAGGCCGACAGTGATGCCGCGATCGGTCTCCTTGAGCGAAGTTAAGCCTTCACCGAGAGCCTTCTGGTTATTCCAGACTTCTTTGACGTCTTTAGCTTCCTCCAGGGTGAAATCGGCCTCGTATACTGCCAGCTCGGTGAGACCCGTGACCGTGCCCTCCATGCTACTGGAAATGAGAGCCTCTCTTCTGAGGAATGGCCACTTAAGGAAGGTCTGGGACAGACCATTTAGCTGGGCCAGCGACTTTGCCGCATCCTCAAGTAGTCTCACGAGTTCAAAATCCAGCGGAATCTCTGGCGGCAACGGGTCCGGAACAAAGGCTTGTAAGCCTCCTTCTATCGCGACGAAATGGCCGGGCATTTCTTGGGAAAAATTATCCACATCCATACTATTAAAATTACAACCCCTTTATTTTAATAGTCGACGGGGCAGCTAAAGGATCCTTTAGCGAGGACGGCTCATCTTAAAATTTACTCGCCACCTTTTTAACAACTCATTAAGATGAGGGATTCAGCTTGTCTGAAGCCCAACGCGGGTGCGGGGGACGTATCCCCCGTCATTATTGGTCGCTGTGGCCTGACAGCCCTGAATCTGGTTGCAAATCTTCGGTATTTTTTTCTAATGTTTGCCAAAACGGAACCTGACGGAACTGGATCTATATTTGCCTCCTTGGCTATATTTGCGATCCTGCAAATATTCAACATAAGGCAAATATTGAAAATCGTCGAACTTGCCGAGGTCGGACTCCTTGTTGCACAAACGAGTGTTTGTGCAATCAGAACCAAGGCTACGATTTGTAAATGTTAGCGGTAAATGGCACCTTTTTGCAGCGCTAATTGGCACCCCTGAAGAGGTTTGGCTCAAGGTAGAGTAGAGGCCGGAATCCACCGATAGAGAGTTGGTACGGATACTCCGAGATTCTTTGCGACATCTTTAGGTGGCACTCCGTTGAGGAGCAGCTTTTTCGCGGACTCGAGCTTGCTGTCGGTCATCTTTCTTCGCCGCCCCCCCTTTCTTCCCAGCTTGCGAGCGGCTTCAAGACCCGCTCTAGTTCGCTCGACGGTAAGTTCGCGCTCCATCTCGGCGAGACTGGCCATGACGTGGAAAAAGAAACGGCCCGAGGGAGTCCCGGTGTCGATCGAATCCGTGAGACTCTTGAACTGAACTCCTTTCTCACGTAGCTCCCCTACCATATTGACCAGGTGCTTGACACTACGGCCCAGGCGGTCGAGCTTCCATACAACGAGAGTATCGTCTTTGCGCAACAGTTCAAGGGCTTTATCGAGACCGGGTCTCTTAGACCTAGTGCCGCTAATTGCGTCCTTAAAGATCTCTTCACAGCCGGCTTTCTTTAGAGCCTCCAGTTGAAGGTCGAGATTCTGGTCTCCAGTTGAGACGCGCGCATATCCAATCAGCATTCAAAACTCCTTATCAAAACTCGTTCTATAGTAGGATTTCAAGAAAATAGTTTCAAGAAGCATTTGTGAGAACGACAAGCCTTTGTTTTACGTGTCGGCGAACTTGTATGCGAACGGCTTCTCAAATACGTTCGTTTTCAAGAACAGAATAGAGTGGTTGGAGTATGAACGCCGACGAGGATGAGGAGATAAGGCAGAAATGGGGACTTGTCCACCGGCATCTTCACGACAACG
>Ga0208701_100313_pt1 | contig 17645 bp, 20 predicted proteins | sample DeeseametaMP1482_FD_184188 | JGI IMG/M metagenome (GOLD analysis project Ga0208701, IMG submission 184188) | Marine microbial communities from the Deep Pacific Ocean - MP1482 (SPAdes) | ecosystem: Environmental > Aquatic > Marine > Oceanic | place: South of Fiji, South Pacific Ocean | collected... | reverse complement strand
AACAAGTGGCCGATTGGATGAACGGCAACATCGACAAGCTGGCTCGTAAGGGTTGGGTCCAAACCGACCACCTGCGTCCCGAAAACGTGGAAGCGCAAGTCCCTGAGAAAACCATCCTCGGCAACGTCAAAGTACGCACCGAAGATAAAGAGATCTCGGTCGGCCCCGGAATGGTCGGCAGCATCGTCGGCGGAGCCGCGGTCGGCGCCGTCACCGGTGTGGCCGGTGGTATTCTGGTCAACGTCCTCAGAAAGACTCTGTAAGACAGAGGCTACGTAAAAAGCCCGGTGGGAACGCCGGGCTTTTTTGTTGCTGAAGCGGTGCGCCCTCGGTCAGAGCACAGCGTCAAACTCCACACCGGCCTCCGCACTAGCCCGATGCGACTGCAGAACAACATCAGCTTGCATCAATTGCAGCAGGATTTCCGGCTCGTAGAGTTCTTCGTCTAAAAGCAACGACTCGCTGAGTGTAGAGATAGCGATGTTGTACAAAGAAAACGCTCCGATCAGCGCCTGATGCCGATCAGCCTCCTGGCTCGGCACCTCAAGTTCTCCCAACTGGTCTCCGAAGAGCAGAACCCTCTCCAGAAGACTTTCCAGTCCAAACACAGCCGTGTCGATCGGATCGCGCTGAAGCGAGAACTCCAGAGCCGACAACAGAGTGTCTCGAACCCTTACCAACACATACCCCTCCAATCCGCCACCCAAAGTCTCCAGATCGTCAAGTATCCTATCAATAAACAAGCTTTTATCCTTTCAAAAAAAATGGCCCCGAAATCTCGGGGCCGACGGGAACAGGGTGTGTCATCAACCAGCCTTCTAGGCAATTATCGTAGAACAGCAGGATAGGTAGTACTCTAAAAGGCTGACTGATAACACACCGTTCGTTTGCTCAGCGGTTAGAAGTTCAGAAAATTCTGAAGAAGGCTAGAACTCTGACCCATATAGCCCTGGGAGCTGAACTGAGAAAGAAGCTGTTGGAGCTGATTCGCTTGATTGGGAGGAGGTGGAGGGGGGCAGTTGCCGTTGATCTCTTGCGGGCCTTGACCGGGCGGAGGCGGCGGAGGACGGTGTCCCCGGGTGCCTTGCGTACCTTGTTCAGGCGGCGGGGGTGGGGGGAACTGGGGTCTTTGAGTTTGTCCTTGGAGGCTGGAGATATTGAACATTGCGTTCTCCTTCGTTTGATGCTCTCATCATAGGAAAGAGGTTTCTCAGAGAATCACACTTTTATCCATAAACTGTACCGAGCAACCGCTGGTTTACAAATCAACAGAAAAGATTAACAAAACCGTAACACTTCGCAACATAACTCCGCATCGTCTCGCTCTCATCTTTGATAACCTGGGACTATGGAAGACAGACGCTCACACCCCCGCACCTCTATTCGCTCTCGAGTTTTGCTCAAGAATGAAACCTTCGTCGATGTAGCCGACGTGCTGGACATCAGTGCCGGCGGAGTACGACTGGGTTGGTCCGGACAGAGCGCACGCGAAGGCGCCACGCTCCATATCACCTTCAGCACCGCCAATAATCGGATGCACACCAGTGTGGCCGAAATCGTACGAGTGGGAGAGAGCGAACTGGGCATGCGCTTTCAAAACGCTCTACCGGAAGAGATTCTCGACGCGGCTATCCGTGTAGCCACCCGCGGAGAGGCCTCTCCCGACTCCGCTACCGCTTCTGATATATAATTCCTGAATTCGGCTGGTTAGAGTGCTCGGTAATTTCTTGCCGAGAATCACCGTTATTATTCGAACCGATCAGCTTGGTCGCACCCTTCGTCGCCACTAGCTCCGTATGGCTCCGGCTGTGACTCATCCAGACATCGCCCGGTTTCGCCTGGGAAGCCGGCACCTGCACATATCCTTGCTTCTTAAGTTCTTGTTCCATCGCTTTCACGTTGATGTGGTGGCCCTTGATCAATCCCTGGCTCTCTAGAGCCGAACTTACAAAATCGGCGCAGTTATTGGTGATTCCGCCTGCCGCTGTGAAGTGAGGCATCTTACCTTTAATGCTACTGGAATCTTTGCCCGCGAACTTTCGAGCCAGGTCAACCGCCGCTTGTCCGTCTCCTGAGCCGCCCGTTCCACCAGCGGGCGAAGCGCCCAAGAAAGAGGAGACTCCGTTTTGAGAGCGCCCCCCTCCTCCGAATCCGGGGTTAGAGGCGGTCAGAGCACCCGCACCCGAATTGGCGTTGGCCCCCGTGTAGGCGAGCACCATCATGAGAACCATTTTCAGTTGAGCCTGCTGCGCTTGTTGTGCCTGCCTCGAGGCGATCGCATTGATTGCTTGGTAAGGGTCTATTCCGGTTCCGAAGCCCGGTACACTCGATAAATTCATAGCCTTACTATGACCCACAGGAATCACGGTCGAGTGAACTGGAAGCGCCGCTTGTAAACAATCTGTAAACTCCTCAACTCAACTCAACTTGACGAAAAAGTTGAATTCGGCTAATCTTGTGTAGAATATTTTTCAATTTCAGGAGTATGCAGATGAGCTGGAAGAGACCCACGATGATACCCGACTCCCGCCAAAAGATGGCTGACATGGTGGAAAGCCCCGGTTTTACCCTACCCCTCAGCCCGGGTGGCGAGCCGGTCCGGCGTCCTTCTTCTCTTTCCAGGCTGCTTCAGGGACCGTATATTATGGACGGAGACCTCTGCGACGTTCTGCCGGGAGAGGAAGCCGTGGTTCTGGTCTCCCCGTCGGGAGAGAAGATCATCATGCAAAACGAAGGGCGAACGACCTTCCATGTGCCGGCGGGATGGAAATTGATGGTGGGCTCGTTACCGTTGCGAAGCAATCAGAAAGTGCAGCGATTGGTCCAGGTGGGCGACTCGGTGCAAGAGGTGGAAGCCAATCAGTCGGTTCTACAGATAGAAAACATCACGGACCTGTATCAAGAAGCTGAGACGACAAACTTGGCCTTCGAATCGATGAGATAGAAGGCCGCTACAGGGAAAGCGCGAAGCCGAAGCTCATGTTACCGAACGAAGAACAGGCGGAGATCCACAGAAACCGCGCCTATCGCCTTTTTGAAGAGTGCCGAGTGAAGGACGCTCTTTTGGAGTTGAAAGAGTCGCTCAAGCATGATGCTCGAGACGCTCCCTCACTGAGACTCCTTGCCCAGATCTTCGGAGAGGCCGGTTATCACGAACCGGCGGTCAGCTACGCCCAAAGGGCTGTGGCCGAAGACTACACCAACGAAGAGAGTTGGCTGACCCTGATAACTCTTTTTGCTCGTCTGGGTGGGCCCTACCTCGACCTGGCTCTCGAGCAGGTCGAAATGGCCAAACAGATGCTGGGTGAAAACGCTAATGTCATGTATCTCGAAGGCAACGTCTACGGTCAAAAAGGCGACAAGAAACTAGCCGCCGAGTGCATGAAGAAAGCGCTCGAACTCGATCCGAGCCATGCCCAGGCGGACAACGACCTCAAAGCGCTCGCTGGGTAATTAGCCAAACGCTATCAGAAAAACCCAAATCGGGAGAAATCCCAACACAGCGCCGCTGACACCCTGTTGTGGATGATGGCGTTTTCGGTGAGCTCGGGCCCAGATAAGAGGAAGCTGCAAGAGCAGCCACCAGGCGCTCCAATTCAGTATGACCAGGGCGCCGGCGAGAAGACCGCCCAGGGTGCCGGTGTGCACGGATATCTTCCACGATTCGGAAATCTGGGCGAAGGCGAGCCCGGCCAGAAAGATCGCCACGGCGTACACAGTGAGGATGCGCGGCGCCTCGATCAACCACAGACCGGTAGCCTGGCACAGAAGTCCAAAAACGCCCGCTCGAAACGGCCCTCGCCGCTGTTCTAGTAGCTTGACGTGCATATCCGTGATCCGGCCTGCATAGACGTTGTAGCCGATGTAGAGCGCGGGGACTCCCGCCGAACAGAACACACAGAGAAGATAGATTCTCAGGAATTCCCACCGGTCCGCCACAACTTCCAGCACAAAAAAGGCCGAGAAAAATGGGACCAGGACAAAGGGGCTGAGTAGCCCCGACAAGAGCCAGGCCAGACGAGCCTTCCACACCACTAAAGAAAGCACAATATCTTGCTTTGCCTTTTTTCTCGGAACCCTTTTTTCTCAAGGTATTTATTAGGAGTTGTCTAATCTACACTCTATGAGCGATCGCAAGTCATCATACGAAAATATTTACACCAAACAGATCGATGATGCCCTGTTCGATCAGACCGGTTACGACTCCAAAAAGGAAGCTGAAAAGAAGAAGAATATCGAAGCGACCAAGGCCACGAAAAGGCAGATTCGGGCCTTCGGCGGATTGCTGGTGGTGGCTTTTCTGGCCGGTGCTTCCTACTTCATCAGCCTCGACCCGGACAACGCCGGTCCGGCCGGTATCGCCTTCGGTGTGTTTCTCGTCATCGGTTTCCTCATCTGGTTGATGAACCGCTAACTTTCAGACAGCCTCCGAAAGAAACTGAGCCTGCTTTCCCCAAACTTCTCTTGCCTGAAGAGTTCCCAACCATCCTGGATGCCGTACTCCGTTTTGTGATGATGTTCCACCACCAGCAGTCCGCCGGGCAAGATCAACTCCAGGGCCGCCGGCAAGAGGCTCTTTGGCTCCGACCAGTCGTACGGTGGGTCGCAAACAGCCAGGTGGAAATGCCCGTGCACCCGTGAGAGAATCTTGGGGATCGGACCGACCACCAAAGAGAGAGCTTCTTTCGATGAGTGAGACCGAATGGTGTCCCTCAAGTCCTGAGCAACCCTTCGGTTTCCCTCCACAAAGACGACGCTCTCCGCGCCTTCTTCCAACAGACGCAGACCCACGCGACCGGTCCCGGCGAAGAGATCCAGAACTCTTTGCCCGGGAAGGTCGGGCGCTAGAATAGCGGCCAGCGACTCCAACACTTTGGAGGTTGTAGGACGAACTTTGCCCCCCACGCTCTTGCGAGACCTCCTCAATGCACCAACTCCGCCGTACGCTCAGCCCTCAGTCGCAGACAGTTTCGAAGCTCCGGATAGGCACGGAGATCGGGAGACTTCTCCAACAAGGCTCGCGCGTCTTTTTGAGCCTGTTCCAGCAGAAAAAGATCGCGTGTGAGATCGGCCACTTGAAACTCGGGAAACCCGCTCTGCCTCAACCCGTAGTAGTCTCCAGGACCTCGGATCTGAAGGTCTTCTTCAGCCACTTCGAAACCGTCGGAAAGCTGGGCGATCGCCTCCAGCCTCCTTCGACTCTCTTGCCCTTTGGCATCGGCCATAAAAATACAACGAGAGGCGTGTTGGCCACGACCGACCCGACCTCGCAACTGATGCAATTGCGACAGCCCGAAACGGTTGGCGTCCTGGACCAGCATGACCGTGGCGTTAGGGACGTCCACGCCCACTTCGATGACCGTGGTGGAGACCAGCACCTTATGTTTTCCCCGGCGAAAATCTTCCATCACCTCTTCCTTCTCCACAGCCTTCATCCGACCGTGCAGCAGTCCCACCGAAAACTCCGGAAAGACCGATTCGGCGATGGTCTTATACTCCTCCGTCGCGGAGGTCGCTTCCACCGCTTCCGACTCTTCCACCAGCGGGCAGATGATATAGGCTTGCCGTCCCTCGTTGATCTCCGCGCGGATCTCCTCATAGATCTTCTTTCGCTTGGAAAATCGAACATACTCCGACTTGATCGGTTGCCGCCCGGGAGGCATCTCGTCCAACCTGGAGACTTCCAACTCTCCGTGGACGGTGAGAGCCAACGTCCGAGGAATAGGGGTGGCCGTCATGACCAAAAGGTCCGGATTGTGCTTGTAGCCCTTTTGCCTCAATACGGTCCTCTGCATGACGCCGAACTTATGCTGCTCATCGACCACCACGAGAGTGAGCTTGGCGAAGTCGACGTCCGGCTGAATCAAGGCATGAGTACCCACCGCCAGGTCGATCTCTTGCTCTGCCAACTGCCGTTTGATTTCAGTCTTTTGCTTTTTCTTCACCGATCCCGAGAGAAAGCCCAGCCGAATTCCCACCGGCTCCAGCAGCTCTTTGAGCTTCTGAAAATGCTGTTCGGCCAGAATCTCGGTGGGAGCCATGATGGCGGCTTGATAGCCCTGCCGAATAGCAGCCCAGGCAGCAAAAGCGGCCACCGCCGTTTTGCCGGATCCCACGTCTCCCTGGAGAAGCCTGTTCATCGGTACCTGTCCTCGCAAATCGCTCACAATCTCCTGAGCCACTCTGGACTGGGCTCCGGTTGGGGCAAAGGGGAGAAGACCGAAGAACTCTTCAGGCTTCATCTGTTCGGTCCGATAGTCGGTGAGCCGCGGCTCCAACTCGCGAGTTCGTCTCTGCAATCCGATCTCTATCTGCAGCAAGAACAGCTCCTCGTAGGCCAGACGGCGTCGCGCTTCAGCCAGGCCTAAAGGCGCGCTAGGGAAATGATACTCCAATACGGCAGCGGGCTTGGAGAGGAATCCACGATGCTTTAAAATCAGCTCGGGCAGCGGGTCCGGCATCTTGGGCGCGATGCTTGGCACGACCTGAAACATCAAAGAGCGGATCCACTTCTGAGACATTCGTGCGGTCACCGGATAAACCGGAATCCAACGACCGGCCAGACGATGGGCGTCGTCGGCTGCCTCCACCTCCGGACTCGCGATCTGGCCTCGACGGTACTTGCGCTCGAACTTGCCGTAGCAGTATACCTCCTTGCCCTTTTTCAGGGAGTTGAGGATCCACTTCTGATTAAACCACACCAGGTCGACGATCCCGTCCTGACAGTGAAGCGGGCAAGTGACGATCGTCATCCCTTTGCGAGGGCTGCGAACCGCAGTCTTGCCCAGGACCCCTTTCACCACCACAAACTCCCCTTCCGGGGCGTCTTCCGCTCCCACCATCAGAGTTCGATCTTCCCAACGAAACGGGAGGTGTCCAACCAGGTCTTGCAGCGTGACGACTCCCAAATTCTCCAAGAGGGTGCCCAGCTTAGGGCCGACTCCCTTGAGAAACTTCACTTCTGTGTCTGGTCGGTAACGCGGGTCCAGTTGAGCGGGGGGATACTTGGAATCTAACTCCTGAGCAGAAGGTGCGTCCCCGAGCACACGACCCAGTTGCAATCCGGTCTCGGTGATCAAGCGACGACGCCCCTGACGGTTTGCCTTGACGTACTGATGTCCGTCCAACGAACGCAGGAGTGCTTTGAGGACCTGGCCTTCCTCTTTGATCGGCCAATGGAGAAGCTCAGCCAGCTTGGAACTCACCAGTTCCGGAATATCGCGGCTGTTGCGGCACCCTTCGCGGTACTCGTCGCGAAGAGTGTCGCGAAACTCTGTGAGAAACCTTCGGGCTTGAGGCGTCAAGCCTCCACTCCGGAGCTAAGGTTCTCGCCGATCCTCCCCAACACATCGCTCTCCAACGCCTGTTCGGCGGCCTTGATACCGTTGCAGACGGTTTCGCGGTCGGCCCGGCCATGGCACTTGATCACGATGCCTTTCAACCCCAGCAGAATGGCGCCACCGTGGTCGGAATGAGAGATGTCTTGCTTCAGACTTCTCAAGGAAGGACGAAGCATCAGGCCACCCAGCTTAGCCCGAGCGTTGGTGGTGGCCGCCTGTTTCATTCTTTTAAGGATAAACTCCGAAATCGCTTCCGCGGACTTGAGCATCATGTTGCCCACGAAACCGTCGCACACCACCACATCGACGTCGCCCGCGAAGATACTGCCGGGCTCCACGTTCCCCACAAAATTCAGCCCCTCGGATTTCTCCAGAAGCTCGTGGGCCTGGTTGACCAGCGAATTTCCCTTGCCCTCTTCGGTACCGATGTTGAGAAGACCGACCCGGGGACTTTTAATGCCCATAACCCGATGCGAGTAAGTGCTACCCATCCAGGCAAACTGGAGAAGATACTCCGGCTTGCAATCGGCGTTGGCGCCCAGATCGAGCGCCAGCACGGGCTCCCCTTCCGAGGGGAGCAGTGCCGCTAAGGCCGGCCTTCGGATGCCCTTCAGACGGCCCACTTCCAAGAGGGCGATCTGGTGCAGCGCGCCGGTATTGCCGGCCGAAACGAGGGCCTGGGCTTTGCCGTCCTTGACGAGGCGAGCAGCGACTACGAGCGAGGCTTCGTTTCGCTTCCTCAGCCCCGTGCCGGCCGACTCATCCATCCGAATGTAGTCGTCGCAATGGACAATCTCGATACCGCGACGCTTATAGAGAGGCGGAAGATGCTTCCTGATAGCCTTCTCATTGCCAACCAGAAGAATCTTAGCCTTCGAGCCTTTGGCTGCTTTAAAGGCACCTTTCACAATCTCGGCGGGAGCATCGTCGCCGCCCATGGCGTCTACCGCGATGGTCATGGGTGAATGCTTTTTACGCCAACCAACAAGAGCCTTTCTCAGCCCCAAATTTCTGGGGACTGTCGCCTGTCAGGCGGCGAACAATTCTACCCCTGCGTGACCGTCCAACTGCCTCTGGCGCAGGCTGATCCAGTCGTTGCCGGCCACGATAAGATGATCCACCAACCGAATGCCCAACAGGCGGGCCGCCCGATCCAGCCGACTTGTCAGGGCCAGGTCTTCAGGGGAAGGCTCGGGATCTCCCGAGGGGTGGTTGTGAGCCACCAGAATAGACGACGCGCTCAATTCGAAAGCCGGCCGAAAAACTTCCCTGGGATGCACCAGACTCGCCTCGAGCGTCCCGATGCTGATCGTTTTGCCGCATAGCAAGCGCCGCCTGGTATCGAGATAGAGCACGTGGAAATGCTCGCGTGATTCGCCTGACAACCATTGAAAATGCGGTAAAGCGTCCTCGGGAGCGTGAATCGGGCGCCCCCGAAACGTCTGCATCCGGCGACCCAACTCCAGGCCCGCCATGACGGCCGCCGCTTTCGCTTTTCCCAAGCCTTTGATGCCGATGCACTCATGAAGAGTGGGGATTCTGGCTGTTCCGTCGGCAGCAAAGACCAGGTCGCCGAGTTGTCGGGAGAGGTCCTCCACCGAGGCGCCCGGACAACCGCGACCGAGAATCAAACTCAGCAGTTCCCACTCCTTAAGGCTGTTCAGGCCTTCCGATTCCAATTTCTCTCTCGGTCTCATTTCCGGCAGAAGGTCCCGCCTGGATCGGTCCGAAGCAAGGGCCGGGTTCAGTTGATACATGTGTGTCTCCTCAGTTAGAAATCCCCTCAAAATCAGGGGCCGTGTCTAGGCTAAGAGCCTGAGTTTGACACCAGATGACAGACAAGTGAAGAGACTGTTTCCACGAAATGAATAATTTATGAACCGGAGGTTCATCGGAACTTATGCCAACCCCACAAGCTTTTACAGGAATGACAAACGGAATCTTTACTCCCCCACCGCCTCAGAACGAGCCGGTCCTGACCTACGCGCCGGGCAGTGAAGAAAAACAACTCCTGAAGTCGTCGCTGGCCGACTTTTCCTGCCGCGAAACAGAAGTTTGTATCCGAATCGGCGACGAAGCCGTCAAAACCGGCGATCTGGGCGAAATCCGGATGCCCCACAACCACCAGAGACTTCTCGGCAAGTTTCACAAAGCCGACGATGCCGCCGTCGACAAGGCCATCGCCTCGGCTTTAGAAGCTAAACACGACTGGGCTCGCACACCCTGGCAAGACCGGGTCTCCATCTTTCTCAGGGCGGCGCAACTCCTGTGCGGCTACATGCGGCCGATCATGAACGCCGCCACCATGCTCGGTCAGAGCAAGACCGCTCATCAGGCTGAGATCGACTCGGCTTGTGAACTCATCGACTTTTTGAGATTCAACGCCTACTTCGCTCATCGTCTCTACTCCGAGCAGCCCCAATCTACAAACAACGAATGGAACCGCACCGACTACCGTCCTCTGGAGGGCTTCGTCTACGCGGTCACCCCTTTTAACTTCACCGCCATCGCCGGCAACCTTCCGACCGCGCCTGCCATGCTAGGCAACACCGTGGTCTGGAAGCCGGCCAGCACCGCCATGCTGAGCGCCCACTACATTATGGCACTCCTAAGAGAAGCCGGTCTTCCCCCGGGCGTTATCAACATGGTGCCCGGCTCCGGCTCCAAAATCACCAATAAGGTCCTCTCCCATAAAGACTTCGCCGGCCTCCACTTCACAGGCTCCACGGAAGTCTTCAACAGCATGTGGAAGTCGGTGGGTGAGAATGTCGGAACCTACAAGAGCTATCCTCGCCTGGTCGGTGAAACCGGTGGTAAGGACTTCATTGTGGCCCATCCCAGCGCGGAGCGCTTAGAGCTCATCACCGCCATCATCAGAGGTGCTTTCGAATACCAGGGTCAAAAGTGCTCGGCCGCCTCGCGCGCCTACATCGCTCAATCGGTCTGGAACGACATCAAAGATCAGTTGGTCGACGAGACGAACGCTCTGAACGTAGGCGACGTAGCTGACTTCAGCAACTTCATGGCTGCCGTGATCGACCAATCGGCCTACGACCGGGTGACCGGCGCCATCGAACGAGCCAAAGCTCACAAAGACGTGGAAGTGATCGCCGGCGGCGAGCACAGCGATGAATCGGGATACTTCATCTCCCCCACCATCCTGCTCACCACCGACCCGAACTACGAAACCATGGAAGTGGAGCTTTTCGGCCCCGTCCTCACGGTTTACGTCTATCCGGACGACGAGTTCGAGAAAGCTCTCCAACTTTGCGACCAGACTTCGCCCTACGGCCTCACCGGCGCCATCTGGGCGCGTGATCGCCAGGCCATACTGGCTGCCACCGACCGCTTGAACTACGCGGCCGGAAACTTCTATATCAACGACAAGCCCACCGGAGCGGTGGTCGGTCGACAGCCGTTCGGCGGCGCTCGCGCCTCTGGCACTAATGACAAGGCGGGAAGTCTGTTGAACCTGCTGCGCTGGTTGTCTCCTCGTACTATCAAGGAAACGTTCTCCACACCGCTCTCGGCCGAATACCCCCATATGCTCCAACCCTAGTGTTCTGTGTTCATCCGACGAGTAACGAGGCCCTCAAGGGGTCTCGTTTCTTTGATAGTCCCAACCGCCACGCCGTGATTGCCGCCGGAGGTGTGGAAGAACGTCCCGGCGATACCGCTGCTCTTCTCGGCCCGATCGATCTGGTGCTGGCCGCCGACGGGGGCTATCGACTGCTGCAAAAGCTGGACCTTGCCTGTGACTATCTCGTAGGCGACTTCGACACTCTGTCGAGGGAAGAAGTCGAGAGCGCCAGGCAGACCGGCTGTGTGGTTCGGCAGTTTCCCGCGGACAAGGCCAAAAGCGACCTGGAGCTTGCCATCGAGCAAGCTTACCAGTCCGGTGCCACCCAGATCACCTTCGTCGGTGCGCTGGGAGGCGAGTGGGACCATTGCGTGGCCAATCTGTTGGCACCGCTTTCCCTCTGTGCCGAATACGGGATGTGGGGCCGGCTTTTGACCTCTCAAGCTCAGATATATCTCACCCAGGGCCCCGTGCGTCTGGAGGCGATAGGGAGACGAGTCAGCCTGGCCGCTCTTTCCGAGAGCGTGGAGGGCCTGACACTGCGAGGCCTCGAGTACGCGTTGGATGAGGCTCGACTCCGGCGGGTCCAAACCCTGGGTCTGGCCAATCGAGTGGTGGAATCTGTCGCCACCATTGAATTCAGGCAAGGCGAACTGCTGGTCACCGTCCTTCACTAATAAGAGGGCTCAAGAAACGAGCCTCGGCCTCGGCCGCCACAGCGTTGCCCCTGATGTTCCAATGAGTGTCGTTGGCCACGTATAACGGCTCGCCGGATTGTGCCGCCTCTCGCATCGTCTCGGTGAGGTCGAGGAGCGGAATCTCTTTCTCTCGGCAGTAGCCGGCAAAGAAAACGTTGGGAGACTGAAGCTCGACGCTCCCGGCTGAGAGCCCGTTTCGCTCGGCGAACTCCATGGCTCGCTCCGGATAGACCTGCATTCGCGAGGGATAGAGAATCACGACCAGAGGTATCTCGCGCGTCTTTAGAAGCTGATGGATAGCGTCGAACTCTTCCTTGAGCGGAGCCCAGGCAGCCTCCGTCGACTCGGTCTTTAAAAACCGACCTAGCTCGCCCCTCAGTTGCCTTTCCAGCTCTTCTTCGTCGAATCGGGGCTGCGCCAGATCGTCGTCGGTCAACTCCCGCTCCCCCGGGTGTACCTTCGTGCCGCCCGAGACGGTCTGGCCGGGCGTCGGGGACGCCTCCGGATGGTGAGCAGGCGGTCGTTCCTCCAGCAGCCGGCCGATTCGGGTCAGAAAGCGAATCAAGTAGAACTCGATGGCAGGCTCCGAGGAGAGCCTGATGTCTGGTGGGTCGTTCCCCATGTAGATGTGAAGCACCACCAAATCGGGAGCGAAACGGTCCACAGTGGTCTGCAAAAGAGCCCGATAACCGCTCATATCCTGCCCTGGCAAGCCACAGTTCAAGAGGTCTAGCTCCACCTCCGTATCGTTTGAGAGCTGCTCTTCCACCCTGGTCAGCACCACGTAGGGGTAAGGCACCGCCCCGTAACAAAAGGAGTCGCCCAGGGCCAGGATGCGCCGTCGCCCTGAAGGCTTCGGCGCCTCGAACTCCTGGTCGTTGAACCCAAAAGAATTCGTCCAATATCCGAAGCGACCGGTGTGAGAGATGAGAAACGGCTGGGTCTCGAGGAGTGCTTCCAAGGTCGAGAACTCACCCAGCTCCTGGTCGGCGACGATATACCTGATCCGGGGGTTGAGAGCCACTGCTGCCCGCACCGCGATTTCACCAGTCAGAAAGGCGACCAGGAAAGCAAGCAGCAGTCTCGGAGCCAAATGCCGAATTCTCTTTGCCATGGGCGGAGTCTTCCGTGGCGCCTGCTTGGAGGCCTTGACAAGACCACACCAAAACGTTACAACTATGGCCACGCAAATTTGAGAAGGACCCTGAGGACTTATGGATTACAAAGCAAAGCGCGGCGGACGCCGGCCCAGAAGAAAGTCTTGTTATTTCTCGGCCAATAAGATTACCTCGATCGACTACAAGGATCTTGGTCTTCTGAGAAAGTTCGTGACCGATCGTGGTAAAATCTTGCCCCGTCGCATCACCGGAACTAAGGCGAAGTATCAGAGAATGCTCTCCACGGCAGTGAAGAGAGCTCGCTTTCTGGCCCTACTCCCTTACGCCGACTAGACCAGAACAAGCATGTTTTGCAAAAGACGACCTCACAAGGTCGTTTTTTTTACTTCTGGGTTGATCGCTGCAGAGAACGGCGCTGTTCTTTAAGGAGGTCTGCCAACGTACTGGCCGCCTGGCGAAACTTGGGCCGGGAGACACTGGCGAAGGAGAGGCGGAGAAAGCCTCTCGGCTGGGGTCGAGCAAAAAACGGCTCTCCCCTGGCGACCACCAATCCTCGCTTTCTTGCTTGCACGAAGAGCTGCGCTTCATCGATTTCAGCCGGCAGCTGAAGCCACATGGACAGCCCGCCCCTCGGGGTCCAATATCGCATCTCAGGCAAGACGTCGTTCAGCGTCTGGCAGGCCGCGTCTCGTCTCTCCCGATAAAGCTCACGCACCCTTTGAAGATGGTTTTCGTAGTATCCTCGCCGTAGAAACTCGGCCAGCGCCGACTGCATGAGCGAAGAGGAAACCAGATCCGCGGTTTGCTTCTTCTGTGTAAAGGCTGCCAACTGCCCTGGTGTCGCCACCACCGCCCCCAATCTCAGCGCCGGAATCAGAGACTTGGAAAAGCTCGTGATATAGATAACTCGCCCCGTGTCGTCCAGCGATTTCAGGCAAGGTGGAGCGGGGCTGTCGAAGGCCAAATGACCGTAGACGTCGTCCTCCAGGATATAGAAGTCATATTCTTCCGCCATTCGTAGGAGAGCTTTGCGATGCTCCACGTCCGTGACGGTACCGGTGGGGTTCTGGAAGGTGGGCACCGTATATAAGAGTGCCGGCCGGTCGCGCAACATCAATTTTTCTAGCTGGGTGAGCGACAGCCCCGACTCCTCCACCGGCACTTCCATGATCCGTTGGCGTCGGGAGGCCAGAACCTCCAACACTCCTGGATACACCGGTGCCTCCACCGCCACCGACTGGTCCGGGGTGGTGAGCGTGCGGATAGCCAGCTCGATAGCCTGCTGGGCTCCCGACGAGATGATCACAGAATCCGGAGAGACCGCCAAACCGCGAGTCATAAGCACCCGACTCATCTGAGCTCTCAAGCTCTCCTCCCCCAAAACCGAACCGTAGGAGAGGTGATGGACCTTGTTGAGCGCCACGTTCAGACACGCCTTGAAATTCTTGATGGGGAAAGTCTCTTCAGCAGGAGCAGCCTGCCCCAACACGAGCCTGGCCATAGGGGCTTGCGTCTCCAGCAAAGCAGCCAGCGAGCCTGGCACCTCAACTCTGGGAGAAATCGCCTGCGGGAGAGCCTGGGCTTGAGGCCGCTCAGCGACGAAAGTGCCTCTCCCGACCACCGATTCGATCCACCCGCGAGCTTGTAGCTCGGCGTAGGCGGTCTGCACGGTCATGCGTCCGAGACCCTGGTCCTGAGACATTTGCCTGACTGTGGGTAGACGGGAGCCCGGAGTAAGAACCCCCCGCTCGATCAAATGGCTGATCCTGTAGACGATCTGCATGTAGAGCGGAACGGAGTCATCCCTGACCAGATCGAGCTTCATTCGGCTATGATGACGGATTTACCGAACCCTGTCCAGCGACCTAGTACAATTGGAATTGTCATGGTCGGAGCGCACCTATTGTCCCTGTGCTGAAGGCTCGGCGCGTGATAGGCTAGGGCTACGTCAACACGAGACGCCCTCACCTGTTAATATTTCAAATTTTGAAAGGAACTTGCCATGGAAGTCGTTGGAGAGTCTGTTTTACCCTGGTCCGAGCTGTTTTCCACCCGCGGACGTCGCATCAAGAGCTCCGCTATTCGGGAGCTGTTGAAGGTCACTGAACAGCCTCATTTTATCTCCTTCGCAGGTGGCTTTCCCGCCCCCGAACTGTTCCCGGTAGATGCTATCGCGGAAACGATTCAAGACGTGATGAAGAAGATGGGTCCGCAGGCCCTGCAGTACAGCGCCACCGAGGGCTATCGCCCACTCCGGCAGTGGGTAGCGGACTATATGCGAGCAGTGGGTGTACCCGCCGTGGTCGAAAACGTGTTGATCACCACCGGCTCCCAGCAAGCTCTCGATCTCCTGGGTCGAGTCCTCATCAATAAGGACGACCCGGTGGCCGTGGAAACTCCCACCTACCTGGCAGCCCTTCAAGCCTGGCGCGTCTACGGCGCGAGCTTCCTCGGAATCCCCACCGACACGTCCGGCATCAACCCCGACTATCTAGAGAACAATCTTCTCAAAAAGCCAAAGATTCTTTACTCGATTCCAAACTTCCAAAACCCCACCGGTGCGACCCTTCCTCTCGACCGGCGAGAGGCTCTGGTGGCCTGGTGCCGTAAAGAGCGGGTCTGCCTGATCGAGGACGACCCCTACCGTGAGATCCGCTTCGAGGGCAAATTCTTACCTCGACTTATCGAACTTGAGTCTCAAGCACGCAAAGAGGAGGATGTTTATCGTGGCCAGGTGGTCTACCTCAGCACCTTCTCCAAAGTTCTGGCTCCAGGCCTGAGAGTGGGCGCCGTCGTTGCCCACCCCGAGTTGCTGACCCGTCTCGTACAGGCCAAACAAGCGGCCGATCTTCACACACCGACTCTCAATCAGATGGTATGCTACGAACTCGCCAAAGAAGGCTTTCTCAAAGACCAGGCCCGTAAGGTCGCCGAGGTCTACAAGGTGCGCCGCGACGTGATGCTCGAAGAGATCGAGCGCGTCTTCCCCAAAGGCACCGAAGTGGGGATCCCGGAGGGCGGAATGTTCCTCTGGCTGAGTCTTCCCGAAGGTATCGATGCCGACCAGATCTGGGAAAAGGCGCTGGAACAGAAAATTGCCTTCGTGCCCGGTGCCCCGTTCTATCCGGAACATCCCAAAAAGAACACTCTCAGACTGAATTTCTCCAATAGCGATCCGGACACGATACGAGAAGGTATGGCCCGGCTTGGACGAGCCCTCGACGCCTTGAAGTAATCTCGTTATACTGCTGCCATGCCAAAGCGGTCTGTCTCAGCTTTTTTCAAGAGAATGTTTGACCGGGGGCCGCAAACTCCCGAAAGTCAGCATACTTGTCATCAATGTGAATGCCGTCTCTCGGCCGAATCGATGGGCCCGAGAATCCTAGAGCGTTGTCCTGAATGCCGCGGAATCTGGATCTCCCATGCCCAATTGACGGAGATTCTGGAGCAAGTGAGTCACAAGGTGGAAGACGACTTACAAGCGGTGGAATCCGATGGTCACGCCGATATCGGCCACACTCTGGCCCCTTCCAGATTAGCTCGGGGATGCCCCGCGTGCTCCAAAAGCATGGACAACTTCAAGTTCGAAGAAACGGGAGTCTGGGTGGACGCCTGCCCCGACCATCACGGGATCTGGCTCGATCGTGGCGAATTGAGACTTCTGGCCCAACGCACCCAAAGCAAACCGGAGTACGATACAGGTGAAGTGATGGACGCGGTGAGTGATCTTATACTGGGAAGCTTGTAATTCTGACTCCTGAGAAAGATAGACTAAATTCATTAGGCCAAACTGACCACATGGTCATTACGGTATAAGCGACATGTTGGTACACTCTGTTCAGATAACGAAACGTTACAACACCCCTCGGGGGAGGGAGCCCGGCATCTTGCTGGGCTTATTTCGTTTTCAGGACATGTCTAAGGGAGAGGTAAAAGATTGAAATCTATAGTCCTGGTTGACGACCATCGCCTGATACAGCAAGGTCTAAAACGTATCCTCGAGACTTGTGAGGATCTACAGGTTGTGGGTACAGGGAGCAACGCCGAGGACGGACTGTATCGAGTCCAAGAGCACAGTCCCGATCTTGCCATTATCGACCTGGGGCTCCCCGATCATAGCGGACTCTGGTTGCTCCGGCGGATCAAGAAAATCAACCCCGACACGCCGGTTTTGATTCTTACCATGCATGATGAGCCTGATGTGGCGATGGTAGCCTTCAACTCGGGTGCTACCGGGTACATACGCAAATCCGCTCACGAGGACAAACTTCTGGAAGCCGTCCGAACGGTGCTTCGAGGAGACCTCTACCTCGAACCGGAGATGAAAGCCGCACTCAACGAGCGTCCGGAGACCGAGAGTCACGTCAGCGAGCGAGTCTTAGCCCTTCCAAACGACTCCATCCCCAATTCCCACGAGCTATCTCTTCTACAGCATCTCTCGGAAGGTCAGACCAACTGTCAGATCGCCGATGAGTGGGGGGTCTCCGTGAGCACGATCAAAGCTCGTTTGCGCTCGCTCTTCGGCAAACTCGGCGTGGAGAATCGGACTGAGGCGGTGGCGGAAGCCCTGCGAAGGGGTCTTATCGCTCGAGAGCACTAGTTCTTCTTCGGCAACAACGGCGCAAGTATAAACAGGAGGCTGACGAGAAAGCCGAAGGCCGCCAGCTTCAACCCCGTGTAGAACCGTGGGGGTTCGAAACGAAACTCTAGGACGTGCTCCCCGGCAGGTAGATAGACAGCCCGCATCAACCCGTTGGCACGGTAGATTGGGAGTTCGGAGCCTGCCGACCGACAGACCCAACCTGGGTAATAGGAATCGCCTACAACAACGAAACCGGCGCCTGGCAATTCGGCCTTGAGAACTACTGAGTCAGGCTTGTAGCTCTGGATTTCCACCCGTCCCTGCCCC